>Ga0315912_10000452_pt1 | contig 78218 bp, 53 predicted proteins | sample VfabasoilMG_FD_204469 | JGI IMG/M metagenome (GOLD analysis project Ga0315912, IMG submission 204469) | Garden soil microbial communities collected in Santa Monica, California, United States - V. faba soil | ecosystem: Environmental > Terrestrial > Soil > Garden | place: USA: California... | reverse complement strand
GAGCATCGAGCCACTCCAGTACGAGCTGCTCGGGCGCTCACCCGCCGCGCGCGTTCGCCCACTGGGCGAGAGCGCGAGCAAAGCCTTCCAGGTCGTTCAGACCGTCGGTGGCCGCGCGATGCACGAGAGCCAGGTCAACGCCTGCGTAGCCGTGGGCGATCCAGTTGCGCAGACCGGCGCCCCGCCGGAGAGCTTCGGCGACCTCCGCCGGGACGACTCCGTGTTCCTCCAGTCGCGTGAAACTGTCGCCGATGCTCTTGGCGACCGGCCATCCTTCATCGGCAATGCAGTGGCTCGCGATGTCGACACAGGCTTGCACGGCAAGCAGTAGATTGAACGCCACGAGCTCCGCCGCGTCGCGATCCTGCCGGAGCTCTTCCACGCTCGGTTTGCGATGTCGGCGCACTCGGCCGACTCGATCGGCAAGCTCGGACAGCTTTACGGACAGCAGTGTTCGATTGACCATCAAAGCCCTTGGCTAGCCACGCGAGTGAGCCATGCGTCGCGCATGCGCTCGAACCCGGCTCGGTCGAGATCAAGCTCCGACAGGGAGTGAGAACGCCAGAGTGCCGCGACGCCTGGAGCGGCCTCGTATACCGATACGCTGTCCCGAACCAGCTCCTCCAACAGTGCAAACCCCGGATCCTCGAGCGATACGATATCCACGGTCTTGCCGACCGCTCGACTGAGCGCCGACCCGAGCGCGAGCAGATTTGCTCCGGACGCCAGTACGGCCAGATCGACGTCCGAGTCGACACTTGCCGTGCCCCGAGCCTGCGATCCGAAGAGGAGCGCGAGGCGCACCTGAGGCACCGCGCAGAGGACGCTGCGCAGCCGATCCTCGAGGGTGCCGAGGCTCACGGGAGGCGGGACCATTGAACCGAGCTTAGCACGGGCCATGGGAAGCCGCCGCCGCCGCAAAGCCGCGCCCGTACACCGGCGCCGCGGCGCCTCGGAGCAGGGCAATCAGTGCGGCACCCACCGCCATCGCGAGGACAGCATGCGCCGGGCTTCCGCCTGCCAGGGCGTAGATCTCGCCCGCCAGAAACTCGTGACGTACCGAACTGGACTCTTCGAGGGTCAGGTACTCCTCGAAAGTGTAGCGATGCAGCCGGGAGGTCGTCGCCCTGACAGCCAAGCGCAAGGCGAGGCGACGATCGCGCTCCTCCCTGCCCAGCGCGGGCGGGCTGCCCGCCGCGCCTGGCCGCCTCGAATACCTTCTCGCGGGCGCACCTGTACATGGCGGTAACCATTGCGCAAACGAACCGGGGCCCCGAGCGAGGGCGCCGGTGAGCATGCGACGTCCCGCCCTGGCTCAGAAGGCCCACTCCGGCGGAGCCCCCAAGCAGTTGGTCATGGTACGTCGTAGAAATACCAGTCAAAATGACGGCAATGTTTACACGGGCTCTGGCTGCCCCCAAGCGCTCGTTTTTCCTTCTGGGCCCGCGCGCCACGGGCAAGAGCACCTGGCTGCGCGAGCGCTTTGCCGGCGCGACCTGGTTCAACCTACTGGAAAGCGATCTCTTCTTCACGCTGCTGCGCGATCCGGCGGAGCTGCGCCGGCGTGTGCTGGCGACCGCGCCCGGCTGGGTCGTCATCGACGAAATCCAGAAGCTCCCCGTCTTGCTCGACGAAGTGCACGCCATCATGAGTGCGCACCCTAGGCGCTACGAGTTTGCGCTTACCGGTTCGAGCGCACGAAAGCTGAGACGGGGTAGTGCCAACCTCTTGGCAGGCCGTGCCGTGAACCGGAGCATGTTTCCGCTGACGCTGAGCGAAGTGGCCGGTGCCGTGCCCATCGCCGAGCTGCTGCGCTTCGGCGGCCTACCCGGCTTGTGGTCGGAAATCGACGAAGCACGCGCGCGCGTCGAACTGCTGGAGGCCTACGCGGGCAACTACGTCCGCGAGGAAGTGCAGCAGGAAGCCGCCGTCAAGAACCTGCAGAGCTTCGCGCGCTTCTTGGGCGTGGCGAGTCTCGCCAACGCACAGGTGGTCAACGTCGCGGCCCTGGCAAGGGATGCGGGCGTCGCACGGATGACGGTGCAGAGTTATTTTGATGTCCTCACCGATACTCTGCTCGGCACCTGGTTGCCGGCCTGGCAAAAGAAGGCTCGCATCAAGCAAGTAGGACATCCGAAGTTCTACTTCTTCGACACGGGCGTAGCTCGTACCCTGGCCGGTCGCATCCATGACTCGGTCGAGTCCGCCGAGCGGGGACACTTGCTGGAGACATGGATTTTCCACGAGCTGCGCGCGCACCTGGCTCATTCCGGCGTCGCCGGCGAGCTGTCATACTGGCGCACTGCCTCGGGCGTGGAGATCGACTTCATTTGGTCGCGCGGCAAGAAGCACGTTGGGGTCGAGGTCAAGGCCACCGAACGTTGGCGGCCGGAGCACGCGAAGGCTCTGCAGGTCGCGCTCGCCGAAGGCATCATCCAACGGGCATTCGTCGTCTACCTGGGGCAAGTCCCCTTGCTCGAGGGCGCCGTCAAAGTCCTGCCGGTCGACGCATTTGCCCAGGCCCTCGGTCGCGGGGAAGTGCTCTCGGACTGACGAGGAGCCTCGAGGCGGCGAATCGGATCTCGGCGGCGGCGAGGTCGCCATCGAGCGCCCCGATCCGGACACCGGCGCCGCGGCGGCCTGCGTGCGCTGGGCTGACGTGACGCTCGCGGTCGACGTCGTATTGTCGGAACCCCCTCGCCGGCGAATTGCTCCCGAAATCTCTTGCCATGAGCCGCCCGGCGACCGCACCTTAGCAGCGTGGCCCTCGTCGACAGCATCAGCGACTTGATCGGGGAAACCCCGCTGCTCCGTCTGCGCAAGCTGTCGGAAGAGTGCGGCCTGGAGGTGCTGGGCAAGCTCGAGGGCGGCAACCCGGCAGGCAGCGTGAAGGATCGCATCGCGCGCTCGATGGTGGATGACGCCGAGCGCAGCGGGCGGCTGCGCGTCGGGGCCACGCTGATCGAGCCAACGTCCGGCAATACCGGCATCGCCCTGGCGATGATCGCGGCGGCGCGGGGCTACAAGCTGGTGCTGACCATGCCCGAAGCGATGAGCCGCGAGCGGGTCATGCTGCTCAAGGCGTACGGCGCGGAAGTGGTCTTGACGCCGGGCACCTTGATGCGCGAGGCCGTCGCGCGCGCGGAGGAGCTCGGGCGCGAGACGCCGGGCGCGGTGTTGCTCCGGCAATTCGACAATCCCGCCAACCCCGCCATCCACGCCGCGACGACCGCGCCGGAGATTCTGCGGGACACCGCCGGGCGCCTGGACCTATTCGTCGCGGGCATTGGCACGGGGGGCACGATCACGGGCGTCTCGCGGACGCTCAAGCCGCTCATGCCCGGGCTGGTCAGCGTGGGTGTCGAGCCCGCGGGCGCTGCGGTGCTCTCCGGCAGCACTCCCGGGCAGCACCACATTCAGGGCATCGGCGCGGGCTTCATCCCGAAGGTGTTGGATCGCAGCCTGGTGGACCAGGTGGTGACCATCACCGACGAGGAGGCCTTCGCCGCTGCGCGGCGCCTGGCACGCGCCGAGGGTGTGCTGGCTGGCATCTCCTCCGGAGCAGCGCTCGCCGCGGTCTTCAAGCTCGCCAAGCAAGAGCGTTGGCGCAAAAAGCGTTGCGTCGTCATGCTGCCGGACGCCGGCGAGCGCTACGTCTCGACGATGCTCTTTCAGTCCGGCAGCTGACGGGAGCGGGCGCCACTGCGCTCGCCCGGGCGCGCTCACTCCGCGCCGACACCGAGCGCTTCGACGTGGTAGCGCAGACCAAAGAAGAACGCGGTGGCCTTGCCGTCTCCCAGGATCTGCCGGACCGCCACATCGAACGAGAACTCTTTCGACAGGTAGCCGACTCCGCCGCTCAGCGCGTGGCTCTCCTGGGCGTCGTCGTAGCGATAGCCGATCCGGATCGGATACGAACCTGCCGCCAGGATCTCGAAGCCTCCCATGCCGCGCAATTTCGTCTCGTCGTAGGTGGTGAAGTCTGCGACGAGGTCGGCTTCGATCGTGAACAAGTCGGAGCCGTAGCCGAGACCGCCACCAAACATGAGCGGCAAGAAGCCGTGGCCTGGATCGGTCAGGTTGTTGCCGACGAGCGAGAGCGTGAAATTCTCCGTCGGCTTGACGCTGATGCCGGCATCGACCGTGATGTCGCGCACGATGGGGTCCCCCCGCGTGCCGCTGGATGCAACACTCGGAGACAGCGTCTGGCCGCGTGGAAACCCGTCCTGGCTCAGATCCAGATAGCGACCCGACGCGCCCACCAGAAACTTCTCCGAGAGTGGGAAGGCCAGGCCGAAGCGCAAGTCCATGGCGTGACGATCCACGCCGTCGGGATCCTGAAATAGCCAGTTCGCTGACACGCCGCCCGCCAGACGCGATTTGCTCACGACGGAGTCGACAATGGCGACGCCGTACGACTGGCGATTCGCCGTCGACCAGATCTGTGCCAGGCCGCCCATGTGATACACGCGCGTCGCCGCCAGATTGGCGGGGTTGCTCTGGAGCGCCTCCAGCGAGTTACTGAACGCTCGCAGCGCGCCGCCCATGGCTGCCGTGCGCGCCGTCTCCAGCTCCGAGTAGTCGTAGCCGACCTCGGGGGGTAGCGGGCTCGGCTCCGCTCGCAGCGGCCCTCCGACGCAGAGCGCCGCCGCAAAGCAAAGACTCCTGGGGACTACTCTGGCGAACCACACGTCAAACCCCGAGGGCCATAGACCAGTCACGCGACGTTTGGCAACAAATGCGACGGCCCGCGCAGGCCCGAAGGTGTCGAGGTGGCAACATCGGGGCGGGGCGACCCCGAAAACCAGGGATTGGGGCGTATTGGGCGGCGCACCGGTGTGTTTCCGAAGGTCGACCTGCCGGCGTGTCAGCCCGCCCCTGGTTCCGCCGCTCGTTTCGTCCGTTGCACCGGTCCAACGCTCGACCGCAGCGTGGACCGGGGTCCGCTCGCACGTCGTGGCGGGCCCGCAGCTCGGCGACGAAACGGATCACGATTTTCGGCGTGCGAACATTTGTGCCGCCTCGGCGCCCAGCGACACCGCCGCCGTCTCGGCGCCCAGCGACACCGCCGCCGTCTCGGCGCCCAGCGACACGGCCCCTCGTGAGCGCCGCCGTCTCGGCGCGCGAGCAACTCGCCCCGTGTGACAGCGGCCCATCTCCGCGCGCGAGCGGCCCGGTGTGACAGCCGCCCGATTCGACGCTGCGCGAGTCGCCGCCTGCACGTTTTGAATCAAAGACTCTTGACGATACGAAAGCCCAATTTTTTTGCGCCGACGTCGGCGCGCAAAACCACACGCGAACCGAATCCTGGCGGAGTCTCGTCACTTAGTCGGCGTGGTCGATGTCGCGTCACGCGCAATGCTCGGTCGCGGCGCGAGCAGTGATTTTTATTCAACGGTTTTGACGCCGGATCGTCACCAAACAAAAATCGTCCATTGAAGCGTGCGTCCGGGCGGTGGTAGGTGACTCTCTCGTTCGGAGTTGTCGAATCAGATGTCGGGCGATATCACCTCGGGCGACGCTACCTCGAATGCAACCCAAGCCAGTGCCGCGGCAAGCGGTCGGTCTACAGACAAAACGTCTGCAGCCCATCCGGCGCGGGTCGCAGTACAGAGCGGAAACATCGTGCGGCGGGGGACGCGCCAGGGCCGAAGCTGGAGCGGGTATGTTGGGGGATCTTCGGTGCACGATGGCTCGAGGGACTCACAGAGGGGCTTGCAGCAGATCTCGCAGACAGGGCACTCGTATCGCGCGAGCGGTACTCGTGGTCCGGGAAGCGCGCGATCCTCGAGCGACCAGCAATGGCATCCCGAGTGTCACCCCGAGTGCAATCGGCAGTTCGAGAGGGTCGTCCGGTCGGATGAGCTCGTCTCGCTAGATAATTCGAACCCGCGTTAGCCATCGCTTGCGCCTTCGAGGCTCGCATGCATTTGCAGGCGAGTCCTGAGGCTGTTCTGACCCACCCCCTTTGTCCAACAGCTTGAACTAATGAACGTGTCTCCAGATGGCATCGATACCTGGCAGCGTGCGTTGCAGAAAGCGCGGCTGCGTTCCCCTGCCTCCTTCGATCAATGGTTCTCCAGCGTCCAATTCGACGGGCTGTGCGACGGAGTGCTCGGCTTGACCGCACGCGACGAGTTCGTGCGCGACTGGGTCAAGACGCACTTCTTGCCGGCGATGCTCGGCGATCTCGAGCAGGGCTCGAGTTCGGGCAGCGATGCGAACATCCGGGTGGACTGGCGCATCTCCAGCCAGTTGTCCGCGCCCATCGGCACGCTGCCGGTAGCAGAGCCACCGCCGAGCAGGCCGGCGGCGCGCGAGGGCACGTTGCGCCCTCCGCCTCCGCGCGCGGTCGCGTCCAGCGGCGAGCGCGACACAGAAGCTCCGCGCTCTACACGGCGCCCACCCTCCGGCGAAGGTTCGGGCTCGACACGTCCACCGGCGCGGCTCGTGGGGCAGCACGTGGGTGACCCGATCAATCCCAAGCACACATTTCCGAACTTCGTCGTCGGCCCCTCCAACGAGTTGGCGTACGCGGCCGCCGTGGCGTCCGCGGGCCACGCTGGGCCCCGCTACAACCCGCTGTTCATTTGCGGGGGCACCGGTCTCGGCAAGACGCATCTCGCCCATTCGATCGCCCACCGGCTGCTCGAGAACGACGCCAACGCGCGCGTTCTGTATGTTTCCGCGGAACGCTTCACGAACGAGTTCATCGAAGCGCTGCAACACCATCGGATGGAGGAGTTCCGCACCCGCTATCGTCGCAACTGTGACGCTCTGTTGGTCGACGACATCCAGTTCTTGGCGGGGCGCGAGCAAACGCAGGAGGAGTTCTTCCACACGTTCAACGCCCTGCGCGACGCAGACAAGCCGATCGTGGTGACCTCCGACAAGTATCCGCAAGAGCTGCAGCGCATGCCGGAACGGCTGATTTCACGCTTCACCTCCGGGCTGGTAGCGGACGTGCAAACGCCAGCGCTGGAGACGCGCGTGGCCATCCTGCGCAAGAAGGCCGCGCTGGAGGGCATTCCGCTCCTGGATGACGTGGCCGTGCTCTTGGCGCAGACAATCAAGAGCAACGTGCGCGAGCTCGAAGGAGCGCTGATCCGACTAGCCGCCAAGTCCTCCCTCTTGGGCCGCCCGATCGATCTCGAGTTCACGACGAGCGAGCTGCAGATGGTGAACCCCATCAAGCCGGACGTGGGCAGCGTGGAAGACATCCAGCGCGCCGTATGCAGCCATTTCAGCTTCTCGAACGCGGAGCTGCTGAGCAAAGATCGGCACAAGAGCCTGGCCTTTGCGCGGCAGGTGGCCATGTACCTGTGCCGGCAACGGCTCAAGTGCAGCTTCCCCGAGCTGGGTCGTGCCTTCGGCAATCGGGATCACACGACCGTGATGAGCGCCTGCCGGCGCGTCGAATCCCTGCGCAAGCAAGATCCGGAAGTCAACGCGCACCTACAAGCCATCGAGCACAAGCTCGCCTCCGAAGGCTAAGCCTGCGAGGATCGGCGCCCGGCGCGCGGAGGGATAGCAGAAGCTATCTCGAGCACGACGGGCACCGAGATGCCCGAAAGACGCGAGAGATGGGCCCTGGGCTAGGCGACCCCGGCTTGGTCGCCGCCATACATCGATTCGGCGATGGCAAACGTGGCGGCTTCGAGCTGCGCGTAGGCGTGCCGCATCGAATCCATGTCGCCACCGCTGTCGAGCGCCTGTTTGAGCACTTCCACGTGCTGCCGGACGCCTTCGGCCGCGTCCTCACCGATCAGATCGGCATAGCCCTCGAGTGCCTGCTCCGAGGTGTAGATCAACGTCTTGGCCTGGTTGGACAGCTCGGCGAGCTCGCGCCGTAGCTTGTCCGTCTCCTTGAAGCGGTCGCCCTCATCGATCAAGGAGGTGATCTCGTCCGTGGAGAGGCCGCTCGTCGGGCGAACCTCGATGGATTGGCTGCGCTGCGTACCCAGGTCCGTCGCTTCCACGGCCAAGATGCCGTTCTCGTCCACGCGAAACGTGACCTTGATCTTCGGCACGCCGCGGGGCGCCGGCGGAATCCCGGTCAGATCGAACTGCGCCAGGCTGCGGTTGTCCGCGGCCATCTCACGTTCGCCTTGCAGAACGTGGATCGGCACCTGGGGCTGGTTATCGATGCTGGTCGTAAAGATCTCGCTCTGTTCGGTGGGGATCGTGGTGTTGCGTGGCAAGAGCACCGTGAAGATCCCGCCCCCGGTCTCGACCCCGATCGACAGCGGCGTCACGTCGAGCAGCAACACTTCTTGAATGTCGCCCGACAGCGCCGCCGCCTGGATCGCCGCGCCACAGGCGACCACTTCGTCCGGATTGACCCCCTTGTGCGGCTGCTTGCCAAAGAACGTGGCCACCGCCCGCTGCACCGCCGGCATGCGCGTCATGCCGCCCACGAGCACCACCTGGTTGACCTGGTTGGTGCTGATCTCCGCGTCGTCCAGCACGCGCCGGCAGCACTCCATGGTGCGTTCCACCAGATCCGCGGTCCAGATCTCGAGCTCGCTGCGCTTGAGCGTGCGCTCGAGGTGCAGCGGGCCGCTCTTGCCGGTCGCGATGAAGGGAATGTTCACCTCGGTATCGAGCGACGACGAGAGCTCATGCTTGGCGCGCTCGGCGGCCTCGCGCAAACGCTGCAGGCTCATGCGATCCTGGCGCAGATCGACCTCGAACTTGGCTTTGAACTCCTCGGCCAGGTGATCGATGATGCGAATGTCGAAGTCTTCACCGCCGAGGTGCGTGTCGCCGCCCGTCGCCTTGACGCTGAAGACGCCCTTGTCGATGTCGAGCAGGGAGATATCGAAGGTGCCGCCGCCGAGGTCGTACACCGCCACACGCTCGGAGGCATGCTGGTCGAGGCCGTAGGCCAGTGCCGCCGCCGTCGGCTCGTTCAGGATGCGTTTGACGGTCAGCCCAGCAATCGCGCCCGCGTCCTTGGTGGCCTGGCGCTGCGCATCGTCGAAGTACGCGGGCACCGTGATGATGGCCTCGGTCACGGGCTCGCCGACGAACTCCTCGGCCACGTCCCGGAGCAGTCCCAGGATGATCCCGGACACCTCCGGCGGAGACATCTGCCGGCCACCCACATCGAGCCAGGCGTCTCCGTTGTCGTGGCGGCTCACCGAGTAGGAGACCATGGAGGCGTGTTTCTGCACGTCCGCGTCGTCAAACTTGCGCCCCATCAGGCGCTTGACCGCAAATACGGTGTTGGTGGCGTTGCTGGTCGCCTGGCGTTTGGCAACTTGCCCCACGAGCCGCTCGCCGGTGCTGGAGAAGCCGACCACGGACGGAGTCGTGCGCGCGCCGTCGGCATTGGGGATGACCTTGATCTCGGGCCTGCCGTCAGCCCCCGTACCCTCCAAAACGGCGACGCAGGAGTTCGTCGTGCCGAGATCGATACCGATAATCTTGCCCATGCCGCCTTCGACTCGAGGTTGGTCCAGTGGGCAGTACGGCTCGAGTCGAAGAGTCGGCTAGAGCCTCACCGCCACAAGTGGGGCACCCCCCGGGAGCAGGACGGCGCACGATGTGCGCACGGGCCCCACCCCGTGCGGTCCGCTGGGGCTGGCGGCTGCGCAACGGCCTGCGCAGAGCTTTCGCTGCTCAGGCCCTGGCCTCCGGCAGGCCCCCCTCTGCTCAGGCCCTCTGCTCAGGCTTTTGCGTCGGGAGCGGCGGCGGGCGCCACCGACGCTGAGTTCGGCTTGGAGACGACCACCAGCGCGGGGCGCATCAAGCGACCTTGCCAGCGGTAGCCCGCCTGCAGCTCCTGGACGACCGCGCCCGGCGGAACCTCCTCGCTCGCGACGTGCTGCACCGCCTCATGCTCGGCGGGATCGAAGGGCTTGCCCTGCGTGGCCACGCGCTCGATGCCGAGGCTGCTCAGCGTGTCCTGAAACTGCCGCATGACCATCTTCAGCCCCTCGGTGAGCGCCTTCAGGTCCGCCGCCGTTCCGGCGTGCACCGCCGCCCGTTCCAGATTGTCGAAGGTGGGCAGCAGCGAGCGCAGCAGGTCCTCCTGCACGCGGCGCTCCGCGTCCGCGATGTCTTTGCGCGAACGTTTGCGGAAATTGTCGAAGTCCGCGGCGGTCCGGAGCAAACGCTCCTTCAGCTTGGCCACTTCGGCCTCGAGCACCTCCGTGGGCGATAACTCCGCCGCGGGCTCTGCAGCCGCAGGCCCCGGCGCGTCTGCGTCGTTCGATGCCGGTGAAACCGGCCCAGTGGAGTCGCTATTGGTGTTCACGGTGAACGGTCACTATAACCACTCCTGGTCCAACGCAACTTTGGAATGATGCGTCGTGGCCGCATGGCCGGCAGAGGGCCTTCCCGCTACGCCCGCCTACTTTCGACAGGCTCGCAAAACCGATTGAGAGCGGCCCCGAGGGGCAGTACCGGACAAGCAGAATGGCGGAGCTCAACGTTGCCCAGCGCGCCGCCGTCGAGCACGGCGCCGGGCCTCTACTGGTGTTTGCGGGTGCCGGCAGCGGCAAGACGCGCGTCATCACCTTCCGCATTGCCAAGCTCCTGGCGGAGGGCGTCGCCCCCTACCGCATCCTGGCGGTCACCTTCACCAACAAGGCCGCCGGTGAAATGCGTCAGCGGCTGGAAGCGCTCGCCGGAGACGCGGCTCGCGATCTCTGGGCAGGCACCTTTCACTCGCTGAGCGCGCGCCTGTTGCGGCGCTACGGTTCCGAACTGGGGCTCAGTCAGCGTTTCTCCATCTACGACGACTCCGACCAGAAGGCGCTCATCACGCGCGTGATCCGCGAGCTGGGTCATGACGAACGCACGCTCGTGCCCAAGCTCTGCCTGGGGCGCATCCACGCCAAGAAGCGGGAGGGCGTCCTGCCCGAGCACATCTCGCCCAGCTTCGAGTTCGACGAGACGATGCTGAGCATCTACGCCGGCTACGAGAAGGCGCTGCGCGCGAATGACGCGGTGGATTTCGACGATCTGATTCTGCTCATGGTGCGGCTGCTCGAGCAGCGCCCCAGCCCCGGCTCGCTCACGGGGCATGCCGGTGAGGAGTTGCGGAGTCGCTACGACTACGTGATGGTCGATGAGTTTCAGGACACCAACGCCATCCAGTACCGCTGGGTGCGGGCCTTTGCTGCCCGGACGCGAAATCTGTGCGTGGTGGGAGACGACGACCAGAGCATTTACGCCTGGCGCGGCGCCGACATTCGCAACATTCGCGATTTCTCGCGGGACTTTCCCGACGCGACGGTGGTGAAGCTCGAGCAGAACTATCGCTCCAGCGGCAACATCGTGCTGTGCGCCCGGAAAGTCATCGAGGTCGCCAGCGATCGTCAGGAGAAGGCTCTCTGGACGGACGCGCCTGCTGGCGACAAGGTCATCCTGACCGCTCTGCGCGACGAGCGGGAAGAGGCGGATCTGGTCGTGCGCACGCTGCGGGAGCGCATGCGCGCCGGCGTCCCCCCGCGGGAGCTGGCCGTCTTCTACCGCATCAACGCGCAGTCGCGCGTGCTCGAAGAGGCGCTGCGCAAGGACAACCTGCCGTACCAGATCGTGGGCGGCATGCGCTTCTTCGAGCGCCAGGAGGTCAAGAACCTGCTCGCTTATCTGCGCTTTCTGGACAACCCGAAGAGCGACGGAGACCTGGTGCGCATCTTCAATCTGCCGGCGCGCGGCCTGGGCAACAAGACGCTCGATCGGTTGCTCCAGACGGCCAGCGCGCGCGGCAGCAGCGTGTTCGACGCGCTCGGAGCCAGCGCCAGCGACCCCGATCTGAACGCCGGCACGAAGAAGAAGCTGGCAGCGTTCCACGCGCTGCTCGTCGAATTTGATCGACGCCGGCAGGAACTGCCACCCAGTGAACTGGCGCGCGTGGTGCTGGAACAGACCGGCTATCAAGCAGCGCTGCGCGCGGAGAACACGGCGGAGGCCGACGCACGGATCGAGAACCTCGCGGAGTTGATCGGCTCCATCAAGGAGTACGAGGCGGAAGCCGAGCGGGAGGGGCGGCAGCCGTCGCTCGACCAGTACCTGGAGCGAGTGGCCCTGGTCAGCGACATCGACTCCGTTCAGGAGGGCAGCGCGGTGCTGCTCATGACCGTGCACAGCGCCAAGGGCCTGGAGTTCGACACGGTGATGCTGACCGGGATGGAGGAAGAGATCTTTCCGTATCGGGGCCTCGAGTCCGAGGTCAACGACGAGCTGGAAGAAGAACGGCGGCTCGCCTACGTGGCCATCACGCGCGCGCGCCGGCGGCTCTTCATCACGCACGCGGCCACGCGCACGATTTTTGGCCAGACCAAATACCTCGCGCCCAGCCGCTTTCTGGAGCAGCTACCGAGCGAGGTGGTGGAGCACCGCGGTGCATCGGGCTGGGCGCTGCGCATGAACGCCGCCGCGGCCCGCGCGCGTCAGAACGAACACAGTTACAGCGAAGCCCATGACTTCAGCGATGCCGATCCCGGAGAGAGTTGGGATCAACGCCCGCCGGGCGAGGACGGTCGAGCCCCCGCGCCCGGCTTCGCGGGACGCCCGGCGTCCGCGGCGGCGCGCGGCAGAGGTGGCCCCCCGCACGGCGGCAGCAGCTGGAGCAAGCCGCCGGGTGGGGCCAGCAACGGGCTGAACTGGACCCACCGTGGCAGCGCCGGCAACAACGCTGCGGGACGGCGGCCCACCCCCAGCGCAGCCGCGGCTCGCCGGCCCCCAGCGCCGGAACGAGGGCGGGTGATCGATACCAGCGTCTTCGGGGACCTGCCCCCGAGCGCCTCGATAAACACCATCAGCGAGGACGCGACGCCCTGCGCGCCGGGCAGCTTGCGCCGCGGCATGCGGGTGTTCCACCGCCGCTTCGGCAGCGGCATCGTCGAAGAGTGTGATGGTCCGGACAAGGTCGTGGCGCGCTTCAAGGGCTTCGGCTCGAAGAAGGTGATGCAACAATTCTTGACCCTCGAGGACTAGAGCCCAGCTCACGAGCTCCGAGCAGTTTTTGGGTTGCCCACCCCGCGCCATGCTCGGCGGCTGCGCCGCCTGCGCGTGCCGCCCCCTCCCCAGTGTCGCGCTGCGCGCGCCACGGGAGGGGTGCCGCATTCTCGCAGGCATGGGTCAGCGGCGCGAGAGGATCTGGACGACGTTGCCGTTCGGGTCCTTGAGCTGCAAGCCGGCGAGATTTGCGTGAAAGGGCTCGTCGTGCCGATCGAACGCGATGCCCGCGGCCGTCAGCCGATCGGCGACGGAGTGCACGTCGTCGACCAGCACGCTGAGCCCCACAGCGCCACGCGGCACGTCGTCCGCCACGTGGATCGCGAGATCGTTCGCGCCCAGCCCGAACACGACCAGCCTCTCGTTGCCGAATCGCACCGGAAGACCGAGCGCTTCGTAGAACGCGCGCAGCTCAGAAACATTCTTCGCGACTAAAGTAACATCATGCAGCGCGAGTTTCTCATCGGTCATGGTGCAGCCCCCTCTTCTTTGAGGGCGGCGGCCGCCGCCTGCAGGGTGGTCACGATGGCGCTATCGCGACGCGACGCCTCCTCGAGCAGCTCGATCTCGCCGCATCGTGTCTCGGTTGTCCAGCGCTCCGCGCTCCAGGGAAAGAGAGAGCGAGTGTCGCGCCACGCGCGGAGCTCCCACTCGAAGGCGGCGCATGCCGCGGCCGCCTCCGAAAGCAGGCGTTGGACCTCGGAGGAACAGCCTTCAGCTGCCTGCGTCAGATAGTTGGACGCGGCAGCGCGGGCGTCGATGAGGCAGGCAAACGTGAAGGCGTTGCCCACGATCTCGGTCTGCTGCGCCGGTCCCGACTGCCACCGCCCGACCTCGTCGGCGAGCAGCGCGCACCAGTGCGTGTAGGCGGCTTGCCCGCAGGCGTAGCGGCCCACGCTTTCGCTCTCAAACAGATTTACCGCTAGCTCGAGCGAGCGCAATAAGACCACGCGCGCGTCCTGACGCTCGGGGTCCGGGCCAGGGCGGACCACGCCGATGCGAAAGGGCCATCGCTCCATCGGGACGTAGCCGTCGCGATCGGCGGAGTACGCCCGCAACAGCAGCCGGTCCCCCGCGTATCCCACGATCAGACTGCTCTCCAAGAAGTCGTGCAGAGCCGGATGGCCACGCCCGATCGCGTCGCGCACGGCTTCGAGAGCGAGCGGGCGCTGTGCCGCGTGCGCGTCGTCAGTCGGCCACCAATCGATCGTGCGGCCCCAAGCGGCGATCGCACCCTCCAAGCAATCGAAGCCCAGCTTCGCGTTCGGCGAGCTGGCACACAGCTGACCGCGTGACATCTGAACGCGAAACGCGGCGCCGGACGCGCCCATCAATTGGTCGTAATCGACCTCGTCGGCAAAGCGCTCGCACAGGAGCGAGAGCGTCGCCAGCCCAGAGATCTGGCGCCGGGTGCCTCCGCCCCAGCGCTCGTGCTGCAGGCCGTCAATTGCCGTCGCGCCATCGATCGTGCTCACGCTGCTCGCCGGGTCCGTGAGCGATCGCAACTTTTCGACATGCGCCTTGAGGGCCGTCCAGCTCGAGAAGCCATAGTCGAGCGCGAGCGCGTACTGGGCGTCGGAGAGCTGGATGCGAGTATCGCGCAGCGTCGCATCGTCAGCCTGGCGGAAACGCCGCAGGTGGCGAAGCGCGCGCAACGCATCCGCTTCACCCTCGCGCGCGGCTATGCGCAAATCCTTGGCCTGGTGCTTGAGGTGCGAGAGGCTCGGGCGTGCGGTCAAGCGCCGCCCGCGAGCGAGACCCGTAGGGTCAAACTGAGAATTGGTCACGTGGACCTCCTTTCGACGAAATTCCCGAGATCCGCACTCCGGGCATGAAAGAAGGTCTGGTGACGACTAGACGAGAGGCGAACTCGGTTCTTTCCGCGGATCGGGAGGCACCCTCTCGCGGTGCCCACAAAGGCATTATAGCCGACGGCCGCCGGCGCGAGAAGGGCGCCCGTCGTCGAGGATTCTCTAGGCCTGCTCGGCCCGTCAATCGAAGGCGAACTCACGGCGCTAGTGGCTGATGTCTGCGCCGAGTCAACGTCATGAATAGGTGCGATGTCAGGTCACCCGACGCGCTGGCGCGAACAACGTCGTGGTCTCTGGTCGGCATGACTCGCATTCACCCACACGACATGCAGCCTAGCGCGCCGTGCAAAGGCAGCGAGCGAGGACGGTGCCCGTTCTGCGCGCCAAATCGAGCCTGCGCGTGAGGCATTTCCGCGGGTTTGCCTTTCACGCGCGCGTTAGGCTGCAAGGCGTAGGCGCAGGCGCGCAGCGGCAGCAGCGACAGCAGCGACAGCAGCGACATCCAGCTCGGGCCGAGCCCGCGCCAGCGCGGCCCGCGCGCGCAACCGAGTACTCCCCCCTGAGCCCGCGCAGCGGGCGATTGGGGGGGAGCCACCGCCCGCAGCGCGCAGCGCGAGGACGGATGGGAGGGGGGCATCCACCCCGAAATCAGCTTGAAAGTTGCCTCGAGTCGAGCCTAGTGAAGCCACGAGGAGCTTCGCTCGGCATGAACAAACGATTGATGATGTTGGAGAGCATGACGGCGGGCGGCAAGGCGGATGCCTTTGCCTGGTACGGCCTGGCCATGGAGTACCGCCGGGACGGCAGGATCGCGGACGCGCTGCGCACCTTCGAGACGCTGCGCGCTCAGCACGTCGACTACCTGCCGATGTACCTCATGGCAGGTCAAACGCTGATCGACGCGGCTCGCCCTGAAGAAGCGCGCGCCTGGCTGAACGCCGGGATTGCCCTGGCCGAAGCGCAGGGTGCGTCCCACGCGCTCGGTGAACTCGAGAGCGCGCTCGGCAACCTGCCCTGACCCATCGAGAAAACAGCGGATGCCGCGATGTAGGTGCGCAGCGCAGAGCCGGTGCTGCGCAGCTCGAGGCCCAGCACCGGGTACGCGGGCTGGTCTGCGTGATCGCTCGATGTCAGTCTACTAGATGGCTTTGGGCAGCTCGCTACGGCGCACGCTCGTTCGCTGCGTCCTCGGGCTCACGCTGCTCAGCGGTTGCCCCCAACTGCTCGCCGACGATTTCGAGATGTTCCAGGGCACCGCCCCCGGCGGGGATCGGTATCAGGGCGGAGACCTAGGCCCGGACGCCAGCGCCGAGGGGCAAGACCCAGCCGACGCGGCGCCCGACGCAGACCCCTCCCCGCCCGATCGTCCCGACGCTCGGGGGAGCGAAGATCCGCCGGATGCCGACGCTGCCCGGCCGGACGCCAGCGTGCCGGACGCCGCCGAGCCCTCGGATGCTGGGCTCGAGAGCGAGAGCGGAGCCCCGCCGGACGATCCGGAGCTGGTGGCGCTGCGTGAGGCCCTGATTCACCGCTATCGATTCAACCTGGGCGCGAGCCTCGTCGACTCCGTCGGTGGGGCCAACGCGGTCTCGCAGGGCGTCACGTTCAGCACCGGAGCCGCGGTGTTCGCCGGCACCGACCAGTACCTCGACTTGCCGAACACGCTGCTCTCCGGTGTCACCAACGTCACGTTCGAAGCCTGGGTGATCTGGGACGTCACCGATCCGAACGCGAGCACGTCCGAATGGCAGCGCATCTTCGACTTTGGCAGCAACTCGAGCAGCATCGAAGGGCAGCAGGGAAGCAACGCCAACGGCGTGTTCCTGAGCCCGCGCAGTAGCGGGGCACAGGGCAAGTTGCACCTGGAATACCGGGGTGGCGGCAACATCAATCTGGACGCTCCAGAGCCGCTGCCCGTCGGCGTGCAGGTCCAAGTGGTGGCCGTCCTCGATGACGACGGCGACCTCCTTTCACTCTATCAGAACGGCGCGCTCAAAGGCGCCCGGGGGGATTTCACGGGCTCGCTGACGACGGTCACGTATCAGAATAACTGGCTGGGCCGCTCCCAGTACACCGGCAACCCGTCCTTCAAAGGCAGGATCCTCGACTTTCGCATCTACGACACCGCGCTCAGCTCAGCCCTGATCCAAGCCACCTTCGCCGCGGGTCCCGACGCGGACTGGTAGCAAGCCAGCGCCGCCAACCCAAGCGGGGCTCGGAGCGGAGCGCGAGACCCCTCCAGAAATCAGGCGAGCACGCTCTTCACGAATTCGATCAATCGATCCGGCGTAAATGGCTTGGCCAGGAGTGTCAGGTGCGGGTTCGAGTGCTGACCGTGCGTGTCCTCGGAATAGCCGGTCATGAAGATCACCGGTGGCGGGTCTGGCAGGCAACTGACCTGCTCGGAGAGCTCCCGCCCGCCCATGATCGGCATCTGTAGGTCGGTCAGGATGAGCCGCACCTTCTGCCCGCGCTCGAGCAACGCGAGCGCCTCCGCTCCGTTGCTGGCCAACAGCGTGCGAAACCCGGCGGAGCGCAGGATGCGATCGGCGATCTGCCGCACCTGATCCACATCCTCCACGATCAGAATGTCGGCGTCGGAGGCCGCCGGCGGCTGGGCTTCCGCCGGCGCCACGACCTCGAGCTCCGGCTCGAGCTCGGCATCGATGCGCGGGAACCAGAGGGAAAAGCGCGTACCAAACGCCAGGTCTCCCACGCTCACCAGCCCATCGTTCTGGCGCGCCATGCCATACACGGAAGCCAGGCCGAGGCCGGTGCCGCGCCCCTGCGGCTTGGTGGTAAAATACGGGTCGAAAATCCGGGGCAGACGCTCCGGCGCGATGCCGCCGCCGTTATCATCCACGACGACACACACGTACGAGCCGGGCGGCACGTCCCCCGGCACGGCGGGCAGCAGCTCCGTCAAGACGACCGCCTCCAGACGCACCGTGATGCGCCCGGTGCGGATCCCCAGCTGCTCGATCGCGTCCGCCGCATTGACGATCAGATTGGTCAACATGCGCTCGACGTGCCGCGGATCCACCCGCGCCCGCAGGGGACCGGGCGCGCTCTCGATGCGCAGGATCGCCCGGCGCCCCACCGCGCGGTGGAGCAGATCCTGGAATTTGACGACGACCTCGGTCAGATCCACCGACTCCGGCCGAAACGGCTCGCGCCGCGCGAAGGCCAGGAGCTGGCGCGTGAGCTCCATGCAGCGGCTGAGCGCCATGCGCCCCCCCTCGACGAGCTCTTCTCGCTCCTCGGGTTCGCCACCCTCGGCCAACATCGCCAGGCTGGAGTCCATCACCAGGAGGTAGTTGTTGAAATCGTGGGCCAGGCCTGCCGCCAGTGTCCCGATGGCCTCCATCTTGGCGGCATGGCGCAGCTGATCCTCGAGCTGCACGCGTTCGGTCACGTCGAGCGTGGTGCCGACGACGCGTTCTCCACCGTCGGTGAGGCGCACGACGGCCGCTTGCGTGTACAGATGACGGATGCTGCCGTCGGCGCGAACCATGCGCACGCTGAGCGGCTCCGCCGCCCGCTCGCGCGCCAGGCGGTCCCACCAGCGCATCTGCTTGTCGCGATCGTCGGGGTGCACGCGCTCGAGATGCGTGGCAGCGTCGGCGTTCGGCGCCTCGAGCCCGGTGAGCAGCTTGAGCCCCTCGGTCCAGACCATCTCCATCGGCTCGATCCGCACCACGAAGCTGCCCATGCCGGCGACCCGTTCGGCAGCGCGCGCAATGGCGAGCGTCTCCTCCAGCGCCATGGCGCTGCGCTTGACCTCCGTCACGTCCTGCAGTGCCCCCACGATCTGCACGACGCGCCCGTGCTCGCGATAGACCCTGCCGGAGCCCCGCACGAAGCGCACCTCCCCGGTCACCTGGTGCACCACGCGATATTCGATGTCCTCGAGCTCACCCCCGTCCTGGCTGGCCCGACGCCAGTGGTCCTGCACCCGCTCCAGATCGTCAGGATGAACGGCGGCGAAGAACGCCTCCGGGCACGGCGCTACCGCGCCCGGCTCGTAACCAAGGATGCGATAGAACTCCTCGGACCAGAGCGGCTCGCGACTACCGGGGCTCCAGACGAAGCCGCCCAGGCGTGCGATGCGCGTGGTCTCGGTCAGCAGGGCGTCGAGCGCCGGCTGCGCGGGCTGCGGGCCAGCGCCATGCGGCGGGGCGGGACCGCGACCGGATGCCGGAGCCTCCTCCTCCGAGGCGGGACGACTGGATGATCGTTCCAACACGCTTCGAGTCCGTCCTGCATGACAGGCCCAATGGCCCGAGACTAGCCTTCCCCTTACCACGTCGGCTACGCCGACGGGTACTCGTTCCACTTGCCGGCGCCCGGCGCCTCCAGGTCGTCGGCCAGCAGCGAAGCGACGATCTGCCGCGTCGCGAAGCTGTGCCGAAGTGGAAGATCGCGAATCAGATCGCGTAGCTCCCGCGCATAGTTACCGGCACGACGGCGCAGCTCGGCGGCCTGCGGAGAACCCGCGGTGGCCAGCGCCGCACAGCACAGGCCGCGCGTCTCCAGGCCATATTCCGACCCCTGAATCGTCTCGATCGCGCCCATCGCCGTGGTCGCCAGCAGGATCCCCGTGTGCTGCTCGCCGATGTCCACACGGGCCGCCGCCTCGATCGCCATCGCGTAAAAGTGAAAGGCTACGTAGGCCTGCGCCTCCGCCACCTGGCGAGCGTCGAAGGCATGCATCACCGCGCTGCCCGAATCGCCACGTTTGCGAGCGAGCAGTGCGCGCAGAATCTTCTCGTGCACGGAGTCGTAGGCGTTGCCCGTCGCGGCGCTGAGCGCTGCCGCGTCGGCGATCAGCGCCTCGGCGAGCGGGTACTCCGACGTCTCGAGGAACACCTCGGCGCTGGAAAACAGCGTGGCGGCCCGACCGTCTTGATCGCCGTAGCGCTCGTGGGCGTCGCGCGCGCGCTGCAGGTAGCTCTTGGCCCGGTCCGCGTCCCCCAGCCGCCAATAGCACTGCCCGATGTTGCTCAGTGTCTTGGCGATCTGAAAGCGCCCGCCGATGCTGAGATCGATGCGGATCGCCTCGAGCGCCAGCGCGATCGCATCTTCGAAGCGCCCGAGCACGAACATGGCACGCGCCAGCGAGTTCTTGGCGCGTGCCTCCGGGCGTCGCGCTCCCTCGTGACGAAATACCGCGATCGCCTCGGCATGGGCATCCACCGCTTCCTGGACCCGTCCCACGCGCAACAACAGGGCCCCGCGCGAACGCAGCACTTCGGCGCGCAGCCGCAGCGAAGTGCCTCCCTTGCGAACCGTGTCGAGCGCGCGGTCGCAGGCGGAAAGCGCCCCCTGCATGTCTCCCAGATCGCGCAGCAGGTCCGCCATCAGCGCCTGGGCTTCCCCCTCCAGCGCGATCGAGCCGACGTGACGCGCCGCCAGCTCACCCTTTTGGGCCAGCGTCAGACCGCGTGCCAGGCGCCCGGTATCCAGGTCGAAACGCGCGCTGCGGATCAGCGCCGTCGCGCCCCAGAGCGGGTGCTGGTTGTCGCGAGCAAAGCGCCGCAGCTCCGTCAGGTACGCTCGCCGCTCGCTCCAGCGCCCCTGGATGCGGCAGATGGCCTCCAGCGCCACGAGCGCGCTCGGCCGTTCCGTATTGGACTCCGGCAGCACCGCCAGCGCGCGGTTGAAGTAGCGCGTCGCCAGGGGCAACTGGTAGCTGGCCCAGGCGGCGTTGGCCGCCTGGAGGTAGAAGCTGCCCGCTTTGACCCGGTCCCCGCCGCGCGCGAAATGCCGCGCCACAATCGCGGCGCCGAGCCCACTGGCGACCGGCGCCTCACTGATGCGTTCCCCCAGCCGGCAATGCATCTGCTGGCGCTCGGTATCATCCAGACCGAGGTAGGCCACGTCGCGCGTCAGCGGGTGGCGCAGATCGACCGCGTCCGCGCGCGCGTCGCACAGACCGCGCGCGCACAGCCGCGCCACGGCCTCTTCCGCCTCGGGGCCCACCAGCGCGTCCAGCTCGGAGACGGCGAGCGGCCCACCTGCCACCGAAAGCCAGGCGATGATGCGATGCTCTTCGGGCGGCAGCTCGTTCAGACGATCGGCGATCAGTTGCTCGAGCGTCGAGGGCAACGATTGCGCGGTCGCCCCGCCTCCCGAGACCCGGACGAGCCCCGCCTGCCCCTCCCGCCCCTCCTTGAACTCGACCGTGCCGCGCTCGAGCAGCGCGTCCACCATCTCCAGCAAGAAGAACGGGTTGCCCGCCGCGCGGGGCACGAGATCCGAACACACCTCGGCCACGCCCTCGGTCACGCCCAGGTGCTCTTGCACGAGCCGCAGCTGGTTGTCGTGGCTCAAGCCTCCGAGTTCGATCGTGACCACGCCTTCGATCACCGCCGCCACGTGCTCGTCGGGCCGGGTCACCAGCACCGTCAAGATCGGCAAGGCATCGACCCGCCGCATCAAGCTCGACACGAGCTCGAGGCTCTGCACGTCGGCCCAGTGGATGCCGTCGAGCACCACCACGAGCGGCGCTTGCTGCGCGAGCCGGGTGAAGGCTCGCCGGATGCCGGTCGCGAGCAAGCGGCGATGCCGCGCCACGTCGGCTTCGTCATCCGCGCGGGCGAGCCGACCCGTGGCGAGCTCGGCCATGTAGGCGATGATCTCGGCGCGATTGGCTCCCTCCAGGGCATCTCCGAGCGCGTGCTCCACGAGCGCTCCGGCCTCCTCGAGCGGTTGGTCCAGGCGCGTGCCCGTGAGCTCTCGCAGCCACTGGCCCGCGTTGGAGAACGGCAGCTCGCGGCGTGCCGGCGAGCATTCCACGCGCAGCACGCGCGCGTCCGGGGGCAGCTCCGCCAGGAAAGCGTTGGCGAGCGCCGTCTTGCCGATGCCCATCTCACCGGTGATGACCCGAGAGACCACCGCGCCCTGCCCCACCGCCGCGCGACTCACCGATTGATGGTAGGCCGCGTGCAAGTCCGCCAGCTCGGCATCACGGCCGATCAACTCGCGCATGGCGACCGCGTGTTGCTGCTGCTTCTCCTCCCGCGTGAGCGGCCGCCGCAGCGCGTACGTGTGCATGTTGCGCGGCAGCCGCGACCACTGCGGCACCTCGAACTCCACGCTGGGCACGTCTGCCCAGACGAAGTCGCGCCGCACCAATCGATACAGCCCGCCCGCTACCCAGGTCTGGCTCGGAGGTGCTTTCTCGGCGAGCAACGCGGCCAGGCGCGTGCCGGGGCCCTGCAAGGTATGCCGGATCAGATGTCCCGCGTCGTCGCGCTGGCCGGCGGCGATGCCGCGCACGATGCCCACGCTGGCCTGCAATTGTACGGGCAGCCCGTCACAGACGCCCGAGATGGCCTCATGCACGTCGACCGCGAGCCAGGCCGCGCTGGCGGCAGCCCCGGACGGGTTCGCCATCAAGCCGACGACCGCCTGCGCCAGCTCGACGCCGGGGTTGGCCCCGGACGCGCTGGACGGTTCGGTACGGTTCCAGGTCCAGGTGCTGCCCCGTTTGAACGCGATCTCCCCGAGCGTGGCGCGCAGCCGCTCGACCAGACGCGCGGTGCGACCGCCGCCGGTCGCCTCGCGCAGCGCATCCAATCCGTGCAGGCGTAGAGCGACGATCGCGACGTGGCGAACTTCGCGCCCCACGCGATCGCGCAGCCGCGGGCGCGCCAGCGAACGGCTGGTCCCTCCACCCACCGACTCCGACCCCGGATCGCCGGTGGCGGAACCCGCCTGCGACTCTGCCCGCTCGTCCACGAGCAGCGGCAGCTCTTCCTCCACCGGCGCCGCTTCGCGCGGCACGAAGCGCTCCACCACCTCGCCGATCACGTCGGAATCGACCAGCACCTGCTTTTCCAGCAGCACGCGGGTGATGGCGGCAGCAAAATCGCGCGCGGTCTGAAAGCGATTGTCGGGATCGCGGGACAGCGCCCGCATCGCGATCGCCTCGAGCTCCGGCGGCACACCCCGCGCGAACACGCTGGGCGCTTCGATCGCGCCCGAGCGCACGACCTCGAGCAGATTGCTGCTGCTCTCCTCGCGCGAGTACAGCTGACGCCCGCTCAGGAGCTCATGCAAGACGATGCCGAGCGAGAAGATGTCCGAACGCCGGTCGCATTTCTCCGCGCGGGCCTGCTCCGGCGACATGTAGCTGACCTTGCCCTTGAGCACGCCGGGCTCTTCGCGGAAGACGTTGGCGCTGGCGATGCCGAAATCCGCGACCTTGACCGCCCCGTCGAAGCTCACCAGGATGTTTTGCGGCGACACGTCCCGGTGCACGATATCGAGCGCCTGGCCCCGGTCGTCGGTGCGCTCGTGCGCGTAGTGCAGCCCGCGCCCCACCTCGCTGACGATGAACGCGGCCACATACGGCGGCAGGCGCTCGTCTTCTTTGCGCGCTCGGCGCATCACCTTGCCGAGGTCGGGCCCCTCGACATACTCCATGCTGAGCAGTTGCCCCGATTCCCCCGCGTCCTGAAAATCGTACACTTGCACGATGTTGGGGTGGTTCAAGCGGGTGGCGAGGCGCGCCTCCTCGGCGAACATGGCGCGAAAGCTGTCCGAGGAGATGTGCTGCGGCAGGATGCGCTTGACGACGAGCAGCTTGTAGGTGCCTTCCGCCCCTCGGCGCTTGGCGAGGAACACTTCCGCCATGCCGCCCGCGCCAAGACGCCGAACCAGCTCGAAGTCGGCAAGTCGGCGGGGAATGCTGCGCGTCGAGTCGTTCATGCGGAAGCGTCGCTGCCTTCCAGTGTGGCACAGAGTAGCACCAAGCGGGGCCGTGGCCCCGTGCGGAGCGTCTGGGGAGCAGGGTGGGCGCCGATCTCGGTAGCATTTCGGTTCAGGGCGGGCCTGCGCCAGTGCCCAGGACGCTGTTTTCTGGGTTCGCGGGGCCCGCAGCCCACGCTGCATTTTCTGGTTCGGGGTCCCGGAGCCCACGCTGCATTGCTGGTTCGGGGTCCCGGTGCCCACGCTGCATTTCCAGTTCGGGGACCCGGAGCCCACGCTGCATTTCCAGTTCGGGGACCCGGAGCCCACGCTGCATTTCCAGTTCGGGGACCCGGAGCCCACGAACTATCAGCAGCTCGATGCTGGTACTTTGGAGCCAGCGCGTCGTAAGAGCGAAGAGGTCGGCCCCTGACCCCATCCGTCGCTGAAGCCTCGCAATCGATCGACAGCGTGGACGCCGAGTACTAGAAAATACTGAACTGCCCGGAGCTACCATGCGGATCTCGTCAGCGCCCCTGCTACTGGGCATCAGCCTACTGGGCATCAGCCTGGGTCCCGCAGCGTGTGCCCCGAAGAACATCGCGCCCGCTCAGGCGGCCACCTCGCCCGAGGCCACGCCGATCGAAGCGGTGGACGTCAACGACGATGGGTTTGCTGCCGCCGCCGTGACGGTGCTGCAGCACCAGGCGCCCAGCCCCCGTCGCTTCGGGCTGCTCGTCGGCGTGGTGCAGCGTCAGCTCGAACGCTCCACCTGGTATTTTGACCATGGCCACGAGGAGATGGCCGTGGCGCTGCTGCGCGGCGCGCTGTACCTGCTGCGCTCGGGGGAGCTGCGCACCGAGATGCTGGCCGGCCGGAGCGCCGCCCTGAGCCACGGCGCCGCTTCGCTCGCCAAGCTCGGCAATGAGGGGCAAGCCGAGGCGCTGTATTCGCTGCTGGTCGAGCGCCTGCCGCCCGGTCCCGAGCAGAAGGACGCGCGCGAGCATCTGGATGCGCTGCGGCGCTGGCAAGAGGACACCCGCCCGCCGGGCTCGATGCAGGCTCGGGCCGCCGCACAACAAGCGGCGCTCCAGCAAGCTCTGCTCGACCCGTCCGCCGCCGCGCTCGATCGGGCGCGCACCGAGAGTCTGAAGTGGACCGAGCAAGCGCTCACCTTCGGCGCGGAGCAGATGGCGCCGCAGAGCCTGTTCGAGCAGGACGAAAGCATGGAGGCCTTCCGGGCCATCCGCACCGCTCCGCTCACACTGGTGGCGCTCTACCTGCGCCAGGGGGACGCCTCGGGCGCACTGGCGGCGCTCGACGACGAGAACGTGGGTCGCATCACACCTCCCAGCCTGCGCGAGCGGGTGGAGAGCGCTGCGGTGGACAACGATCCGGAGGCGTGGGCCGAGCTCTTTCGCCTGTTCGAGTCCGCGGATGGGGCGTCGGATGAGTCCGGCATCACGCTCGACCCGGACCTGGCCCGCGCCGCCGCGTGGGGCGCCGCGCTCGAACTGTACCGGGCCGAGCCGCGCTCCTTCCGCGCCGCGATGCCGCTGACGAGCTTGCTCCTGGCCCACGGCATGGCCGAGGTCGCGCCGCTGATTCTGGAGCAGGCCCTGGAGGAGTCCAAGGAAACGCGCGAGGCCAGCTGGGCGTTGCGCTACGTGCTCGAGGCGATCCGGCAGGACGAGTCGCTCGGCGACCTGCCGGCAGCACGCCGCACATTTGCCCATGCCGGCGCCCTGATCAAGCTGTCCGAGCGCGAGGTCTACGGCGGGCGCGTCACGCCCTCGGCGGGGCGCCTGCACTTTTTCATGGGCGCCATCGAGGCCGGCGCGGGTGAGCTCAGCCGCGCCAAGCCCGAAGTGGAACGCGCGGTGCAGCTCGAACCCACCGCGGACGCGCTGCGCCTCCTGGCGTCGATCGATCGCCAGCGCAAGGATCTGAAGGGCGCGCTCGCCTGCCTGGACAAGGTGGTCGAGATCACCAAGGGCACGGGCGATGCTGCTGCCCAGGCGGAGTCCCAGCTCTTGCGCTTCGAGGTGCTGCGCGAGCTCGGAGACAACCCGCGCGCGGAGGAAAGCCTGGAGTCCGCGCTGATGTTGGGTCTCTCCGCGCGCAGCGCGGCACAGAGCGGCCAGGATTTGGCCGTCGCCGAGCGCGCGCTCGGGCGCGTGCTCGAGCTGTACGACGAGCGAGACGCGGCGAGCCGCGCCGCCAAGCGCGCCTATGAGGCGTCGCGCAATGATATTCGGCAGATGACGGAAACCGTGCTCGACAGCTCGCGGCGCGCGCTCACCACCGGGGACCTGCGGGCCGCGCGCGACTCGGTGCGGCGGGCCGTCTCCGCCGACCTGGCGGACGAGGACACGGTGTATGCCGCGCTCTGGCTCAAGCTGCTCGAGCAGCGGTTGCGAGTGACGAGCGACGGTACGGCGGAAGAGGCACTGTCCCAGATCGACGCGCCGACGGGCTGGGTCGCCAAGCTGGCGGCGTGGGGGCGCGGTCGGCTCTCGGCGCAGGAGCTCTTGAAGCAGGCCGCCAGCCCCGTGGAGCGGGTGGAGGCCACCTTCTACGTGGCGATGTCGAGCCCGACGGACGAGCGCGCCCTGGACAAGCTGCGGGAGGTGGCCGGGAGCGAGGCGATCCAGCTGGTCGAGGTCACCATCGCCCGCGACCTGCTGACGAGCCGCCAGAAGTTCCCGAAGCCCAAGCTGCCGCCCAACATCGCTCTGCCCTGAGCCTGGCCCGGAAGGGCGGGGGGCGGAGCGCTCGCTAGGGCGTAGGCCGGGCCACGCGGCCTAGGATGCGGTCGGCGTGGCGCTGACCGAGGTGATCGACGATCAACCGCTCGATCAACCCCTCGAGCTGGCCGCGTTCCTCCGCGTCCTTGTACTGAAATTGAATGCCCATCCCGGCAGGGTGCACCTTGGTGGCCGTTTCCGGAGGGGTCGTCCACATGACCTTGGCGCGCAACTGGAGCGGGTCCTCCAGTTCGGGGACGGCCAGTGAAAACACGAATTCGGTGTCCGGGGGCAGCGGCTCCGACGTCGCCACGAACGTGCCGCCCCGAGAGATGTTCTTGGCGTAGTCGGCAAAGAAGGCGTTCAGGCGCTGGTAGCGCACCACCAGCTCGATCGACTCACGCGAGTGCTGCCGGCGGTCTCCATCCGTGGGCACAGCCATATCTCTAAGCCTAGCTCCCTCACGTTCGACGCACCAGCAACACGGTACAAATGCGCAGACTTCGCGTCGCCGAACTTGCCGAGCTGAGCCCCGAGCGGGATTCTCCGGGCATGAAAGACCAGCGGATCGGGTTCATCGGTGCCGGCAACATGGCGTCCGCGCTCTTGCGCGGCTTGATCCGCGCCGGGCGTCTCACTCCAGGTCAGATCAAGATCAGCGAGGTCGACCCGGTCAAACGCGACCAATGCGCTCAGAGCCACGGGGTTTCGGTCGCAGCGAGCAATCGAGAGCTGGCCGCGTGGGCGTCGGTCTTGTTGCTCGCCGTCAAACCGCAGAGCTTGCCCGCGGTGCTCGCCGAGTGCGCGTCCAGCGTCCACCCCGGTGTGCTCGTGCTCTCGATCGCCGCCGGAGTGCGCTGCGCAACGATCGGCGCGGCATTGCCCGAGGGCACTCGCATCGTACGCGCCATGCCCAACACGCCAGCGCTGGTCGGCGCGGGAGCCACTGCCGTGTGTGCAGGCCCCGGCGCGACCAGCGCCGATCTGGAGCTGGCTCGATCGCTGTTTGACGCGGTGGGACGCAGCGTGCTCGTCGATGAAACACACATGGACGCGGTGACCGGTCTGTCTGGAAGCGGTCCCGCCTATGTCATGCTGATTATCGAAGCCCTGGCGGATGGCGGAGTCCGCAGCGGCCTCAGCCGAGAGACGGCGCTCCTCCTCGCGACGCAAACCGTGCTCGGCTCGGCGCAGCTGCTGCTCGAGAGTGCCGAGCATCCCGCAGTCTGGAAGGACCGAGTGATGAGCCCCGGCGGGACGACCGCCGCCGGGCTGGCCGCGCTGGAAGCCGGTCGCCTGCGCTCCACGCTCGCTCGAGCGGTGGAACACGCCACGCTTCGCGCCGGAGAGCTGGGCCGCCGCTAGCCCCAGCGCACTCTCGACGGCGTCCTTGCAGGAGTGCCAACGGGTCCGGCCCCCACCACCCTGAAACAAGAGACGGGCTCCGCCGCGACTCCAGCACACGGCCTGCGCTCACCCGAGCAGAAACACGAGCGCAGGCTCCCGCGCCCGCGGGCTTCAGGCCCCGCTCGTCCCGAAGATCACCCACGAACAGAAATGCTCGTGGCTCCGGGCCCCGCAAAACCCCCGAAGCGTGGCGTCCAAGCCCCGCGCGCTTGGAAACACATGCGCGATCTGCGCGCCCCGCTCCGCCAGAGAGTCTCACTCCACGAACAGAAACACAGCGTGGGCTCCGGGCCCCATGAATCAGAAACACAGCATGGGCTCCGGGCCCCGCGAACCAAGAAACACATTCGCGGGCGGCGGGCCCCACCAATGCTCCCAACGTTCTCACTCCACGTCAGCAAGGCTCGTGGGCTCCGGGCCCCGCCCAGCCACAGATTCACTCCACGAACAGAAATGTTCGTGGGCTCCGGGCCCCACCAATGCTCCGAACGTTCTCACTCCACGTCAGCAAGGCTCGTGGGCTCCGGGCCCCGCGAGCCCAGAAACACATTCGCGGGCGGCGGGCCCCACCAATGCTCCCAACGTTCTCACTCCACGTCAGCAATGCTCGTGGGCTCCGGGCCCCGCCCAGCCACAGATTCACTCCACGAACAGAAATCCATTCATGGGCTCCGGGCCCCATGAATCAGAAACACAGCGTGGGCTCCGGGCCCCGCGAACCAAGAAACAGAGAACGAAAGAGTCCGCGCAGAGGGGCCGGGGGGGGACAGCCTCGCTCCGCGCGGACCTCGCTCACGTACCAGCAAGTATCGTGGATTGCAAATCCCCTCTCGTCATCAAATGCACTGTGATGCTGAGACTCGCGTTCTCGAAAGTCATTCATTTCAAATCTGAAAGACCGGTGTGCGAAACTCGCTATTGACTAGCGCGCTGAGTTGCCGCCAATTCTGCTGTGGTGCTTTCCGCACGGTGAGACAGTCTGGGCATGATCACTCGGGGCGTGATCATTCGATACCGAGTGCGACTGCGCACTCTCGAGGCAACAGGGTGCTCGCGCCGACGGGGCTCTCGAGGCCACCGGGCTCGCACAGCGGCGGGGCGCCCCGCGCAGCTCAGGGGGCGCAGGAAAATGCCCAGCGCCGATCGTCCACAGGGTCGGTGACGACCAGGGGCAGCGCGTCACGTCGCGCTCGCGGGTCCGGCCTCGGTGCTTCGCTGGAGCGGGTGTCGACGAGCGCCGCCAGTGCATCCACGCACAAACCGCTCTCGTCCATCACCACCCGCGCGGTGAGACGCTTGGTGGTCAGCCCAACGGCGCCGCCCGAAAAATCGAGGTGAGTGTTCGATTCCGAGATTGCACTGTCCGTCAGTGGCACACCGGAGACGGCGGTCCAGCCGGGGCGACCGTCCTCGCAGCGCGGGGGGACCCGACCGAGCTGTTGGTTCGAGACGTGAAACGCAGGCCTCGGCTCAAACGTTTCCAAATCGATCGGGACCACGTACCAGCCGGCACCCGACGATTTTTGCAGGAGCCCGAGCTCATCGCCCTGGACGCTGCCGATCAGCTGGGTCGCGATGCGCCCCCAAAGGGGATAGGTGGCGACCAGCTCGAGCTTGCCCTGCTCCACTCGATACAATTGAAACTGTTCGGCGCGAGAGGCCCCCACGTAATAGCGATCGTGGATCGCGAACGCGCCGGCCGGCGTCCCCATGTCCCCGCTCCCGGGCGTCTGGAGCGTCGTGATCGAGCGATCGCGATCGAGCAGGTGCAGTGAACTTTCGGAGCGCACGCGGATCTGCAGCAGGCCGAGCTCACCACTCGGCCCGAGCCGAAGCCACCAGTCGACGCCCGTATTGGCGTCGAGCCCGAAGGCCTGTGCAACACTCGAGGCATCCGCCCAGGGCGTGCGCGTCACCGCGGTGGACCACGGAGGATCGAGCGAGAAGCGATTGCCCACGCGAACGGCCCAGTGCCCGTGGCGCGACCAGTCCGCTCGACCCGGGCCCCAAGCGTAGGCACGGTAGGCGCCGTTTTCGCTGGTCTCACCAAAGTCGTAGCCGACCTCCATAGGGCGCCGAGCCGGGGGCGGCGAATCTTGCAGCGCAATCCAGGCGCTGCTCTCCGGTGGCTCCCCGGGCGGAGCGCTGGCGCGCGGTCGCGCCGCGCCGCCGCGCCGATTCGGCTCCGCGCCCGTCGCGGGCCGGCGCCGCGGGGCTTCCGCTCTGGCGCCGTTCGCCCCCGAGGGCACGCAGCTCAGCGTCCAGAACGCGAAGCCCGGCGCCGGAAAGACCACGCGCGCGGGAGGCTCGGGGCGCGCCGGTTCCGGAAGGTCCTCGACACGGCCGTAGCCGATGCGCAGCCAATCGTCGTGGACGCAGCCAACGGGCGAGCAACCTCGCGCCGGCCTGCGCGACGGGTGCGAGCTGCTGGTCGTGAGCAGGGCCGGGGGCACCTCCGACACGCGCCACTCGAAGCCGTAGTTCTCGGTCTCGCGCAGGCTCGCCGACGCGGCAATCTGCAGCGCGCGTCCACCAAAGAACGACGTTTCGTCGACTCCATCCTGCAGCCGAGCGAGCTGCACCACTCCGTCGAGCTGCACGCGCACGCCGACGAACGCCCGCGCGCCGATCACCCAGCCGCCGAGCTGCCCCGGCGCCACCTCCCAGAGCTCATCGAGCCACAAGCCCGAGCGCACCAGACGCGCGGCAGCACCGGTCGGCGGCTCCAGCGTGAGGGGGTGCTGCGTGGTGCCGGCCGGAGTCACCACCGACAGGCTGCCCGTGCCGCTCGAGCGCGGCGGGATCAACACCACGACGCGGCCATCGCGCAGCGCGGCGATGCGTTCGACGCCGACGTCCCCGCTCACGCGCACGTCGAACAACTCGCCCGACACCTGCCTCACGCAGTAGTGGCCGGCCTCGGCCTTGGAATAGCCAGAGGACGGCTGGGGGGCGGCCGCCCCACTGCCCGGCACCCGTTGCACGAGCCCGCACGGGGCATCGATCACGAGAGCGCCATTGCCGCTCGAGCGCACCCGATGGGGCCCATCCAGGCGCAGCTCGGGCGTCAGGCGCTGCTCGCGGTAGGCATGCACCTCGGTGGGACCACTGGCGTCGCCACACACAAAGCCAAAGCCAAGGCCGAGCGCCACGCCCCGGCACGGCGCGCTGCCCGAGTAGGGCTGACTGGAGAGCAGCGCTCCATCGCGCAAGCGCACTCGGCCGAGCGCGCCGGCCTGGAGCACCAGCGCGGTCGCCGAGGTATCAGGCCAACCGCCGAGCACCGCCGCGCGCAGCGGCCGGCGCCCGAGCGGCCGTGCCCCCCCGCCGGGCTCGGCGGGCGCCTGCGGAAACGCCTGCCGAGCAAAGCGCCCGAACGTGCGCGCTCCATCGAACAGCGCATCTTTCCCGCTCGGGCTGGTCGGCACCAGCCGTCCGCTCGCGTCGAGCTCGAAGCGGCCCGAGTCGGTGCTCACCGCGATGTTGCCGGAGGGCTCGAGGCCCGCGCTCAGCACCGTCCCCGGAGCGCCCAGCGGGTGCCAGCTCTCGCCCGCGTCGAAGGTGGCGAGCGCTCCGCGCACCCCGGTGAGCACGACCGCGGTCCAGGGATCGGCAAAAACCATGTCCCCGTAGCTCGCGGCCAGAGGCAAAGGGGACAGATCGCGCGCTTGGCCCGTCTCCAGGTCCAGAGCGCGCAGCGTGTAGCTGGTCGCGCTCGCCAGGTACACGCGATCGAAACCCGCACTGATCTGGGTCACCGGCGGCTCGACGCGGCCGAGCGGCTGCAGATCTCCGGTCCAGGTCGGCGAACGCCAGAGCTGCGTGGCGGGACCCACCGTGGCCGAGAACAGAAAGCCGCCCCCCAGGTGTGCGGGGAGCGCGAGAGCTTTGACTTCATCTTCTTCAAAGACCTGACGCGCCCGTTCGAGCGAACCATCGGGGTGGTCCACCCAGCGGGTGCCGCGCAGGATGAACAGGCGGCGGCCGTCCGCCGTGAGCTGGGAGTCGCGCACCGCGAGCTCGTCGGGGGCGAGCATCCAGCCGCCAAACTCCGCCGCGCCGGGCTGACCCGCCTGCCCTCGGACCGACTCCGCCTCGACCGCTGCGCTCGCGAGGCCCGGGGCTGCCGGAGCACGAGCGGCCCCGGACGCAGTGGCAGCGGGAGGCGCCGGAGCGCAGGCAGAGAGCGCCGCGGACAGCGCCATGGCGAGGGCCCGGGCGCCGTTCCGAGCCCGGACGACGAGGCCCTGCGCCGAACCTCCGGCGTGGGCCCCGCCGCTACCCGGCCTAATGGCCTCATTGCGAATCTGGAGGCGGTGATTATGCAGAAGAACATGCGAACCCTGGCCATGGCCCCCAGCTCCGAGCGCGCCCCCGCTACCGCCGTGGGCTCGACGCTGGATCTCGAAGGGCGCATCCGCGAGCTCAAGCGGGAGCGCAACGCGGTGCTGCTCTCGCATTTCTATCAGGAGAGCGAGATCCAGGACCTGGCCGACTTCATCGGGGACTCGCTGCAGCTCGCGCGCGAAGCACAACGAGCCTCGGCGGATGTGATCTTGTTCGCCGGTGTTCATTTCATGGCCGAGACCGCCAAGATCCTGAACCCCACGCGCATCGTGCTGGTGCCGGACATGAACGCGGGCTGTTCGCTCGCCGATGGTTGCCCCGCCGACCGCTTCGCCGAGTGGCGCCGCATGCATCCGGGCGCGGTGGCGATTTCGTACATCAACTGCTCCGCCGAGGTGAAAGCCCTGAGCGACATCATCTGCACCTCCAGCAACGCTGTCCGTGTGGTCGAGTCGGTACCCGCGCATCAGAAGATTTTGTTCGCCCCCGATCGCAATCTGGGGCGGTACGTGATGAAGCAGACCGGGCGCCCCATGGAGCTCTGGCCCGGTGGATGCATCGTTCATGAGACCTTCAGCCAGCGCAAGCTCATCGCGTTGCGTCACGAACACCCGGACGCCAAGATCGTCGCACATCCGGAATGCGAGGCGCCGCTGCTCGAGGCGGCCGACTACATCGGCTCGACCACGGCCCTATTGAACTACGTCGTCAACGACAACGCGCGCAAGTTCATCGTGTTGACCGAGTCCGGGATCTTGCACGAAATGAAAAAGCGCGCGCCCGGCAAAGAAATTATCGCAGCACCGCCGGAGGGCAATTGCCACTGCAACGAGTGCCCCTTCATGCGACTGAACACACTGGAGAAAGTGTGCCAGGCGCTGGAGCGGTTGGAGCCGCGTGTGGAGATGTCGGACACGCTGCGCGAGGCCGCGCGCATCCCGCTCGAACGCATGCTCTCGATCGGTTAGTTGCTCGACCCCGCTCCCTCTTGCGTATAGCTTTGGTAGCTATGAGGGTTGAAAGGCTCGCGGCGGCGTTGGTGCTGGCTGGTCTCGTCGGATGTTCGAAAAGCGCGACACCGGCCGCGGCCACGGTTGCCGCTCCGGCCGGTGCGGGCCCCGACAGCGCCGAGCTGGATGTAGCGGCGGATCTCACCCCGGCCCCCGCGCCCGAGAACGTCGTGATGCTGGCGACGTTGCGCTCTCCAGGGCCCACGGTCGACACCCTGGTGGGTTGGACCGGCCTCGGTATCGAGTGGCGTGACCTCGTCCAATCCGGCGCGGCCGCGCAGTTCTTTCCCCTGCTGGATCTGACAGCTCCGGTCGATGCGATCGCCACGCTCGACCCCAAGAGCAAGAACCGGCCGCGCGTGCTGTTCGCTGGCTCGGTAGGGCTCACCTCCCGGCAGGGCGCCATCGACGCCTTCAAGAGCCTCGATCTCACGGTCGAGCCGGCAGGGCCCGGCGTGTTTGCCGTGCACCCGAACGCCAAGAGCGTCTGTTTCATCGCTCCTGCGCTGGGCAAAGCCAAGGTGCGGCTGGTCTGCGGCGAAGATCGCGAAGCGGTGGAGCTGCTCTTTCCGTACCTCACGCGGGGCATCCCGTCCGACAGCACGGGGGATGCCGCGCTGCACGTGGAGCTGCGCGCCGAACCCGCCTGGCAGTTGTATGGAGACAAAGCGGCGCTGCTCAAGCTGGGCATCCCGATGTTGCTCGGCGAGGTCTCGATCGGTAACGCGGAGTTCGACGCGGCGCTGCGCGAGGCCGCGGGCATGGGCGTGGACGAGCTCACGGCCACGCTGGCCGATCTGAAAACGCTGCGGCTCGATGCGCGCCTGAAGGACAACCCCAGCGAGCTCGCGGTCACCCTCGGCATGGACCTGCGGGGCTCGCGCTCCTGGCTCGCCGGAGCGTTCGCGGACGCGGAAAGCCGTGCCAGCGTGGCCCCCGACAGCTTCTGGAAGCTGCCGCTCGACGCGCGCGAGGCGGGCTACCAGGTGAGCTCGAAGCCGGACTCGATGCGGCGCGGCCTGGAGATCCTGGAGCGCCTGGCACAGAGCGGGCTCGGCCAACTCGGCGCCTCCGCGACGACACGGCGCGACTGGCCGCTCGCGCTGCGCGAGGCCCTCTCGGTGACGGGCCCCATCGTTTCGGCCCGGGGTGCCGTACCGGCTCGGCTGCTGCCCGGCGCGCCGGACGCCCGCGACCAGCTGCGCGCCTCGTTCGGCTATCTGCTCTTCGGGGTCGACGACGAGGCCAACCGTTACGGCGAGCTGCTGGAGCGGAGCTTGCGATTGTACGAGGACACGGCGTTGCGTAAGGGTCTCGCGCAACGCTACGGGCTCAGCAGCTCCAAGCTGCCCAAGGTGCAGAGCAAGAAGGGGCCGGCGCGGCTGCCCGAGTCCCGCATCTACGAGATCAGTCTCCCTCCGACGGTGTACGCAGACATGGTCGGTGAGCAGATCGACAAGGCCCAGCTCGGCAGCGCCCCCCTGCCCCTCGTGCTGGTCAGCTGCCGCGCGGGGCAGCGCACGTGGATCGCGGTATCCTCGTATACCGCCCTGAACGAGGAGCTGCTCTCCGGAGCCCTCGCCCCCAGTGGACCCGAGGCGACCCTGGCGAGCCGAGCCGGTCTGGAATCGCTCCGCCAAGACCGCTCCAACATGGCTGGGTTCTGGACGTTGGCCGGTCTGGAGCAGGGGGCGTGGGGCCGCGCCGGGCTGAAGAAGCTGCTCGCTTCGCTCGGCACGAGCGACGTGCCGATCGTGGGCCGTGCCCACGGCCACGCGGCGGGGCCGCACGGCGAGGTCGAGCTCCACGTCCCGTCCCAGCTCTTCCGCGACCTGGCGTCCGGCACCCGGACGCGGCCCTGACGGGCCCGAGAAACTTGGCCGGCGAGCAACGCGTCGGTACCTGATGGGGGGATGCCCCGCTGGCCTCGCTTCTGGTTTCTGGCCATCCTCTCGGTCCTGCTGGTCGCGAGCCCCCGGCGAGCGCTGGCCGGGTTCGACCAACAGGTAGTGTCGAGCACCAGCCAGCTCGAGCTGTCCGCAGACGGCACGGCGATGGTCCGGCAGGTGCTCTCGGTCGAGGTCCGCAGCGGCGCGTTCCGCTCCCTGACGTTGCAAAGCCTCGATCTCGACGCTCAGCCGCTCGGCGGTGCCACGGTCACGCGGCTGGCGGGGCCAGGCACGACCACCCACCCCGTACCCGTGCAACTCGCGATCGACGCCGGGCGCATCGAACTCGCCCTGCCGCCGAGGAAGGGTCTGCGTGGCAGGACATTTCTGCTCGAGTTCGGCTATCGGACGGCGCTGCTCGGACGCGGGTTGATCCACGATTTGCCGGACGGGCGCGCCGAGCTCACCTGGACCGGGCCTAGACTCGATGAAGGCATCGACTCGGTCACTCTGCTCTTGCGCCTGCCTGCGGCACGCCTGGCACCCGAGGCGGGCGACCCGAGCTCGGAGAACGCGCAGGCGAACCCCGGAAACTTTGGCATCGTGATGAGCACGCTGCGCCGCTCGGAGCAGGCGGACGAGCTCGAGATCGTGCGCGCCCATGTCGCGCGCAACGAGGCGCCGCGCTGGCGGGTGCGCTTCGATCGCTCGTGGCTCGACGGGGCCGCCCCGGCGGCTGCGTCGGTGGCGAGCGCGCCGAGCACGAGCATCGTGCCCGGCAGGGAACAGGACATCGCCTGGCCCACACCCCCGGCGGCCCCGCGGCGCGCGGCGTTGTCGCTGGGCGGCCTTTGGGTCGTCCTCGGGGGACTCGGTTACGGGTTGCTCGTCGCCTACAAGGGGTCGCTGGCGACCCGCGCCGCCGTGCAACGCGGATGTCGCGCGCGCGGCTGGGTTCCCTGGAGATCGGCGTACCGCGCTGCTGCCGCCGGCGTGGCGCTGGCCGCTGCTGCCGCAGTGGTACTGTGGCTCGATACGCCCTGGCTCGCGGGGGCCGCATTGCTGCTGGCGCTGGGCCTGGCCGCACTGCGCCCGCCCGAGGTCGAAGCTCTGCTGCGCGGTCCAGGACACTGGGAAACGCTGGCCAGCACCGCGCTCGAAACGACGCGGAGCCCTGCCCTGCCCGGCGCCTGGCTGGATCTCGGCTGCCACCGGGGCTGTCTGCTGCTCTCGAGCGCGCTCGCAGCGATCACCTGGCGTGCCAGCGCCCTGTTCGAGTCGTCTCCCTATCTGGGAGCCTGCCTGTTGCTCGGCAGCCCTGCGCTCTTGCCGCTGTTCTGCACCGGGCGAGCAGCGGAGTTGCCGGAGCCCGCCCCCGACGGCAGCCGGCGCTTCCTGCGAGAGGTCCGGCGCGAACTCTCCGACGATACCGAGCTCGTGGTCCAACCGCTCGGACGCATCGCGGCCGCCAACGGGGAGCTGGATGAGCTGCGCCTCGGCATCTCACCGGCACACGGACTGCCGGGTTTGATCGGCATGGAGCTCGGGCTCGAGCTGCGCCGCGGACTCGGCGGTTACGAGCGAGAGCCCGTAGTGGTGATCCGTGCTGCCGATGGCTCGGCGTGTCAGCTCGCGCTGCCTCGGCAGCTGACCTGGACCCGGGGACGCAGCAGCGACGAGCGCGCGGCGCTGATTCGCCCCCGGCTGCCCAGTGTCGCCGTCTGCGTGGCCTTGATCCGGGAGCTGCTCCTGGCGATGCGCGAACCGAGCGGCGAGCTGGCGCCGCCGGCGCGAAAGAAAGCTCAGCCGGCGTCGAACCCGGCGCCCGCGCGCAGCAAGGTCGGCGCGCGCGCTGCCCCCGCGCTCTGACGGGCTCGGCCCAGTTTCAGGGATCGAGCGCGCCGGAGTCGAGGAAGGCTCTCAGATCGTCCGGCAGCGGGCTGTCCGCGCTGAACGCCGCCACCTGCTCGTCCCCTGCCCACGAGACGTGACTCGCGTGCAGGGCATGACGGCCAGCCAGGGCCCTGCTGCCGCCGTAATCGAGATCGCCTGCGATCGGCCACCCCTCCGAGGCCAGGTGCACGCGCACCTGGTGCCGGTAGGCGCGCGGCGCCGTCACCTCGAGCAATGCCCACGGGCCGCGACGTTCCAGCGTACGAAACCGGGTCACGCGCGCACGCGCATCCGCCTGCCCGGGGTCCGCCACACGCACTCGACCCGAGCCCGCGTCGGGCACGAGAGGGCGTTCGATCACGCCGGCGTCCGGCACCGCCTCGTCCGCGACGATCGCGAGGTAGCGTTTGTGCAGCCGCTCCTTCGAGAGCGCCTGGCGCAGCGCTTCGAACACGGGCGCGGAGCGCGCGGCGATCACCAGGCCCGAGGTGGGCGTATCGAGGCGATGCAGCAAGCCGGGTTCGCGCGCGCGATACCCGACCGAGAGCATTTCTGGATAGCGGCCGAGCAGCGCCCCGGCGAGCGACCCCGGCCCGAGCTCGCCGAGCGGCGCCGTGGGTTGCCCTGCCGGCTTGTCCACGACCACCAGATCGGCGCGTTCCAGCACGATCTCGAGCGGCGCGTCCGGCTCGGGCGGCGGAGCCCCACCCCACTGCCCCCGCACCTCGACCAACTCCCCGGGCTGCAAGCGCCGCGCCTTGACCGCGCGCCTTCCGCCCACCGTCACCAGCCCCTGTTCGCTCAGCCAGCGCGCTCCTTGCCGGCCGAGCTCGGGGCAGTGCCGGGTCAGGAACTTGTCCAGGCGCTCCCCCGCCGCGTCGGGACCCACGAGCCAGCTGCGCGGCGCCGTCACCACTGTCCCGATACGCCGAACCCCAGAGGGACACCACCCCCGCCGACCTCCACGCGCACGCGCAGCGCGTCGTCTGCGGCCGAACCCGCGGGCGGGGACGCGCTGGAGTCGCTACTCGTGAGCCAATAGCCAATACCGGCGCCGGCTACCGTTCCGAGCATCACCCCGGTCAACCAGATGCGATCGCGCTCCGGGCTGCGCTCCTGACTGACCAAGAGCGGCGTGCCGATCGCCGCCCCCGCCAGGCCGCCGAGCACGGCGCTCAGATCGATATACAGAAGCTCGGTGGGAGACGGCGTCTTCACCTGCGTGGCCAAGGCTCCCGCCAGCGTGACGCCCGTGAGGATGCCCCAGCCCATGCCGGTGGTGGGGTTGATGTCCGTGTCGCCGACCGCCACCATTTCCCCGAGCCCGCCGAGCACCAGACCGAGCGCTGCCCCCGAGTGGGTGAACGCCGCGCCCCCCTCATCCACATCACCCACGGTCAGGCCGACCGTCGCCAGCGTGAGGCCGCCGACCGCACCCATGATTCCGACCAGGTATTTTTCGGGCCCCTCGCGCTCGTCGACGAGCGAAACACCGATCGTCGGCCAGAGCATGGCTGCGCTCAAGAACCAGGCGCGCCCGAGCGTCATGTCCCACTCGTCCGCAACGATCATGGCCGAGCCCAGGCCGATGCCGGCGCCGAGCGCCACGAGCGGATAGGTCAGGCGTGCGTCGTCCGAGCCGGAGGCGCGCTGCAACGAATAGCCGATGTATCCGCCCAACGCGGCCGAGTGCAGCGCCAGCACGGCACGGCCCACCGAACGCGTCGGCGGCTTCGGCAAGGGCGGCGGCGCTGCCGGCTCGAGCTCAGTGCGGGGCTCGCCCGGCAAACCGCCGGGCAGCTCGAGCAGTTGCCGCAGCAGGCTCAGGCTGCGGACTTCGAGCTCGGTCGCCTCGAAGGTTTGCACCTGGACCAGGAGCACGCTGGACCCCTGCGGCACCACCTGCAAGCGCAGGCGCAGCTCGCTCCCCTGTTGGCCGAGTTCGGGCGAGATGACCCAGCCGCTCTGCGCCAGCTCGACCAGCGCTTGCTCGCCCGGCTCTCGCAGCTCCGGCGTCGTGCCATACGGCTGCAGTCCAAAGTCGAGCAGCGCGTCGCGCAGCAGCGCCTCCAGCCGCTGCGCCACGGGCTGCAGGTCGATCGTGCCAGGCGCGGCTGCCGGTTCGAGCCGCGTCGGCAAGAGCCAGGCGTCGCGCGGCCCGGCCGCGGCGGGCAGCGCGATGCTGAGCGCCAGGGCGAGAGCTAGGGAGCAGAGGAGGCAGCGCAACATCGAGAGCGAGAGGCCAGGCAGGGGCACGACACTAGAACATGACCGTGGCGCCAACCCAAGCATCGATGGTGCTGGCGGTGTCCACGATGAAGCGGTGTCCCGGCTGCTCTACCTCCGGGCGATAGCTCGGATCCGGGGAGCCCAGCGCACGCGGCTCCCCCTGCTCGCGCGTCAGGCACGGCCCGGCGCGCTCCAGCTCCGTCGCACGCGACGCATCGCACGGCTCCCCCATCGTGATCACGTGCCGCTGCGTGAGCGCCCAGCCTCCGCCCACGTCGAACTTCACGTATCGACCCGCCTGCCACCTCGCCAGCAGCCGCAGCGCATACGCCCCATGACCTTGAACGTTGGTGATGCCCGTCGTGAAGACTTTCTCCGAATCCGGATCCACCACGCTCGGGAACTCTGCCGCACTGGCCGGGTCGGTGTTGGCGATGTAACCGGCGAAGTTTGGCCGCCGATAGGACGAGGCACTCGCGCTGCCCAGCGCGTCAAACAGCTCCGAGTAGTCCCGCCCCGTGCTTCGATAGGTGCCTGTAAAGCGCAGATCGAGGCTCAGGCGCTGGAACTGTTCCACCACTTCCCAGGGCATGAACTCCGCGCCCAGACTGAAGCCCGCGCGACTGCCGATGCCGTCCTTCCAGGCCCGATCGGCGCCAAAATCGCTGTTCTCGTTCGGTGACTCGAGCAGCAGACCAAAGCCCACGTACGGCTCGACCTGCTCGAGCCGGCGCGACACCGCGGCGTGCAACTCCAGCGCCGTCGTACCGCGGCTCACTCCCGCCTTGCGAGCCTGCGCCGGGAAGCTGCCCTCCAGAGACTCGACGCGGCCGGGAGCAAACTCGGCCGGGTACTGGCCGCTCACGCCATCGCGATTGATGTCCGAGGGATAGGCGCAGCCCACGCCGACCGCTTCGCCCTCGGCGCCGCTGACCGACGGCCCGCAGGCGTGCATCGGCTCCGACACCGAAAAGCGGGCCTCTGCGCCGATCAAGAGCGTGGGGTACGCCGCATCTCGCCACTGATTGAGGATGCCCCAATCGATCCCCACGCCCAGGTACTCGACGCCGCTGCGGTTGGGCGACTGAAAGGGCACCGCGAACAGAGGCTGCCCGGGCGCGCCGTCCAGGGCTCCGGGCGGCAGCGCGCTGCCGTCGAGCGTCGAGCTGCGCGACAGGATCACGGGCAAGCGCACGATCAGCGCCAGATCGTGATACAGACCGAGGTCCGCCCGCACGTTGAGCCGGCTCGTGGTTTCGGCGTAGTCGGCCACCTCGAAGCGGGCGATGCCGCCGGCCGCGGCGGGGTTCACGGTTACCGCTTGCGTCTCGCGCAAGATCTCCGCGCTTTTCCAGGTGTGCTGGTAGGCGAGACTGAAATGCAGATCGACCCCGCGGCCCCCGTCGAAGGCATCCACCACGTTCGTGACCTGCGCGGGCTGGCGCAGCACGTCCGGCTCGGTGAGGCTGCGCGGCTCGAGCGCGCCCGCAGAGCGCCCGCCCAGCGCGCACGCGACGGCGAACCCTACGGCGCCAGAGCCACGGACCACTGCCCTGCTATACGACTTCCGCAGGGCCCGGGCACTCGGTTTGTCACCACCCCGGGGGACCGCGGCAAAAACCCACCCACAAAATCAGGAGCCCGCGGCCCGAACCTGCCGTGGGGTCGCTTGCCCGGACGCCGGCCGGTGTGCTCAGCTACCGGCGCGCGGAATGCGTTGCCAGACCTCGCGGTAGCCCGCGAGCTGGCCCAGACGCGAGACGAGTTGCTCGCCCGTGCTCTGCTGCAACACGGCCGCGGCGGCACTCGCGCAGCGCAGACGCGCGAGCTCGCGAGCTCGCACGTGTTCGGCGGCGCGCTTTCCGAACTGTGGGGTGCCCGTCTCGAGCAGCGCCTGGGCGCGCGCTTCGGAGTCGCGCGCGGCGGCCTCGCAGGCACGCAACGCGCCCGGCTCGAGCAACCGAGCACTCGGGCCACGGCGCGCTGGATGGGCGCGGGTGACCGGCGTTTCCGCAGCCGTCGCCGTACCCGCCGGGCCGAGCCAGGCTTCCCCCGCATGGACGGACAGGCGCAACTCGCCGCCCGTCACCGACAGCTCCGAGTTGGCGTCGGCGTAGTGCACGCTACCAAACGGCGTTCCGATCAGCACCTGCGCCCCGGGCCGCACGCCGGCGCCGAGCTCGGTGCGCAGTTTGCCTGCCGCGAGAATCAGCTCCTCCTGGCCGTCGACACAGGGCAACACCCGCGCCGGGCCTTCGAGCGTCCATTCCCGACCGGACGCGCCGTGCTTCAGGTGGACCGCCGAGGCCTTGCCGAGCTCGAGCCATTCGGCGCCGCTGAAACGATCGCCCGTGCGCAGGGGCTCACCCGAGCTGCGCTGGATCGATCCGCTGGAGGACATCACTCGGCAGCCGAACGAGGGAGCGTTGGCCTGGGCTGGCGCAGCCGCGGCGGGCGCGGGGGTCGGCGGCGCCGCCGCTGGTGACGCGCTGACAGCGGGCGGCGCCGCAGCCACGGGCGGCGGGGCCGTGCCGGCGCCCACGTCCCCCGGCGGCGAGCTCGGCGTCTGGCACGCCCCTAACCAGAGCGCGGCGCAGCACAGCGCCGCCCGAGAGAGCGCGAGAGCTCGACTCACGGTAGCTCGGCGGTGACGCCTTCGTCTTCGCTGCCAAAAATTTCACACGTGATGTCTTCGCCCACCAGCTCTTCGCGGGCGATGCCCAGGTTGCGCGTCGTCTCGGCGAGGCGATTGGCGAGCACGCCGGTGAATTGCCAGAGCAGCTTGACCGCCAGCCGATGCTCGGTGCGCAGGATCTCGAAGAAGTCCTTGCGATGGATCACCATCAGCTGCGTGGGGCCCATGGCCCGCGCCGAGGCCGAGCGCGGCTGATTGCGGATCAGCGACATTTCGCCAAAATGTTCGCCCGGCTCGAGCCGCGCGACCGGCGCGCCGGAGCGCAGCACTTCGACTTGTCCGCTCAGCACGATGTAGAGCTGCTCGCCCTGCTCGCCCTCGCGCACGATGACCTGGCGGTCGGTGTATTGCTCGACCTCGGTCACCTGAAGCACCTGGCGCAGCTCGCGCGCATTGAGCGCACTGAACAGCGGCGTGCCCGCCAGCACCGACTTCTGTGTCTCCAGCTGGCTCAGCCGCTCCGCGTCATCCGCCTCGAGCGCGCCGAGCGTGACGAGTACTGCGGTGATGTTGTCCTTGCCGCCGCGACCGTTGGCCGTATCCACCAGATCGACGACTACCGAATCCGCGTCCGGCTTCGCCAACTTCTCGGCGAGTTCTTCCTTGGTGCCATCCGGCGCCTCGAAATAGCCCGACAGCCCGTCGGTGCAGAGCAGAAAACGGTCGCCGGGCGCCACGTCGATCACGAGCGTCTCCGGCTCGCAGTGCTCGTACACGCCCACGGCGCGAGTGATGGCCTGTTTCGGTGCCAGCTTGGCCGCGCTGCCCAGATCGATCTTCTTCTTCTTGATGAACTCGTTGTAGACGTTGTGATCTTCGGTCAGCTGCTCCAGGTTGCCGTTGCGCAGCAGATAGGTGCGGCTATCGCCCACGTGAATGATGAAGGCCTGGTTGCCGAGAAACAGCGCGGCCACCAGCGTCGTGCCCATGCCACGCTTCTTCTCGTCGGAGGTCGCTTCCGCGTGAATCTTGCGTGAGGCGCAGTTCACGGCAAAGCCCAACATGTTGGTGATGTCGCGCTTGCTGACGCGGCTGCCGCCGGTGCTGCCCTTCACGTAGTCGTCGAGCAAGTCTTGAGATTTGCGAATCTCTTCGCTCAGCGTGCGAACGGCCACAGCGCTCGCCACCTCGCCAGCGGCGTGCCCGCCCATGCCGTCGCAGACCACGTACAGGCGCAGCTTGCGATCGACCAGGTAGTTGTCCTCGTTGTGGTCGCGCTGCTTGCCCACGTTGGTCTGCGCCGCAAAGTGCAGCGGCGGTTCACCGTTGGAGCGCGGTGGGGGCGAGGTGGGCCGCGTCTCGCTGCGAGGGCCGCTGGGCGCGCGCGCAGGGGGGGCTTCACTCATCATCTGGCTTCGGGGCGCGCGGGAATCAAAGGGCATAGGCCTCCATATCCCGTCAGAACGACACGCCCGGACGATTCACGAAGGGCTTCCCGCCGGGGGACGACGCTTCAGCCGAAGCCGAGTTCTACCGTCAGACCGAGCGGCTCATCTTGTCGGGGCAGGTGCTCCGCCAGGAGGGGGGCCCAGGGTGGGATACCACCGCCGCGGGTAGGCGAGCAGATCAGCGTAATCTCGCGATCCCCGACGTCGCTCATCACGCCCGCCGTGGCGCGGACGATCTCCTGCCGAGCCTCGGTGGCCGACTCATCATGTCGCTGGTTGCACACCATGATGATCGAGGCAAAGCAGCGGCGCTTCGACAAGCGCGAGATCACGCGCTGGCTGAAGTGGTGGGGCGCCTCGCCCACCCACTGCGTGACGAGCGCCAAGTTGGGCCCGTAGCGCCTGGCTGTAGCGATGCCCGCCGACCAATTCGCCCCTGACTCGCCGATGACCAGACACGAACGAGTGCCTACATCGACTCCGATGCTACCCGATATGCGCACGTCGTCTCCGTCCCCCCGCACCTTCGCCTCCGCTCCCCGTGTGTTTCACGCTACAAATCTTCCGGCTAACAGAGCTTCCAGCTAACAGAGCTTCCAGCCAACAGAGCTTCCAGCCAACAGAGCTTCCAGCCAACAGAGCTTCCAGCCAACAGAGCTTCCAGCCAACAGAGCTTCCAGCCAACAGAGCTTCCAGCCAACAGAGCTTCCAGCCAACAGAGCTTCCCGCTTCGCTACACGGCCCGTGTCGCTTTTATCCGCGGACGCTCGCTTTCGATCCGCCATTGTTGCGCTGCTCGCCGAGTTGCTGGTCGATCTCCCGCTGGATTCGAGAACCGCTTCCACCCTGCTTTTCTTCCCAAGTCTTCCTGAGCCGATCGTTTCTCCGTGTTGCAGCTTTCGTCTCGAGCATTTCTACCGTTGCGTCGCCGGCCCTCGTCGGGACTCGTGCCTGATGAACTTCGTCATGACCGCGTCATGACAGCGCGTCATCACCGTGTCCTGAAGAGGCTATCCGGGTCACCCCAGAGGCCCGCACCCACGAGCTCGCTGGGCAAACAGAATCCGAGGAAAGCCGCTGCCTCCAGACGGCAGTGACCGCCAGAAGCTAAGCCCAAAAAGTCCGCTGACGGCGGCTCCTGCCTCGGGAGACCCCGCCACCGTCAGATCTTGACGGTACCAAGGAAACCCCAACGCGCTCTGAATATTCATCGAGCGCCGAGGCCAAGAAATCTAAGATCGTTCGGTTTGTCCGAGGGCGCAGCAGAAGCCCGAAAGACTGCACCATGAAGACGAATACTGCACCAGGACTGCAGCAACCTAGACTGCGGCTCACCCCCCAAACGTGGCCATCATGCGGTCCATGGCTGCGAGCCGTCAAGAACCAAAGCTCACTCGTGCGTGCTCCGTCTGCTTGCCGAGGCCGTACCCTGCTCAGACCTCTCGCTACTGCAGCAGAATGACCCAGACATGTAGGCCAAGCGCAGCCCTCGTGCCCCACCGCTCGCGAGGCGATTCGATGGACGCTCTGCAGCATCGAGTTGTCGCATGCGTCGGGGTGCGATGTGTGTGGCAGCGTGTGACTCAGCTTGTCTCCAAGCTGTCACTCGACATCGTCCCACGCGGCGCAGTCACACGGGCCCATCCCCACTCGCCAGCACGGATCCTCCTCGCTCGCGCGCTGCCGACGTGTCGGCAACCATCACCACGTCGACGGCCAGGGCCCTCGGATCTGCTGCGCGAGGTCGCCGTCGCGGCTCACCGAGCCTGCCCAGGCGAGCTCGAGTTCGGGCACGACCACGCTCCGGGCCTCTCGGAACTGCCTGGTTTTCCTGACCGCCAGGCCGAGCCTGGCCAGTGGTTTGTCGTTCCGAGTGTGGCCGTTGTAAGCTGCCGACGCACGATGGTGGCCAGCTTCTCCCCTGGCCGTCGGCTCCCATGGCAAACCTTCAGGCGGTGCTAGAAAAGCGCGGCGTGGCTTCCGCGCGCGACGTTTCCGAGGCAGTGGCGCGCAGCCAGCTGCACGGGGGGGCTTTGACTACGAGCCTGCTCGAGGTCGTGGACGTGGACGAGGCGGCCCTCAGCGCCGCACTGAGCGAATGCCATGGCCTGCCGGCAACGGGGCTCGGGCCGCTGCCGTTGCCCTCGGAGGCGACCGCCCTGCTCCTGCCGCGTGAAGTGGCCGAGCGTTACTGCTGCTTCCCATTGGAGAGCCCCTCGGGGGAGCTCGTGCTCGCGGTGCCCGAGCCGTTGGAGCGCAGCCTGCGTGAGGAGCTCAGCTTTGCGCTGGGCGTCCAATTGATCGAGAAAGTGGCCCCCGAGGTGCGCATCCGCGAGGCCATCTCGCGCCAATACGGGGGCCCCTTGTCGGCCCGGGACGAGGGCGCGCTGGCCCGCCTGGAAGGCAGGCTCGACGCCGCGCCACGGGAAAAGCCGGCCGAGCTGTGGTCCGAGGCAGACCTCGCGAAGCTGCCGCGGCCACCGAGCGATCCACCGCCGCCGCCGGACGTCCCCGAATGGCCGCGCGAGCCCCGTGTCCTGCCCGCGGTCGAGCGTCGGCCCCATCCCGTCCCCCCGGGCCAGCCCGGGCGCGCGCGCCGGCGCGGCCCGTTTAGTTTGAACACGGCGCGCGATGAACTCGGTCGTGCCGCGTCGCGCGACGAAGTGCTCGACGTGTTCTTCGGCTTCGCCTGTCAGTTCTTCGAATACAGCGCACTTTTTGCCGTGCACAGCGCACTGGCGGAAGGGCTCAACGCCTGGGGCCCCGGCAGCGATCGAGAGGCCGTCCAGGCCGTCGGCGTGCCGCTCGATCTCCCCAGTTCGCTCTCGGAGGCCGCCGAAAGCGGCAGCGTTCGCCTGGCGCGCCTGAGCCGCGACGGGATCGATCGTACGCTGGCCGTCGACCTGCGCCGGCAGTTCGACGCCCGGGTCATGATCCTGCCGGTGTGCCTGCGCGAGCGCTGCGCGGTGCTCCTGTACGGGGACAATGGCTCGAGCGATGTGCTCGAGAGCGAGATCGCCGAGGTGGTGGCGCTAGCACCGGACGTGGCCAATGCGCTCGGACGCATCATCTTGCTGCGCAAGCGCGACCAGCAGGCGCGGCAAGCGCCGCTCGATCCGGCAGTGATTTCGGCTGCGCTCACCGTCAAGCAACCCGCCGTCTCGGGCGTCCCGCGGCCACCGGAGAGCAGGGCGGAGCCGAGCGCGGAGAGCGGAGCCCCCGATCTGTCGCTCCTCACCATCCCCGGCAAGAATCGCGACAAGAGCCGCAGCAACGGGCGAAGCAGTTCGAAATCCGACCCAGCCCCCGCGCTCGGCGCCGAGCTCTCCGAGCACGCGCCGCTGCAGAGCCACAGCCTCGTCTCGATCGAGCCGAGCGGTACCCCTGCCGCCGATTTGTCCCTGCCCGAGGCCCCCGCCCAGACGCCCACCTCGGCGGAAGACCCCGTCTTCCTGCTGGCGCCGCGCTCGGCCGCCAAAGATCGCGTCACGCCGCTGCCACCGGCGCCGACCGCGCCCTACCGCGAGGTGTTCCAGAGCGGCATCACGCGACCTCGCTCCACCGTGAACCAGCCGCGCCTGCCGTCGGTGATCGTGGATGAGGCCTCCAAGGAGGTCACGCAGTGGACACGCGCCGGCGCGGCCACGCATCCCCCGAGTGCCGCCCGCGAGACGCTGATCGTACGACGTGCACCCGATCCGATGGAGGCGCCCACCATGCGCCCCGCTCTGGGGCGTTCCGGCAAACCGAACGCCGCTCCTGCCGCGTCCGCGCCGGTCGCGCCGCGGCTCTCTGCCGAGCGGGCCTCACCCGCGCCCACGCCGAGCAGCCCCGCGGTCGAGCCTGCAGCGCGGCCCCCCGTCATCGTCGCCCGGGCGGCGTCGAACGCGACGACCGTCCCCGCCTCACGCGCCGAGCCCTCACTCACGGCGACCACCGCACCGCCGCCGAGCGCCGCTGTCACGGCCCCGCGTTCCGCGCAGGCACCGGCTCCGGAACCACGCGCTCCCTACCCGCTGGCGTCCGCATCCTCGCCCGCTCCCCCGCCGATCGCTAGCGCTCCCGCCGCCGCAAAGCCCGCCGTCGCGCCTGCCGCGCCGGCGGCTGCCGCGCCGGCGGCTGCCGCTGCCACGGCGCCTCCTGCCGCACAGGCTCCGGCCGTTGCCACGGCGGCTCCTGCCGCGAAAGCAGCTGCCGCAAAGGGGGCCGCGGCTCCCGCTGCGACGGCAGCGGTGGCTCCTGCCGCTCCCGCCGCGCCGGCGGCAGCGCCTGCCGCGCCCACGGCCGCTCCTGCCGCACAGGCTCCTGCCACGGCCCCAGAGCTGTCCGCCGCCACGGCTGCCAGCACCAACGGCAACTCCGCCGGGGTTGCCGCGCCCGCTGCCAGCGCTGGCTCGGCCTCGGCCGCTGCCGAGATCAGCGCCGCAGACAAGCTGGCGGCGGCCAAGCTCGCGGCACAATTCCCCGCTGCGCCCACGCGCCCGCTCAGCGCACGCCCCGGCGCGCCGGGGCCGTTCGGGCATCGTCCGCCCACGATCCCGCCGCGCCGCTCGTCCGCGCCGCCCGCAATGCCGCGGCCCCAGTCGTCCTTTCCCGCGCCCGCGGCGGCACGCCCTGCGCTGCCCAAGCGGAGCGCTTCGACGCCGGCGCCGAGCAGCGATTCGCTGCCCTCCGCGAAACCGGCGCCGCGCGTCCCCACGGCGCGTCCCCCGGTGGGCTCTGCGGGGCGCGCCGCCGTGCCCCCCCCGGCTCCGCTGCCCTCGGCCGCGTCGGCAGCGCCCGCCGCTGCATCGGCGCTCGCTCTGGATGCTCCCTTCGCTCTCGGCACGGCCGAGCCGCCCGCGGAGGCCGCAGCGCCCGCGACGAGCGCCCTGCCCGCGACCTTGGCCAGCTCACCCGTCTCGGCGGCGACCGCGGCGCCCACGGCGCCCGCCGCACCCGCGAGCGTGCGTGGAGCCCCCGCCTCGAGCCGCGGCGCCGTGCCCGTCGAGCCGCCGCACACGGACGGCGCGGTGCTGCCTGCCGATCCGGAGCTGGACGCTTTGGTGGAGCAACTCTGTCAGGGCAACCCCAAGGCCGCGCAAGATCTGGCTCGCATCGGCGCTCCGACCTTGCCGAGGTTGATGGCGCGCTTCCCCGGTCCCGTCGTCAGCGAGCGCGCGGGGCCGAACTCGCGCGCCTCCGACTGCGGACCGCTCTTGCAGGCGCTGGCCAGCATCGGTTCTCCCGCCGTGCCGGACATCATGCGCAGCAGCGAGGATCGGGACGCGGGCATCCGTCGCTGGGCCACCCTGTTGCTCGGTGAAATACCGGGACCGGAGGCATGCCGTGCAGTCGTGCAGCGGCTGGCGGATGACGTGCCCCGCGTACACCAGGCCGCCCTCGATGCGGCTCGCTTGCTGCTCGGTGGCCCCGCGGCAAACCTGTTTCGCAAGACGCTGTTCGAGGTCGCCGAGCAAGAGGACGCACAGCTGACGCTGCGCTTGCGCACGCTCGAGCACGTGGCGAGGCTGAAAGACAGCGCCAGCGTGCCCCGGCTGATCGCCCTACTTTCCCTGGACACGGAACCCGTCGTCCACAAGGCCCTCTGGGCACTCACCGTGATCACGCGCCACGACTTCGGTCGTGACGTTCCGGCCTGGACCGACTGGTGGCAAAGCCACCAATCCAAACATCGATTTCAGTGGCTGATCGAGGCGCTCGATCACGACGACGTGCGCCTGCGCAAGGCGGCCGGAGATGAGCTGCAGATCGAGGCCAAGGAGAGCTTTGGCTACACCGAGCACCTGGCGCAGGCCGAGCGCCAGGCGGCCCAGCAGCGCTACCGAGAGTGGTGGGAAAGCACGGGCGCCCGGCGTCATGGGCGCGTGCAGTAGACGCGGCGCCCAGAGCGAGTACACTTTCCGGTAAGACCGTGGATCATAGCGACGCCCTCGAAGCAGCAAATCAGGCCCTCGGAGGTCGTGCCTCGCGCGCGACGAATCGCTTTGCATCGGTGGAGCTGCGCGGCGTCGATGAGCTCGGGCGCACCAACCGGGAGGCTCGCAGCTGGGACGAGGAAACGCCCCTGCCGAGCGGCGCCTGGGAGCTCGCGGCCATGATTTCGGTCGGCGTCGTGACGCTGGTGCTCGTCATCACGCTCTGGTTGCTCTAGGCCCGGGCCCCATACCCCGGATGCTCTCGGCCGTTGCCGGGGCCAGTGGCTCTGGGCTCTGCCGGCAGCCGTTTACTTCTTCTTCTTCGGCGCCTCGGCCTTCTCGGCCTTGGCCTTCGCCAGGTTCAGATCCCAGGTGATGACCTTGCGCTCGCCCGAGTAGGGCGGGACGATCAACGCCTGATAGGCGTTGATCACGCAATTGCCGAGGCGCGTGCCGTCAAAGGGCGGCGGAATCGTCGCGGCCGCGACCGAACCGTCGAGCGCAAACGTGACCGTCACGGCGGTCTTGCCGTGGGGCACGTTCTCCCCCGTCACCACGTCCGGGCACGTTTCTGCGGAACGTGTTGCGCGCTGAAACTCGAGCTCCGCCTGCTTTTCGTCGAACTCCCCGGGCTTTTCCGCCTCGGGGGCCGCCGCCGTGCTGGCCGGCTTGTTGCGAGCGCGTTGCTCCTCCTCGTACGCGAGCTGTTCCTGCTCCTTCAATCGATCGTCGGCGGTCTTGATCGTGTGATCGTCATAGGAGGGACCACACCCGAGGGAGGAGGCACCGAAGACAGCCGAGAGGGCGAGCAGGCACAGGTTCCGCATGACCCGTGAGCCTACTGTCCGGAGTCCGGCGAAGCGATGGGAATTTCCTGCCAGAGCGGCACCGGAGCTCGGCGAGGGCCGAGCGGGCTCTGCGCTGCAGCGGCCCCGCCGTGGCCCGCGCGTTCAGCGTTACTGGAAGTACGCGGGGCTGGAAGGGGAGTGGCACCGCCAAGAAGCAGTCGGGAAGGGCCCCTCAGCCACTACCCCTCGACCCCGGACGCCGCGGGAGACCCCCACTCCCTGGCGCGGTCCAGTGTTGCACCGAAACGTCGGCGAGCTGCGATCGGTTGCCGCGCATACCGGAGAATTGCCCCTTCTCGCCGAGAGTCCGTGGAGTTTCATGAAGTGCAACGCCAAGAAGGTCAGGAGCTGGCGCAGCGACTTCGCTAAGACTGTATTCGACTCGCCGTGCCACGGTGTGCGGATCCTGCTGTCCTACGCTGGCACACTTCGACCAGCGCGCGGTTTACGACGGGGTGCGTTGCAGCGGCGAAACCGCAGCAGCGCAAGCGCAGCAGCGGGACACCTGTCCAGCATTCGGTCGGCATACATCATGCTAATGGTCAATGGGTGTGCGGCACAGCGCCGGACCGCGAGGGGCTGGCGAACGAGACTGCGAAGCAGCAGGTCCTCGGGGAGTCGTCCCCGAAGAGTTGAAGTAGAGATTGAGGCAATGCCATGAGCAGCAGCGATGCACCTTTCAAATCTCGGCGCGCTGATTCGGTGACGATCCCTTCGTTGATCGACGAAGAGGAACCGTCGTTGTCCACGCTCGGTCGGCCCGATCTGCATTCGTCGTCTGCTTCGGCTAGCCGGGAGCGCTCTGCCAGTTGGGGCGCCGTACCATGGGGTTCCGTCGCCGGATCGGTGGAGGAGCAACCGCTCGGTGAGGTCGGTTCGGGCGCCACGTTGCCCAGCGTGTGCCCCACGTTTGTGTTTGGCCGGGGGACACTCGTGGCCGAACGATACGTGATCCGGCGCTTCCTCGGTCGCGGTGGCATGGGCCAGGTCTACGAGGCCTACGATCGCGTGCTGCATGAGCCGGTCGCGCTCAAGACCACCAGCAGCCAGACTCCGAAGGATGCCCAGCGTCTGCTCGACGAGGTACGGATGGCCCGCCGCATCACACATGCGAACGTGTGCCGCCTGTACGACGCCGGCGTGCACGAGCAGCTCGAGCCAGAGCGGCGCCTGACCTACTTCCTCACCATGGAATATCTGGAGGGGCACACGTTGCGCCGGCGGCTCCGGCACGGCTTGCCTCCGCTGCCCCAGGTCTTCGGCATCGCGCGGCAGCTGCTGATCGGTCTGGCGGCGGTGCATGCCGCCGGCGTGTTGCACCGAGACTTCAAGAGCGAAAATGTGATGCTGCGTCTGCCTGGCAATGGCACGGGCCAGGCGGTGATCATGGATTTTGGGCTGGCCCGCCCCCTGCGCGAGGAGGAGCCGTTCGTTCCCGAGGGCGGCACCGGCGCAGGCAGCCGCGGCTACATGGCGCCCGAGCAGATCGAAAATCTGCCGCTCGGGCCCGAGACGGATCTGTTCGCGTTTGGCGTGGTGATGTTCGAGATGCTGACGGGGCGTCTGCCGTTCGCGCGCGAGGCGTCGACCGAGGGCGCGCCGAACCTGCTCGACCAGATCCCCACACCGCCGAGCCAGCTGCGTTCAGAGCTCCCGCCGGAGCTCGACGCGTTCGTGCTCAAATGCTTGAGCGCGCACCGGCAGCATCGTTATCGCACTGCGGAGCGGGCGCTGACCGCGCTCACCCGGCTCTCCGAAGGGATGGCACGGCGCAACACCTCGGGTTGGTCGTGGGCACTCGGCCACGGCTTTCCGCGGCGCGGCGATCGCTTCATGCGCTCGCACAACCTGGTTCGCGCAGACAAGGCCTGAGGCAGCGTCGCTGGGGCGCCTCCGCTGAACTGCGCAGGCGCTCCCGCCCGCACGCGCGAGGCAGACCTACAGGTCGGTGATCTTGTAGTCCTTGATCTTGTACAGAAGCGCGCGGTGGCTGATCTCCAGGACCTCGGCCGCACGCGTGCGGTTGCCCTTGGTCTTCTGGAGCGCGCGACGGATCAAGATCTCCTCGATGATTCGCGTCGTCTTCTTGACGCTGAGCTCGCCGCTCGTCAGCTGCATCTGCACGGGATTTTGCGCCTCCCGGATGCGTTCCGGCAGGTCCGCCGGCATCAGCTTGTCGCCCTCGCCCAGCACCATGGCCCGTTCGATGGTGTTCTCGAGCTCACGCACGTTGCCGGGCCACGGGTGCTCGTAGAGCAGGCGCCGGGCTTCGCTGTCCAGGGCCGTGATGTTCGTGCCCAGACGTGCGTTGTTGCGAGCCATGAAATGCTCGATCAGGACCGGGATATCTTCCCTGCGTTCGCGCAACGGGGGCACGTGGATCGGCAAGACGTTGAGCCGATAGAACAGGTCCTCGCGAAAGCGACCCTTCTGCGTCTCCTTCAACAGATCGCGGTGCGTCGCAGCGACGATGCGCACATCCACCAGCACGTCCTTGGCCTCGCCGAGCCGCCGGATCTTGCTGTCCTCGAGCACGCGCAGCAGCTTGACCTGCAGACCGAGCGGCAGTTCACCGATCTCGTCGAGGAACAGCGTGCCGCCGTCCGCCTCGGTGAAGAGCCCGTTGCGATCCGAGACGGCGTCTGTGAAGGCGCCCTTCTTGTGACCGAACAGCTCGCTCTCCAGCAGGTTCTCGGGGATGGCGCCGCAATTGACCGGTACGAAGGCGCCTCCGGCACGGTTGCTCCGGCTATGCAGCGCGCGCGCCACCAACTCCTTGCCGACGCCGCTCTCCCCCGTGACGAGCACGGTCGTCTTGTAGTTGGCGATCTTGGCGATGGTGCGAAACACGCCCTGCATCACCGTGCTCTTGGCCAGGATGTCCTCGAACTTGTGTTCGCGGCGGATCTCCTCGCGTAGCACGCGGTTCTCTCGCCGCAATGCCTCCCGCTCCTCTGCCTTGCGCAGCGCGAGCACGATCTCGTCGGGTTTGAACGGCTTCTGAATGTAGTCGTAGGCGCCGGCCTTGATGGCGTCGATCGCCTGATCGAGGTTGCCGTACGCGCTCATCACGATGACCGTGGCCTCGTTGCCCTTGGCGCGCAGCGTGCTCAACAAATCCATGCCGCCCATGCGCGGCATGCGCACGTCCGTGATCACCACATCCGGGCCAAAGGACTCGACGAGCCCGAGCGCCTCATCCCCGCCCGGCGCCGTCTCCACCTCGTAACCGTGCCGCTTCAGCAAGGTGCGCAGCACCAGCCGGATGTTCTCCTCGTCGTCGACTACCAGGACCCGCCGCACTCTGCAAAAAATGCTAGCTTGCGATGCCCTGCCACGCAAGGTCTGCACAGGCCAAACTCCCACACTCCTGGAAAACCCAACGAAGTCATGGGCCCTGCGCCCCGACGACCAGCCCGCAAAGCCGCGCAGTCCCAGACCCCGCGCCGTGCCGCGAGTCCCCCGTCTCCGACGGGACCTGAGCGGAGACGAGCGCGCGGGCCCGGGAGGGCGAGCTACCCAGGGGTCGAGGTCGCGGGACGGCGCGCGGGGCCTGTCCCGCACCCGAGACGAGGCGGCACAGTGCTGCGGATCCTGACTGCACCTCTCTGGCGCGTGCCGTTCGTTTCAGGCCGCTCTCGAGCGCGAGCCATGGGAAATCCTGGTGACCCAGAATGACCCGCGGGCTGAAAACGACGGGTTAATTTCCGCGGCTCGTTTGAGTAGTAGTTCCCACCCAGAGTGGGGTCGATCTCAGGCTGAAAGGCGACGATTGTCGGCGTGAAACGCTGCGACGGCTCGTGGGCGAGCCGCGCGCCGTGGAATAACCAGCTCAAGGCGCCTGCCACATCATCCGGACTTCAAAGCACGGGCGAAAAGCGCAAGTAGTGAACAGGGAGACGGGCATGGCGGACAGCAAGGAGCTCTACTCATACTACGGCGGCAAGAAGGTCTGCCTACGCAAGCGCGCGGATCAGTATGTAGTGCGTGCTGCGCCGGAAGACCTGGCGGAAGCAAGCTTGCCGGCGGGCGAGCAGGTATCGCCATCGTCGGTCCGCATCACGACGCAGTCGGGGCGCGTGGAGTTGGAGATGGCGCATGCGCGCCGCATCGGGATCACGCACCATGCTTACGAGGATGCAGCCAGCGGCAGCGAGTTCTTGATCACCGACCGGGTCTACGTAAAGTTCAAGCAGGGCACGGACGCCGCCGGAATCTCGGAGCTCTCCAATCGCTACGCGCTGGTACTCGTCCAGCGTTACTCCGACCGAGAAGCGCTATTCCAGCTCACGAACGCCACGGGAATGAACCCGGTGAAACTGGTCGTCCAGCTCTCGGAGCAGGAGCCCTGCGTGGAGCTGGCCGAACACGACCTGAATCGCCGAGTGACGCGCACCGAGCTCGCGCTGCCCACGGACGATCGCTATGCCCAACAGTGGCACCTGCATGCCCGCGCCGTCCACGAGGCGTTCGATCGCCGTGCCTCGAGCAATTGCGAGGTGGCCTGGCAGCAACTGCAAGGCTTTGGCAGCCTCGACATCGTGATCGGCATCACCGATGACGGCTGCAAGCTCAGCCACGCGGATTTTGGCAGCATGGACAAGTTTCGCGCCTGGGCCTATTTCCAGGGCAATCGTCTGCTCACCAACGCCGAGCCGGATGCAGAGCCAGAGCTCATGTACGAGGCCGGTTGCAACCACGGCACTTCCTGCGCGGGAGTCGCCGCGGCGGACGTGAATGCGCTCTTGACCGTGGGCGCAGCTCCGGGTTGCCGGCTCGTGCCCGTGAAATGGGAATCTGACGGCCCCTTCTTGCTGCTCAACGACTCGAAACTGAGGGCGGCGATCGATTTTTTGTCGGACAAGGTCGACATCATCTCGAACTCGTGGGGGTCGCGCCCGGCAGAACAGTACAGCACGTTGGTCACGAGCCGCATCGATCAGCTGGTAGAGAACGGCGGGCCTCGCGGCAAAGGGATCCTGTTCCTGTGGGCTGCCGGCAACGAAAACTGTCCGGTGCATCACACGAGCCGCTTCGACATTCCATTTACGAGGGGCTTCGGACTCGGGGAAAACGGCTCGCTCGCGTGGGTGGGCGTCGAAACCTCGAAGACATTTCAGCATGACCTCGCCGACAGGCCCGGCGTGCTGTTGGTGGCTGCGCTCGCCAGCACTGGGCAACGGAGCCACTACTCGAACTACGGAACGGGGGTGAGCCTGACCGCGCCGAGCAGTAACGCGCACGAGTATAGCCGATTGATTCTGCCCGGCCTCGGCGTCACCACCACCACGGGGGACACCACGAGCGCCGTGACCGGCAGCTTCGGCGGCACGTCGAGCGCGACTCCCCTGACCGCAGGCATCGCCGCACTGGTGCGCTCTGCCAATCCCGATCTCACGGCGCGAGAGGTTGCCTCGCTCCTGAAACGCACTGCGTGCAAGGACCTCGTCTTCGACGCCTACCCAAGGACTCCACCCGCGAGCTACGATCCCAATCCCAGCTGGGACATCTCGCCCGTCGCACCGTTTGCCGATGGGTCATTTCAAGACATCGGCAGTGACGATGGCAGCTGGAGCCCGTGGTTCGGTCACGGCAAGGTGGACGCGGGAAAAGCCGTCGCAGAGGCTCTGCGCTTGCGTCGAGGCGCGGCCGGCAGCAGGAGAGTCGAACGCAACCTGGCTCGCCTGGAGCAGCGGATTCCAGACAACCACCCCACCGGCATCAGCAGCGTCATCGCCGTGACGGACAGCGGCGTGATTCGAGACCTGGTCGTCACGGTGGACATCGAGCACACCTGGACTGGCGACCTCCAGGTGGCTCTGGAGGCGCCGGACGGGGCGACCGTCGTGCTGCATGAGCGCGCCGGTGGCAGCACTGACAATCTGAAGAAGAGTTACGCGGTTCCGACCACGCCGGAGCTGGCGGTGCTGCTGGGCAAGTCGATCACGGGAGACTGGACGCTGCTCGTGCGGGATCTGGCGCAATCCGACGAGGGCCTGCTCCAGGGTTGGGGCATCAGCGCGGAGGTTGCTGGGGAAAGTCTGGTGCTTGGGAGGAGTCTGGTCCTTCAGGAAGCGACCAGCTCGCGCATCTCCGATAACGATCCGGCGGGAGTGACGCGCCAGCTGATGACCGACGACGCCCGCAACATTCAAGACATCAGCGTGTCGCTCGACATCACTCACAACTTCATCGGAGACCTGCGGGTGGAGCTCTCGCCGCCGGTCGGCCCCACCATCGTGTTGCACGATCGAACCGGAGGATCCACGGACAACCTCGTGGCCACATGGCGGCCGAGCAACCTTCTGGCACTTGCGCGGCTGCGCGGAAGTAGCGCTGCTGGGACCTGGAGGCTCACCGTCAAGGACCTGGCAATGGCCGACGAGGGCAAGCTGAACTCCTGGCGCATCGAGATCAGCTGAGAGGGCCGCCGCGGCAGCAGGGTATCTGACGCGCTACGTAACACGGAACGAGCTCAGACCGTGCAATTTCCACTGGAGATCTCGGCACTCTCCAGCCACTCGGCGCCGAGGCTCGGTTCGCTCAGGTCGGCGAGGATGACAGCAGTTTCGATCAGGTGCGGGACGGTCGCGGCAGCGTCATCGTGACCGCGCGGAAACGACGCAATGCGTTCTTCCGCCGCGAGCCGAGTCATGGCGCCTTTCCTCGCGACAAAGCACCGAGCGTCCGTCTTTGCTACGAGGCGTATCCCCTGGACGAGACGCAGCCGAGTGCCCCCATTTCGACTTTCAGGCGATGAAGCACTCCGTGCAGCGTGGCTCGATGCTTTGGTGTTGCCACCGCACGATCAGTTGGTGCATTTTTGCGGAGTTTGGTCGGTGCGTGGCCAGTGGCACACCCGAGTCGTCCCATTGTCTCCGCCGAGGGAGCGCCGCAACCGCTGGACCGGAGCGGTCCGCTCTACGCCGGAGTACGAGCGATGAGCGCCTCCCCCTTGCGAAGCGTGGCAGCGCCGCCAGTTGAACCGAGCGGCGCCCAGTTCTCGCGCGAAGTGCCCGTCGGGAGCGCTACTCATGCGAGGCCCATGTTGAGCCTTGCATCACTCGTTAGAGAATGTTTTATGAGGGCCGCGCTTCCGGGACGAGGCATGCGTTCTAAAAGGCGGAGACGATGAATCCAGCACTGTCGGGTGTGCAAGAGGGGAGGGTGTAACAGGATGCCCTATTTTCAGCGCACGCGATCCTCAGGCAGCGCTCCAGTCCCGAACGCGGTCGTGGAACGCTCAAGTGCGGGCATCGTCGAGAGGGCGGTATCGATCCTCGACCAACAACTCGCGACCAACGGGGTGAATGCTGCGACGACTCGCCCGGGCGGGCTTGCTCCGCTGGCGTCCTTCGGGACGGTCACGGATCTCAACGGCACCTTCGGACGGGTGCACGAATTGCTGCAGGAGTTACTCGCGCTCCTCGCCGCACCTGGTCGCACCGTTCCGTCGGGCATGTTTGCCGGGGTGCCCATCCCCGCTACGGCCCCGGTGCTGCAATCCGTTGCGGTGAAGGCCGGTGAGACGCTCACCGTCGCGGTGCCGCTGGCCAATCACGGCCCAAACCCAGCCCACGTCATCTTCTACAGCACTGACTTCGTGAGCGACGGCGGTTTCGAGATTCCGTCACTGCAGGTGACTTTCTCGCCTCGCACCATGACGCTCGCCGCCCACGCGAAGAGCGACACACAGATGAAAATTGCCGTTCCAGCACAGAGCCCGGCTGGACTCTACTCGGCTCTCGTTCAAGCCAGCGGGCTCTCCGCCCCGCAGGCGATCGTCGTTCTCAAAGTCGAGTGACCGGTTTACCCAACAAGATTCGTCCCGGACGCCCGGGATTGGAAGACCCGAGCAGGAGCGCCTCATGAGTCACGCTACAGACCCGACGAATTGGACGGACAAGCAATGGTGCGATATTCGCGCATTGGTTGCAGATGAGGCGCAGAAGACTCGCGTTGCAGCGGAGTTCCTGCCGCTCTACGGGCCTGTCGATGCGTCGGTCGTCGCCGTGCCCGATCTCTTGCTCGGAATCGCGCCGCTCGCGGCCGCTGTGGCGGGCCCGCTGGCACGGATCCAGGTGGATAGCTCGCCGGCCACCTTCCTCACGACGATTTCCGTACAAGTCCAGCTCAGCAACCACGAGCTCTCAGACCCTGAGCTTCTCGCCGCCCGGACCGCGTTTCGTCGCGCCGCCGTCACGATCGCGAGAATCGAGGACACACTGATCTTCAACGGCCAGCCGGGGAGAAATCTGCTGCCCCAGCCCCTCTACCCCGGGGGTTGGATGGCACCGCTACCGGGTATCTACGAGGTGAGCGGCGGTTATCAGCAGGCGGGATTGGTTCCCACTGCTGCCGCTCCGACTGTTGCCCCACCGGCGCCCAGTGTCCCTCCTCGGCTCGCAACGTCCATCCCACGCCCCGCCGGCACGGGCATAACACCGATTCACACCTGGGGCCCGATCATCGTTGGGGGAGTAGTTGACCTCATTGGCCAACTCGAGGGCAGCGGCCACAGTGGCCCGTTCGCCTGCTTCCTTTCTCCCTCGGTTTTCACCGCAGTCCACACTCCCGACGCGGGCGGTCACTTGATGCCGAGAGACCAGATCCTGCCATTTCTAGGAGGAGACAACCTGCGCCGATCGAACACGATACCCGACGGATATGGGATCATCGTTGCACTCGGAGGTGGTCCGATCGAGATCGTCGTGGGATCCGAAATCTCTGTTCAATTTCTCCAAACCACACTCGAGCCACGTCACGTCTTCCGAGTCAAAGAGCGGCTGGCCTTGAGGGTGAAGGAATGGAACGCAGTTGCGGTTCTCCATCCGTGAGCAACTCTGAGCGCCAAAGGAGCCACAAATGCCTCTAAGACCCACGCCGCCCAGCCCAAGGCTAGTTCGCGCTCAAATCGATAGCGCGAAGACACTACTCGACTCGAACGTCAGTACTGCTGCTCAAAAGGTGAAAGATTCTGAGACAGAGCTTGACCAGCAGGTGCAGCTCCTAAAGGGCCAGAAACAAAGCCAGGCATACATCCAGGCCGACGTGAAAGTGTTACAGATCCAGGCCGAGCTTCAAGCGAAGCGGGACGAACTCGAGACGGCGACGCAGAAATTGAAGGCTTTCCAGGCGCCGTTCGACCGGGCGGTTGCGGACCTGGCGAGGGTCGATCAACTCGATCCGCCCGACTGAGGAATCGCTGCAGAGTCGAGACGCGAAAGGCGAGCATGTGCCGCCTTTGCGACTCTACAGCGCTCCACAATGATCTCTGCCGATTGGGTTCCCTGTGGCCAAGAAGGTAATCATCATCGGAGGCGGCGTGGCGGGCATGAGCGCTGCGCACGAGCTCGTGGAGCGCGGGTTCGAGGTGTCCGTCTTCGAGCGGCGAGCGATTCCTGGAGGCAAGGCCCGCAGTCTCCCCGTCTTTGAGCCGCCGGATCACGTCCGACCTTCAACCCATGCCGTCGCGGGTGATGCGGCCCGTACTTTGAAGCCGTGGCTGCCGGGCGAGCATGGCTTTCGTTTCTTCCCCGGGTTCTACAAGCACGTCGTCGACACCATGGCGCGGATCCCCTTTCAGGGCGGAAACGTTGCACAGAATCTGGTCGACACGACGCGGGTCCACATCGCCCGGTTCGGCCGGCCCTCGTTCTATCTGCCCTCGCGCTTCCCTCGGGAGCTGGGCGATCTCCAGTCGGCTCTGCATACCGCGCTCGGTCTACTGTCAGGTAGCATCGGGCTACCGCTGGACGAGGTGCTGCAGTTCGGCACCAAGATGTGGCAGTTCCTCACCTCGTGCGATGAACGGCGTCTGACCGAATACGAGGGGCTCAGCTGGTGGAACTTCATCGACGCGGAGAAGCACTCGCTGGCGTACCAGACGACCTTCGGCCACGGCATCACGCGCTCTCTGGTCGCAGCAAAGGCGAGGCGCGCCAGCACGAAAACGATCGGCACGATTTTCGCGCAAATCGTCTTCGATGTTCTGCGGCCCGGAATCAGCGCCGATCGCGTGCTCAACGGCCCGACGAATGACGTCTGGATCGATCCGTGGCTGAAATACCTGAGAGCGAAAGGTGTCGATTACCACTGTAACGCCGAGGTGCGGGCCATTCACTGCGGGGGTGGCGCTGTTCAGAGCGCAACCGTCGCGATCGATGGTCGCGAGTTTGAGGTCTCGGGTGACTATTTCATCAGCGCGCTGCCGCTGGAGCGCATGGCCGAGCTGGTGTCGCCGGAGCTCCTCGCTGCGGACCCCTCACTGGCCAACATTGGCGCGCTGGTGGGGAACGTCGAGTGGATGAACGGCATCCAGTTCTTCCTCAATGAGGACGTCCCGATCGCCCACGGCCATACCATTTACCTCGACTCGCCCTGGGCCCTCACATCGGTTTCGCAGGCGCAGTTCTGGCCCAGCTACAATCTCGAAGACTACGGCGACGGCCAGGTCCGGGGGATCATCTCGGTGGACATCTCCAATTGGGTCACGCCCGGATTCAACGGGAAAGCAGCCAAGGAGTGCAGCCGGCAAGAGATCGCGGAAGAGGTATGGAATCAACTGAAGCGAAGTTTGAACGTCGGCGGACAACAGCTCCTTCGCGACGACCAACTTCACCACTGGTTTCTCGATCCGGACATCGTGGACGCCGACCCGTCGGTTCCAGGGATGGAGGTCAATCTCGAGCCTCTATTGGTCAACTACGTCGATACGTGGCGGTTGCGCCCCGAGGCGTTCACGAGGATTCCCAACTTCTTTCTCGCGTCCGATTACGTCCGGACGTTCACGGACCTCGCTACGATGGAGGCTGCAAACGAGGCCGCGCGCAGAGCAGTGAACGGGATCCTCGCCGCTTCACGCTCGAGTGAAGCCCCGTGTCAGCTGTGGCGTCTCGAGGAATCTCCGATCTTTGAGCCCCTGCGCAGCTACGACCGTGTTCGCCTCAGGCAGGGCTTGCCCTGGGACGATCGGATGACGGCTCTGGCACAATCGGCGCTGTCCCTGGCGGCACGCGCGAATGCGACGTTCGACGGCAGCAACCAGGTCGACGGCGCCGCAGCACCGTTGCAGGGGTTGCACAAGAGCGCTCGCGAGTTGGTCGGCTTCGCCGAGGGTCTGCTAGGCACCCACACATCGTCGCTGACGGGAGTTGCGCCGGCCCGGCCCCCCGCCGCGAACCCGAATGTGGAATCGCCCGAAGCACTCGCCGGCAGGTCCGAGGGCGCGGGAGCGGCTTGAATGGCCCTGCGATGAAGAGCTCTGAAACCGCGGCGGCGGCCGACGCTGGCTCCGTTTTTAAGGCCAGACTGGCGGGCTACCGGGAGCTCGTGCTCCCGACACTTCTGGCGGCCCTGCCCCAGCGCGAGCCGCGCCGTCAGCTCTATGATCTGATCGCCGCCCACATGTCGCGGGCCGGCAAGGGCCTCCGGCCCGCGCTCTGCATCGCTACCTGCCGCGCCTTTGGCGGCAAGAGCGAGGACGCCCTGAAATCAGCGGCCGCGCTCGAGCTTCTTCACAACGCGTTTCTGGTTCACGACGACATCGAGGACGGCAGCGAGTACCGGCGAGACCGGCCGACGCTCCATCTCGAGCATGGCATCCCGCTGGCTGTGAACACCGGCGACGCCATGAACGCGCTCAGCTTGCGACTGCTGAAGGAGAACTACCCGCTTCTCGGCCCGGAAAAGACGTGGTCAGTGCTTCAGGAATTCGATCACATGCTGGTCGAGTCGCTCGAGGGACAGGCCATGGAGCTCGGCTGGGTCCGCGACAACGACTGCAGCGTCACCGAGGAGGACTACCTCCTCATGATCCTCAAGAAGACCTGCTGGTACAGCTTCATCCACCCCTGCCGCATCGGTGCCTTGATCGCCAGGGGGGATGCCGTCGATTTGAACCGCTTCAACCGCTTCGGCTACCTCACGGGCGCCGCTTTCCAGATTCAAGACGACGTACTCAATCTCGTGGGCGACGCCAGCAAGTACGGCAAGGAGATCGCGGGCGACCTCTGGGAGGGCAAGCGGACGCTGATCCTGGCCCATGCGTTTTCGCGCATGACCAGGACGGAAACGGCACGCTCGAGGGCATTACTGTCCAAGCCCCGCCAACAGAAGCTGCAACGCGAGATCGCGTGGCTGATCCAGCTCCTCCGAAGCCGCGGCAGCATCGACTACGCCCGCAAGGCGTCCCACGAGTTGATAGCGAAGGCCATGCGCGAGTTCGAGGCGGCGTACAGCGACGCGCCGGAAAGCGAAGACAAGGACTTCATCCGCCAGTGCGTGAAGTACATGGTGGAGCGAGACCTGTAGCTGCTCTCCCCCGGGCCGCACCCTGATGGGCTACCGCACGGCGTACAGGTCGTACGCGTAAACCAAATCCTGCATCCGAGCCTCTCCGATCCCCACGCATTGAAGGCGGTTGAGCCAGTGATAGCGCGCGTCGGAGGCGTGGAAGCGAGGCGTGGTACGGGTGGGCGCTCGCGCGGGCCAGCGACGGTCGAGGAAATCCTGATACCCGTTCTCGCCCAGCTCGTAGTGCCCCAGGTAACTCACGAAGATCAACGCCCCGTCATGGGTCTCGAGCGTCGCGCGCACGTCCATCACGCCGACGCCGTCGCGCCGGATCGTCATCCAGTCGCCACCAAGTTGGCGAACCTTCGCGTTCAACTTCGGGCCAGAGATCACGCCCTCGGCGGGATACCAGTACCAGTTGACCAGGATGCCTTCCGGCGTCACGCCGATGATCTCGGGCTCCCTGAGCGGCACCCTGACCGAGGCCAGATACTCCAGTTCAAACGGAAGGCGACTGGCCGGCACTACCGCTTTGGCCGCCGCCTGTTCTCGTGGAGCATCACTCGGAGTCCGCACTCCGGCGCGCGGCCCGCTGCCGAGGCGGAACGAGGACCCAAGCGTCGCGCTGGTCTCGGGATCCGGAGCCCGTCGCCCCGAACAGGTCACAATCGGTAGGTAGGAAACCCGCTCGCCGCTGCAGAATTCTGGAAAGGTGGCGCGATGATACTCGATGCCCGGAGCCGTGGTCTGCAGCCGCGCCGCCCGAACGGCCTGCAGCGGCCCTTCGTCTACGCGGTACTGCACCGTCACCGCATTTCCTGGGCTGGGGGGCTGGACAGCAACGGTCACCGCAACGCCGCGTCGAGCTTCGACTGCGTCGTCGAGCGGCGCCGGGGCGTCGTCGGTGCCGTACCAGAGCGTCAGCAGCTCATGGCTGAAGCGCATGGCTCGACCTCCGATCGGGGGTTTCGTACTCAGGCAGTGCAACGAACACGCTTACGACCCTCATAGCCCCCTCACCTCGCGAACGCCGTCCGGGGGATCTTCCCGCCGCCCTTCTGCTGTGCCATCGAGCCGATCGAGCAGGGTCCGCGCTGCCCGCAAGTCAGGCGTTGCGAACCCCTCGGTGAACCAGCTGTAGAGGCCAGCCACGAGAGACCGTGCCTCGTTGCACCGACCGGTCCGCTGCCACACCTGGCCGAGGCTAATGGCAGCCCGGAGCTGCAGCATCCGCGCGCTCTGGTCATGCGCGAGCGCAAGCGCGCGCGCGAGGCACGCCTCACCTTCAGCAAGCAGGGAACGCTCGAGGAGGATCTCGCCCTTCAAGCGGTGGAGTTCGGGTGCGAACTGCCACTCGGCGCGACCGTCCGCGTCGACAATCTCCGCGTCCAACGTGGCGAGCGCTTCATCCGTGCGACCGGCTTTCCAGAGCGTGCGCCCGAGCATCGCCATCACAATCGTCTGGTTGAGGTAGCTACCCGTCGCCTGCCACATCGCGAGGCCGCTGCGGATGCTGGCGATCCCCTCGCCTGCTTGGCCCCGCTCGGCCAGCACCCAGCCGCGAAACATCAGAGCGAAGGGGCTCCAGATTTCGAAGCTTTCCCGCTCGGCCAGTGCCAGAAGTTGCTCCGCGGTTTGCTCCGCCCGGTCGACGTCCAGGCGATAGTGGTGCAACAGTAGGCTCGCTGCCAGAGCGTAGGCCTCGCTGGGGTAGTGGTTCAGCTCGCGTGTCAGGTCGATCGCCGAGTCCACGATCGCGGGTGCGCGGTCGGGATAGCCCAGCATCCAGAGGCTCGAGCCCAGCATGATGCGCAACGCGGCCGATGACGAGAACTGGAGTTGAAGCACGATGTCGCGCTCCATCTGGAGGTCGAACAACTTCAGCCCCTGCTCCGCATGCTCGCACGCCTGAGGAAACTCTCCACGATAGAAGTGGCTGTAACCGACCGCGTGGCGCGCCGTCAGCTGCAGCATCGCGAGCCCCGATTTCTCGGCAAGTTGCAGCACCTGCTGGCCCGTATCGAGCGCCTCGCGCAACCTACCTCGCAAGAAATAGTTGGTCCAGAGCCCCCAGAGCGAGCCAGAGGTGCGCGCAAAGTCGCCGAGCGATTCGCCCAGGTCACGCGCTCTGCGGCAGGCCCTCTCGACCTCCAGCGAGGCCCAGCCCTTGATCGCCATGTAGGCCGGCGCCAGGTTCATCTGGATCTCGATCTCGCGCTCATCTCTCGCGGTATCTGGCTGCAGAGTGCCCAGCAGCTTGAGCGCCTGCTCGAGATGAGCGATGGCTTCCAGATTCGCCGCCCGGGCCATGGCGCGAGCGCCTGCCTTTTGCCAATACGAGATCGCTTCGGCAATCAGACCCGCACCTTCGTAGTGGCGGGCGAGCAGCTCCGGCTCAGACTCCTTCAGGTGGGAGAACCGCTCGGCCAGCGTTCGCGCGATCCGTTCGTGGTACTCTTGGCGGGTTCGGCGCAACAACGAGTCGTACGCCGCGTCCTGGATGAGCGCGTGTTTGAAGGTATAGACGGCTTGCGGGGGGGTGCCGTTGCAGTACACGAGCTCCGTGTCGACGAGACGCGCAAGATCGCGAGCGAGGGCGGCGTCGTCCAGCGACGCAACCGCCTTCAGCACTTCGTAGTGAAACTCACGACCCAGGGTGGCTGCAAGCTGAGCCAGTGACTTGCCCTCACCGAGACGGTCGATTCGGGCCATGAGAGAATCGAGGATCGAAGCCGGCACCACGCTGGCGGGGATACCCACCAACTCGTAGCGATCGTCCATCTCCCGGAATGCGCCTCCCTCCAGAATCGCCTTGGTGAGCTCCTCGACGAAAAGCGGCACTCCGCCGGCGCGCACGAGCAGCTGGCCGAGCACGTCCTCGGGCAGCGCCTTATGGCCGGTCAGGTGAGCGACCAGCGTCTTGCTGGCCGGGCGGGGCAGCGGCTGCAGATTCATTTCTGCGACGCACGTCAGATCGGTTGCCACAAATTCGGGTCGAGCCGTGAGCAGCACCATCAGTCGCGTCGCTGACCCGTCTCGTTGACGGCTGAGCACGACCTTGACCAACTCCATCGTCGTTGGGTCGATCCAGTGCAGATCCTCGAGAATGAGCAGCGTCGGGCGACGAGCGGCCAAGCGGATCAGGCACTCGGCGAGCAACTCCAGTGTTCGCTGCCTCTGTGTGGGTGCCGGCATCGCGAGCGGACGGTAGTTGTCGCCCACAGGGATGGAGAAAAGAGGCGCGAGCAGCGGGACTGCTTCCGCAGGCGGGAGGCCTAGCGCGATGACGCGCTCCTCGAGGTTCCTCCGCTTCTCCTCGAAAGGCTGCTCGACCGTGAAACCGAAACGCCGCTCCAGCATCTCGATGACCGGGTGAAGGGCGCTGTTCTGGTGGTACGGTGAGCAGCGGCATTCGAGCAGGTCGTCCTGCTCCGGTGCGATCCAGCTCTTGACCACGTCGATGAGGCGCGACTTCCCGATGCCGGGCTCTCCGCGGACCAGGATGGACGAGCCCGTCCCGGCGCGCACGCCCTCCCAGGCATTGGAAAGGACGGGGACTTCCGCCTGCCTGTCCACGAACGGGGTCAGGCCAGTAGTCGATGCGGCCTCGATCCGCGTGTTGGCGCCGGTCACGCCCAGGATTCGGAACAGGCGCATGGCGGGGGACCCGTCCGGGAGAGTGGCCGCTAGCGCATGCTCGCTGGTCCGGAAGAACCCGCGGACGAGGCGCTCCGTCGCCTCGGTCATGACCGCCCAACCGGACTCCGCCTGGGTTTGCGCAGAATGCGCGGAATTGGGGCCATGTCCGACCGCGAGTTTCTCGCGGCGAGCACCCTCGCCGAGTTCACCCATCACGCTCACGCGGCTGTCAATGCCAACACGCAGCTGGAGCGGCTCTCCCGCGACCTGGATCGTGCGCGCCAACTCCACGATCTCCAACCCCGCACGCACCGCGCGGCGCGCATCATCCTCGTGTGCACGAGGGTATCCAAAGTAGACCATGACCCCGTCACCGAGGAACTGCGCCATGTAACCGTCGTGGCGACGGACGACGGTCGCACACAAGGCCTGGTGCGCCTGCAGTACGTCGCGCAAGTCCTCCGGGTCCAGTCGTTTCGCGAGCTCCTTGGAAGCGACCAGGTCGCTGAACAAGATCGTGAGATGCCGCCGCTCGTCCTTGGACGCTGCGGGCGTTGCTTTGCCCTGCAAGGAAACGCCGCATTCGCTGCAGAATTTTCCGCCTGCAATCTCGGTGTTGCAGCTCCAACAGCGCATGGCCTTCGCTGTAACACGTTCATCTTTTCAGCTCCACACTCCGTGCGCTCCCCGCCGGGAGCCCGTTGGGAAGCGCCCACTCGATCGTGCGCTGCCCCGGCGCCCGCCGTACCTGCTCCAGCGTCGCGAAGCGGGCGTGCAACCGCAGCTCCCGGTCCTCGAGCACGACCGCGTTCAGCGCCGGCGAGATGCCTCCCCTCCGGCGGCTCGTCGCGCTCGCTACCTCAGGAGACCGAGCGCGATGTCGCGTAGGGAGTCGCCGCCGGGGAGAAGCAACTGCCCTCCGCACGGCATCTCGAACTGCACCACGGCGAAGCCGAAAACACCTGTCTCTCGGCCCAGGTCGCGACCCCAGATCTCCGATCCGAGGGATGCGTAAACAAACTCACTATTCCACCGGCGCCATGTATCGCGCCCAGCCTGCCCGGGTGGCACTGCTCTCCTGCCGCCGCGGACCCGGCCTAGCGCCGCGACGCAGCCGTCACTTCTGGCGAGAACCCGCCGGCTTCGCTTCGCCCAGCAGACCAGCGAGCTGGTCGCTGCCTTCGCTGAGCCGCGCCGTGCTGTCGAGGTGGTGGCGCAAGAGGCCCCGGTTGTCGGTGACGCCGAGGGTCTGCAGTTCCAGCGCACCGATGCGATCGGCAGGCAGGAAGGCGGGATCCGCCACCTTCTCCATGCTCAGCTTGTCCGGGCCGTAGTTCATGTACTGGGCGCGCGTGTCGAGGATCGAGTAGTCGTCACCGCGGCGCAGCTCGAGGGTGACCTGGCCGGTCACGCTCGGCGCAATCCAGCGCGTGAGCGCATCCTTGAGCAACATGGCCTCGGGATCGAACCAGCGCCCCTCGTACAGGAGCCGCCCGAGCCGCCGCCCCAGGCCGTAGTACTGGTCGAGCGTATTTTCGTTGTGGATGGCCGAGAGCAGCCGCTCGTACGCGATGTGATACAGCGCCATGCCGGGCGCCTCATACACGCCGCGGCTCTTGGCATCGATGACACGGTTTTCGATCTGGTCACTCATGCCGAGCCCGTGCCGCCCGCCGACACGGTTGGCCTCCAGAATGGCCTCGATCAGCGATCCGAAGCGCTTGCCGCCCAGCGCGACCGGAATCCCGTTCTCGAACTCCACCACCACCCGCTCGCTGACGATGGGCACGTCCGCTCGGTAGTGCGCCACGCCCATCAGTGGTTGTACGATGTGCATGCTGCTGTCGAGCCGCTCGAGATCCTTGGCTTCGTGCGTGGCGCCGAGCGCGTTGGCGTCGGTGCTGTAGGCCTTCTCCGTGCTCTGCGTGTGGGGCAGCCCGATGCTCTTGAGGTACTCGCTCATCTCCGTGCGGCCGCCGAAGGCGTCCACGAACGCCTGATCGAGCCAGGGCTTGTAGATGCGCAGCTCGGGGTTGGTGAGGATGCCGTAGCGGTAGAAGCGCTGGATGTCGTTGCCCTTGTGCGTGCTGCCGTCCCCGAAGACGTTCACGCCGTCCGCCTGCATGGCCCGGACGATGCCCGTGCCGGTCACCGCGCGACCGAGCGGCGTGGTGTTGAAGTATTTGCGGCCCGCCGTCGCCAAATGAAACGCGCCGCACTGCAGAGCGACGATGCCCTCGCGCGCCAGCGCCTCGCGCGAATCCACGAGGCGTGCCACGACCGCACCGTGCTTCTGGGCGACCGGCAAGATGGCCGCCGGATCCTCTTCGTCGGGTTGGGCGAGGTCCGCCGTATACGCGTACACCTCCATGCCCTGCCGGCTCAGCCAGGCCACCGCACAACGCGTGTCCAGACCGCCGGAGAAGGCGATGCCGAGCTTGGTCCCCCGGGGAGGCAACGAACGATAGATGCGACTCATGGGGGCGGGCTGTAATACGGGGCCCGCCCCTGCGCAATCGCTCCCTGAGAGCCTATTCCCCAGGCTCTCAGTTGGCCGCGGGGCGCGGGGCGCAGACTCCCGACCGGCCGAGAAATACCGCCAGTGCCTCGGTGATCGGGCGACACACAAAGCCGGTCTCGTTCTGCACGCAGTCCGTGTCCACGTCACACAACTCCTGGCACAGGCCAAGGTCACCCGGCCCCTCGGAGAAGCGCCCGGCGGCCACCAGCGCCGTCACGCAGCCGACGTCGCGCTGGCTCGAATCGTGACCGTAGCCGCAGCCCGAAACCGAACCCAGCACGCAGAGCGCGCTGCACACGCCTACGCCGTCCTCTCGGCCCACACACTCCTGGCCGTCACAATCGGTGGTCAGCTCGCATCTCGAACCGGTAGGCGCACCGGGGGACAAGACGTCGGTACAGATCCCGCCCTGCCGGTGACAAAACCGACCCGCTGGGCACTCGCTGTCGCTCCCGCAGCGCGGCGAACAGATCCCCGCCTGGCGTTCCGCCGCGATCAGCTCCACCTTGGCTGCCGCCGCGGAGAAGCAGGCCAGGTCCGGGCGGTTCAGGCACTTGGCTTCGCCGGGCTCGGCGTCCTTGGAGAGACACGTGCGAATGCAATAGGGGGCGCCCTCCGGACCCAGCGGGACGCAGCGCGACCAGGGATCGTGCGCGGCGCAGTCGTCCTCGGGCTCGGTGACGCAGCTGAACGTGCAGTAGCCGCCGGCAGGGCCGCCCTGCCCGCCCCAGCCGAGGCCGTCGGCGCGCAGGCACGTCGCGCCGCCGCGGCAGTCCGCGTCACTCTGGCAGGTGGCGCCCACGATGCCGCCGCTGCCGTCGAGCGGCGTGGCAGCACAGGAACAGGCGCCGAAGCCTTGCCCGTCCGCGGCGCAGCTGGCGACCCCGGAGCAGAGTTGATCGAACACACACTCGCGCGTCTCCCCCGGCGTGCAGTCCGCCTGCGCGTTCTGGGCGCCGGCGTCGGGGAGATCGAATCCGCCGAGCAGCGGAGGGCGCTCCAGGGTGTCCGGTCCGGGCGCATCGCCCGAGCCGCCCGCACCCGCATCGGCCTCGCTCTGGCCCGAAGCCCCTGCCACCGCCGACGAGTCATCCGGCGTTCGAACGGGCGGGCCTGGCGGGGCATCCTCGCTACAGGCCCCGAGCCCCCATGCCACTGTTCCTACCGCAAACAACCTGCGCCAGACGCCGCTCGCGGCAATAGGCCGATCCGTCATCCCCCTCATCGTACGCGCTGGCCACACCTCAGCCAGAACAATTCCCCGTCGCCGGGCCGCTTTTCAAGCTCCGTCGGCGCGTTGCACCCGGCACGGACACGCCCGGACCGCATTGACACGAAACGGACACCGATCGGGGTGAACGGCTTCGGTACGCAGCGCGACCGAGCCCGAGTGAACGTCAGCGGCCCCTACGAGGGCGCAGACCCTCGGGGCGGACCTCAGAACGGATCGCGTTCATCGCGGCAGGCACTGTTGCAGCCGTCGCCGTTGCGCCGATTGCCGTCGTCGCAAGTCTCGTCGGCGCCGTTCTCGAGGCCGTCACCGCAGCGCGGGCCGAGCAAACAGTTGCTGTTGCAGCCGTTGTACGAGCCGTCGTTCACGCCGTCGTCGCACTGCTCCGGGCCGTTGAGGATCGCGTCCCCGCAGTACGCCGCGCGCACGCAGCCGGGCGCGCAGGAGCTCGCGTCGATCTCGTAGGCGTCCTGGTTGAAGCCGTTGTCGCACTGCTCCGGGCCGTTGACGGTCGCGTCGCCGCAGCGCGGGCCCGGCGTGCAGTCGGCGTTGCAGAAGTTGTAGCCCGTGCCGTTCAGCGGGCCCTGGTCGCAGGTCTCGTCGGGCGTCACGACTTCATCGCCGCAGACGGTGACGCAGGTCGTGACCGGGGCGTTGAAGCCCTGCAGGGTGAGCGTGTAGTTGCTCGCCGTGACGTGCCGTTCTGCCTGGAAGACGACGATCTCGTTGACGCCCGTGAGGCTGACGGGCACATCGATCAAACTCTGCACGGGCGCTACGCCTACCGCCGGCTGGATCGAGAGCGTGGAGTTTTGCCCGTCCGCGCTCAACTCGATGCTGCCGAGGAGCTCGCTGTGGATGCCGCCGAGATCGACAGTGAGCTGGCCGTTCACGAACACCCAGACGTCGTCGTCCCCGGTGAACGTGAGCTGCTCTCCGCCCCTGAACTCGAACCACTGCCGCACTTCGCTCGTGAAGTGGAAGTTGCGTGGCACGCCGTCCCCGATGTCCGTGTCCTGACCGAGGCCGCGGCCGTTGATCGGGAAGAACTGCACGGGCGGCACGGACGTCAGGCTCGCCGCGAATTGAAAGGAATCATTGCCGATGGCGACGAGCGGTAGCGTATCGACGACCTGCGCTGCCGGGTCCGAGGTCGTGTACCACTCGTTGAAACGGGCCGCGATCGCCGCCGGCGTGGCTAGTGGGGCCGCCCCGTTGCCGTCGGCGGGTTTGCGCCCATCCAGCGTCCAGGCGCGCGCCGTCACCGGACCCGCGGCGCCATCGGGATCGAGGCTGAAGGCCGCGTTGTAGACGGGCTTGCCGTTGGCGCCAAGCTCCGGCGCCACCATGCCCTGCGCCAACACGCCCAGCACGCCGGCGGCGTCGGGCTGCACCTCGAACTGCGGGTGGTCGCTGTTGAAGTCACGATAGATGATCGGCAGATCCAGCACGACGCCGAGATCCGCGGCATCGTTCGTACAGGTGTACCCGGGCTCGATCGTACACGTCGGGCTGCAGCCGTCATCCGCCAGCGTGTTGCCGTCGTCGCACGCCTCTTCAGCGAACTTCATGCCGTCGCCGCACACGGCGCCGCACACGTAGTCACCCGCGGTCAAGCCGCAGCGCGGCTCGTTGGTGCAGTTGGCGGCGCAGCCGTCGTACGGAACGTCGTTGCCGTCGTCGCACTGCTCGCTGCCCTCGCGCACCCCGTCCCGACATTCCGTCGTGCGGCAGCCGCCCGGTCCGGCCGTGAGACAGACGAAGCCCGCTTCGACTCGGCAGGTGGCGCTACAGCCGTCCCCGGGCACCAGGTTGGCGTCGTCACAGGTCTCCGCACCCAGTTGCAGCCCGTCTCCGCACGTAGGAGCGCACTTGGCGCCCGCGATGGGGCACAGCCAGCCCGGCTCCAGCTGACAGGTGTCGGAGCAACCGTCGCCCGCGGTGGCGTTGGCGTCATCGCACTGTTCACCCAGCGCGACGAAGGCGTCGCCACAGACCCGGGTGGAGACACAGGGTTCCCCGGGCGTGTTGCAGACATAGCCGGCTTCCACCCCGCAATCGCTGGAACAACCGTCGCCGCTGTCGGCGTTGGCGTCGTCGCACGTCTCCTGCAAGCGGACGAGCGAGTCCCCACACACGGCCACCTGCGTGCAGGCTTGCCCCGGCTCGCAGGTGTAACCGGGCTCAATCACCAGACAGTTCGCCGAGCAGCCGTCCCCGTTGTTGCGATTGCCGTCGTCACACTGCTCATCCGGACCCAGCTCGAAGTCCGCACAGTCCGGCGGCGGTGGCGCCTGGTAGAGAGGATTCTCCCCGGGGTCCTGCGACATCGGCGGCGCGGGAATCAGCGGGCCTCTGTTTTCCTCCTGCTGTGGCCGCCCGACCGTGGCGCCGCCGCCGGCCGCAGAGCCTGGCTCACATCCGAGGACACTGGCGCCACACCAAGCCAACAGCAACAGGCCGAGCGAGCTACGCCCAACGCGGCGCACCGTCTGCTCGCCCGAACGGGCGTATCGATCCGCCGAGACGGAGGACGAGGTGGCGACGTGCAGCGACGAGGAAGAGGAAGCAGCGGATTGTTGCATGGCGTTCGACAAGACAACCGTCGGCAATTGCTTGTGAGTGCCTGTTAGCTCGCCCCACGGAACCGAAAGATCCACGTGGCGAGGATTTCACCCGCAAGAAACCGACCGTGCAACAATACACGGAACCCTGGCTACAGGCCAGGCCAGCCCCCTCACAAACACCCCCATGTCGCGCGGCCTCTTTCGGAACAGGCTGGTTCAAAAGCGACCTCGCAGCGTTGCCCAGTGAAGGGGATTGCCGAGACGGAATCCCGACTGTTCCGGAGTAGGTCTCGCGGGGTGACCTGCGCACCCGTCCGCTATCGCCGCGGGGGCCCGGCGCCGCTGTTTGCCTCGCGGGGGCCCGGCGCCGCTGTTTGCCTCGCGGGGGCCCGGCGCCGCTGTTTGCCTCGCGGGGGCCCGGCGCCGCTGTTTGCCTCGCGGGGCCCCGGCGCCGCTGTTTGCCTCGCGGGGCCCCGGCGCCCCTGCTGCTTCCGCTCGGTTCCGGCCAGATCGGAAGCGGTGCGTCGAGGCCCGCTGTCGAGGCGCGAGTGATGTGGCAGCATGCGCGGCCCATGGACGCCCCCGCCCCTCCGCCGATCGCCTCCCGCCTGCTCGGTTCGCTGCTCGACGACACGTCGACCGCGATCCGCCTGCCCCCGTTACCGCGGCGCGTCTTCTGCAATCGCACGCTCAACATGCGTGCGATTCAGGTCGTGGGCTGCGACATGGACTACACGCTCGTCCACTACGACAGCCAGCGCTGGGAAGAGAGCGCGTACGAGTACATGAAGCGGGCCCTCGAGGCACGCAACTGGCCCGTGCAGGACCTGCGCTTCGACCCGGAGCTGGCATCGCTCGGGCTGGTGATCGACGTGGAGCAGGGCAACCTGGTCAAAGCCAATCGCTTTGGACATGTGCGCAACGCTTGTCACGGCACGCGGATGCTCGACTTCGAGGGTTGGCGCAGCGCGTACGGGACAGCTCCAGTGGATCTGGCGGAGGGCCGCTGGCAGTTCATGAACACGCTGTTTTCGTTGTCCGAGGCGTGCCTGTACATGCAGCTGGTCGATCTGCTCGATCAGGGTCGCCTGGAGCCGGGGCTGAGCTACCGCGCGCTCTACGGGGAGGTGCGCCGGGTGCTCGACGCCACCCATCTCGAGGGCGCGCTCAAGGCGGAGATCCTGAGCGATCCGGGTCAATATGTGATCCTGGACGAGGAACTGCCGCGCGCTCTCTCGGAGCTCAAGAGCGCCGGCAAGAAGCTGCTGCTCATCACCAACTCGGAGTGGGCCTACACCCAGAGTATGATGAGCTACGCCTTCGACCGCTTCCTGCCGGGCGGGTCGACCTGGCGGGATCTGTTTTCCCTCGTGATCGTGCAGGCGCGAAAGCCGGAGTTCTTCTCGCGTCGAGCGCCCGTTTTCCGCCTGGTGGATGAGCCCAGCCGCTACACGCCGCACCTCGGGCCGCTGAAAGAGGGGGAGATCTACCTCGGCGGAGATGCTCGGCTGGTCGAAGCGAGCCTGAACGTCGAGCCCGACCACATCCTGTACATCGGTGACCACATCTTTGCCGACGTCCACGTGAGCAAAGACCTGTTGCGCTGGCGCACGGCGCTCGTCGTACGGGAGCTGGAGCGGGAACTGCAGGGCTTGCTCGCGTTTCGCCCGGGCCAGGCACAGCTCGACATCGCCATGACCGAGAAGGTCTTGCTCGAGCATCAACTGTCGACGCTGCGCTTGCTGCTCATGCGCGGTAGCAAGCAGCCGCCGCCGGGCTTCGACAGCGAGCGTTCCGCCGCCGAGATCCGCAACCTGCGCAATCGGCTGGTGGAGCTCGACCAGCGCATCGCACCGCTGGCGCGGCAATCGGGAGAACTGCTCAACGTTCGCTGGGGTCCACTCATGCGTTGCGGCAGCGACAAGAGCCACCTCGCCCGTCAGATCGAGCGCTACGCGGACGTGTACATGTCGCGGGTCAGCAACCTGCTCGCGTACACTCCGTTTGCCTACCTGCGCGCGCCGCGCGTCTCGCTGCCACACGAGGTCGATCTCGGCTAGAAGTGAAGCGCCAGGACACCACGGCCGCCAAAGGACCTCGTCTCGGCGTCCGCCGCGTCTGGGCGGTTCACCGTCTCGTACTGGAGCTAGATGGGTTCTGGCAGGTGCAGGAAGCTTGAGTCCCTGCAACCGGTCCGCTATTGCCTGCTCGGTGTGAGGCCGTCGCGGGAGTGACGCCGGAAGGAAGAGGAAAGCAGAGTATGTGGGGTATCGACCGTCTATCTGCAGGGGAGCTGGGCAATACGCGCCGGCGGCTCCGCAATTCTGCCGTCGCCATCCTGACTCAGGCGTCCGCCGTCGATCGTCACGGCAGGCCGGTGCTGGACGTGCTCGACGATCTCGGCGTGCGGCCGGTGCGGATTTTCGCAGGGGAACACGGCTTTGACGGCGTGGCGCAAGCGGAAGAGGCAGTCTCGTCCCAGGTCGCTCGGCTCGAAGGGCGTGCCCCGGCAACCCGCACGACCGACGCGATCGCCGAGCTGGAACGGGAGTCGGAGGACGCCGAGGAGTTCAGCGGCGCGCCCGCCGAGGCTGGAGAGGTCTCGGCCGAGTCCCAGCTGGCCCTGAACCTGGCGCCCGCTGCACCCACCGCCCCCTCCGTGCCGCCGTCGATCATCAGCCTGTACGGCTCGGATCGCGCATCGCTCTCGCCCCAGCCGGAGCATCTGGCAGGGGTCGATGTGCTGCTGATCGATCTGATGGACGTGGGCAGCCGCTACTACACCTTCGTCTGGACGGCCCTGCTAGCGGCGCGGGCAGCGGCGAAGGCCGGCGTCCACACGCTGGTGCTGGACCGGCCGAACCCCATCTCCGGCGATCCGGACAGCATCGAAGGCGCTCCGCAAGCGCCCGGTTACACCTCGTTCGTCGGCCTCGAGTCGCTGCCGATCCGGCACGCCATGACGGTCGGGGAGCTGCTCGTGCACTTCATGGCCAAGGATGGGCACGCGCTCGGCCCCGATGGCGCTCTCAGTGTGGTGGCGCCGCGCGGCTGGGAGCGCCTGCGGACCGCGCGCGCCTGGGCGCGACCCTTCGTGGCCCCCTCCCCGAACATGCCCAGCGTGGAGACGGCGCTGGTATACCCCGGGGGCTGCTTGATCGAGGGCACCAACCTGTCCGAGGGGCGAGGCACGACGCTGCCCTTTCAGACGGTGGGCGCACCGTTCCTGGATGGCGCCGCGCTCGCGCGCTCGCTCGTGCAGGCGCGCCTGCCGGGGTTGATGGTGCGGCCGCAGTCTTTCCGGCCCACGTTCGAGAAGCACGCGGGCCAGCTCTGTCACGGCGTGGTGATCCATGTCACGGACCCGGCCTCCTTCCGGCCCGTCACGACCTACCTCACGCTGCTGGCGCTGGCCCGCCAGCAGGCGCCGGAGGCCTTCGAGTTTCGCACGCACGCCTACGAGTTCGAGACCGAGATCCCCGCCTTCGATCTGTTGACGGGCTCGGATGCCGCACGCAAGGCGCTGCTCGCCGGCGCTTCGGCGGAAGCTCTGGTCGAGCTCGTGGCGCCCGCCGGGGAAGACTGGCCCGAGCAGCTGCGCGCGCTGGAAGGCCTCGTGGCGCGAGCGCACGCCTGAGCGCCGCTCGTCCAGAAGCGCTGCTAACTCAGCAGCGCTTCTAGCTCGGCCACTCCGCTCGGCAGCGCGCCGCTCAGCAGCTCGTGACCCGTCGCGGTCACGAGCACGTCGTCTTCGATGCGAATGCCGCGCACGTCGTGAAATGCCGCGAGCCGCTCGCGGTCGAGGGCGCGCCCGAGCGGGCTCTCTGGGTCGAGGCCGAGGAGCAGATCGGGGATCTGGTAGAAGCCGGGCTCGATCGTCACCACCATGCCCGCTTCGAGATCGCGATCCAGCCGCAGGAAGCGCCGGCTCGCGTCGGGCTGCCGGGTGCGACCTGGCGCATACCCGGCGCGGTCGCCCAGATCCTCCATGTCGTGCACGTCCAGACCGAGCAGGTGACCCACGCCGTGCGGATAGAACAGCGCCACGGCGTGGCACTCGAGCAGGGCATCGAGCGAGCCGCGCAAGATCCCGAGCTCGATCAAGCAAAGCAGCAGCGCGCGCTGCGAGGTCCGGTGCACGTCGCTGAAGCGCACGCCCGGGCGCACCACCGACAGCGCCGCAGCCTGCGCCGTGAGCACCGCCTGGTACACGTCCCGCTGCGTCGCAGAGAAGCGGCCGGACACGGGCCAGGTCCGCGTGACGTCCGCCGCCCAACCCTCCGGCGTCTCGGCGCCGACATCGACGAGCAGCAGATCTCCCGCCGCCAGCGTGCGATCCTGTCGCACGGCGTGCAACACCTCGCCGTGCACGGTGACGATGGGCGGATACGCCAGCGTCATGCCCGAGCCGACCACCACGGCTTCCATGCCGGCGCGCACCTCCGCTTCGCGCGCGCCGGCGTGCGTGCGGCCCAGCCCCGCCAGAAACGCGTCCCGGGTCACCGCTGCGGCCTGCCGCATCTGCTCGAGCGCCGCGCCGTCGTGGCGCAGGCGCAGCTCGATCAGCGCCTCGGCGAGCGCGATGTCGCGCGGGTCCGCAGAAAACTGACGGGCGCGCACCGGCCGCCCCAGCCGCTCTTCGAGCCAGGCCTGGGCGCGCGGATCCTGCGGAGCGACAGTGGCCGCATCCAGGCCTCGGCCGAGATCGGCGAGCGGCCTCACCTCGAGACCCAGCTCCTCGGAAAGTTCCAGCAGGCTGGGTTCCGCGCCGTGCCAGAGGCGCGCGGCCGGATCCGGCGGGGTGGCGTAGAGCCGAATGGCGCCGGGCTCGATCCACAGCGCCGCGCCCTCGAGCTGGCGCCCGAGCAGGTACAGAAAGTGGCTCTCCGCGCGAAACGCATAGGTATTGGCCGGGAAATTGCGGGCGCGGGCCCAGCCGGAGGCGAGCAGCACCGGCGACCGACAGAGCGCCTGCAGCCGCCGGCGCCGCTCCACAAAGGCCGCGCCGGGGCTGGGGCGTGGCCAACGGGTGGGCAGAGGGGCCGTGAGGCGTGATGCCTCGGCGAGCTCGGGTGAATTCACGCGCACAATTTGCCACACAATTTGGGATAGTGAAGCCATGACACAGCCCCGGCTCGGCGTTCCGGATCTCGGGATCGGCGTCGGTCTGCGCGTGCCGCATTACCGGCACATCCTGAGTCAGCGCCCGAGCATGGATTTCTTCGAGATCATCAGCGAGAACTTCATGGTCGAAGGGGGCAAGCCCATCTTTCACCTGGAGCAGGTGATGGACCAGTACCGGCTCATCCAGCACGGGGTGTCGCTCAGCATCGGAGCCCCCGAGCCGCCGGATCCCGCGTATCTGGCGCGCCTCAAGCAGCTCGTGCGGAAGGTCCAGCCTGCCTGGCTCAGTGATCACTTCTGCTGGTGCGGTGTGCCAGGCGCGCACCTGCACGACCTGCTGCCGCTGCCCTACACCTGGCAGGCCGTGGAGCGAGTGGCGGAACGCGCGCGCCAGGTGCAGGACTACCTCGAGGTGCGCTTCGCCCTCGAAAATACCTCCAGCTACATGAGCTACACGTCGAGCGAGATGACCGAGTGGCAATTCATCTCGGAGGTCGCGGAACGCGCGGACATCGGCCTGATGTTCGACGTCAACAACGTCTACGTCTCCGCCTACAATCACGGCTTCGACCCGTACGAGTTCATCCGCTCGATCCCCCAGGAGCGCGTCGTGCAGATCCACCTGGCGGGTCACACGAACCTCGGCAAGGTCATCATCGACACGCACCGCGGCCACGTGATCGACGAGGTCTGGGACCTGTATCGGGCCACGATTGCCCTGACAGGGCCCGTCTCCACGCTGATCGAATGGGACGATGAGATCCCCGAGTGGTCCGTACTCGCCGCGGAGGCCGAAAAGGCCCGTGCGGTGCGCAACGAGGCACTCGGCCTGCACCCCACTCTCGCGCCCGTCCACAGCGGCGGCGCTCCGCCCCATGCGGACCCGGCCAGCCGCTCCGCGAGCCACGGTGGTCCGCGCGAGTTGGCAGCCCTCGAGTCCAATCGCCTGGGAGCCGCCGAGTGAGACTGCTTCAGAGCGGAACGGAGCGGGCCC
>Ga0315912_10000451_pt1 | contig 78257 bp, 73 predicted proteins | sample VfabasoilMG_FD_204469 | JGI IMG/M metagenome (GOLD analysis project Ga0315912, IMG submission 204469) | Garden soil microbial communities collected in Santa Monica, California, United States - V. faba soil | ecosystem: Environmental > Terrestrial > Soil > Garden | place: USA: California... | reverse complement strand
GGGTGCACGACATAAAAGTGGGGATCAAGCGGCCCGGCGGCCCTCCCAGTAGTCCTCAAAGCGGGCGTTGAGGTGGGAACAACGGAGAGCGAGGATGGAGTTGGCGCCGTTAACGGTCCAGAACATGCCGGACTGTTTGAGGCGATGGCCGACGACGGTCTTGCAGCCGGCTTCAATGACACCGGAGCCGATGAACAGGTGCTGTTTGCGGAAGTTGGGATAGTTCATGCGCGCGGCGTTATGGGCGAAGTAGTCAGCTTCGTTGGCGAGTTTCTTGGCCAGTTCGGAGTCCGTAGTCGGAATCGCTCGAAGGGACGCGACGAGTTGGGAAATCTTGCCTTTGTCGAGCCAGCGCTTCTGATGAAGACCGATCCATGCGTTGCGACGCTTGGTGTCGTTGGGAAAGAGCAGGCGAGCCAGATCGCCGAGGTGCTGACGGGCATGAAATAGATCCACGATTTGAATCGCGCTGGGGAAGTGCTCCTGCGCGATGTTCCAGATCCACTCGGCGCCATCGCCGATGACGACTTTCTTGTCGGCACGGCTCCAGCCGCGTTGCCAGGCCTCGACATAGAGCCGTTTACCAAACTGCTCGGCGTTCTCAATGGCGCCAGTGTAGGTGGTCGAGCCAGGGTCGCGCAGCGCGAAACCTTGCTCGTCCCAAGTGGTCTGTGTGAACACGCAGCCGAGTTTGACTTCGCGGGTGTGAGAGGGCAAGCCGTCGAGCTTGCCTTTGCGGCCCGCCGTTTCCTTCTTCACCACGGGCACGCCGGTGCCGTCCATTTGCACGTAGAGGATGGGAATCGGTTCGCCGACGATGAGGGGGAGGTCGAGTTGGACGGCCCGCTTGATCTGGTGTTGCTCCTGGTGAACAATGTCGGCACCGATGGCTTCGGCCACACGCTCCACGGACTTGGTGGTGACCTCCAGGCCCGCCAGCAACTGGATCTGTTGGCGGCCCTGATCGAAGGAGGCGTCTTGCCCTACCAGGGCCTGCATGCGCCGCACGCCGGGCGAGAACTCGGTGTTCACGCAATCGAGTTGGGCGTCGGCAGGAAACTGCCCTTGGTGACAGTGCGGGCAGAGGAAGTAGGGACGCGACACGGTCACGGCCCCGACGGCGGTCAGCAACGTTTTCGAACGTAAATGGCGATAGATGGCTTGTTGTCCGCAAGGGCATGGTACCGCTCGTTGCGCCGTTGCTGGAAACCGCAGCAACTCGGTCAAGGCCGTGGCCCCGGCCCGATGCATGGCCGAGCGGATCAGCATTTCGACTGCTTCCAAATCCAGGTGGCCGGTCTTGCGCATTCCCACAAAGACGGTGCGCAGTAGTTGCTCTACTTCGCGCGAGACTTCCTGGTGGATGGCGTCCGCCGTTTTTTTTCCTGCTCGCTAGCGGGTTGCTCTTCGGTGGGGCGCAGGCGGCAGATCTTTTCATTAACGTCGACGAACGAGCGACTCAATTCCTGAAACTTCCGGAACTCGGCGATCTCGCGCTCGGCCTTGCGGATCGCAGCCGATGTCGGCAACGCTTCACTGATGGTCTTGCCTTGCACCTTGTAGGTCAAGCGCAGAGTGGGGCCATGCCCAGGGTCGTCGGGCTGAGCGCAGTGACAGGTTGGTTTGCCGCAGCGGCGGACGATACCGGTGACCGATCCTGGGCGCAAATCGCCCAGGCGGGACAGTTGGGAGACGAGTTGGGAGCGCTGGAGTTCCAGTTCAGAGACGGAGTGGGGCATGGGGTTCCTTTCTGTGCGTATTATATACGTACAGAAAGGAACCGCAAAAAAAGAGGAACCCGCAAATCGCCATTTTAAGGTCGCGCACCCGGAGCTGATCGGCCGCTTGCGCGAGTCTGCCGGTTGTTATGTAATCGGCGGATGGTTCTTATCGTTTTTGCGGTGATTTCCCTGGCGGCCATTGCCCAGGTTCCGGCCGTTTCGAATGTTCGCGGAGCGGCGTACCCGCAGGTTCATCCGGACCGGCGCGTGACGTTTCAACTAAAGGCTCCGACGGCCCAGAAGGTCCAGTTAATGCCGGGCGGCGGAAACAATGGATTGGGCAAAGGTCCGTTTGAAATGACTCGCTCGCCGGAGGGCGTGTGGTCGACGACCATCGGGCCCGTGCAGCCGGGGTTTCACTACTACTGGTTTCTGGCCGATGGGGTGGCGATGAACGATCCTAATTCGGAGACCTATTTTGGTTGGGCCCGGCCGACCAGCGGTGTTGATGTTCCCGACGCGGCTCTGGATTTTTATGAACCCAAGGACGTGCCGCATGGCGATGTGCGGATGCATTGGTACCGGTCCAAGGTAACCGGGCAGATGCGGCGGGCCTTTGTTTATGCGCCTCCGGGCTACGACACGGCGGTTCGCGTACGGTATCCGGTTTTGTATTTGCAGCACGGCTCGGGGGAAAGTGAACGAGGCTGGGTGGCCCAAGGCCGGGCCAACTTCATCCTCGATAATCTGATCGCCGCGGGGAAGGTCAAGCCGATGCTGGTGGTGATGGACCTGGGCTATGCGGTGCGGCCAGGGGAGACAGGGGGCCGGGGGAATGAGGCTTTTGCCGACGTCGTTATGCAGGATCTGATTCCCGAGATCGATCGCTCGTACCGGACGTTGACCGATAGGACGCAGCGCGCGGTGGCGGGGCTATCCATGGGTGGCGGGCAAGCCATGCAGATCGGATTGGGGAACCTGGAAAAGTTCGCGTATATCGGAAGCTTTAGCGGCGCCGGCGCGCGCAACTTCGATCTACAGACCTCCTTTGGCGGTGCGTTCAAAGACGCGGCGGCGTTCAACAAGAAGGCGAGACTGCTTTGGATTGGATGCGGGAGAGAGGACGCGCTATTCGCGGGATCGACGGCTCTGCACGCGGCATTGGACAAGGCTGGAATCAAGCACGTCTGGAGCGAAGGACCGGGTCTCCACGACTGGCAGGTTTGGCGAAAACATCTCTACGAATTTGCGCCGCTGCTGTTTCGGGATTAGCGGTGCTGCAACAACACTGACATACAATGCTGGCAGACTGGATTTCATATGCGCTACCTGTTCCTCCTTCTCTCCGCACTGCTGGCGACCGCGCAGCAGATCCCTCGCGTGCTTCCCAACAACGGCTTCGATCTTCCGAACGGTTGGCGCATCACGCCCGCCGGGAAGCACGTCGTTACGGCCGACTATGTCCTGAACCTGACCACGGCTCCGAGCGATAACCAGATCGTCGCGCTGCACTCGGGCTACAATCCGCACGGACTTCTGGTGATCGATCCGAAGAATGTCGAGATTGAACAGCGTGTCCCGTTGAAGTCGGCGTGGTTCGGCATGACGTGGTCGCCGGACGGGAAGACGCTGTACGTATCGGGCGGGAACGCGGAGTCGCGGCAGAACCCGACGGCGGCGCCTGTCTACGGATTCGCCTATTCCGGCGGGAAGTTGAGCGAACAGCCGACGATGCAGTTCAAGCATCATCTGCCGCAGAACCAGATTTACTGGTCAGGCATGGCGCATCATCCGAAGCAGCCTATCCTATATGTCGCCAACCGCCACACGAAAGCAGTTCGCGGACATGTTGTCGCATTTGACACGAAGACCGGGGAACGGCTGGCGGAGATGCCGACGGAGATTCATCCGTACGATGTACTGATCGATCCGACGGGCTCGACTCTCTACGTCTCCAATTGGGCGAGCGATTCGATATCAGTTTTCGATACGGCGACCCGGACGGTAAAGGCAACGATCAAAGTCGGCCACAATCCCAACGATATGGTACTGGCCAAGGACGGGCGGCTGTATGTGGCGTGTTCGAATGAGAACTCGGTGTATGTCGTGGACACGAAAGAGTTGCGGCCGATTGAAGTGATTTCGACCGCGATGTACAAGATGGCTCCGGTTGGCTCCACGCCGAATGCGCTGGCGTTGGACCCGATGGAGAAGCTGCTTTTCGTCGCAAACGGGGATAACAACAACATCGCCGTAATCAACATTAGCGAGGATGAAGTTTCGCATGTTGAGGGCTTTATCCCGACGGCATGGTACCCGGCGGCGTTAACCGTTTCGCCCGACGGCAAGTCGCTGTACGTCGGGGCGGCCAAGGGATTGGGCGGCTATTCTAACGTTGACGGGCCAACGAGTCCGCTGGCGAAGCCTGGCGCCGGTTCGCGCCATGTGGGCGCATTGCAGAAAGGCTCCGTCAGCGTCATTCCCTTGACCGATCTGAAGAGCAAGATCAAGGCCTACACGCGGGAAGCGATGGCCAACTGCCCCTATAACGATCAGATGCTGACCCGGGCGAAGCCGCCTGTGAGCGGTCCGTCGATCGTGCCGCAACAGGTGGGCGAGGGATCGCCGATCAAGCACGTCATCTACATCATCAAGGAAAACCGGACCTTCGATCAGGTTTTCGGCGACATCGCCAAAGGCAACGGCGATCCGCGGTTAACGATCTTCGGGCGGAAAGTAACTCCGAACCAGCACCGGTTGGCCGAACAATTCGTGTTATTCGACAACCTTTACTGCGATGGCGAGGTATCGGTGGACGGACACTCCTGGTCGAATTCGGCTTACGCCACCGACTTCAACGAGAAGCGTTGGCCGCCACAGTACGGAGGAATCTCGGCTGCGGTGAATGGCCCGGCAAATACACCGGCCTCCGGCCATATGTGGGATCTGGCGGCGAAGAAGGGGCTGACGTATCGCTCCTACGGCGAGTATGCGGCCCGGGTAAGCGAAGGCGACCAGATGGACGCGGCGCCGGGAGTGACGGGCCTTGTGGGGCATGTTTCGCCAAAGTTCCGATTGCCGGGGATGCGCGATACGGACAACGTGAAGGTCTTCCTGCAGGAGTTCGAGCAGTACGAAGCCGACTTCGATTCTCCCGATCCGCTGAAGCGCCTGCCGAATTACGTTGTGATGAGTCTGGGTGAGAACCACACGCAGGGTACGCGCGCGGGAGCGCCGACGCCGTCGGCGGCCGTAGCAAACAACGACTGGGCAGTCGGGCAATTAGTGGATCGAGTTTCGCACTCGAAGTACTGGGCGACGACGGCGATCTTCATCATCGAAGACGACGCGCAGAATGGACCGGATCATGTGGATTCGCGGCGGACAACGGCTCTGGTGATATCGCCTTATATCAAGCGGAAGACCGTCGATTCCACGCTGTACACGACATCGTCCATGCTGCGGACGATGGAGTTGTTGCTGGGACTGCCGCCGATGACGCAGTACGATGCAGGCGCGACGCCGATGTACGCGGCCTTCGGCGACAAGGCAGACCTTTCGCCCTATACGCATGTTGGGCCGGAGGTCGACGTTGATGCCAAGAATACGGCACTGGCCTGGGGATCGAAGGAGTCCGGCGAGATGGACTTTTCCGATTATGACCGGGCGCCGGAGTTCGCGTTGAACGAGATTATCTGGAAGTCGGTGCGCGGCGCGAAATCGCCGATGCCGCTGCCGATCCGGCACTTCCATTTTCGCTATTAGCGCTTAGGCATCGCGGGGCACAACGTAGTATTCGATCGCTTCCGGCGCGGCCAGGCCTTTGGGCTCTTTGGCCGCGTCGGGGTGGGTTGTGCGATAGCGCTGTAGGATCGATTGCTGCATGGTGGCGACGACATCGGGATGTTTTGCGGCAACGTTGAAGAATTCGCCAGGGTCGGCCTTGCGGTCGTAGAGTCTGATGTAGCGGCCGGGCGTCGGAGTGTCGGTCTCGTAGCCGTCGGTGCGCTTACGCTTGCCGGAACCGAAGATGAACTTCCAACGGCTATCGGCGGCGAAGACCTCTTCGTTTTCCAGGTATTGGCTGAAGATCTGTTGCCGCGGCGCGGCGGGCCGCTTTCCTTCTAAATAAGGCCGCAGAGACTGGCCGTGTTGAACCGGTAGCTTTTCAAGGCCCATCAAATCCGTAATAGTGGCGGGAACGTCGATGTGCTCGGTAAAGTCATTGACGACCGCTCCTTTGCGAATCTTGCCCGGGTAGCGCACCAATAGAGGCACGCGAAGCGCGGGTTCGTAACCGCAGTGCTTCTCGAAACGCCCGTGTTGGCCTGTGCAGTAGCCGTGGTCGGCCATGTAGAACACGCAGGTGTTCTCGGAAAGGCCAAGCTTGTCCAGCGCCTTCAGAACGTCGCCGACGTTGCGATCAAGCGCTGAGACCGAAGTGTAATAGGCGGCGGCGATGCCCTGTTTATCGGCCGGGGAAAGATCGCGGAAAATGAGCGGAATCTGGCCGGCATCTTCGGGTCCAACCTTTGGTACGTCGAAGGTCTTCGGATCGTATTGGTCCTTGAGGTCGATGGGGAAGTCGTAGGGGGAGTGGGGCTCGGGGAAACTGACCCAGAGAGCGAAGGGCTCGGCGTCGGCTTTGTGTTCGGTGAGCCAATGAACAGCGCGGTCGGCGGTGAACGTGCCCCGCATTTCTTCGTAGTAGCGGGGAAAGGGAAGCTTATCGGCATTAAGCCAGATACGGGCAGGATCTTTGAATGGCTGCCAGCGGGGCTTCCGGGGGATGCCGGCAGGGAGGTCGCGTTTGATGGGTTCGGCGGTCCAGGCTTTGTTGATGTCCTGTTCGGTCATCATGTCGTCGAAGCCGTATAAGCCGGGCGAACTGGGGCGGTTCAAATGCATTTTGCCGAAGACGGCGGTGCGGTATCCGGCGGCTTTGAACTGCTTCGCGAGCGTAGGCTTTGCAGGATCGAGCGACGTCCTGAGGACTGTGACCCCAGCGGCGGAAGGCATCTGGCCGGTGAGCAGGCTTTGGCGGGAAGGAGTACAGACAGGCTGGTTGCAGTAGTGGCGCGCGAAGCGGACGCCCTGGCTCGCAAAATGGTCGAGATTCGGTGTGGCGATCTTCCGGTTTCCATCGGCACCGAGCACATACCCGGCGTGGTCATCGGCGATGATAAAAACGAAGTTGGGCTTACGGGCGCGCTGCGCGGCGGCCGCTGTGGAGGAGGCGAGAAGTGCCCGGCGGGAGATCATTCCGCAATGCTACTCCAACCGCGTTTGGAAAGGTCGCGGTAGATATAAAAACCAGACGCGGCGGAGAGGGCCAGCATTCCTAGCCCGAGAGCCGTTTCATGGAATAACACTTTGCCGAGACCGAAAAGCGCCATGTAGATCATCACGCAGCCGGCGATCCAGCACCCCAGGTTATTGAGGCCATCTGCCGCGGGGCGGACTTCGGGCGCGAGTACGGCAATGGGCCCCCATCCTGATCGCGATGGCCGCGTGCGGCGGTAGAAGGCGATCAGCGTCTTATTGGATTCGGGCGCCGTGAGGAACGTGGCGGCGAGCCATGCGGCGGTTGTAATGCCGACGGTGATGATCATGATCCAGGCGAACTGAACGGGATTGTCGGAGTCCAGTTTCCAGATCGTCTGCAGCGCAACGCTCACGACGAACGCCGCGCCCATGGCCACCACTTCGCTCCAGGCGTTTACGCGCCACCAGTACCAGCGCAGGAGCAGCACTCCGCCGGTTCCGGCGCCGGTGACAATGAGGAGTTTCCAGGCGCCGGCGATGGAGTCCATGTAGAAGGTTACGGCGGCGGAGATGAGCGTTATGACGACGGTTGCCGCCTGCGACATCAGGACGTAGTGCCGCGCGGATTCGTCGGGTTTCCAGAAGCGGCGGTAGAAGTCATTCACCAGATAGCTGGCGCCCCAGTTGAGTTGTGTGGCGATGGTCGACATATAGGCTGCGGCGAAACCGGCGAGCATGAGCCCGCGGAGCGAGGGCGGCATGTGGTCGATCATCACCTTGATATAGCCGGTTTCGGGGTCGGCAAGACCCGGATAGAGGACGACGCTTGCCAGGGCGGTCAGGATCCAGGGCCAAGGGCGTATGGCGTAGTGGGCAATGTTGAACCAAAGTGTCGCCAACAAGGAGTGGCGCTCATCACGGGCGGAAAACATCCTCTGCGCAACATATCCGCCGCCGCCGGGTTCTGATCCTGGGTACCATGTCGCCCACCAATTGAGCGAGATATAGACCAAAAACGTGATCATCGGCATCCACGGCGAGTCGAGATCCGGAACAAACGATAACAGGGAGTTTTTCCCGCCAGGGGTAACTCCGCGGGCGATATCGAGCGCCGCCAACCGCTCCAGCATTACGTCCATGCCGCCGACAGCCTGGACGGCGCAGATCGCCAGGATGATGACCATTGCCATCTTGATGAAAAACTGAACGACATCGGTGACTAACACGCCCCAAAGCCCGGAAAGGGTGGAGATCCAGGAAGTAATGCCGATAAGGAAGAGCACGACGACGATCGCCGTGAACTTATCCACATTGAGGACCAGCATGAGGATTTTCACCATCGCCAGATTGACCCAGCCGAGCACGATGCAGTTGATGGGAATTCCAAAATATAGGGCCCGAAAGCCGCGGAGAAAGGCGGCGGGCTTTCCGGAGTAGCGAATCTCAGAGAATTCAATGTCCGTCATGACACCGGAGCGCCGCCACAGCCGGGCATAAAAGAAAACAACCAACATGCCGCCAGCCACGAAGTTCCACCAAAGCCAGTTCCCGGCAATGCCGTTGCGGGCGACCATTCCCGTGACGGCCAGCGGCGTGTCGGCGGCGAAAGTAGTAGCCACCATGGATGTTCCGGCGAGCCACCATGGGACATCGCGGCCAGAGAGGAAGAACTCATCGACGCTCGATCCCGCGCGCTTTTTGTAGTAGAAGCCGATGGCGATGTTGAGCAGAAAGTAAGCCGCGACTACCACCCAATCGACGATAGAAATTTGCATGGCGAAACCTGATCAGGAAAGTATCGAATTATACAACGTAACCTTTGGAGCTTCGTTTGCATTAGTAAGGTATATGGCTAGATGCTTAGGTTTATTAATCTGGCTGCTCGCGGTATCCGCGTGGGCCCAGAAAGTGGAAGTCGTGGAAGCGGATCCCGTTTTTTTTCCGGGCGTGGCCGATTCCAACAGCCCTATTCATTGGGCCGGTGGGACCCGGTATGTGTACAATTCCGACGGCGTGCCGCTCCGCGGCGAGGGCACGGATTTGGCGGGCATGCGATATGTCCGGGCAACGTACCTGCTGGATTCCGATGTGCATCCATGGTGGATGGAAGCGACTTACCGGGACGAATCCGACGGCACGATTTATGGGTGGTATCACCACGAGATCTACAATTATTGTTCGATGGATGGGGATCGATACATCGGGGTACCTGTTATCGGCGCTGTTATTTCAAAAGACAATGGCCGCACCTTCCGCGATCTTGGAATCGTTCTGGCGGATGGATATGAACCGAATTGCGAAGCCAAAAACGGATTCTTCGCCGGCGGACACGGTGATTTTTCAGTGATCGTGGACAAGGAGAAGAAGTTCTTCTACTTCTTTTTCTCGGTCTACGGCGGGCCGGCTAGTGAGCAGGGCGTGGCGGTGGCGCGGATGGCGTTCGAGGATCGCGCCGACCCTTGGGGAAAGGTTTGGAAGTATCTGGATGATCAGTGGGAGTCGCCGGGCGTGAGCGGCCGTGTGACGCCCATCTTCACCGTCCGAACGCCCTGGGAGAGCGAGAACGCCGACGCTTACTGGGGGCCATCGATTCACTACAATCGTGAACTAGGCGAATTTGTGATGTTGCTGAATCGCGCCTGCTGCTCCAAGGACTGGCCGCCCGAGGGCATTTACATTTCGTTCAACTCTAGTTTGGAAAATCCGAAAGGCTGGGGCGAGCCGGAGCGGTTGGTCCACGGGGGCGGATGGTATCCAATGGTGGTCGGCCTCGATGCCGGCGATACCGACAAATCAGCAGGTGACAGGGCGCGGTTCTTCATGGGCAGCGATTCCCATTGGGAGCTTATTTTTCGGAAGGGGCAGACGGGGATCCTCCCTCTGGCGCCCCGGGAGGGCGCTCGGAAGCGTTCCGGCGTCGAGACTCGACGCCGCAGTCTCCACCCATTCAAGTCTGAACCCCGAAGCGGGGCAGCACCCACCGCATCAACGCAAAGTAAGCCGCAATAGCCACGACGGGAAGAATCAGTTCAGACATCTACACCGTTAGTATGCACCGAAATGAAACGCCGCCGAGTCCCATACGGGAATCGGCGGCATTTCGATTGAAGGATAGCGAAAGCTAGTTCTGCTGTTGAGCGAGCTTCTCGCGCTGTTCTTTTAGGATGGCGCGGCGGCTGAGCTTGATCTTGTTGCCTTCGAGCGCCAGCACCTTAACCATAATCTGGTCGCCTTCGTTAAGTTCATCGCGAACGGCCTTCACGCGGCTCTCCGAGATCTCGGAGATATGCAACAGGCCGTCGGTACCCGGGAAAATTTCCACGAACGCGCCGAAATCGACAATCCGGACGACCTTACCCAAGTAAGTTTTACCAGGCTCGGCTACGGCGCAGATATCCTGAATCATCTGCAGCGCCTTCTCGCCGGCGCGGCCGTCGGTGGCGTAAATGTTCACTTGACCATCGTCGTTGACGTCGATCTTCACGCCGGTCGAATCAGTGATGCTGCGGATCATCTTGCCGCCGGGTCCGATCAGTTCGCGAATCTTGTCCACCGGGATGGTGATGGTGGTAATACGCGGAGCGTAGAGTGAAAGGGTGGGCCGCGGAGCGCTGATGCAGGCATTCATCTTTTCGAGAATGTGCAGGCGGGCGCGCTTGGCTTGCTCCAACGCTTCCCGCATCAGGGTGATGGGAACGTTCGGAACCTTCAGATCCATCTGGAGGGCAGTGATGCCTTCCTTGGAGCCGGCCACCTTGAAGTCCATGTCGCCGTAGTGATCTTCGGCGCCGGCAATGTCGGTGAGGATGGCGTAGTTGTCGCCTTCCTTGACGAGGCCCATCGCGATACCGGCAACGGCGCGGTCAATCGGTACGCCGGCGTCCATCATCGCGAGCGAACCGCCGCAGACCGAAGCCATCGACGACGATCCGTTCGACTCGAGAATGTCGGAAACGATGCGGATGGTATAGGGGAAGGATTTTTCGTCGGGAACCACAGCGATTGTGGCGCGCTCGCCGAGAGCACCGTGGCCGATTTCACGCCTTCCGGCGCCGCGCATCATGCCCACCTCGCCCACCGAGAACGGCGGGAAGTTGTAGTGCAGCATGTAGCGTTTGGAGAGCTCAGCGGGATCGAGCATCTCAATCCTCTGCTCGTCGTCCTTGGTGCCGAGGGTACAGGTGACCAGCGCCTGGGTTTCGCCGCGGGTGAACAGCGCCGAGCCGTGGGTGCGCGGGAGCAAGCCGACCTGGCAATCGATGTTGCGGACTTCGTCGAAGGCGCGGCCGTCCGGACGGCGGCGCTTCTGCAGCATTTCGTCGCGGAAGATGGTTTCCTTCAAGCGATCGAAGAGTTGGCCGGCTTCGCCGCGCTGCTCTTCCGGGAAGGCTTCTTCCACTTTGGCGTGCAGGGTATCGATCAACGAGTAGGACGCCAGCTTGTTGTACTTCTTCGTGTCGAGCGCGTCGGTAAGTTCGGTCCGGATCATCCCATCGATCTGGTTGAACATATCCTGATTGATGGTTGGCGAAACGAACTCGTACTTGGGCTTGCCGCAGAGCTTGGCGAGTTCGCGAATGCCTGCGCAGATCTTCTTGCAGCATTCGTGGCCAAATTCGAGGGCCTGCAGGACTTCTTCTTCGTCGACGTGCTTGGCGCCGGCTTCCACCATCACGACACCGGTTTCGGTGGCAGCGACGATCAGGCTGATCGAACTGGCCTTGGTCTGCTCGTACGTCGGGTTCGCGATGAACTTGCCGTCCACTTTGCCGACGCGCACAGCGCCGAGCACTTCATGGAACGGGATATTGGAGATGGCCAGAGAAGCGCCGGCGCCGACCATTGCCAGCGGGCCGGGGTCGCGTTCGGTCTCGGCCGAAAAAACGAGTCCGATGATCTGGGTTTCGTGACGGAACCCTTCGGGGAACAGCGGACGAATGGGACGATCGATGAGGCGGCACGTGAGCGTTTCCTTCTCGGTCATGCGGCCTTCGCGCTTGATGAACCCACCCGGGAACTTGCCCGCGGCGTAGGTCGCCTCGCGGTAGTCAACCGTTAGCGGAAAGAAACTCGCGCCCGCGCGCGGCTTACCGGAACAGCAAGCGGTGACCAGCACCACGTTATCGCCTGAACGGACGATTACGGCCCCGTCTGCCTGCTTGGCCATAACGCCGGACTCTATAGAGAGTTGCGTGCCAAACAGGTCGATCTCGACTTTATGCAACATGTTATTTCCTTGAACCTTTGTAATTCTCCGCGCTTTCCGGCGCGAACGGGAATCAAGGAGACGGGAGTGTTTTTTACGAGGGTGGGTCCGCTCACCGGAGCGGATTTGCCGGATTTATTCGAAAACCCGTACCGATCGAAGTTCCACTAGCGGCGAATACCAAGGCTCGAGATCAGAGTCTGATAACGTTCAGGGCTCCGACCTTTGAGGTAGTCCAGAAGGCGGCGGCGGCGTGCAACCATGGTTAACAAACCACGGCGCGAACCGAAGTCCTTCTGATGGGTCTTCGAGTGCTCTGTAAGCTGGTTGATACGTTGGCTTAAGAGCGCTACCTGCACCTCTGGCGAACCGCAATCGTTTTTATTGATCCGGTACTTGGTGATAATGTTCGTTTTAGACTCGATTGCCAGGGCCATGGCGTTGCTGTGAATACTCCTTAGTCTTACCTTAATCGCTTTTATTCAGAGTTCAGAATAGCACACTTTTAACCACCCATTCATTTGGGCGGCATCCGGAGTGCGCCGTCCAGGCGGATGGTTTCGCCGTTCAGCATGGGATTAGCGAGGATTGCCAGGGCCAGTTGGGCGTACTCTTCGGGCCGGCCGAGGCGGCTGGGGAACGGCACAGTTCGGCCGAGTTCCTCTTTTACGGGCGGTGGCAGTCCGGCCAGAAGCGGTGTATCGAAGAGTCCGGGCGCGATCGAAACGACTCGAATCCCGCTGCGGGCGAATTCGCGGGCTAGAGGGAGCGTCAACCCGGCGATTCCCGCCTTGGACGCGGCATAGGCGGCCTGACCGATCTGGCCGTCAAACGCGGCGATCGACGAGGTGAGCACGATAGCGCCGCGCTCGCCTTCCTCATCGGGGGCATTTCCCATCATGGCGGCAGCCGCCAACCGTACGACGTTGAACGCGCCGGTGAGGTTTACCTGAATCACGCGCTCAAACGCCTCGAGAGGCATCGGCCCGTCCTTGCCGACAGTCCGCTGGGCCGACCCCAAGCCCGCGCAATGGATTACGCCGTAGAGACCGCCATACTCCGAGACGGCCATTTGAATCGCACTTTGAACGTCCTGCGGGCTGACGACACTACCCTTCACCGAGGGTTCCCCGGCCTCCTGAAGGTCAAGGACAATCGGGTACGCGCCGGCTCCCGCAAGCGCCGCCGTCGCCGCAGCGCCCAGGCCGGATGCGCCGCCGGTAACCAGGAACGCCTTGCCGGAGATTTGCATACGTGCCTTTGATGATAGCCGCTTCGTTGCGCGTAAAACATAATCGGTATACTTTGTTCAAGCTACCCCGATGCCCATCGACTGGTTCCCCCTTTGGCTGAGTCTGCGCGTGGCCGTGATCGCCACAGCGGCAGCCGCGGCGATCGGGATTCCAATTGCCTATTGGCTGGCCAATCGCGACTTCCGGGGCAAGGACGCCGTCGATGCGGCGGTGACGCTGCCGCTGGTGCTGCCCCCCACCGTAGTGGGTTATTATCTGCTGGTTTTGTTGGGGCGGGAAAGCTGGTTTGGACGGTTGTACGAATTCGTTTTCGGCGAGCCGCTGGTATTTACATGGCAGGCCGCGGTGGTAGCAGCGGTGCTGCATTCGGCGCCGCTGCTGGTGAAATCGACGAGGGCGGCGCTGGAATCGGTGGACCACGCCTACGAGCGCGCAGCGCGGACGCTGGGTGCGCCGGAATGGAGAGTGTTTTTGCGGGTCACCCTCCCGCTGGCACGAAGGCCGGTGATGGCCGCGGCCGCGCTGGCTTTCGCCCGGTCGCTCGGCGATTTTGGCGTTACGATTATGCTGGCGGGTAATATTCCAGGACGCACTCAGACGATCGCAGTAGCCATTTACGATGCGGTGGAGGGCAACAATGGCGATGCGGCCCGCTGGATGGTCCTGGTGGTTAGCGCCGTATCGCTCGCGCTGTTGACGCTGGCCAACCGGCTGACGCCGCGGAGACTTCCCGGATGATCACGGCACGCCTTCGGAAGACGTTTCCGGCGAGCACCGATTCGCGGGCTTTCTCGCTGGATATTCAGTTTGAAGCCGAAGCCGGAGTTACGGTTCTGTTCGGACCGAGCGGCTCCGGCAAGACGCTGACGCTCGATTGCGTGGCCGGATTTGAACGTCCGGATGACGGGCGAATCATGCTCAACGACGCAATTCTCTTCGATGGGCCCGCCCGCGTTTTTCTTCCCCCGCAGGCGCGCCGGTGCGGCTATGTGTTTCAGAACTACGCGCTGTTCCCGCACATGACGATGCGGGAGAACCTGGAGTTCGCCGCCGCGCCGCTCAAAAACCTGGAGCGCCACAAGCGCGTGTCGGAGATGCTCGATCGTTTCCAATTGGGCGATGTAGGGGGACGCCGTCCGCACGAGCTTTCGGGCGGCCAGAAGCAGCGGGGCTCGATTGCGAGAGCGTTGCTGGCCAGCCCGCGAATCCTGCTGCTGGATGAGCCGGCCCAGGGTCTCGACGCCATTCTGCGCCAGGAGTTGTATGCGATTCTGCGGCAAGTACAGGACGACTTTCCCATGCCAGCTCTGCTGGTAACGCACGATTTGAAAGAAGCGCTGGAACTTGGCGGCCGCATGCACGTTTTTCGGGACGGCCGTATTGTGCAGAGCGGAACGCCGCAGGAAATTGTGGATACACCGCAGTCGGCCGATATTGCGCGCCTATTGGGCGCATATAATCTGGTGTCCGCCGAAATCGTTGAATTGGATCCCGGCCGGAATATCAGCCGGCTGCGCGTTGGCGAGTGGGAGATCAAGGGCACCTACTATCCTGGCCATTTGAAGGGCGCTCGCGTGACGCTTTGCGTGACTCCATCGCAGATTACAGTAACGGCACGGGAGGGTTATCCGCCGGCCAATGCCATGGGCCTGGATCTCGAACATGTGGCCGCCGGGCCGGATCGAGTGGGCCTGGTGTTCCACGGCGGCTTTCGGGCGGAAATGGCTCGTCCGGATTGGGACCGCATATCGAACGCCCGGGAGTTTGCGGTGGAAATTCCGGCAGAGGCGCTGCGGCTGGTTAAGGGATGATTCGCTGCGCCATTACGAATGGGCGCGGCGTGGACGGTTCGGTGATCTCGCGCGTCGACTGGATACAGGTTCGGGAGAAGGAACTGCCCGGCCGCGCATTGACGGAACTAGTGCGGGGGCTGCTTGGCCATGGGCCGAAGGTCGTCGTCAACACGCGCGTGGATGTGGCGATCGCGGCGGGCGCGGCAGGAGTTCATCTGCCGGCGGACTCGATTGCGCCGGCGACATTACGGGCTTGGACGGGTCCGGAGTTTTTGATCGGAGTGTCGTGCCACTCGTTGCCGGAGGTCCGGCGGGCAGAGACGGAAGGCGCCGATTACGCCTTTCTCAGCCCGATCTTTCCCTCCCCATCGAAGCCGGGATACGGTCCGCCGCTTGGATTGGATATTTTGCGAGAGGTGTGCCTCGCAGTTCGCATTCCGGTGCTTGCGCTGGGCGGGGTTGATGAGTCCAACGCCGAGGCGTGCGTTGCCGCCGGCGCGGCAGGATTTGCATCGATCTCCACGTTTTCTGCGCGAAAATAGCGGAATGCGAGTCGCATTGAGCGTGGCGCTGGCAACGGTTGTCTGGGCCCAGGCCGATTGGCGGGAAACCGAAATCGACGGGAAGAGAATCCGTTACCAGGTTGTGGACGGCGAGGCCATTTGGCAAGGCGATATTGTGCTGGGGCCGATCGCGGGCGTCACCAAGGGCAGCCGCGCCTCCGCTATCGTGACCGGGCAACGGCTCCGTTGGACCAACAACATCATGCCGTACGTGATCGACGACGGCGTGCCCGACAAGGGCCGGGTCGAGGAAGCCATTCGCCACTGGAATGAGAATACGCCGATGCGGCTGGTCCAGCGGCAAAGCGAGGCGAACTATATTGAGTTTCGGCAGCGCAACGGCTTTTCCTGCAGTTCCAGCGTCGGTATGGTGGGCGGGCGACAGTTCATCAACCTTCCCGACGATTGCGACACAGGCTCCATCATCCACGAAATCGGCCACGCCTTCGGGTTGTATCATACGCAGTCGCGTGAAGACCGGGATCTCTTTATCCGCGTGAATGAGGACGTGATAGAGCGCAATAATTTAAGCCAGTTCGCGCAGCAAATTACCACGGCCGACGACCTTGGCGCCTACCCGTACGACTCAATCATGCACTACAGTGGGGGAGGATTCGCACTCGCAGGATATGGCGCCATGGATACGATCCCTTCAGGAATCCCCCTGGGGCAGCGTGCAGGGCTATCGGCATCCGATATTGACACCATTGACCGCGTGTCGGGCGGGCAGCCCTCGAGAACCGTAATTGCGTCGAACCCATCCGGATTGGAGGTGATCGTGGACGGCACTCGTGTCCGCACGCCCGCGTCGTTTGCGTGGCCGGCGGACTCACGACACACCGTAGACGTGGAGGACTCGATAGGGGAGAATACGGAACTGCGCTTCGGGCGCTGGAGCGACTTCGGTGAACGGCAGCACACTGTTGTCGCTTCGCCTTCAACCACGGTTTATACCGTTCACTTCCGGCGGTTATTCCGGCTGCCTTTGACGGTGACACCGGCGGCCGGAGGGCGTATTGCCATTCAACCGGAGCCCGAAGACGGCCTCACGCCGGATGGACAGGGAGTGGAACTGCAGGCCGAGCCCGCACCGGGCTTCGCGTTTACGAATTGGAGCGGTTTTGGTTTCTTCTCGACCCACGGGAGCGCGAACCCGATCCGATTTAGGTTGAACTCGGCGCAAATCGCGTACACGGCCAGCTTTTCGGCGAGTCCGATTACGACGGTGACCACTTCTCCGCCGGGCCTGCGAATACAAGTAGACGGAACAGCGTATACGTCGCCGCGGCAGTTCGTTTGGACCGCGGGAACACGCCACGACATTAGCGTCGAAACGCTGACTCAGACGACTCTGGGCGGCGGGGCGACGCACGTCTGGCGCCGCTGGGACGACGGCGGGGCGCAGCGTCACTCTGTTACCGCGCAGACGCGGGGCGGATTGATTACCGCGCAGTTCGAGACGAGCTACCAGGTGCTGACGGCAGCCTCACCGACGGCGGGCGGCCGCGTGATTTTGGACCCAGCGCCGGTTAATGGATTCCTGCCAGGCGGTACCGTGGTTACCGCCACCGCCGCACCCAACAACTCGTATGCGTTTGGCGGCTGGACCGGGAATGTGCCCGGCGGCGCGGCGCAGAAGCAATTCCGGTAGAAGGCGTACTGGATTTGCAGGCGCGGTTTGTGCAGCCCATGGTATTGACCGCCGCTGGCATGGTGAATGGTGCGTCATATTTTTCCAACGAAGTCGCTCCGGGAGAGATTGCGACGATCTTCGGTCTCGGATTGGGTCCGGACGAACTGGCCGGATTGACGCTGACGGCACAACGGAGGGTTGCGACCGAGGCCGGGGGAGTGCGGGTGCTGTTTGACGGCACGCCGGCGCCGGTTTTATACGCGAGTTCAGGCCAGGTTGGCGTGATTGTTCCATTTAACGTCGCGGGTAAATCGGTGGTACGCGTTCAATTGAACAACGCGGGCCGGCTTACCAATACGCTTATGATGAATGTCGCCGCCACCGCGCCTGGCTTCTTCACGGCGAATTCGTCGGGACGCGGCGGCGGGGCATTTCTAAATAGCGACGGCTCACTTAACACAGAGGCAAACCCGGCCGAGCGAGGTTCCATTGTGGTCCTATACGCGACCGGGCTGGGCGCCATGCGGCCGGCGATGAATGACGGAGAGTTGGCCGCCCCTCCGTACGCCCAGCCTATCGCGCCCTACAAGGTGCGCATCGCCGAACGGGAATGTGAAGTGGTGTATGGCGGCGCCGCGCCGGGGCTGGTGGCAGGGTTGGTTCAACTGAACGTTCGCGTGCCGGCCGATATTGCGCCCGGCGTGGTGCCGGTTTCGCTAGAGGCGGATGGTGTAATCAGTCCGCGCACAGTGAGCGTAGCGGTACGCTAATAGTTTCGTGAAGAGCATCGGAATTATTGGCGGCGGGATTATCGGGCTCGCCACAGCCTATCGATTCGGGCAGCGAATGCCCGGTACCCGCGTAGTTGTATTTGAGAAGGAGACGGATGTCGGCCGGCATCAGACGGGGCACAATAGCGGCGTGCTCCATGCCGGCCTGTACTATAAACCGGGGTCAAACAAAGCACGGCTGGCGGTGGAAGGCATCCGGCAGATGGTAGCCTTTTGCGCGGAGAACGAAGTCAAACACGAGATTTGCGGCAAGTTAGTGGTGGCCGCAACGGACGAGGAGGTACCGCGAATGATGGACCTCTTCGAGCGCGGCACGGCTAACGGGCTAAAAGGTTTGCACGTGCTGGACCGCCCGGGGATGGAAGAGATTGAACCGCACGCGGGCGGAGTGAAGGCGTTGCGCGTGCCGGAGGAAGGGATCGTGGACTACGCGGCCGTTTGCGCGGCGCTGGTGCGGAAAATCAAAGCGCAGGGTGGCGAAGTTCGAACCGGTGCCGGTGTCAAGGCTCTGCGGGCGACGGCTTCGGGCTGGGTGGTGGAGACCGCGGCCGGGGCTAGCGAAGTGGACTTCCTGGTTAACTGCGCTGGGTTGCACTGTGACCGCGTGGCCGAAATGGGCGGAGTGAAGCGGGAGATGCGGATCGTCCCCTTTCGCGGCGAATATTATCTGCTGCGGCCCGAGCGGCAACATCTCGTGCGGCATCTGATTTATCCGGTGCCCGATCCGTCCTTCCCTTTCCTGGGAGTTCACTTCACCCGCTTGATACACGGCGGCGTGGAAGCGGGTCCGAACGCCGTGTTGGCTTTTGCCCGGGAAGGTTACACAAAACGCGACTTCGTGGCGGCCGACCTATGGGATGCGCTCACTTTTCCAGGACTTTGGAAGTTCCTGGCGCGCTATCCGGGAGTGAGTTGGTATGAAGTGAAGCGGTCCTTTAGCCGGCGGCTTTTCTGCGAATCCCTCAAGCGTCTGGTTCCTGCCGTTTCGGTCGACGACATTCAACCGGGCGGCGCAGGCGTGCGTGCGCAGTCGATGCTTCCCAACGGAGACCTGGTGCAGGACTTTCTCTTCGCCGACCGGCCGCGCGCGCTTCACTTGTTGAATGCGCCTAGTCCGGGAGCCACGGCTTCCCTCGCCATTGGTGAAGAAGTGGTGTCGCGCGTTCAAAAATACGCTTAAATCGCCAGCATCTTTGATAACGCTGTGAAGACTAGAATTACTGCCGGACCCAATGTCACCAGCATGATGGCGGGGAAGATCAGGAAGAAGATCGGGAAAACGAGCTTTACGCTGACTTTGCGAGCCTGTTCCTGTGCGGATTGGCGCATGCGGACGCGGAGGAATCGAAGCTGATTTCGGAGAGCGCCGGCTAGCCCGGTCCCGAATCGATCGCCGTCAATGAGAACCTGCGCGGCACGTTTGATCTCGGGATCCGTATTGCGCTCGATCAGTGCGCGAAGCGCCTCCTGCCGGCTGCGGCTGGTGAGCATCTCCATCAGAACAATGTTCAATTCTTCGGCCAATTCCGGATGGCTTTCGTCAAGTTCCCGGGCGGTTTCCGAGATCACCGAGTCCAGCGACTGGCCTGCCTCCAGGCCGAGGATCATCAGTTCAAGCGCGATTGGAAGGGAGCTGCGGATGTAGCGGTCTCGCCGTGTATGCGTGAAACGAAGGATTCGGTCCGGCAGCAGATGGCCGATTCCCGCGCCTGCAATAATCGCCAGCACAACACCGATCGATTCTCTCGCCGCGATCAACGAGATCAGGCTCATCAGGCAGGCCAGAACCAGGATCGAGGCCGCCTTGATTCCGAAGAACGTCGTCAGCGCGTCCGGATGCCGGTAGCCCGCATTGCTCAGCAACTGCCGGTAGTGATCCACATGATGTGACCGCTTGGGTATCAATGCGCCCAAGTTCTTCAGCGAGTCTTTCAACGATGTGGCCGGTGGAGGGTCAATGGCCGCCGTTCCCGCGCCGCGATTCATGAACACGTATCCCAAACCGGTGATGCAGCCCATCACAACCAGAAAGAACCCTATGAGTATCGGAAGTTCTGACATAGGCTCCTCAAACGCGAATCTTTACGATTCTCTGGATAGCGAAGTGGCCGGCGATGACGAATAAGATCGCCGCCCCGATCATCATCGGCCCAAAGGGATGCTCGACCAGCGTCATCAGATAATCCGGGCTGGTGAAGTACAGCATGCCCGCGATGCCAAAAGGCAGCAGGGTCAATACCCCGCCGGTCATCCGTCCATGCGCTGAAATTGCCCGCACTTCCCCGCGCAGCGATACGCCTTCCCGCACCGTTTCGGCCAGGTTTTCCAGAACCTCCGTAAACTTTCCGCCGGAGCGGCTGCTGATCAAGGCCGCGGCGACGAAGAGCCGGACTTCCAGAATCGGCACTCGCTCGGAAAACTTTTCCAATGTAGACTTCCACGGCATGCCGAGGCGCCGTTCATCGCGAATGCGGCGGAACTCCGGCCCCAAGGGAGCGGCCAGTTCGCTGGCGAGAATTTCAATCGCACCCTGCAAGGGGTGACCGGCCCGCATCGCCCGTGCAAGGCTTTCAAGCGCATCCGGGAACTGGGCCTCAAACTGGTCCATCCGGCGCTGGCGCTGTCTCAAGAGGTACATGTACGGGAGGCTGGCGCCCATGGTAAATGCCACGATTACAGATCCCGGAGGAAGCCATCGGGCATCCATTACCAGCGCGGCGCCGATACTCCCCAACAACAGCATCGTCGCGCCCACGCGGCCCACCGACCACCGCAGCCCCGCGTCATCCAGGACACGGTTCAAGTGTTGAATCACGTTCAGCTTCTTCAGCACTACTTCCATCAGGCTCATCGAGTTATGCCGCGGATCGCTAAGCAGCACCGATTCCTGGTCGGGATCCAGATCGAGCGCAATCTCCGGCTGCGCATTTTGCCGGGCGGTCAAGCGGCTCTGAATAAATGCGGCAATCAGGACAGCCGTCGCGGCGGCCAGAAAGGTCGTAATGAAGAAGAGAATCGCAATGATTGCCGCCACACTTGCCGCCTGTTTCTACTGGGCCGCCGCCGCAAATCGCGACGTGACCACCATGAACAATTCACTTCCTGCGGGCGGCTGGGATGGGGAATGGAACAGTTTTTCGATTAGCGCGGGCGTGGAAGCGTCCCGTTCAAATCCGGCCACCAGCAATGACTGGCCTTCAGCCACACTCAAGTCCGCCAAAAACCGCCGGTTGCTGACGCCCCCCCGCTCGGGCAAAGTCAGTTCCGGCCGAACACGCAGGCGCAACATCCCGTTTCCCGCACCGCGCGGCGTGAGATGTAATCGCAAATCGTACCCACTCTCCCGGGCCGCCCCTGCCTGCAGGGAAACCTCGTACCAATGCGGGGAGTCCACATTTTCAGTGGAGAGCATTTTGATCGATTTCGTCTGTTCCAGTGTTTCCGCTTTCCAATCCGCCGGCAGGACGCCGATCCGTACCGACCGCGCCGCATCCGATCCCAATCCGGCCCGCGATGCTATGTCACGAACGGTGTCCGCCGGCGCCGCGGCCATCCGGACCTGGAAACTGACGCGCGGCCCGGCCGCAGTGCCAGCCGCCGCGACCCATTTCTTCTGCGCAGCCGCTAACGGCGCCGCTGCCGGCGCCTCGTCTTTGTCTTCGTGATTGCGGAGCACGATCCGAACCTTGGCAGCCGAATCGGCCAGCGCTACGCGCTCAACGTCGCGGGACGGCACGAGAAGATTTAGCACCGTTGCATGATTAGGCTGCGCGTTGTTATCGATCAATACATTCAATACTTCGACATTCGAAAGCAGCGTCCGGACGGGAGGTTCCCCACCGTTTGGCGGGTGAATCGATTGCACGTCGATGCGATTGCCGGGCCGCAAATAAGGCACTAGACCGCTGGAGTCCGATACTCGAATGGAAATGGCCCGCATGCCTTTCGGAATCGTCAGTTCGGAGGCGCTCTTGGCCCCTCCCAGCGCACTGGCGACCAGAGGTTCATTGGCGGCCAGTGGCTTCACCATCGTCCGCCCAACCACTTCCTCGACGCTGCCGTACGATCCTTCCGGCCGTTCTGCCCCGGCAGGCTCCACCCGAACATCCGCCGCTGACACTACCAGTCCGCGATCCATCGCCCTGGCAACAACGACCACTCCGCCCGACTTGGCCGCCGCCGCGGGCGTCGCCCCGCTAATTCTGCCGACAAATAGTCCATAAAAGACACCCGTCGCCGCTATTGCGACTACCAGTGCAATGCCTAAGAAAGGAAACAGGTTGCGCTTCATTGGAATCCGCAACTTTATTCAAACATGCGGCGGCGATAGGACAAATCGAGCGTAGACACTATGCGCCGGAGGCAAACACCCTAGGGCTTAGCTAAGGTGTTTACGTAGACGAACCGCTGCTCCATCTCCCCCTTAGGCGTCGTCGCCGTCCGGTAGATCGTCAGCACCCGTCCGCTCTCCTCCAACTGCCATTGATCCACGGTCTTGACTTCCGTCCCCTGGACGAGCGTCCTCGCCTTTACGTTCAGTGTCGCGCCCCGCCAAGTCGAATTCGACACCACCTTGTTTCCACGAAGCCAATTCTCGGCTTCCTTGCCGGAGAGGTCCAGCGTGTATTTGCTGGTGGACCCTCCACGAGCATCCACCAGCGAAGACTCGACGTCCAACTGTGTTTCGCGCTGTTTGACAGTCATCGTCAGCGACTGCGGAGCCGGTGCGCCGCCAAAATTGCTCTTCTCTACTGCAAGAATCCAGGAGCCCGAAAAGTCAACGGCCGGCAACACCACCGGGATCGCAAGCAGCAATAGGGTACGCAACATGCCCTGAGGGTACCAGCAACGGCACCGCGTGTCTCTCCGTCTTATACCTTAGATTCGACGGGAACTCCGGGCCGCGGCGCCAGGAACACTTTGTAAACAACAGCGCCGAGAGCGACCGTAGCTAAAGCCGTCATCGACACCGTTGGCCGCAGCAACAATCCCGACACCGCCACCCAAGCCCCGCATACCAGGAAGAAGACGGGCAACAACGGCCATGCAAAACTGACGACAGGCAGTTTCCGCCAGCCTGGCCGCTTGCGAAACACAAAAAGTGAACCCACGGCCAGCGCCGCGAACGCATTCAAGAGGAACCCGACATAGAACATCAGGTCGCGAAACGGCGTCAGGCACATGAACACGGCACAGACACCCTGCATGGCGATCGATGCCACCGGTGTCCGCCACTTCTCGTGAATCGTTGCCGCGGCCGGGAAGAACGCGCGGTTTTTCGCCATCGCGTAGTAGACCCGTGGACCGATGGTCATCAGCGCGTTTACCGATGCCAGCAGTCCCGCGGCCATCAGCACGCTGAATAGAGAAGCCACATCGGCGCCGAACAGGCGTTCGGAGGCCTGCGATCCAACCCGGACTACTCCCTTGAGCTGCTCCAACGGCGCGGCATAAATGTAAAGAACATTGAGGAGACCATATAGGCCGGCAACAAAAATGGTCCCGAGCGTCAATGCGCGAGGCAGTGTCTTTTCCGGTTCCTTCAATTCTTCGGCAACGTAAGTGGCGGCGTTCCATCCGGAATAAGCAACGAATATGAAGATGAGGCTCGTAGCAAACTGTTCCCAAATCGGAGCCGTGGACGTCCGGACGGCCGATTGGGAAAAATTGGCCCAGTTACCGTCGCCGATCGCGAATCCCAGTACCAGAAAACCCGCCAAAACGGCGAGCTTCAGCGCCGACAAAATGTTCTGCACGCTGCTGACAAACTTTATCCCGAAGAAATTAATCACCGTGAACACAAGTACCAGCCCGCTGGCAGCCAACTGCGCCGGCCCGACTTCCAAGGGCCCTACCGAGGCGGTATTGGTAGATTTCAGCGCTGGAAAAACATAACTCAAGTACTCGGAGAAGGCCAAGGCCGCCAAGGCCGCCGGCGCCGAAAATCCCGCAAAGAAGGAAACCCAGCCATCCATAAATCCCCAGGTGGGCCCATAGGCTTCGGTCAAATAAACATACTCGCCGCCGGAACTCGGAAAATTGACGCCCAGTTCGGAATAACATAAGGCCCCAGCCAGCGCGATCATCGCGCCCACTCCCCAGATTGCAATGACGAGACCGGGGTCGCCCAAATCGCCGGCGAGGTAGCCGGTGGTGGTGAAGATCCCCGTTCCGATCATGTTCGAAAATACTAGCGCCGTAGCGCTTAGCAGGCCAATTTGGCGCAACAGGCCTTTGGATTGAGTCGAAGAAACCATGTAGTCGCGTCGTGTCCTATCGTAGCGGAGTTGCTAGGGCTTTAATGCAACAGGGCCGGGGCAGGCGCATATTCTTGGCGCGGAACACGGTCGTAAATCTCCCACACATTCGCGCACACCGAGTCCCAACTGGTCCGGCAGGCCGATTCCCGCGCCTCGCGCCGGAGTTCCGGAAGCCGCGTTGGATCCCCCAACAGTTGAAGAACGCTGCGGATGAAATGGGCATCGGAGCGGGCTACATAGCCGTTAACTCCCGATTCAATAAGATAGCGCGGACCGCCCTGATCGCGCACCACCGCCGGAACTCCGCAGGCAAGCGCTTCCTGAACAGCCGTCCCATATGTATCGGTACAAGACGGATAAACAAATAGGTCCATGCTGGCGTAAGCCGCGGCCAGCGGTTCGCCATCCAGAAATCCGGTGAACTCGGCGCGGCGCAGCCGACGGGTTAGATAGGACCGCTCGAACCCGTCACCCACGATCAGAAATCGGTGATTACCGGCCGGCAACTGCTTCTGCAGATCGACGAGCAGCCGCACGTTTTTCTCCGGCTGCAATCGTCCGGCAAAGCCCAACGTGAAAGCGCCATCCTGGCGGAAGCGCTTTGCCGGGTTAAAGAGTTCCGTGTCCACGCCGCGAGGCATGAGATGCACCGGCTTTCTGGTTCGCTCGCTCAACATTCCAACCAACTCCGGGTTCGGCGCAAAAAGGGCCGAAGCCAGGCGGTAGAAAAGCGCCACGCTCTCCAGGGCGCCTCGCTCGGTGAGCAGCGTGACGAAATCGGTATAAGCCTTTGGAAGAAAGCTGAAGAGCGGATGGGCGAGGATGATGTGCAGCCGGTGCGCGGCAAGCTCATGGAGATTGTGGTGCCAACTGGCAACCAGCGGAATCTTGTAGTGATAGGAAAAGTAGACGCCCATCAACCCGATGTCTCCCGGGCCGGTGACGTGAATGACATCGGGTTTGAACCGGCGCAGCGCGTTGCGGACACGCAGCAGATGCCGGCCAAGCAGCGGGTCGAAGGCAAGATCCTTATCGACGGGAATCGAAGTCGATGCGCGCCGCAACTCCATCACTGCTGTCGGCCCATCCACGGAGTATTTCGTTACCTCGCCGCCGCGCACACAAAGGAACGGCATGCCTTTCCGGCGTGCATAACTGTCCAATTCCCGGCTTGTGCGCGCCATTCCGTTCACTTCGTGAAAGGAATCGGCGAAATAGGCTACGCGTACTACTGGCAAGTTCAACTCCGCGTCCAGTAGGACGCTGCCGACATTATAGATGTTTCACGTTGAGGCCAACAATCTTTAGCCGTGCTTGTGGGCATGAAACACAGGATCGAGGCCGTGCATCGAAAGCCGCTGATCGATCGCTGACTCCACGATGTCGACCTCCTCGGCGCTCAGCCCTCCCGCCAGGTCGAAAATCTTCTTGTAAAGACCCTTGGCCCGGCCCCGGCTCACTTCACCGGGACAGCTCAGCGCGTAAGCGAACAGCGCATGATCCCGCACATCGGGGTCGTCGAAGAGCTTTTCCAATGTCCCGGCGGCGTGCCCCACACCCAGGTAACCCGTTCCCCAAATAGCCTGCTGCTGAACCGCGCGGTCCTCGTCCTCCAGATGCGGCGGAAAGTATTCGGAAAACTGCCGGTCCAGGCTGTGCCACATCGCCTTCAGCGCCAGCGCGCGGGTTTCCGGATTCTCATAGAACTCCTTCAACCCGGCCACCAGCTCTTCGGTGATATCCCCTTCGGCCAGTGCGCACGCAGCCCCGGCGCGCTCCGCGGCGGGCGCCTCCGTGTCGGCAAACTTGTCTTCCAGTTTCGCTCGAATCGCGTCGTCGTCCAGCACGCTCGCCAGCGACTGCCATGCCTGCGCCCGAACACTCACATCTTCGTCGGATTCAGCCACGGCGACGATCTTCGCTGTGTCTTCCGCTTCTAACGTCTCATTCCCCAGGCTCTCCACGGCGCGCCGCCGGATCTCAGCTTCGGGATGTTCCAGATAGGCCAGCATCTCCACCGGTTCCAGCACGTCGAAAATCGGCTCCGCCTTCGCCGGGAAGTGAGCGTAAATGTCGAACGGCGGCGGGGCATCCGGCACCGTCACAGCACTGAGCTGATCGATGGCAAACTCCAGCTCGTGTTTATCGTGGGCGTATGAGGCCGATTCCGGATCAAGGCTCGCGATCCGCTGCTCCAAAGGCTCTTTGAATGATTCCTCGCCATACAGGCTAATGCTGATCGCCGCGTCAGCCGGGTCAGACGCCAATCGCGCTTCCAATAGGGCATCGATTCTTGGATCTTTAACGTTCAGCCCGGCAAGCAGGAATTCGACATTCGCCTGCGACTCCGGCCCGGCGATGGCATGCAGTTCGAGCAGCGGCTCGATAGCCGCCGAGCCCAACTCCGCCAGCGCTTCATAGATTTCGGAGGGATCCTCGTCATCGGAGTCATGCAGCAAATCCACATAAACCGGAATGCCGGCCGGCGAACGCAGCGCACGCAGCAAATGGAAGATCTCGGCGCTCAGGTCGATCCGGATCTCCTCCTCCATGTCCATATAGAAGGCCACAAGCGCCTGCGCTGTCTCCTCCGGATCGCGAGCCAGAATAGCCGCGATCCAGGCGTAGTCCACGCCAATACGGCCCAACGAAGCTTCCGAAAGAAGCTCGTCGAGCGAAGTTTCCGCGTAGCGATCCGGAGTAAGTAACATAGGGGTCCTTGCCGTTTAGTAAGTGCTGCGGCCGCCGGAGGCGTCGTAGGTCTGGGCCGTCACGAAGCTGCAATCGGGACTGGCCAGGAAGTGAACAACCGCCGCAATCTCTTCCGGCTCGCCCGTGCGGCGCATCGGAATCTTGTCGGTCATGTACTTCACCTGCTCCGGCGTTAACTGATCCAGGATCGGGGTCCGGACCACGGCCGGGGCGACAGCGTTCACGCAAATACCGTCGGTGGCAACTTCCTTGCCCAGCGACTTGGTAAATCCGATCACGGCCGCCTTGGTGGAAGAATAAGCGGTCATATTCGGATTGCCGTCCTTGCCGGCGACCGAGGCGATAGAGACAATGCGGCCGTACTTCTTCTCGCGCATGTGTCCGACAATGGCCTTGCAGCCGTTCCAAACGCCGTCCATATTGACGCGGATGCACTTGGTCCAATCGCTGTAATCCTGCTCCCAAAGCGGCGCCGCTTTTCCGGCTACACCCGCGTTGTTCACCAGGATGTGCACCTGTCCGGTCCGGGCGATCACGGCAGCCCATGCCGCTTCAACCGAGGCCCATTCCGAAACATCAACCTGGACTGCGAAAGCTCCCGGTACCGACGCGGCCGCCGCTTCGGCCGCCGCCAGGTTCATATCGGCAATGGCGACCGTCGCGCCCGCCGTTGCCAGCCGGCGCGAAATCGCCAGCCCGATCCCGCTCGCCCCGCCGGTGACGATCGCGGTCTGTCCGGTCAGATCAAAGTAAGCCATAAAAAGTCTCTCCAATGAGTAAGTCAGAGTAACAAAACGGCCCGCCTGCGGGAAACGCAAGGCGGGCCGTCCAAATTCGCAATCAGCGAGCCGCGGAAGTTAGTCTTCCTTGACGACGTTGACCTTGATATCGACCGACACCTCGCGGTGCAAACGGATGGTAACCGTGTGCTCTCCGAGCTGCTTGATCGGGTCGTGCAGAATGACTTTCTTGCGGTCGATGTGGAACTTCTTCTCTTCCAGCTTCGCCACGATATCGGCGGAGGTCACCGAACCGAAAAGCTGGTCGTTTTCGCCGGCTTTCTGTGCGATCGTGACTTCCAGCGCCGACAGCATCTTGGCCAGTTCAGTCGCGTCCGCGGCTTCCTTGGCTTCGCGCCGCAGGGCGGCCTGGCGTTCCTGTTCGACAATCTTCTTGTTAGCTTCCGTGGCGGCGACAGCCAACCGCTTGGGGAGCAGGTAATTACGCGCAAAACCCGGGGCGACCTTGACAAGCTGGCCGCGCGAACCGAGTTTTTCGATGTCTTCTCTCAAGATAACTTCCATGATGGACTCCTCGAATTTCGGATCGGGCGGCGTTAGGCCGCCGTTGAGAACGGCAGCAATGCGATATTCCGGGCCTGTTTGATCGCCCCGGTCAGCAGCCGCTGATGAATCGTGCACACGCCGGAAATACGGCGCGGCGTGATCTTGCCTTTTTCGGAGATGAAGGCGTTCAGCATCTTCACTTCCTTATAGTCGATGAAGTCGATCTTCTCGACGCAGAACCGGCAAACCTTCTTGCGGCGGAAAAACTGCTTCTTACCGCCAGCCAGGGCCTTATCCCCACCCGTGGGGCGCTGCGAAGCAGCGATCGGACGACCACCTTTGGTCTCTGCCATATATGTATCCTTTTTTGACCTTTCCTGTTAGTTCTCGCCGGCTTCAGCGGTTGTTTCAGGCGACGGAGCCGCTTCCACGGCTTCGACCGGAGCATCGGCCTCAGGGGCCGGAACGGCCGCGGAGACCGGAAGGGTCTCACCGGGGGCAATGGGCGCACCCGGTGCCGGAGCGCCAGGAACGGCGCCAGGGGACGGCGGCGGCGCGCCGGGCAGCCCGGCGGGAGCGGCAGGCGCGGTCAACTGCGGCTTGCGCGCCAACCGTTTTTCACGGCGCTTCTGGCGTTTCGCAACGCGCTTCATGCGCTCGTCCATGCGCACGGTGATGAACTTAATAACCAGGTCGGCCACGCGCAGGCGGCGTTCCAATTCACGGACGGTCTGGGCGGCGCAGGAGAAGGACAGCAGGATATAAAGCCCTTCAGACTGGCGTTGTACACGGTAGGCGAGTTTGCGCACGCCCCACTTATCGGTCTTGTCAAGATTTCCGCCGCTTGCCTTAATAATGCCGCTGAGCTGCTCAAGCAGCGCATCGACATCCGCTTCGGCAGCGGCAGTATTGACGATGAACAGTTGTTCGTAGGTTCTCATTGTTCCTCGTTTGCACCTTGGGCGCGACGATTGTGAATCGCCATGGCCTTTTCGACGCCTTCGGTGATGATGGTCTCGACGGCCTGTTGCGTTTGCTCCAGTGTCGATTCCAGGGTTTCCATTTGCGCTTTCCTTACTCTGGAAAGCACATAGTCTTTCATTGCTTTCACCGGGTGTTCCGGACGAATTCCCAAACGAACCCGGATGAAATTCTCGTTGCCCACGCTGCGGATCACCGAAGTGACGCCGTTGTGACCACCAGCCGAGCCCTTCGGCCGGATTCGCAGCGAGCCCCAATCCAGCGCCAATTCGTCATAGATCAGAATCAGCCGTTCCGGCGGGAGCGTGTATTTTTCAAGCAGCGGCTGAATCGAACCGCCGCTCAAATTCATGAATGTTTGCGGTTTGGCCAGCAGAACGGACTGTCCGGCAACAACGCCGGCGCCGACCAGGGCCTTGCATTCCGGGCGGGTCAGGCGAATACTCGCCCGTTCTCCCAGCCGGTCCACGGCCAGAAAGCCCAGATTGTGGTAGGTTTGCTCGTACTCCGCTCCCGGATTTCCCAGGCCCGCGATGAGCCACGATGGACCAGCCACCCCCTGCGCTTCCACAGCCACGGATCACTACTTCTTTTTCTTTTCAGGGGCCGGCGCGGCAGCCTTGGCGGGCGCTTCTTCCTTCTTGCCCTTCGCCTTCACGACTTCCGGCTCGGCGACGGCACCGGCAACGGCTTCCTCGGTCTTCGGAGCGATGACGTGGACCAGTACCGAATCGGCCGGCGAAACCAGGCGCATCGACGCTGTCAATTTCAGGTCGCCCGCGCGGACCGACTGGTTCACGTTCAGGTTGGTAACGTCGACGTCGAAGGAGGCGGGGATCTCGTTGGGCAAGCATTGAATGCTCACTTCGCGGTTGATCACTTCCAGCATGCCGCCGCCGATCTTCACTCCCACCGCGTCGCCGGAGACGTGGACCGGGACGTCGACCGTCAGGTGCTTCTCCAGATCGATGCGCAGCAGATCGACGTGCATCAGGTTTCCCTTCACCGGGTGATGCAGCCAGTCGACTACCATTACCGGCTCGGCCGGAGCGTCGCCCACCGCCAGATCGAAGATCGTGTTGTGGCCCGTATCGGAGTGCAGAATCTTGTTGACTTCTTTCGGGCTGACGGCGACGGCGACCGGATCTTTGCCGGTGCCGTAAACAATCGCGGGCATCGATCCGCTCACCCGCAGGCGGCGGGCCTCATTCTTACCCCGGGCGGGGCGCGGGATAGCGGCGATGGTGATATCTTTTCTCATACTGACCTCTAGGTAAAACGGATGGATTGAAAACTGGTTCGCTGTCTATACGAAGAGCCCGCTAACGGAGGTTTCTTCGTGGATGGATCGTATGGCCTGGGCCAGCAGCGGCGCCACCGACAGCGTTTGTATGCGGTCGCAGCTCTGGGCCTCTTCCTTCAGCGGGATGGAGTTGCTGAAGATGACCTTGGTTAAGCGGGAATTCATGATGCGCTCGATGGCCGGTCCGCTGAGGACGGCATGCGATGCGCAGGCGGTTACAGCCGCCGCCCCGGAAGCCAGCAGCGCTTCGGCGCCCTTCACCAGCGTTCCGGCTGTATCAATAATATCGTCAATGATCAGGCAATGGCGGTCGCGCACATCTCCGATCACATGCATTACTTCGGCGACGTTCACTTCCTCGCGCCGCTTGTCGATAATGGCGATCGGCGCCCGAAGCCGTTTGGCAAAGGCCCGCGCGCGCTCCACGCCGCCCGCATCGGGCGAAACAACCATCAGATTCTCAATGAATTTCTCCCGGAAGAATTCCACCAGAACCGGCGCCGCGTAGAGGTGATCCACGGGTATGTCGAAAAATCCCTGAATCGGCGCGGCGTGCAGGTCCATGCAAAGCACGCGGTCCGCCCCGGCGCGCTCAATCAGGCTGGCCACCAGCTTCGCCGAAATCGGTACCCGCGGCTTGTCCTTCCGGTCCTGGCGCGCGTAGCCGTAGTAAGGAAGCACCGCGGTGATCCGGTCCGCCGAGGCACGCTTCAGCGCGTCGATCATCAACAGAAGCTCTAAAATGTGGCGGTCCACCGGATTACAGGTGGGTTGAATGACGAAAACGTCCGCCCCGCGGACATTTTCCTTAATCTGCAAGTAGATCTCACCATCGGCGAACGTGCGCACAGGGGCGACACCGAGTTCCAGGCCGAGGCATTCGGCGATCTCAGTGGCAAGCGCGGGATTGGCATTACCGGTGAAGAGCTTGAGCTTTTCAGGTCTCATTGCTCGTAGCGGCGACTTGGCGCGTACCGGCTTTGGGGCGGCCATTGCTTTCCGTCCTTGTTTCCGTCCATGTGTTCTTGCAGTTGACGCCACCAGGCGGCGCGATAGCGGTTCCGGCTCAAAAATGCGGCTGGAATTACCGTTGGCTCTGGACGCAGACTCTTGCACGCTGCCTGCGCCTGCCGTACCTGATTTTGTGTGGTGAAGACTCCGAAAAGAGCCGAACCGCTGCCAGTCATCCTGGCGGGATCAGCCCCTGATTTCTGTAGATTTTTGAGGATGGACTTCAGTTGGGGGTGCCGGGGGAATACCACACCTTCGAAATCGTTCTCTAATTTTGAACCGCCGCCGCCCGTAGACAGGGATTTCCCGAGTCCCCAGACGCGCGACTGGAAAGTACCAATATACTGAATCCGTTGGGCTTCCGTCAATTTCCCGTTACTTTCGCGGGCAAAGGCACGGTAGGCATCCGGTGTCGAAACGTGAATCGGAGGCGCCACCACAAGCAATCGCTGCCCAGGGAGATCCGGCATCGGATAGAGTTCGGTTCCCCGGCCCACCGCGACAGCCGCTCCGCCAAGCAGGAAAAACGGCACGTCGGAGCCCAATTCCGCGCCAATCCGAATCAGATCTTCCAACGGAATACGCCAGCCCGCCAGTACCGGCAGTCCCAACAAAACCGCCGCGGCATCGGCCGATCCTCCGCCCAAGCCGGCCCCCATCGGGATACGTTTCTCCAGCCGCATCTCGATGCGCCCCGTCTCGCCGGCGAATTCGAGCAGCCGCTTGGCCGCCCTGGCCACCAGGTTGTCCGGAATCGCCACCGAACTTTCCTTCAGGGTCAATTCGGTCTTCCGGCCCGGGGTGAAGGAAATATCGAGCGTGTCATGAATCGAAACAGTCTGAAACACAGACCGTAACTCATGAAAACCGTCCTCCCCCCGATTGAGAACCTTCAAATCCAGGTTCAGCTTGGCGTAAGCCTTCAAACGGGCGTGACGAGCGGCAACCATCCCTGCCCCCTAGTAGTGGAGCAGCGAGTGCACCGGATGCGTGCCCAGCTTTTCCCGCCCATGCAGGAAATCCAGTTCGATCACAAAGGCAAACCCGGCGACTTTTCCACCCAACTTCTCAACGAGTTGGCCCACCGCGCGAGCCGTTCCTCCCGTGGCTAAAACATCGTCAACGATCAACACGCGCTCACCCGGTTGGATCGCGTCCTTGTGCATTTCCAGAGTATCGGTTCCGTACTCAAGGGCATACTCAATCGATTCGCACGCCGCCGGGAGCTTTTTGGGCTTCCGCACCGGAATGAATCCCTTGCCGAGAGAGCACGCCACTGCCGGTGCAAAGAAAAATCCGCGCGCTTCGATTCCCACTACGACATCGACATCGGCCTGGCTCGCGCCCGCCTTTAACCCGTCAATAACCGCCGCCAACCCCTTGGCATCTTTCATCAGCGTAGTAATGTCGTAGAAAAGGATCCCAGGCTTCGGCCAGTCGGGGATTTCCCGGATAAGTTGTTTGAGTTGGTCCATGAAAATGCGGACCCCCATTATAGCAAGCTAGGTCTATTGGCCCTCTGCGATGAGTGCCGCCTAGCTGGATTGGCGATAGGCGTTATAGGCGAACTGGAAGCCCTCCAAAGAGCTAAATCTCCCTGCAGGGGCCTGTGGCGGCTCACCGCTTCTCGCCTTCGATACCAGACGGCTTAACAGATGGCCAATCTGACGGACTTCCTTGTCGTCGAGCGATCCATTCACACTTACCTGAACCTGCACCGAGGATTCCGCGGCCACCGAGTGCGAAACCGCCGACGCGCCCTCAGAATACGCGGCGTATGCGCCGGCCTGAATCCGGTTCAACGCCGCAAACGAGATCTGAACCGTATCGCCGTCTTCCGTTTTCACTTCCAACGATGCGGCCTCGCCGGACTGATAGTCGACGCGATTCCCTTCGAATCGCGAGGCCGGCCGGTGCTCCGGCCGTGACCGTCCGGCGCGAGAGTTGTCCGCTGCCCGGTAGCAGTCGCTCGGATTGACCGCGGCCGTAGGAGAGATGGCGAAGGGCATATGCCTGCCTTATCGGTAAGAGAAAGGGAGAGTCTTAGAGGATATCGAAGGAGATACGCTTCCCCTCGGGCACGGCGTCTATTACCTCCACATCCCGCACCTCCGCCCATCGCGGTCCCTGCCACAATCGCCCCTGCAGCTCATCCAACGCTGCCGCGCTTCCCTGCGCAAAAGCTTCGACCCGCCCGTCATCGAGATTCCGGACCCACCCGGCCACTCCAATTTCCGCCGCTTCCCGCCGCACAAAATAGCGGAAGCCCACTCCCTGCACTCGTCCGCGCACCAGCCATCGCCGCGCGGTCATCGCCGGGCTACTCCGCGGCTGCCGGCTTATGCAGTTCCAAATAGCGCGCCCGCGCCGCGATGATCGCCTTCCGGGCCTCCGGCGGACCACCCCAACCCTCTACCTTCGGAACAACACCCTGCAGCTCTTTATAAATCGTGAAGAAGTGCTCGATCTCCCGCCGCACATGCGGGAAGATCTGGTCGAGCGTATGGATCTGGTCGTAGCGCGGATTCCGCGTCGGAACCGCCAAGACCTTTTCATCGGTCCCCATCTCATCGGCCATCCATAAAATCCCAACCGGCCTGCACTCAATCAGGCAACCCGTAAAACTCGGCTCCTGTACCAGCACCAGGACGTCGATCGGGTCATCGTCGCCCGCGATCGTGCCGGGAATGAACCCATAATCGCCGGGGTAGTGCATCGGCGAATAAAGGGATCGATCCAGCCGGAAGACCCCCAGCTTCCCGTCGTACTCCACCTTGTTAGAAGAGTTTTTCGGGATTTCAATGATGACCCGGACAATTTCAGGACAGTCCGGACCGGGCTCAAGGTCATAGAGCGAGTGGGAAGGGGTCACAACAAGAAGGGTAGCAAAGATCGGCACTGGGAGACACCGGCGCCCCCGTTTCGCCTTTTGTTCGTATTTCTTTATGCAAAACCGTACAAAGACAAGACTTATCCTCCCCTAAATGGGAGAAATGGGCTTGAAACTCAGCCCGAAAGCGGCATAGACTAGAATCTGTCAGTTTCGTTCACTAACTGTAAAAAAAAGTTGTTGCAATGATCGTTTCACCAGCCAACAGGCAGCCGCTCGGCAACTTCGCCACTCGCTGCGAAGAAAATGGCCGCATTCGCCTGCCTACCAACTGGCTGCATTATTTCACCCATGATCTTGAAGACAATAAAGTGTTCTCAACAAGCCTCGACGGCGCCACGATTCGTGTCTACCCGGAATCCATCTGGCGCGCAAACCTCGCTCTCTTTGAAGAACTAAGCGATCAATCGGAAGACGTTGAAAAGATTCTCACTCTCGCCAACCATTACGGCACCGAAAGCAATCTGGAAGCCCATGGCAAGGTCCTCATCAGCCCAGAACTCCGAAATCATCTCAACCTACCCGGGAGCGATGTCGTGGGCACCGGGAAAAAAGGCGTAATCCACGTTCATCGCAAGATCGATCACAGTTCGCTAATTGAAAGCATACTACCGCAGGCCAATGCGGCCATACAAAATCTCACGCGGTTAAAAATGCGCTAAAGGGTCACCAAATAAAGGCAATGAATGCAACACGTTTCAGTAATGCCCGCGGAAACCATGGAGGCGCTCCAGTTGCGGAGCGGCTACTCCGTGGTCGACGCGACGGCTGGAATGGGTGGGCATTCGCGCCTGATCAGCGCCGCCGTCGGTGCCTCCGGGCACGTTTATGCCTGCGATACCGACCCGGAATCCCTGGCCATGGCCCAAGCCAACTGCGCCGGCTCCCCAAGCCCGATCACATTTCTGTATACGCCGTTCTCCCAGTTGCGGCAAACCCTGTCCACCGTTCATGCCGGCCTGGTCGATGCCCTCTTAGCCGACTTCGGTACCAGCATGATGCACTTCCAAACCGGCGAACGGGGCTTCAGCCTGATGCACGACGGACCCCTGGACATGCGTCTGGACAGAACATCGGACGATCCAACGGCCGCCGACTTGGTGAACTCTCTCTCGGAAAAAGAACTTGCGAACTTGATCTATACCACTGGAGAAAGGAGAAGTCGAGCAATAGCCAGAGCACTCGTACGAGCACGGCCCGTGAACTCTATGAAGCAATTCGCTTCCGTGATTCTCGAGGCCGTGCCGCGTACGGGAAAACTGCATCCGGCAACGCTCTCTGCACTTTCCCTTCGCATCGCGACGAATCGAGAATACCAGGAGATCGAATCGTTGATCAACCAAATTCCGGCTTTGGTTCGCCCCGGAGGACGGATAGCCTTCATCACTTTCCATTCCGGAGAGGACTTGATCGCCAAGACCGGTACGCGCCGTCTTGCCAAGGAGGGCAAGGTCCGGTTGATCAACAAACACGTGCTCATACCCACGCCGGAGGAAGTCCGTCGAAATCCAGCCAGCCGCAGCGCCAAAATGCGGGTGCTGGAAATGTTGTGAACTTTGGCAATGTAATGAGGGGGAAGGACCATGGCTACCACTACCTGGGCATGGATATTCAATAAGAACGTTTCCGGCGCGGCCAACTCGAAAAATGGCGCGACCGCACGGAAGCAGAATGAGGCAGACCGCTTTTTCCTGCGGCCGATGCCGAACGAAGACATCCATGTCTTTGTTAAGAAAATCGACAACACGCGCGTCGTTCGCGAGCAGGATCCCAAGGCGAACGCCTCCGCATGGCAGACCATTTCCATGGCGGGTATCTTCGCGATGGCCGTCGTCGGATTGATCGTACCGATTGCCAACAGCTACTTGGCCGGCTACACCGTCACCGAAATCGAAAAACAGAACAACCAGCTCGAAGCGCAATTGGCGCGCCTGTCGGTTCGCGAAGCGGAGCTGACCAGCGTTGAGGCGCTGGCCCGCGCCGCCAAGAATCAGAAGTACCTCGATCCGTCGCCGGAAACGATGGTTGTCATCAACGAGACGCGCTCCGGCGACGTGGCGTTGAACCGCGGCAACCAGTAAGCCCCTTCGCGGATCCCCTCCTCCGTCCGGTTCGCAGCCGGTAGCGCCCATTTTCCCCCGAATTGGCGCTCCCTTGTGCCTGCCGGCTGTCATGGCCGTCCGCGAAAATGTAAACCCCGTAACACCTCCCCCAAGCCCAAAATGAAAGGACTGCTATGGAAACGATGGTAGAGCCGCAAGCGCAAAGGCGGCTAACCCTCGTGGCGTGGTTCGGTGTTTTATGGGGAATCGTTCTGATCGCCCGGTTGATCCACCTTCACGTCATCGAGCATGACAATCTTCGGCTGGTAGCCATTCGACAACAGGAACACATCGTGGACGTCGTCGCCGCCCGCGGAACCATCTTCAGCGGCGGCGAAGGCGGCGGTCCGCTGGCTCTCAGCGTTCCCGTCCGCCGCGTCGCCATCAATCCTCTTCGCATCCCGGTTGACGGAGAGTTGTTTGTCACTTCCGTTCTCGAACAACTGCTGGGCGTCAACGCCATCGATCTCTCGATGGCCATCAAGGAAGCGCGCGAAGAGCGCAAAGGCTATCTCGTGATTCGCGAAGATGCTTCCGAAGAAGAGATCAATCGCCTGAAACGCACCAAGCTCGATATCTTCACCTTCGAAAATACATACCGCAGGGAATATCCCAAGGGCGCGCTGGCGGCGCACGCCCTGGGCTGGGTGAACAGCGATGGCCATGGCGATGCGGGCATCGAGCGCGGGCTGGAAAATGAACTCACCGGCGTGCCCGGCCGGATGCACATGCTGCGGGATTCGCGCAATCGGGACTACTACGGCAAGGTGATCAATGAAGAAAAGCCCGAACCGGGCATGAATATCACGCTCACCATCGATGAAGCGATTCAGCACGCTGCCGAAAAGGCACTGAAGGAGGCCATTGAGAAAGAGGGCGCGCCATCTGGCACGGTGGTGGTTCTCAGCCCGAAGACCGGCGACATTCTAGCCATGGCCAGCTATCCGTTCTTCGATCCCCGGGAACGGCCCAAAACCAAAGACGACATGCTGGAGCGAATGAACCTGACCATCTCGGCGCCATTCGAACCTGGCAGCGTTTTCAAGGCCATCACCGTCGCCGCCGCATTGGAAACGACCAATCTCCGGCCGGGGACTATTATCAACTGCGGGAACGGCCTCATCCGCTTACCGGGACGTATCGTGCATGACCACGATCCCTACTCCGCCCTTCCCATGACGATGGTTCTTGCCAAATCCAGCAATATCGGAGCCATCAACATCGGTCTCATCGTCGGCAACAATCGCATGTTCTCCTACATGCAAAAATTCGGCTTCGGAGATCTGATCGGGGTTGGACTGCCCGGTGAATCGGCGGGCCAGATCCACCCCGTTCGCGAGTGGACCGCGGGTTCCATGGGCTCGGTCGCGATGGGCCACGAACTGAGCGCCACGCCGCTCCAGCTTGCGCAGGCCTTCGCGATTATCGCCAACAACGGCATCCGCATTCAGCCCCGCCTGGTAAAGGCGCGCCAACGCGGCGAATCCGGCAAAAAGGAGTTCGTTCCGGTCGCCGAGGGCGAGCGGCGGATCAAGGCCGAAACCGCCATCGAACTGCGCCGCATGCTGGAGCAAGTCGTCCTGGAGGGCACCGGCAAAGAGGCGCGGCTTAAAAAGGGATATACTGTCGCCGGCAAAACTGGCACCGCGCAGATGGTGGACGCCCGCACCGGCAAATACATCCACCGCTACAATTCATCGTTTGTCGGGTTCGCTCCCGTTGCCGATCCGGCGATCGTTGTCGCCGTCACCATCAACGGCTCTTACAAATATGGCGGCGTCACCAGCGCCCCCATTTTCCGCGAAGTAGCCGGCGCCGCGCTACGGACGCTCGGCGTGCCCAAGGATCTCATTGAAGAGGAACAGCCCGCGAAACCGGCTGCCGAACCGGAGCCCGTCCCGCCACCGCAACTGGCCGTCGCCCCGCCTCCTCCTCCCGCCGAGACAGCGCCCGCCGCGGAGCCTCTCGTCGGCCCTCGCGTCCCGGACTTCCAGGGCATGACCATGCGCGCCGTGATGGCCAAATCGGCCGCCGAAGGCTGGCGCGTCGAACCGGTCGGCAGCGGCATCGCCCGCGGCCAGGAACCGGTGCCCGGTACCGTTGTGCCTTCTGAAAAGCGCGTTCGCGTCCTGTTCCGCCAGTAGGCAAGCGATGACCGTCCAAGAATTACTCGACGGAGCCGGCGTCACATTCGCCTCCTCCGGGGAAACCCTCAACCTGCCCGTGCGCGGCTTGGCTTACCACTCCGGCCAAGTCGCGCCCGGTTATCTCTTTTTTGCGTTCTCCGGCAGCAAGGTCGATGGCAGCCGTTTCGCCAATGAGGCCATCGCCCGGGGCGCGGTGGCCGTGGTCTACGATGCCCCGCCGGCCGCCCCGCCCGATCATCCCTTCCTCGTCGTTGCTCACGGCCGCCATGCCCTCGCCGCCGCGTCCAAACGCTTCTTTCAGAATCCGGACGAAGCCATCGAAATCATCGCCTACACGGGCACCAACGGTAAATCCACGGGCACGATGCTCACCGACGGCATCGTGCGGCACGCCGGTTACAAATCTTCGCTCATCAACACGATCGGCTATCACGTCGGGGGCGATCCCCGCCCGGCCGTCAACACCACGCCCGAATCACTCGACATATTCCGCATTGCCGCCGAGACGCGCGATTTGGGCGGCCGCTTTCTCTCCATGGAAATCTCCTCCCATGCGCTGGCCTTGGGCCGCGTCGAGGGGCTCCGCGTGGCCGCCGCGGTCTTCACCAATCTCACCCGCGACCATTTGGATTTCCACTTAACGATGGAGGAGTACGGCGCCACCAAGGCCCGGCTCTTCGGCCCCGATTTCGCCCCGCGATTCGCCATTCTTAACGCCGACGATCCGTTCACGCCGCAAATCAACGTCGCCCCCGCCTCGCGCCGCCTGACCTACGGGCTCTCCGCCGGAGCCGATTACCGCGCCGTCGGTATCGAGTCCGGCTTCTTCGGCCTTCGTTTCGAAATTGAGGGCCACGCGCGTATTGAGTCTTCGCTGGTCGGCGACATTAACGTTTACAACATTCTCGGCGCTGCGGCGGCCTGCCACAGCCTGGGACTGACCTGGGAACAGATTGCCGCCGGAATCGCCGCATTCCCCGGCGTGCCCGGCCGTTTTGAACGTGTTCAAAACGAGCAGGGCTTTCTGGTCGTGGTTGACTACGCCCACACCGACGCCGCCATCACCAACGTCATTCGCGTCGCCCGCCAGCTTTTGAATGGCAAGGGCCGGGTTCTCACGCTCTTCGGTTGCGGCGGCGACCGCGATCGCTCCAAGCGTCCGCTGATGGGCATGGCGGCCGCCAGGGACAGCGATTTCGTCGTTCTGACCAGCGACAATCCGCGTTCGGAAGACCCGATTGCCATCATCAACGATGCCGCCGTTGGCGCGCGCCGCTTCGATACGCCCCTCATCGTGGAAGTCGATCGCGAGAAGGCTATTTTCCAAATTATCAGTGAAGCCCGCCCCGGCGACATCGTCCTGCTGACCGGCAAGGGGCACGAGGATTATCAGATCATCGGTGACCGCAAAATCGATTTCAGTGACAAGGAAGTCGCGCTGCGCGCCCTCCGTTTCCGGAGCGGCAAATGATCCTCTCTCTCGCCGAAATCGCCCGATTTACCTGCAGCTCAACCGTGGCTCCGGAAGAGCCTGTTTCCAAGTTCAGCATCGACACGCGAACGCTGCCAGAGGGAGCGCTCTATATCGCCATCTGCGGAGAAAACCACGATGGCCACATGTTTTTGGCCGCGGCCGCCGAACGCGGCGCCATTGCGGCGCTGGTCGATGACCGCCTCTGGCCCGAAACGCAGGGCATGCGCCTGATCCGCGTGAAGGACACGCTTGCCGCACTACAGGACCTGGCCCGCAACGCGCGCGCAAAGCTAACATTCCCGCTCATCGCCATCACCGGAAGCGCCGGTAAAACAACCACCAAGGAAGTCGTCTCAGCTCTCATCGGCGCCACTCGGAACGAAGGAAATCTCAACAACCACATCGGCCTTCCGCTGTCGCTCCTCCGCATGGATGAAAACGCGAAAGCGGGGGTTCTCGAAATGGGCATGAACCACGCCGGGGAGATTCGCCTGTTGAGCCGGATCGCCCGCCCGGATATCGGTGTCATAACGAATGCCGGCACCGCTCACATTGAGAACTTCGACTCGCCCGAAGGCATCGCGCTCGCGAAGCGCGAACTCATCGAAGAGCTTGGGCCGAAAGGTACCGCGATCCTGAATTACGACGACGCAGCCGTTCGCGCCTTTGCCGAGGTTCATCCCGGTCCTTCCCTCACCTACGGCCTGGGAGAAGGCGCCGCCATTCGCGCCGAAGACGTGGATCTCCAACCCGAGGGCGCTACGTTCCGCATTCAGGGCGTTCCATTCGAAATCGGCCTGGCCGGGCGCCACGGCGTCTCGAATGTGACGGCTGGTGTCGCCGTCGGCGCGGCGCTGGGAATCCCGGTCAAGGATATGGCGGAAGCCGCGCGGACGCTGCCGCGCGGGAAGATGCGCGGCGAAAAACTGGTGCACAACGGAATTACGATTTTGAACGACTGTTACAACAGCAACCCTGAAGCGGCCAAGGCCATGATCGATACTTTGGCCGGGATGCCTGCCAGGCATCGGATCGCCGTGCTCGGCGAGATGCTTGAGCTCGGCGGATGGTCTGAGCGGATGCATCGGGAAGTAGGCGCCTACGCGGGGGCGAGGGCCATCGATACCGTCATTGCCATTCGCGGCGCGGCGCGCTTTCTCGCCGACGCAGCGAAGGAATCCGGCGCGCAATCTCTGTTCTTCGAAGAACCCGCCGCGGCCGGCGACGCGCTGCGCGAACTGGCAAAGCCTGGCGATGTGGTGCTGTGCAAGGGCTCTCGCGGCACGCGCGTTGAGAAGGCTCTGGAAAGGTTTATGGCCAACTGATGCTCTACTGGCTTCTCTTCGAAAAGCTGTTCCCCGTATTCAGCCCGCTTCGTGTTTTCCAATACGTCACCTTCCGCACAGCATTCGCCAGCCTGTCGGCGCTTCTCATTTCCATCTGGCTCGGCCCTCTACTCATTCGCAAACTGCGCGAGTTCCAGATCGGCCAGCACATTCATGAGGACGTTGCCGGACATCAGAAAAAGGCCGGCACGCCCACGATGGGCGGCCTGCTCATTATCATCTCCATCGTTGTGCCCACGCTGCTTTGGGCGAACCTCGCCAACCCCTATATCTGGATTGCCCTCTTCGGGCTTCTCAGCTTCGGAGCCATCGGCTTCTACGACGACTTCACCAAGGTGAAGAAGATGCGCAACATGGGCCTAACCGCGCGCAAGAAATTTCTCCTGCAAGTCCTCTCCTCCATTTTGATTGGCATCATGCTGCTCGCCCTGCACGCGCGCGGAAGCTACGACACCAGCATGAACATTCCCTTCTTCAAGACCTTTAAGCCCGATCTTCTGGTCTCGGCGTGGCTCGGCAATCCGTTCACGTACGCCTTTGCATTCGTCTTCTTCTTTTTCTTCCTCGTCATCGTGCTCGCCGGATCCTCGAATGCGGTCAATTTGACGGACGGTCTCGACGGCCTCGCCATCGGCTTGATGGTAATCGCCGCCGGCGCCATGACGATCCTCACGTACCTAAGCGGCCATCGCGAATTCGCCACGTATCTCGATATCGTCCGCCTTCCCGGCGCTGGCGAACTCACCATTTTTTGCGGAGCCATGACCGGCGCCTCGCTCGGCTTTCTTTGGTACAACGCGCATCCGGCCGAGGTGTTCATGGGCGATGTCGGCGCGCTGGGATTGGGCGGCGCCATGGGCACGGTGGCGGTGTTGATCAAGCAGGAAGCGCTGCTGCTGTTTATCGGTGGCGTCTACGTCATCGAATTGATGAGCGTCGTTCTGCAAGTGGCCAGCTACAAACTCCGCAAGAAGCGCATTTTCCGCATGGCCCCCATCCATCACCATTTCGAACTGCTGGGTTGGCATGAATCAAAAGTGATTACCCGTTTCTGGATCATGGGCCTCATCATGGCCCTCTTCGCCCTAACCACCCTGAAACTCCGATGACCGATTTCTCTCAACAACGCGTTCTGGTCGTCGGAGCCGGCAAATCCGGCCTGGCCGCGGCGAGGTTTTTGCGCGCGCGCGGCGCTGACGTCGTCATCTCCGATAATCGCCCCCAACCCACGCAGACCGAATTCCCGCAAATCGGCCAGGACGACACCGCCTCCGATGGCTTCTCGCTGATCATCCAATCCCCGGGCGTCCCCCTGGAATTACCCATCTTCGAGCGAGCCCGCGCCCGCGGTGCGCGCATCATCGGTGAAATCGAACTCGCCGCCGAGGAACTCCTGGGCTCGATCATCGGCGTAACGGGCGCGAATGGCAAGACGACCACAACGGCCCTGATCGGCCATATTTTCAAACACGCCGGCCGGCCAACTCTGGTTGGCGGAAACATCGGAACGCCAGTGACCGATCTGGTCGCCCAATCGACGCCGGAAACCACCGTCGTACTCGAACTCTCCAGTTTCCAACTCGAAACCGTGGAGAAGTTCCGCGCCAACATCGCATTAGTCCTCAACATCACCCCCGACCACCTGGACCGCCACGGCACTCTGGAAAGATACATCGACGCCAAAGCGCGGCTCATCGAACTTCAAACCGCCGACGGATTCGCGATCCTCAACGCCAACGAGCCCAACACACGAGCCCTCGCTTCGCGAACGGCAGCCAAGATCGTCTGGTTCAATCTTGATTCACCGGCGCCGAACGCGGTCGCCAGCAGCGACGGCAAAATCTGGCTTGGCGAAGAGCCGCTCATTTTCGAGAGCGAAATCCCCCTCCCCGGCCGTCACAACGTGGAGAACGTCATGGCCGCGGCCGCGGCCGCCTGGCTCGCGAAAATTGAACATGTTCAAATTTTGGAGGCCATTCGGTCTTTCCCCGGCGTCGAGCACCGCATCGAGTTCGTCCGCGAACTCGACGGCGTTCGCTATTACAACGATTCGAAAGCCACCAACGTCGATGCCGCCGAAAAGGCCATCGACGCCTTCCCCGGAAATCTTTGGATCATCCTGGGCGGCAAGGACAAATACAGCGACTACCGGCCGCTGGCCGCACGCCTGGCCCCAAAAGCCAAGGGAATTCTATTAATCGGCGCCGCCGCGCCCATCATTCGCCAGCATTTATCGGAGGTTTACTCTTCCCTCCCCTTCGCCGACTGCGATACGCTCGAAGTGGCTATTCGCATGGCGCGCCGCGCGGCGGCGCCGGGGGACATTGTGTTGCTTTCTCCTGCCTGCGCCAGCTTCGATCAGTATCAAAGCTACGAGCATCGCGGCCGGTCGTTCAAAGATCTCGTTCGAAGCCTATAAGCAATGGAGCCTGTCTATGTCTAAGCGCGTTTCGATGGATTGGACGCTGTTTTTTACCGTCGCCATCATGGTGGCCGTCGGCCTCATCATGATTTACTCCGCCTCCTCGATCACGTCGCAGGCGCTCTACAACAAGCCCCCCTACTACTACCTCCTCATGCAGTTGGGCTGGGCGATCGCCGGGTTTATCGCGCTCATGCTGCTGCGGCGCTTCGATTACCGCAAACTGCGCCGTCCCGAATTCGCTTTCGGCCCGATCGCACTAGTGCTCTTTCTGCTACCGGTGGCCTACTTCGTCGATCCGCGGCACCGGTGGATCCCTATCGGTTTCGGCAACATCCAACCCTCCGAACTGGCCAAGCCGGCCATGGTAATCTTCCTGGCCTACTTCCTGACCTGGCGTCAAGCGGCGATTAACGACACAAGATTTACGCTGCGCCCGGCCGCGATGCTCCTGGGCGTCCTCTTCCTGCTGGTCGCCATTGCCGATCTGGGGACCGCCGTCGTGCTCGCCTTCACCGCCGTCATCATGTTCTACGTCGCCGGCCTGGACCGCCGCTTCCTGATGACCGCCGGCAGCCTCGCGGTGATCTGCATCGGGATTGCCATCGTCTCCAAACCCTACCGTCTCCGCCGCGTCGTGGAAATGGCCGACCCCACCTACGAACTGGTCGACAAATACGATATTTCAGGGAAGATCAAGTCTTATATCCTCAGTTCCGCCACGGTCAGCGATACGGGCTATCAGGCTCGTCAGGCCAAGATCGCTCACGGCTCCGGCGGGATCTTCGGGCTTGGCCTGATGCATGGCCGCCAGAAGCATTTTTATCTCCCCGAATCCCACACCGATTTTATCTTTGCGGTAGTCGGCGAAGAGCTCGGGCTGTGGGGCACTTCGGCGCTCCTGTTCGGGTACTTCGTAATCATTTGGAGGGGGATTCGAATCTTCCTCCTCACGCCCGACGATTTCGGACGCATGCTAGCGCTGGGCCTCACCATCGCCATCGGATTCCAGGCGCTGATGAATATGACCGTCGTCCTTGGGCTTGGCCCCACGAAGGGAATTCCGCTGCCGATGATCAGTTATGGCGGCAGTTCTCTGCTGGCAACGCTGGCCTCGCTGGGAATTCTGCTTAATGTGAGCGAGAACGCCGGGTAATGGAGAAGCACGTGTTCGTCATGGCCGGCGGCGGCACGGGAGGACATGTCATCCCGGGCATCGCCGTGGCGCGCGAACTCGTGCATCGCGGGCATGAGCCCGTATTCATCGGCACCAAGGCTGGGATGGAGGCCCGACTCGTCCCCGCCGCGGGTTTTGACATTGAGTGGGTGGAGATTGGAGGCCTGAAAGGGCTCAGCCTGGCGCGGCGCGCCCGCACGGCTTTCGAACTTCCGCGCAGCGTCTTGGAGGCTCGCCGCATCCTGCGTAATCGCGGGGCCGCGGGTGTTTTCAGCATGGGCGGATATGCGGCGGCGCCTGTAGTTTTGGCCGCGGCGCTCAGCCGGACACCCATCGTCCTGATGGAACCAAACGCCATGCCCGGCATGACCAATCGCCGCATGGCCCACCTGGCACGCCGCGCCCTGGTGAGTTTCAACGAGGCCATGCCCTACTTTCCGTTCGAGCGCGTAGAGATCGCCGGGCTGCCGGTCCGAGCCGAGTTTTTCGCCCTGCCTTTCAAGCAGCGCTCGGAACCCCCTGTCGTTTTCGTCACGGGCGGCAGCCGCGGGTCCCGCACCCTCAATCACGCTGTGCAGGGATTGATTCCCCTCCTTAAACAACCCGTGAAGATCATCCTGCAAACCGGCCGCGACATGCATGAGGAGATGAAAGCCGCCATCAGCCACCCCGATGTGAGCGTCGTCCCGTTTATCGACGACATGCCAGGAACCTTCGCCCAGGCGGACTTGATCGTCTGCCGTTCCGGCGCCGGCGCCGTGGCCGAACTTGCAGCCGCCGGAAAGCCCGCCATTCTCGTCCCTTACCCCTACGCCGCCGACGATCATCAAATGGCCAACGCCCGCGCCATGGAGCGTGCCGGCGCCGCCCGCGTGGTAGCCGACAAAGAGATGAACGGTCCCCGGCTATCGAGCGAAATCCAAGTCTGCCTGGAAGGCACCACGTTGGAAGCCATGGCCCGCGCCGCCCGCGACCGGGCGAAACCGGGCGCGGCCGCCCGCGCCGCCACGCTGCTGGAAGAGTACGCCGAAGCAAAAAACTGAGCAAAACAATACCATAAGAAAATGTTCTATAAGCCCCAACGTCTGCACTTCACTGGAATCGGCGGAATCGGCATGTCCGGCATCGCCGAGATCCTGTTGAACCTGGGCTACACCATCAGCGGCTCCGACGTGAAACTCACCGCGGTGACCGATCGCCTGCAGAGCTTGGGAGCATCCGTCCACGAAGGGCACTCGGCCGCGCATGTCGCCGGCGCCAAGGCATTGGTGGTCACCAGCGCCGTCAATGAGTCCAATCCCGAATTGATCGAGGCCCGGCGGCTGGGCATCCCGGTGATTCCCCGCGGCGAATTGCTGGCCGAGCTGATGCGCTTGAAGTACGGAATCGCCATCGCCGGCAGCCACGGAAAGACGTCGACAACATCGATGGCCGCGACCATGCTGGCGCATGCCGGGCTCGATCCGACCGTAGTCGTCGGCGGCCGCGTCGGCACGCTCGGGGGCTCCAACGCCCGCATGGGGAAGAGCGATTTTCTGGTGGTGGAGTCCGATGAGTCCGACGGCTCGTTTCTAAAGCTCGCGCCGATTATCGCCGTGGTTACCAATATTGACCGCGAGCATCTCGACCACTACAGTTCCATCGAAGAGATTCGCCGCAGCTTCACCGAGTTCGTTAACAAGGTTCCCTTCTACGGCTGCGCCATCCTGTGCCTGGACGACGAAAATGTGCAGCAGGTCCTGCCATCCGTGCGACGGCGCACCGTGACCTACGGAGTGAGCGCTCAAGCCGATCTGCATATCACCGATATCGAACTGGGGCACATGTCCAGCAAGTTCCGGCTCCAGTTCCGGGGCGAGGACCTGGGCACCTTCGAACTGCAGGTTCCGGGCCTGCACAACGTGCTCAACGCCACCGCGGCCGCCGCGGTCGCTCAGGAACTCGAAGTACCAACGGAGAAAATTCGGGCGGGGCTGGCCGAGTACCGCGGCGTCGACCGCCGATTCCAGAATCGCGGCGAGGCCGCCGGGGTCACGGTGATCGACGACTACGGCCATCATCCCACCGAAGTGCGCGCCACACTGGCGGCCGCGCGGCTATGCCATTTCAAGCGGGTCCATGTCATTTTCCAACCGCACCGCTACACCCGTACCCAACACCTGATGGACGACTTCGCCCGCAGCTTCCATCAAGCCGACACTGTCAACCTTCTGGATATTTATGCCGCCTCGGAGGCGCCCATTGAGGGTGTGACCAGCGCGGTTCTCGCCGAACGCCTCCGCGCCTTCGGCCACCGGGAAGCCCGCCTCGCCGGAACCATCGACAACGCTGTGGAAGCGGTGGCCGCCGCCGCGCAGCCCGGCGACGCCGTCGTCACTCTGGGCGCCGGCAACGTGTGGCAGGCCGGTGACAAACTGCTCGCAAAACTACGTAGTAAGGACTGATCGCCATGGCAAAGAAACAATCCGCACCGGACAGCAATGAGGAGCGCTTCCTCAATATCCGCCGCGGCCTCATCATCGCTACTTTCGTTTCTTTCGGTCTTGTTGCGCTTCTCTGGGGCGCTATACAGCTCGAGCACTTCCTGATTCGCGACCCTCAGTTCACCCTCGCCCTCCCGCCCGACGCCGGCGAACCGAGCCCCGCCATCGAAATCATCGGGGTCACGAACAGCGCCCGCGAGAATATCGCGGCGCTCTTCGAGAAGGACTACGGCCAGAGTGTTTACCTGATGCCGCTGCGCCAGCGCCGCGACGAACTGCTCCGGCTGCCATGGATCAAGGGCGCTCGCGTAACGCGCATTTGGCCCAATCGACTGCAAATCCGCATAACGGAACGAGAACCGGTTGCCTTCGTCCAGTTGCCTAACGAGCCGGAACTCCCGCTCATCGACACAGACGGATTCATCCTGCGCCCCGAGACTCAGGGTTCATTCAACCTACCGGTCCTCACCGGAATTACACGCGAGCAGAGCGACGAGGACCGGCGCGTTCGCGTACGCCGACTGCGTAAACTTATCAACGATTCCGGTGAACTCTCCGCAAAAATCTCCGAAGTGGACGTCACGGACCCGGATAATCTAAAGGTAATGCAGGACGCAGGCGGTAAAGCGGTCACCTTGATCATCGGGAACCGCTACTTCAAGCGGAGACTTGAAAAATTCAAACAGAACGCCGAGGATCTCCTTCGCCGGGATCCGGGCAAGACAACGTTTGACCTGCGCGTCGAGGGCAGTATTTACGCGCGCCCCACCCTTACCGCCGAAAGAGCTCGACCCAGTGACTGAGACCCCCTATGGCTACTAACCGCGTACGTCTGGCCGCTGGTCTCGATGTGGGCAGCATGCACACGCGGTGTGTCATTTGCATCGTCGAGGACGGCCGCATCCGCTACGTTGGCAGCGGTGAAGTCGATTCGCGCGGCTGGGCCAATAGCAAGATCGCTAACCGGGAGCAGATGTCGGAGTCGGTTCGTCTCGCCGCGCGGGAAGCGGAGCGCCAGGCTGGTATATCGGTAGACGCGGTTGTCGTTGGATTGGGCGGGGAGGCGATTCGCGGCGACAACCAGGTGGGCCGTTACGACTTCGGGCGCCCGCGCGAGATCGATCAGTCCGATATGGCCTACGCCGTCGAGAAGGCGTGCCGGCAGCAGCTTGATGCCGAACGCGTACTCCTGCAGGTTTTCCCGCAGGATTTTACGCTCGATGGCAATGCGGGAGTCGTCAACCCCCGTGGGACCCGTGCATCGCGCCTGGAAGCCAATGTTCACATCGTAACCACCAGCGCCTTCGAACATCAATCCCTGGTGAGCGCCGTGCATGAGGCGCATCTGGCGGTGGAAGAGACCGTCTACGAAGGCATGGCCGCCGCATACGCGTGTGTTTCGCAGGAAGAGCGGCGGCAGGGCGTCGCTGTCGCCGACATCGGCGGGCAATCCACCGAAGTCGTGCTCTATGCCGGCGAGGCCATGGTCCAAGCCGTCAGCCTTCCGGTCGGCGCCGAGCATTTCACGCGCGACATCGCCTACGATTTCAAGATCTCCTTCGAGGACGCCGAAAAACTCAAGCACGAATACGGCTGCGCGATTCTCGGACTCACCGCCGACAACACCTTCATCGAAGTTCCTTCCGCCGATGGCCGTCCGTCCCGGGAAGCCCCTCGCAAGCGGCTCAACTTCATCCTGGAATCCCGCGCGGACTTTCTCTTCCGTTTCATTAAGAAAAAAATCATCGAGTGCGGCATGGACCGCCGCTTGCTGGAGGGGATTCTTCTCACCGGCGGAGGCGCGTGCCTCAATGGCATGTGCGATGTGGCCGAACTCGTGTTGGACTGCCAGTCGCGCAACGGCCTGCCCGTGGGCATTCAGGACTGGCCGGAAGCTCTTTCCAGTCCCAAGTGGGCAACCGCCGCGGGGCTGGCCATGTACAGTGGACGGTTGAAAGAGCACCGGTATCAGAAGCGGTCCTCTCCGGGCTTCCTGAGCCTCCTAATGTCCAAGTAAGATAGGAAATCGGTATGAGCGAAATCAAATTCGAAATGCAGGACGACAATCAGATCGGCACCCGGATCAAAGTGATCGGTGTCGGCGGCGGCGGCTGCAACGCCGTGGTCCGCATGATGAACGCCGGGCTGACGGGAGTGGACTTCTACGTCGTCAACACCGACGTGCAGGCGCTTAACGCCACTCCGGTGCCGAACAAAATAGCCATCGGCGGCAAGCTCACCAACGGGCTTGGCGCGGGCTCCGACCCGGAGAAGGGCCGCCAGGCCGCTCTCGATGACACCAACCGCCTGGTTGAAATTCTGGAAGACGCCGATATGGTCTTCCTGACTTCGGGCCTCGGCGGCGGTACCGGCACCGGCGCTACGCCCGTGGTCGCTTCCCTCGCCAAGGAATTGGGCGCGCTTACCGTGGCCATCGTAACAATGCCGTTCAAGTTCGAGGGGCCGAAGCGAATCCGGCAGGCCGAACGCGGTTTGGCCGATCTCGCTTCCACCGTCGATACGGTGATCTCCATTCCAAACGACCGCCTGATGAAGCTCGCTCCCAAGGGGACGAGTTTTCTGGAAGCGTTCAAGATGGCCGATGACGTCTTGCGGCAGGCCGTGCAGGGCATCTCGGAGATTATGCTCACGCCCGGCGTTATCAATCGCGATTTCTCCGACATTCGCGCGATTATGTCCGGCATGGGCCACGCGATGATGGGGACCGCTACGGCGAAAGGCGAGAATGCCGCCATTGAGGCGGCCCGCGCCGCGATCAGTTCTCCCTTGCTGGAAGACCACGGCGTGGAAGGCGCGCGCGGCGTGTTGATCAACGTAGCCGGCTCGAGCGCATTGACCCTCGATCAGTTCGCCGACGCCTGCTCGCTGATTTTTGAGGCGACGAAGAACGAAGAGGTTCAGGTGAGCTACGGCCTGGTGCATGACGAAGGACTGGGCGACGAAGTGAAGGTGACTGTGATCGCCACCGGCTTCGCGCGCGAGTCTTCTATTCCGCTCTCGGCTCCGCGAGTGGAACGGACGCCGCCCCCTCCGGCGCCGATCTCGGTCCCGTACTTTGAGCCGGAAGCAGTGGAAGTGCACGGCGAGGAGATCTACGTCGAGCAGGGCATTCCGGCGCCCCCGGCCGTGCCGCCCGCCGCTCCTCCGCCAGCGGCGCCCAAGACCGATGCCGATCCGTTCGACGACATCGACACTCCGGCATTCCTGCGTCGTGAGAGAAAACTCTTCAGCTAGCCGTTTTGCCCGATGATGGTAGGATCACATGTCGATCCTATACGGCTATCTGAAGAACTACTTTCCTTTGGTGATTCTGGCTCTGTTGCTGGCGACGATCAACCAGGTTTTCTCGCTCCTCGATCCGCTGATCTTTCGCCACGTCATCGACAACTACGCCACTAAATACGAGCAGTACACGACGGAGCAGTTCTTTCGCGGCGTAGGGCTGCTGCTCGGCGCCACCGTCGGCGTCGCGTTCGTTTCCCGGGTGGCGAAGAATTTTCAGGACTACGTCATCAACCGCATCACGCAACAGGTTGGCGCGCAGATGTACGCCGATGGCATTCGGCATTCGCTCAGCCTGCCGTACCAGGTGTTTGAGGATCAGCGGAGCGGCGAGACCCTCGGCAAGCTGCAGAAGGTCCGAACCGATGTTGAAAAGTTCATACAGGTTGCGATCAACATCCTGTTCAGCACGCTGGTCGGCGTGGTGTTCGTAATGATCTACGCCTTCAATGTCCATTGGGCCATTGCGCCCGCATTTTTCCTGACAATCCCGATCCTCGGCACGCTTAGCTCAGTGCTCAGCAAACGGATCAAGAAAATTCAGGGAGAGATCGTAAAGGAGACCACGGCGCTGGCCGGATCAACCACGGAGAGCCTGCGCAATATTGAACTCGTCAAGAGCCTGGGGCTGGCCAAACAGGAAGTGGACCGCTTGAACGCTACCACCAGCGCGATCCTCAAACTCGAATTGAAGAAGGTGAAGTATCTCCGCAGCCTCAGCTTCATTCAGGGAACGTGCGTGAACTTCCTCCGGACCAGCATTCTGTTCTTCATGCTGTATCTGATCTTTGCCCAACAGATCACAGTGGGGCAGTTCTTCAGCCTGCTGATCTATTCGTTCTTCATATTCGGGCCGCTGCAGGAGTTGGGCAATGTCATCAACGTCTATCGCGAAACGGAAGTCAGCCTCAAGAACTTTTCCGACATTCTGAGCATGGCGCCCGATGCGGCCCCGGCCCATCCGAAACCCGTCGGCAAGCTGGAATCCCTGGCTTTCGACAACGTTACCTTTCAACACCAGAGCGCCGCCAAGCCCGCCCTTTGCGGCATCGATTTTAAGGTCCGCCGCGGCGAGACCATCGCATTTGTTGGTCCCTCCGGAGCCGGGAAATCGACGCTGGTTAAGCTTCTGGTGGGGCTCTACAAACCTCGCGAGGGCAGTATTCGGTACAACAACATTCCGAACACAGAGGTCAATCTGGAGACCTTCCGTGAACGCATCGGATTCGTCACGCAGGACACACAACTCTTCTCGGGAACGATCGCCGAAAACCTGCGCTTCGTTAAGCCAGACGCCACGGACGCCGAATGCCTGCAGGTGTTGGAACAGGCCTCGGCGACAACGCTGCTCGATCGCGCCGACCATGGCCTGGCGACGCGAATCGGTGAGGGCGGCGTGAAGGTTTCCGGCGGCGAAAAACAGCGCCTTTCCATCGCGCGCAGCCTGCTTCGCCAGCCGGAACTGATGGTGTTCGATGAAGCCACGTCCTCGCTGGATTCGCTAACGGAGGAAGAGGTTAGCGCCACCATCCGGGACGTTGCCGAACGGCGGGAAGCCATTTCCATACTTATCGCGCATCGCCTTTCCACCATTTTGCACGCCGACCGGATCTACGTTCTGGAGCGCGGCCGTATCGTGGAGCAGGGCTCTCACGAGGAGTTGCTGGAAGCCAAGGGCCTCTATTACGCCATGTGGCGGCAGCAAGTAGGCGAACCGTCTATGCAATAAAGTGGAGTATGCGCTTCGCAATCCTCCTCGCCGCCGTTGCTATTCAAGCCCTGGAAGTCAGCCAGTCCGGCCTCACCCTTAAAGCCGAACGCCCGTTGGTCGCCCAGGCCGAACGGGCCAAAAATGGCATGGTGGCCAGTACGCACGAACTCGCCAGCCAGGTCGGAATCGATATCATGAAGCGCGGCGGCAATGCCGTCGATGCGGCCGTTGCGGTGGGTTTCGCGCTCGCTGTCGTCCATCCGGAGGCGGGCAATATTGCCGGCGGCGGCTACATGTTGATTCGCATGGCGGACGGGCGAGCTACGGCCATCGACTACAAGGAGATGGCTCCGGCGGTGGCCAACCCGAACATGTACAAGGCCGAGTCCGAGCAGCGCTTCGGCTATAAGGCTTCGGCCGTTCCCGGGACCGTTGCCGGCCTTGCTCTGGCCCACAAGAAGTTCGGCAAACTCACCTGGGCACAGGTTATCGAACCGGCGCGATTGCTGGCGAAGAATGGCTTTCCCGCTTCCCAGCGCATGGAGATCATCCTCGCGCTGCAAGTGCCGATCATGAAGCAGTTTCCGGAGACGGCCAAGGTATTTCTGCACGGCGGCGACACGCCGTTGAAGCAGGGCGAACTCGTGCGCCAGCCCGACTTGGCCGCTACGCTTCAACGCATTCAGAAGAATGGCGCTCGGGAGTTTTACGAGGGGCTTACGGCGCAGTTGATCGACAAGGACATGAAGGCCAACAATGGCACCATTACGCTCGAAGATTTGAAGGCGTATCAAGCGCATGAACGCGAGCCGATTCAGGGTACGTATCGCGGGCATCCGATCCTCGCCATGGGCCCGTCGAGCTCTGGAGGCACTGCCGTTCTCCAAATGCTGAACATTCTCGAAAACTTTGATTTGAAGCTGGGCGAGGAAGGGTCCGCCAAGGCTCGTCATCTGCACGTCGAAGCCGCCCGCCGCGCCTTCAAGGATCGCGCTGAATACTCCGGCGACCCCGCCTTTTTTGACATTCCCACCAACAAGCTCATCTCCAAGGACCATGCCGCCCAATGGGCAAAAGGCATCAGTCTTTCGAAAGCTACCCCGCTCCCGGTTAGCGCCGCCGATCGGGAGTCCAACGACACTACGCACTTCAGCGTGATCGACGCCGCCGGCAACATCGTCAGCAATACATATACGCTGAACGGCTTCTATGGGTCGCAAGTGATCCCGAAAGGGACGGGCGTTTTGTTCAACGACATCATGAGCGGCTTCGGCAGACGGGGCCGTAACAAGATCGAGGCGCGCAAACGTCCGGTGTCCTCGATGTCGCCCGTTCTGGTGCTCAACAGGGACAACTCGCCGTGGGTTGCGCTTGGGTCGCCCGGATCCCAAACGATTCCAAATACCGTGCTTCAAGTGATCGTGAACATGATCGACTTCAAGATGAGCCTGCGCGACGCCATCGATTATCCGCGCATTCATCATCAAGGGACACCGGACCGCATCGATGCCGAGCCGGCCGCGCTGGTCACCGAAGTTGCCGCGAAACTGAAGGAATTGGGCCATAAGATCAACCCGGCGCTGCGGTCCCAGGGAGACGTGCACGCTGTTGCAGTCGAGCCGAAGACCAATATGCGGCTGGGCTGGTCGGATGGGCGCCGTGGTGGCAAGGCGATCGGATATTGATGCGCCCCGTCTGAGATACTGACATCAAATGCGCACCACGCTGAACATTGATGATGAGGCCATTTCGGTGCTGAGGAAGTATGCCAGCGAGCGGCATCTTTCGTTAGGCGCGGCCGCATCGGAGCTAATACACCGAGGCGTTCAAAGCATTCCTGTGTTCAAGAAGCGAAACGGCTTCGCCCTTCTGGAACTTCCTCCCGGTTCTCCGCCCATCACCAATGAACTCCTAATGAAGATCGAAGAAGAGCATTACGAAGAAGAATACCGCCGTGCGATGTTTCCGCAACGTTAACGTCTTCGTCGCGCCCCCTATTCCCGAACACCCATTTCATTCGTGAGTGCACGATTGGTCAGTGCGGGCGATGGGCCACTTGCCCGTTAACAGAGGTCGGATTTCTTCGAGCCGACACACGCGCGCTTGGAAATACTAGGGAAGTGCTGCAGGGACGCTACGCCAACTCCGTGCTGCACAACGAGTGCGCCGTACATCCCACCCCGCGATACAATCAGTCCTGCCCGATTATGGACCTTTCCCTGTCGCCCACCGAACTGGCCTTCCGTGATGGTTTTCGCGCCTGGCTGGCAGTCAATCTAACACCCGGCTGGCAAGCCGAGTTCGCCGCAATTCCTGAGAAATCAGGACAGTTTGAATACTTGCGCGCGTGGCAGCGCAAGGTGTATGAGGGCGGGTGGGCGGGCATAGCATGGCCCAAGGAATACGGCGGCCGCAGCGCGACAGTGATGGAACAGGTGATCTTCACCGAAGAGATGGCGCGCGCCGGCGCACCGCATCTACCGGGAGTGCTTGGTCTGCAATTGGTCGGCCCCACCACGATCACTCATGGGACTGAACGGCAAAAGGAACGCTTTCTGCGAAAGATCCTAAGCGGCGAGGAAATTTGGTGCCAGGGCTTTTCAGAACCGAACGCCGGCAGTGACCTGGCGGCACTCCGCACGGAGGCGCGGCGCGATGGCGATCACTTTGTCGTCAACGGCCAGAAGGTCTGGACCAGCTACGGTTGGGCCGCCGATTGGTGCGAACTCGTTGTCCGAACGGATCCGGAAGCGCCCAAGCACAAGGGTCTCACCGTGCTGCTGGTCGATATGAAGTCGCCCGGCGTGGAAGTCCGACCGTTGCGCCAAATGACGGGAGAAACCGAGTTCAACGAGCTGTTCTTCACCGATGTTTGCGTGCCGGTTGAAAACGTCCTGGGCGCGATTAATGACGGATGGAATGTTGCTATCGGGACTTTGATGCATGAGCGGGCGACACTTGGGGCGGGCATTCAAATCGTCATTCGCCGCAGCTTTGATCGTCTTGTCGAAATTGCCCGGTCGCTCAACAAGCTTAACGATCCGCTGACGCGGCAGAAGCTTGGCCAGTGCTATGCCGAGATCGAAATCATGCGCCTGAACCAGATGCGGGCGTACTCCAAAATGGCCAATGGCGGCACGCCCGGTCCGGAGGGATCGATCCAAAAGATCTTCTGGAGCGAGCTCAACCAACGCTTCCAACAGGCCGCGCAGGAAATTCTTGGCCCGTACGGCCAGCTTACGAAAGGTTCCGAATACGCCATTGACGATGGCGCGTGGTCATACAGTTTTCTGCGCGCGCGAGGCAACACGATAGAGGCCGGCACCTCTGAAATCCAGCGCCTGATCCTTGGCCACTTTGTTCTCGGCCTGCCCAAGAGCTACTGATATGCAGTTCGGACTCACCGAGACACAACAACTCACCCGGAATGCCGCGCGCGAATTCTTTTCGACCGAATATCCCATGGCCGAAGTGCGCCGCATTATGGAGACGCCCACGGCTCACGATGTGAACCTTTGGCGAAAGACGGCGGAACAGGGCTGGTGCGGCATGACGGTTCCCGAGGAGTATGGCGGGATGGGTTTGGGCCTGGTGGAGATCGCCGCCGCGATGGAGGAGGCCGGCCGCGCGCTTGTACCCGGCCCGCTGTTGGCGCACTTGGCCGCTACGGCCGCTATTGCCCATTGCGCGCCGGAAGCGACAAAAAGTGCCTTACTTCCGGCCCTCGCCAACGGTGAGAAAATTGCCGCGATTGCCGGGCCTACGAAGCTCTTCGTAATGGATGCCGGCGTTGCAGATTATGTCGTCACGGACGGATTTCTGGTTCACGAATTTAAGGCGCGCCACATGCCCGCCCTCGACCTCACGCGCCGCCTTTATGCGATTGAATACACCGGTGGCGAGCCTATCGGCGAGAACATGGAACTCGCTCGCGCGATTGGCACCGTGATTCTGTGCGCTGAGCTAACCGGCGGGATGCAGCGAATGCTGGACTTGACCGTCGCTTACGTCAAGACGCGGAAACAGTTCGGGAAACCTGTTGGATCGTACCAGTTGGTTCAGGCCATGTGCGCCGACATGCTGGTGGCAACGGAGAGCGCCCGATCGGCCACCTACTTCGCCGCGTATTCGCTGCAGGTGGGGCTTCCCGAAGCGATGGCGGCCGTCTCCGTCGCCAAGTCCTATATCAGCGACGCGGCACGCGAGACCGGCAACAAGGCCATCCAATGCCACGGCGGTATGGGGTTCACTTGGGAGAACGACGTTCAACTCTACTACCGCCGCGCGAAGGCCGGCGAGGTCGCGTTCGGCGATGCCGCCTGGCACCGCGAACGGATTGCGCAACTGATCCTATGAGCGTCTTCGCCGCCAGGCCATGGCTCAAGCACTACGATTTTTGGGTTCCGCCAACGGCGAACTTCCCCCGGCAGTCGCTCTACATGCTGATCCAAATGGCGGCTACCCATTACCGCGGGCGGCCGGCGACCGCATACAACGGAGCAATCCTGACGTTCGACCAAATCAAGGACAAGGCCGATCGTCTCGCGGCCAGCCTTCACGCACATGGCATTCGCAAGGGCGACCGCATCGGCGTCATGCTGCCAAACTGCCCGCAGTACCCCATCGCCTTCTTCGCCGCGATGCGCCTGGGCGCGATCGTCGCCAACATCAATCCGAGCTATACGCCCCGCGAACTGCAGGCCGTCGCCACCGATGCTTCTATTCGGGTTCTGGTTGCCTGCAAATCAAGTAACCTTCCTCTCGATTTGGAAATCCTCGTCGACGGCAATTTCGATGAGTTGGTCGACAGGGGTGAACCGCAAACGCTCCCGCGGGTTGCCATCGATCCCGAAGAAGATGTGGCGCTGCTCCAGTACACCGGCGGTACGACGGGTGTTTCGAAGGCGGCGATGCTGACGCATTACAACCTCTTCGCCAATGTCGTCCAGAACGCTCTGTGGCATGGGTACCACACGCGCCGCGGGGAGGAGCGCATGCTGATGGTGCTGCCGTATTTTCACATCTACGGACAGGTGGTCGGATTACTGCTGAGCGCGTGGAACGGGACGATGAACATCCTGATTCCCAAGTACGATGTCAACGCCGTGATCGCCGCCTGCAGGGAGTATGAGCCCACCTTCTTCCCCGGCGTGCCGACGTTGTACATCTCGCTTCTTAATCATGCCGATGCTCCAACCTGCGGCCTGGACAAAGTAAAGACCTTTAACAGCGGCGGCGCGCCCCTGCCCGTGGAAGTCATCGAACAGTTCGAACGGATGAGCGGCGGCATTCTGCGGGAGGGGTACGGCATGACGGAGACGGCTTGTACCGCTTCCACCACGCCGCACCTGGCGCCGCGCAAGCCGGGTTCCATCGGCATCCCGGTGACGAGCACCGATTTCAAGATCGTCGATATTGACGACTACTCGAAGGAACTGGGCGTCAATGAGGAAGGCGAGCTCTGCGTGAAGGGGCCCCAGATCATGAAGGGCTATTGGAACAAGCCGGAAGAAACGGCGCTGGCGCTTCGTGACGGGTGGATGTTGACCGGTGACATCGCCAGAATGGATGAGGATGGCTTCTTCTACATCGTCCAACGCAAGAAGGACATGATCATCGTCAGCGGTTTCAAAGTGTTCCCGAATGAAGTTGAAGATGTGCTTTTCGGCCACAACAGCGTGCAGGAAGCGTGTGTCGTGGGCAAGCCGCATTCGTACCGTGGCGAACAGGTGAAGGCGTTCGTCGTCGCGAAACCAGGCGCCGCGCCTACCGCCGATGCGTTGATTGCCCACTGCAGCGAGCGGCTGGCCAAGTACAAGATCCCCAGCGAAATCGAATTTATTGACGCGCTGCCCAAGACCGCCGTCGGCAAGATTCTGCGGCGAGAGCTGCGCGAGAAAGACCAACCAAAATGAGCGAACTCATACTGATCTCCAAAGCTGGCGATGCCGGAATTATCACTGTCAATAATCCACCCGTCAATGCTTTGAGTCCCGGCGTGCCGGACGGTATCCATGCCGCGCTGCAAACGCACATAGCCGATCCCGAAGTGAAGGTGATTGTGCTGATTGGCGGCGGACGGACGTTTATCGCGGGGGCCGATATCAAGGAGTTTGGCAAGGTGGTCTCCGGCCAGAGCAAAGGTCATAATTTGCTGCCGCTGATGCTGGCGATGGAGGATTCGCCTAAGCCGGTGGTCGTCGCAATCCACGGCACGGCGTTGGGCGGCGGACTGGAAGTCGCCATGGGCGGGCACTATCGCGTCGCGTCGCCATCGGCGCAGATCGGTCAACCGGAGATCAAGATTGGCTTAATTCCCGGTGCGGCCGGGACACAGCGCCTTCCGCGGTTGGCAGGAGTTGAACTGGCGGCACAAATGTGTGCATTCGGCGAGCCTATTTCCGCGACGAAGGCGCATGCCGCCGGTATTATCGACTCGCTGATCGAGGGCGATCTGCTGGCGGGGGCGATTGCATTCGCTCGTGCTCAGACCAGCACTCCGAAGCCGTGCGAAAAGGAAATAGCGCCGTTCGATCCCGCCGTTTTCGATGCTCTCCGCGTTCAGGCGCGCAAGGCATTGCGCAATCAGACGGCGCCGCTGGCGGCGATCGACGCCGTGGAGGCGGCGACGAAACTGCCGTTCGCCGAAGGCTGCAAACGAGAGCGGGAACTCTTCAATGAATGCCTCTACGGACCGCAGTCCAAGGCGTTGATTCATGCCTTCTTCGGCGAGCGGGAAGTGGCCAAAGTGCCGGGCATTACGAAGGACACGCCGGTCCGCGAGATCAAGAAAGCCGCAGTCATCGGGGCCGGAACCATGGGCGGAGGCATTGCCATGAACTTTGCCAATGCCGGGATTCCTGTGCGTCTTCGGGAGGCGACGCAGGAGGCGCTCGACCGGGGTGTGGCGACGATTCGCAAGAACTACTCGAACTCCGTCGCCAATGGCCGCTTTTCGCAGGACGTGATGGACCAGAGGATGGCGCTCATCACGCCCCAGTTGACATGGGACGGGTTTGAGGAAGCCGACATCATCACCGAAGCGGTGTTTGAGGGCATGGCGCTGAAGAAAGAGATCTTCGCGGAAATCGATCATATTGCCAAGCCCGGCTGCATTCTGGCGTCAAATACTTCGACGCTTTCGATTGACGAAATCGCGTCAGCAACGAAGCGGCCCCAGGACGTCATTGGGACTCACTACTTCAGCCCGGCCAATGTCATGCGGCTGCTGGAGATCGTGCGCGGGGCCGCGACGGGACTCGATGTCATCGCGACGTGCATGGCCTTGGCCAGGACGTTGAAGAAAGTGGGTGTGCTGGTGGGCAACTGCCGCGGCTTCGTCGGCAACCGCATGATTCATTGCTACGGGCGGGAGGCGCAGTTCCTGGTGGAAGAAGGCGCCACTCCGGAACAGGTGGATTCGGCGCTTTATGAATGGGGCATGGCGATGGGGCCGCTGGCGATGGGGGATTTGGCCGGGCTCGACGTGGGTTGGCGGATTCGCAAGGAGTTCAAGCATCTGGAAGTTCCGGGTGTGCGCGTCCCGCATATTTCCGATGAGCTCTGCGAACGCGGCCGCTACGGGCAGAAAACGCGGGCGGGGTACTACAAATACGATGAGAACCGGAAGCCGTCGAACGATCCGGAAGTGGCGGCTATTATCGCTGAGGTTGCTGCGCGGGAGGGCATCACGCGGCGAGAAATCAGCAAGGAAGAAATTCTTGATCGCACGCTTTTGTCGCTCGCCAACGAAGGCGCGAATATCCTGGACGAAGGAATTGCTCTGCGCCCGGTCGATATCGACATCATTTACCTGACCGGCTATGGATTCCCGGCTTATCGGGGCGGGCCGATGTTTTATGCCGATTCGCTGGGGCTCGACAAGGTTCTGGCGCGGGTGACGGAGTTTGGCTGGGAACCGGCGCCGTTGTTGGTCCGGCTTGCGGCGGAGGGTAAGCGGTTTACGGCCACCTGAATCGCCAGCTCATCCCCGCTCCGACTCGTCGTCGAAGGACGACCGCTACCGATAACGTGGCTACAATTCGGAACAGCTACGAGCACGCGTTGTAGGGAACCAGCTTCCTGAACCGATTCCACAATCCATGCTTCTATCAAGAAGCGTTTGACCGTCGTCCTAAAGTCGCGCCTCATCCTGAGCTCACGGAAAGTGGTCCTGGTAAGATTGGCCCAATTCGATTGCGTGGAATCTGTCGTGGGAATTTGCAAGAACCGCTTCAATCAGCACGAGCTTCTCGAAGTGCGTTGCCGTCTTTTGGTCTGAGCCAGCAACCCGCCACTCTTCCTGATAAACAGCATCCGGAATCTCAGGTTTGTAGACCCCGAGGACGACTAGTGTCGGCTCGATCCTCGACATAATTGCCTATTTCGCCAACTGTCTAACGTAGAGCACAATCTGCCACCGCTCGGTATCCGACATCTGGGTCTTGAATCCGGGCATCGACTTGCCGATGCCGTTAGTGATCACCCAGTAGATCTCGCCGTCCTTCATGGAGTGCATTTTGTGGTCGGTCAGGTCTGTTGGCGCGGGTTTCGTTTTCACGACGCCGCCCTTGCCGGTCTCGCCATGGCAGCCGGCGCAGGTTTCTTCGAACTTCGCCTTTCCCAACTCCGGTTTCGCTTGCGCCGCCGTCAGCGGGCTCTTCAATGTCTTGGCGGAGGCCGGGGCGTGCGATTTGCCATGGGCATCGTGCGCATACGTTCCGGCTGCCAGCAAAAGGGCGAATGCAAGGAAAACCTTCATTACTGCATTCTAATCGCCGATCAGATGAATCGCCACCGACCTGCGGTGCGGGGAACGTCGGTGCTCAAACACGTAGATACCCTGCCACGTCCCGAGCGCCAAACTCCCGTTGATTACCGGAATGCTGAGTTGAGTCGCGGTGAGCGCGGAACGGATGTGCGCGGGCATGTCGTCGGGTCCTTCCAGCGTGTGCCGGAAGTGAGGATCGTTCTCCTGCACCAGGCGGCCGAACCACGCATTCAAGTCGTGGATCACATCGGGATCCGCGTTTTCTTGGATCGTCAGCGAGGCCGAAGTGTGACGGATAAAAAGCGTCGCCAGGCCGGTGTTGATGCCCTGTTTGGACACCCATTGCTCGACCTCCGCTGTGAACTCGTACAGTCCCTTGCCTCGCGTAGAAACGGCGATGGAAGTGACCGCCTGCTTCATTCCACGGTGACCGACTTGGCCAGGTTCCGCGGTTGATCCACATCGCAGCCCAGGCGCACGGCGATGTGATAGGCAAGCAACTGCAGCGGAACAATTTCCAGAAGCGGCAACAGCAGTTCGGACGTCGTGGGGATCTCAATCGCGTAACGGCACATTTTCCGCGCGTCCTCGTCGCCTTCATTGATGATGCCGATTACGATGCCCTCGCGTGCCTTTACTTCCTGAATGTTGGAAAGCGTCTTCTCGTAGCGAACGCGGCTGGATGGCTCGGCGGGGTCGTAGGCAGTCAATACGACGACGGGAAGTTTTTCGTCGATCAGGGCATTCGGTCCGTGCTTCATTTCGCCGGCTGGGTAACCTTCGGCGTGAATGTAGGAGATCTCCTTCAGCTTCAGCGCGCCTTCGAGCGCAATCGGGAAATGAATGCCGCGGCCGAGGTAGAGGAAATCCGTGGAGCGGAACAGGGCGCGGGCGATCTCTTCGTAGTGGTTGTCCCTGCTGAGTAGGTGTTCGAGTTTGCCGGGCAGCCGGACGAGTTCGCCCACGAGTTTCTTCGAATCCGCGTCGCTCAGAACGCCCCGCTGCTGGCCCAAATACATCGCGAGGATAAATAGCGCCGTGACCTGGGAAGTGAATGCCTTTGTTGACGCAACGCCGATCTCCGGCCCGGCATGGGTCAACAAAGTTCCCGATGCTTCTCGCGGAATCATGGAACCAATCACATTGCAGATTGCGAGCGTCTTCGAACCCTTTTGTTTCGCTTCCCGCTGCGCTGCAATCGTATCGGCGGTTTCTCCTGATTGGGAAATCACTACCGTCAGGGTTTTCTCGGAGATGATGGGATCGCGATAGCGGAACTCGCTGCCGTAGTCGACCTCCACCGGCAAACGCGCCAGGCGCTCGATCATGAACTTCCCGGCCAATCCGGCATGCCAACTGGTTCCGCAGGCGACGATCCGGATCTGTTGAAACGCCCCGAACTCCTCCGGGGTTATCGCCATCTCCTCCAGGAAGATCTTGCCGGATTCCTGGCCTACGCGGCCCACAATCGTATCCCGGACGGCGCGCGGCTGCTCATAGATTTCCTTGAGCATGAAGTGCTTGTAGCCGCCCTTTTCAGCGAGAATCGGGTCCCAAAGGATGTGCGTGACCTGGCGCTTGATTGGAGTGCCTTCGAAGTCGGTTAGTTGGACGCCATCCCGCGTCACGACCGCCAAATCGCCGTCGTCCAGGAAGAACATGTCGCGCGTATGGCTGAGGATTGCGGGGACATCGGATGCGACGAAATACTCGTGCTCGCCGAGACCAATCACGACGGGCGGGCCGTTTCGGGCCGCGATGATTTTTCCCGGCTCGCTGCACGCCATGATCGCCAGCGCGAACACGCCATTGATCCGCTTTACCGTCGTCCGGACCGCGTCCTCGAAACTCATTCCGCCGGCAAGGTAGATCTCCACCAGATGAGCGACGACTTCCGTATCGGTTTCGGTGACGAACACGTGGCCGCGCTCTTCCAATTCGCGCCGCAACTCCAGATAGTTCTCAACGATTCCGTTGTGAACCAGCACTACCTGTCGCGCCGGGCCCGTATGCGGATGGGCATTTTCCTCCGTCGGGCGGCCGTGGGTCGCCCAGCGCGTATGCCCGATGCCAAAGTTCCCCTCAATTGGCGAGAGTTGGACCGCCTCCTCCAAATTGTGGAGCTTGCCGGAGGCGCGGCGAATGTCTAGACGGCCATCCGCCCCGATTACAGCGATGCCGGCCGAGTCATAGCCACGATACTCCAGGCGGCGCAAGCCCTCCAGTATGATCGGCGCCGTTTTTCGCGCTCCAACGTAGCCGACTATGCCGCACATGGGTGGATCGTTTACTCCTCAATATCCAATCTGTAGTCCTCGATCACGGGATTAGCTAGAATTTCGCGCGCAATCAGATCCACTTCCGCGCGAATAGCGGCCGGATCGGCTCCCGCGGCGATGTCGATTTCAAAGTACTTGCCCTGCCGGACATCGGCAATTGAGCTGTGCCCCTGGCCGCGGAGCGCCTGGCAAACAGTCTTCCCTTGCGCGTCCAAAACCGTCCTTTTCAACGTGACATATACGTGGGCTTTCATGAATCCTTTCATTGTACGAGACAATAGTGGCAATGCCTAAACTCGAAGCAAAGACAGCGATTGTTACCGGAGGCGCGTCTGGAATCGGCCTCGCGATCGCCAAGCTGTTCGCCCAGGAGGGCGCGGCGGTCGAAATTCTGGACCGCAATACAGTGGAAATGGACCGCGCCGTGGCCGAAATTACGGCCGCCGGCGGTACCGCCAATGCCGTTTCCTGCGATGTGACCGACGCCGCTCACGTTGACGCCGTCATTACCGAAATTCACGGCCGCCGCGGGCGCATTCATATTTTGGTTAACAACGCCGGTATCGCGCATGTCGGTAACGCGCTCAACACGACGCCTGAAGATTTTGAACGTGTTCAAAAAGTGAATGTGTTCGGACCTGCCAACTGTCTGCGGTCCACTCTTAAGTTCATGGTCGACGATGGCGGCGGGGTCATTTTGAATCTCGCGTCCTGCGTCTCGGTAATGGCCATCAACGACCGGTTCGCCTACGCCACCAGCAAGGGCGCGGTGCTTTCGATGACTTACGCCGTCGCAAAGGACTTTCTCAACCACAACATCCGGTGCAATGCCTTGCTTCCCGGCCGGGTCCATACGCCGTTCGTCGATGGCTTCATCGCCAAGAATTACCCCGGACGCGAAGAGGAAATGTTTGAGAAACTGTCCAAAGCGCAGCCGATTGGGCGCATGGCGCAACCGGAGGAGATGGCTTATGCGGCGCTCTTCCTTTGCTCGGACGAAGCCGCGTTTATTACCGGCACCGGCCTGCCCGTCGACGGCGGCACGCTTACGATTCGATAAACTCTCAGGAACGACATGAAACTCATTCGATTTGGAAATCCCGGCGCCGAGAAGCCCGGGCTGCAATTGGCCGATGGAAGCCGGATTGACGCTTCGGCATTTGGCTCCGAATACGACGAAGCCTTTTTCGGCGGCGACGGACTGGTCCAGTTGGCGGCGTGGGCCGGCGCCCATGCTGCCACAGCGCCTCGGATCGACCCTGGCACCCGCCTGGGTCCGTGCGTAGCGCGCCCCAGCAAGATCGTCTGCATCGGCCTCAACTACGCCGATCACGCCAAGGAATCCGGCCTCGACATCCCCAAAGAGCCGATCATCTTCTTCAAGAGCACTTCTTCGCTGGTGGGTCCGAACGACGATGTCATGATTCCTCGCGGTTCTGAGAAGACCGACTGGGAAGTGGAACTGGCATTCGTGATCGGCAAGAAGGCCAGCTACGTGGATGAGGCGGACGCCATGAATCACGTGGCCGGCTACGCGCTGCACAACGACTACTCCGAGCGCGCTTTCCAGTTGGAGCGCGGCGGGCAGTGGGTGAAGGGCAAGAGCTGCGACACGTTTGCTCCGCTTGGACCGTTCATGGCTACGGCCGATGAGATCGCGGACCCGCAGAAACTGAAGTGCTGGCTGAAGGTGAATGGCGTGATGCGTCAGAATAGCTCCACGGAGCAGATGATCTTCGGCGTCCGCACGCTGGTCAGCTACTTAAGCCAGTTCATGACGCTGCTCCCCGGCGACGTTATCAGCACAGGAACGCCTCCTGGAGTGGGCCTGGGCTTCAAGCCGCCAATCTTCATGAAGGCTGGCGATGTGGTGGAGCTGGGCATTGAGGGCTTGGGCGAGTCGAAGCAGACCGCCGTTGCCTGGTCGCGCTAGAGTTTGGTGAAGCGCCCGTCCTTTTGGAGGAAGTAGGTCTCGCCGCGCCAGTCAATGGTGTTGCCGAAGAACCCGGCTATCCAGAAGGCGAAGCTCAATAGGTCCTGGGCGATAATTAGAGGCCATTCGCGCCGAGTCAGCGGATCGGCCAGGACCAGCCCTGCTGTGGCGTGGGCGGCGAACATCCGCAGTACGAAAGTTGCCAGCAGTGCCGGCCATGTGGCTGGCACTGCGGCAAACAGCGCCAGCGCAATCGGCAGCGGATTGGTGAATAACTGGCCGATGTAGCCCGCGGGCCGCGAACGGCGGGTCGAGCGGCACCAGCGGAGGCGGTGCCTGGCATTTTTGCCGAATGCCTGCGCTCCGATGCGGTGCTCGATGACGTAGCTCGATAACGCCACGCCCAGCCCTTTGGCCGCGGCTTCGTTTCCGAGCACGAAGTCTTCCGCTAGAAACTCCTGCAAATACGGCCACCCTCCCACCGCTTCAATCGCCGATTTCCGCGCCGCAATCGTGGGGCCGACGGCGAACTTCATGCCGTCGAGAATTCGGGCCACCAGAATGCCGCCGAGAAACTCGGTGTTCATCCCGATGGCTTCCAGCTTCGACCAGAATGAGGGGCCGGGAACGGCGCGGTATGGGCACGTGGTAACCGCAAGCGATGGGTCGGAAAATTCGCGGGCCAGCGTTCGCAACATGTGCGAATCCACTCGAATATCGCTGTCGCTCATTACAAGAAGGCTGTGCCGCGCCTGTTGCTGCATTTGGTGGAGGCTCCAGCTTTTGGCGTTCGGCCACGGCGGCTCGCCCGTCAGGATCAACTGGCTTGGAATGTGGCTGTACTCCCCCTGGAGTCGCCGCACGAGCCCGTGAGCCGGATCGTTTTCCGTGCGCATGGCGAAGAGAATTTCGAACGCCGGATAATCCTGCGTGAAGAAGCTTCGCAGGTTCTCCTCCAACCCTTCGTCGAGCCCGGATAGGGGCTTAAGAATGGAGATGGGCTCGCGGGCTTCTGTGTCCGGGAGGCGCTGGGCCAGATAGCGTCTTCCGGCCACGACCGTGAGGACGCAATAGACCCAGGAGCCCAGAAGAAGGGCGCTAATCGCTATTAACACGCGTGGCGATCAATTGCTTGATCTGTTCACGGAATTCGGCCAACGGCTTCACGCCCTGGTCGCCATGTTTGCGATGCCGCACGGAGACAGTTCCCTGTTCCGCCTCGCGGCCGCCGCAGACGAGCATGTACGGGACCTTCTGCATCTGCGCGTCGCGAATTTTCAGATTCACTTTTTCGTTGCGGTCGTCCAAATAGACCCGGACGCCATCGGCTTCCAGATCTTTGGCCACCTGGCGGGCGTAATCGGACTGCTTATCGGTAATCGGCATCACGGCCACCTGCACCGGACTCAACCATACGGGGAACGCTCCGGCATAGTGCTCAATCAGAATGCCGAAGAACCGTTCCACGGAGCCGAAGAGGGCTCGATGGACCATCAGCGGCTGGTGCTTCTTGCCATCTTCGCCGATGTACTCGAGCTGGAAGCGGCGGGGAAGGGTGAAGTCGAACTGAACGGTCGATAACTGCCAGAGGCGGCCAATGGCGTCCACGAGCTTTACGTCGATTTTGGGACCGTAGAAGGCCGCTTCGTCGGCGACAACCGTTGCTTCAATTCCGAGCTTCGCCACCGCGCTGCGCAGAGCGTTCTCGGCAAGCTGCCACTGTTCGGGCGAGCCGTCGTACTTCCCGCTGGAGCCGCCATCCCAGGTAGAGATTTCGGCTTTATAGGTTTCAAAGCCGAAGGTACGAAGCGTGTCGAAAGCGAACTCCAGACAGCTTACGACTTCGTCCTCGATCTGCTCCGGGGTACAGAAAATATGCGCGTCGTCCTGCGTGAAACCGCGAACGCGCATCAGGCCATGCATGGTGCCGGATCGCTCATAGCGGTAAACCGTTCCCAATTCGCCGAGCCGTTGGGGCAGATCGCGATAGGAGTGCGGCTTCCGCGCGTAAACCAGAATGTGGCACGGGCAGTTCATCGGCTTGAGCTGATACTCGGCGTCATCGAGCGGCATTACCGTAAACATGTTCTCGCGGTAGAAGCCGAAGTGGCCCGAAGTTTTCCAGAGGTCTACGCGTGCTACGTGCGGCGTGTAAACCAATGAGTACCCACGCTTCAGATACGCTTCGCGCATCCAGTCTTCCATCGTCTTGCGGATGATCCCGCCCTTAGGATGAAAGAAGACGAGGCCGGGTCCGGCGAGTTCCTGAATGGAGAACAGATCGAGCTCGGCACCGATTTTGCGGTGGTCGCGGCGCTTGGCTTCCTCCAGCCGCGCCTGGTGCTCCTCCATCTCCTTTTTGCTGAAGAACGCGGTCCCGTAGATGCGCTGGAGCTGTTTGCGCTTTTCGTCGCCCTTCCAGTAGGCGCCCGCGATCGAGAGCAGCTTGAATGCCTTCAATTTCTTCGTCGAGGGAACATGCGGTCCGCGGCAAAAGTCAATGAATCCGGGCCCGAGCGTGTATTCGGAGAAGACATCGTCGGCGCGCTCCTGGATGAGTTCGGACTTCATCCACATATGCCCGTACTTGGCGAGGCCTTCTTCTTTTCCGGTCAATACCCGTTCATACGGCAGATCGCGCGCCTGAATCTCCCACATTTTGGCCTCGATCTTTTCGAGGTCTTCGGGGGTAAAGGGGACGGGGCGGTCAAAGTCGTAGTAGAAACCGGTATCAATGGGCGGTCCTATCCCGAGTTGTGTTTCGGGAAAGAGCTCCAGGACGGCGAGGGCGAGCAGATGCGCGGTCGAATGACGATAAACCTCCAGCGCCTCGGGATTCTTCGCCGTAAGAATTTCCAGAGTGGCATCGCCGTCAAAAGGGCGCGTCAGATCCCAAAGTGTGCCGTTTACACGAGCAACGATGGCGGCTTCGGCCAGGCGGGGAGAGATCGCTTCGGCGACGTCCAGCGGACGGGAACCGGGCGCGACGGACTGTTGGCTGCCATCGGGCAACGTAATAGCAAAACTGCTCATAGTATTGAAAAAAAAGGGAGGTTGAGACCATGCCAGGTGAATCGTTTCGCCCGTCTGCCTCATCAACCAGTATATGATGTTCGCAATGGCGGCTAATACCAGCGGCGGAATTCCACCTTCCATGGTGACCGGCTGGTATAGTGGTCCTGAGGCGGGAATGCAAGCGACCAACGACGGAATCGGCTTCGACGAAGCAGCCCTTGTAGAGAGGGCGCGCGGCGGGGACGATCGTGCATTCGAATCCTTGGTCGGCCACTATCAGCGGAAAATCTACCGCCTGGCCCGCAACATCACGCAGAACGACGAAGACGCCGAAGATGTGCTGCAAGACGCATTTTTGAAGGCTTACACCAACCTGGAGAAGTTTCACGGCGACTCCAAGTTCTATACATGGATCGTTCGCATCGCGGTGAACGAGGCGCTGATGAAACTGCGCAAGCGCCGCGGCGACCGGATGGTATCGCTCGATGAAGAGCTCGATTTAGGAGACGAAGGAGTGACCCGGGAAATTGCCGTTTGGGATGGCAACCCGGAGCAGACCTACTCCCAGGAAGAGCTCCGAAAGCACCTCGACGACGCCATTCAAAGCTTAAAACCTACCTTTCGTACAGTCTTCCAATTGAGAGATGTGGAAGAGTTATCAACCGAAGAGACAGCCGAGGCGCTGGACCTATCGATTCCAGCGGTCAAGAGCCGTCTGTTAAGAGCCCGCCTACAGTTACGTGAGCGGTTAACACGACAATTTAAGCGGAAGGGAGATGACGCGTTTGCTTTCCTGTAAACAGTTCTTAAGCGAGCTAAACGCATATCTCGACGAAAAGACGAGTGCGGAAGAGCGCGGACGGCTGCAGAGCCATATCAACGAGTGCCCCAATTGCTGGGTGGTCGTCGATACCACGAAGAAGACGATCAACGTCTACAAGGGCGTGGAGCCGCAGGCGGTTCCGGGAGACGTCAAGGAGAGACTGATGGCGGCGCTGCAACGGAAAATGGCCGAAAAGCGCGGCGGCTGCTAGCGGCAGTTTGCGATGCGCGGAACGCTGCTGGACGGTCTCGGCGGTGAAGCCGGCTGCAGGCGTCTATCCGCGGAGTTCTATAGGCGGGTAGGTAAGGACCCGGTTCTGCGGCCGCTCTTTCCGGGCAAGAGCCTCCGGTGCGCGACGCAGGAGTTTGCCGCGTTTCTCATACAGTTCCTTGGAGGAGATGAGGCGCAAACGCAGCACCGCTGGTGGCTGAGTCTGCGGGAGTCGCACGCGCGATTCCGAATCTCTGGGGAACAGCGCTCTGCCTGGCTGAAGAACATGGATGATGCGATCGCCTTCTCGGCGATCGACGAGGAAACTCGTACCGCGCTTCGCAATTTCTTCCTTCAAAGTTCCGCGTACCTCACGGGAAACCCATCGACGCAGCCGGATCATTCGGAACTGACCGGCCGCTGGAATGAGCAGTTGGCGCTGGACGAGACAATCGCCGCCATCGCCGCCAGTGACGATCAGCGGGCAGGCGCGCTTGCGGCGAGGTTTCAATCCCGTCCATCGGTCTACATCGGAATTCTGGCTCGATTGATGCAATCCGGCCGCCCCGCATTGCTGCAGTTTGCAATCAAAGCCGTCGAGAACAATCCTACGCTCGGCGGCTATCGATACTTTGGACGAACGCTTCTGCATCTGGCGTGCGGGGCCGGATCCATCGAAGTTGCGAAGATTCTCTTGAGCCGCGGGGCAGATCCGAATGCAGAGGATAGCGGCGGGCATACGCCGCTCTATTCGGTCGCCAACGAATGCGCATTGGCGAGCGGTCCGGAATTGGTAAGAATTTTGGCAGGCGCCGGCGCGGACGTGAATGCAAACGGTGGCGTTACTCGGGCGACACCGCTTCACATGGCGGCCCGGCGCGGATTCGTGGAAATTGCGAAAGCGCTCCTGGAAAGCGGGGCGGCGGTGAATGCCCGCGACAGCAAGGGCGATACGCCGCTCCAGCGTGCGATCAACTGCCGCAAACGCGATGTGGCGGCGCTGCTTGCGGCATACGGCGCTTGCCGCTAACTCTATCGATCAATCAATCGCTGCGCCCCCTCCGAATACCGGTGGCCGGTTACTTTGATCGCCGCTGCCGCAGCATCAATCTCCTGCAACTCCGCGGCGCTCAACTCCAGATTCGCCGCGCCGAGATTTTCTTCCAGGCGGTGCAGTTTCGTCGTACCCGGTATCGGCACCATCCACGGCTTCTGAGCCAGCACCCACGCCAGTGCAATCTGTGCCGGGGTTGCGTTCTTGCGGCGGGCAATCGATTCCAGTAAATCGACGACCGCGCGATTGGCCATCCGCGCCTCCGCCGCGAATCGGGGCACGGTGTTCCGGAAATCGGAACTTTCGAACGTGGTGTTCTCGTCGATCTTTCCGGTCAAAAAGCCTTTCCCCAATGGGCTGAATGGAACAAAACCGATTCCCAGTTCTTCCAGCAGCGGAAGGATCTCGGCCTCCGGTTCTCTCCACCAAAGCGAGTATTCGCTTTGCAGTGCCGCCACCGGTTGAACCGCGTGAGCGCGTCGAATGTTCCCCACCCCTGCCTCTGAGAGTCCGAAGTGCTTCACTTTCCCTTTGGCAATCAAGTCCTTCACGGCACCCGCTACTTCTTCAATAGGCACCTCGGGATCGACGCGATGCTGGTACAGCAGATCGATCGTCTCGATTCGCAGCCGCTTCAGCGACGCCTCGGCAACGGCCTTTACGTGGTCCGGCCGGCTGTTCACTCCCGCCTGCTTCCCGGTCTCCGGATCGATGCGAAAACCGAACTTGGTAGCGATCACCACTTGATCGCGGACCGGCGCCAGGGCCTTCCCCAAAGGTTCTTCATTTATAAACGGGCCGTAAACTTCCGCTGTATCGAAGAACGTCACGCCCAGATCAACGGCCCGGCGAATCAGCGCGATCATTTCCTGATCGTCCTTCGGCGCGCCATAGCCGAAGCTCATTCCCATGCAGCCGAGGCCAATCGCTGAAACCTCCAGGTTGCTGTTTCCCAATCTGCGTTTCTGCAAGTGCTCCTCCGGGGGGCCAAACTGATATAGTCTTTCGACAAGGACATCATAATGAAACGCCCCATCGCTTCGCTCCTGTTTCTTGCTGTCGGCTCGGCATTCGCACTGACCGCCCAGACAAACCCATTAGCTACCGAAGCCCAGCAGGCGTGGGCGCGCACGATAGGGTTCGCCGTCGCCGCCGCTGAAAAGATGCCGGACGAAGGATACTCCTACAAGCCCACGCCGGAGAGCATGAGCTTCAAAGAACTCGTGGCCCACACGGCCGATTCGGCGATGGGCGCTTGCAGCGGCTACAGCGGCGAGCGGAAGAGCGCGGGCGCCGCGAAGATGGAATCCAAGGCCGAATTGGTCGGAGCGATGAAGGCCGCCAAAGCGGAATGCGACAAGGCGTATGGATCTTTGACCGACGCCAGTGCGACCGAGATGATTGCCGGTCGCGGCGGAAACCGGTCGCGTCTTAGCACGCTGTGGGGCAACACAGTCCACATAGAACACGAGTACGCGCAAATGGCGGTCCACCTTCGGGTGAAGGGCGTCGTTCCGCCCTCCACCGCCGCACGGGGCGCCCGTTAACCGCCTACTTAACGCCCAGAATCGCTTTCACCGCGGCGCGATCGGCATCGGCCGGCGTGCGGCCCTTGAACGTCGCCAATTGTTGGATCGCGATGATTCCCTGACCCGTCCGCTGAATCACGCCCAGGTTGTATTCGCCGTTCAGAACGAATTCGAAGTACGCGGCCGGCCCATGGTTCCCCTTGTAGCCGGTGAACGCAATCACCTTGGCTCCGCTACGGCTCGTCACGCCGGCCATTGACTTGATTACCTGATCGGTATGTTGATTGGCTTCGGCCTCCGCAGCGGAAGTGCGCACGAGCGTAACGGTGAACATGCGCTCCTGCGTGTTGAGCTTCTGCCCTTGCGGCACGAATTCCATGATGTACTGCGAGCCACCCGCCTGCTCGGAAGCATGGACTTTGTTCGTGCAGCCAAAACGCGCCGCGACGTCTTCCCAAGTTGCGGCATGCAGGGCAATTCCCTGGACCAATCCGATGGCCAGCAATCCGATCGATCGAATCATTTCTTTCGTCTCCTGCCCTTACATGCGCGACAGCCATGGAAAAGCTCTCACAGCAAAATTGCGTTACGGCCTGCTAAAATCGCGCTGTGCTTGCCCACCGGTTAGTCCCCATCCTCAATGTGTCCGACATCCAACAGAGCTTCGCCTGGTTCGAAAAACTCGGATGGAGCAAGGGGTGGGATTGGGGCGATCCGCCGCGCTTCGGCGGGGTATGCTCCGGTCATTGCGAAATCTTTCTATGCCAAGATGCGCAAGGCGGACGCGGACGAAGCGGCGTTACAGCCACGTTCGGCGCCGATGGTGATGAAGCCGGCGACAAGGGGGTCTGGATGTCGGTATGGGTGGATGATGTCGACGCTCTTTACCAGCACTGCCTTGAAAACGAAATCGAAGTAGCATTCGCGCCCGCCGACATGCCATGGGGAATCCGTGAGTTGCACGTCCGGCATCCCGACGGCCACGTTTTCCGGCTTAGCCAGCCCATTCGAAGCGGTTCCAAATAGCTGAACTTTTCATCGTAAAGTACAATATAGCTTGCGATGAAGAAAATGCTCCTTTGGATCGGGGTTGGCGTCGGAGTGGTGATCGTGGGTGTCCTCGGTCTGTTCGCTTATATGAGCGCCACGGCGACGCCTCTGCATCCGGATGCAGAAAAGGTGTCCACCGTTAGCCGCTCGAGGCCGCCGGCGAAATGGGAACGCGCAGCGAAACAGGGCCGTGAAATCATTCGTGCCGGTCTTATCGAACAGAATCTCCCGGGACTCTCAGTGGCGGTGGGGATGGACGGTGAGCTGGTATGGGCAGAAGGCTTTGGATTGGAGGATCTCGAAAGCCAGGTGCCCGTCGGACCGGATACGCGATTCCGAATTGGCACTACCTCTATGGCACTGACATCCGCGGCGGTCGGACTGCTAGTGGAACGGAATCAATTGAAGCTTGACGAGAATATTCGAACCTACGTGCCGGCGTTTCCAGAGAAGCAATGGCCCGTTACCGTAGGGCAGTTAATGAAACACCAGGCCGGCATTCGGCCCGATGAGGAAGGCGAGGAACTCGTCACGGCGCACTGCGCGCAGACACTGGACGGACTGCAGAGATTCGCCAATGATCCGCTGCTGTTCGAACCGGGGACCAATTACCGTCGGTCCATATTTGGTTGGACCCTGGTTAGCGCGGCCGTTGAAGCCGCCGGAAAGCGGCCATTTCCGGAGTTCATGCAGAAGGAGGTTTTTGAACCGATGGGATTGCACGACACCAGCATGTACGCGTCGACAAAACCGGTGCCGGGGCAGGCAACCTACTACTTTCCGCGATTCGCGGCGAATCCGCGGTACGGCCCGCAAGCTCCGGATCCCGTTGACTTCTCCTGTTTCAGCGGCGCGAACGCGTTTGTATCGACACCCTCAGATCTTGTCCGCTTCGCGATTGCATTGAACGGCGGGAAGTTCCTGCGGATCGCTACCGCGCAATTTGTGCAGGGCTCGGAGCCATTTCGGCCCGGAACCGAACCCGGCTACGAGGGGGCCGGATGGGACGCCGAAACGGTCTCAATAGCCGGTAAGAAAACAGAGGTCACCAGCCAGGATGGCGTATTAATGGGCGGGAATGTGTCATCGCTGATGATCTTCCGCGAATACCCGTTAATAGTAGCGGTCACCTCGAACATGTCCTTTGCAGACACCGCGTTGCTGGCCCGAAAAGTCGCCCAGAGTTTTGCGGAATCCAGAAGACCTTAAAACGTCAGTCGCAGCCCGAAGCGGAATTTGCGTTCGCCTTCGGCGCTGGTGATCGCCATGAAGTTGTTCGCATTGGTAATTTCGCCGGCCGCGTTAATCGTAGCGTTGCTGACGTTGGCAGCCGGGAGACCGAATCGGGGAGTGTTCGTGAAATTGAAGGCTTCGGCCTTGAACTGCAGGACGAAGCGCTCGGTGAACTTGAAGTCCTTGAACATTGCCAGATCCGCTTTCTGGAAACCCGGACCGCGAACGGCGTTACGCCCCATGGTGCCGAAACGGAAGGCGGTGGAAGGCCGCTGGAAATTCGGATCGCGGAAAGAGGAGACGGCATAGTATTGCGCCCCGGGGCCCACGCCGCCGATCTTTACCAGTTCGCCGATCTGGTCGGCAGTCTGGCTGGAACCCGGCGCGTTGAGGGACGTGGTGGCAGCGGAAACGGTGAATGGCAGTCCACTATATGCGCTGTATACGCCGTTGATGCGCCAGCCTCCGGCAATCGTGTCGGCGATGCCGGACATCGCGAACTTCTGACCTTTGCCGAAGGGCAATGCGTAGACCCAGCTCATGATGAACATTTGCGTGCGGTCGTAGCCGGCCACAGCGCGATTGCGATCGAGAACGCTTTCCAGGTTAGTCAGCGGGAGACCGGCCCAGCCGTCTTCATCGCTCATGTTGATGGATTTCGACCAGGTATAGGCACCTTTCAAGAACAGGTTCTTCGCCATGGTCTTGTTCAATGCGACCTGCAGTCCATGGTAGTTGGAGTTGGCCCAGCCGTCCCACATCAGCGTTTCAATCTGGCGATTCTGGGTGCGGACGAGCGGGCGGCCCTGCGGCCCGCTGCCGATCGGAGCGGCGTTGATGTCCTTGTCGAGGAACTGGCGGACGGTCTGATTGCCGACATAGCCGGCGGAAAGGATGGTCTCTCCGGGCAAGCGGCGCTCCAACGTGTAGTTCCAGCTATGAATATAGCCGCGGTGCATCAGTCCGCCCCATGGGCTACGTGGTCCCATATTGACGGTCGGCGGGAGCAGGACGCTGCCGGAGCTGATATCGGGCGTGGGTACGTCCGGGATGCCTTTCGCCAATGTTCCGTAGTAGCCGAACTGCGTCGGCGCCACCCAACTAGAGGCGATTGTCGCGGGGTACAACCCGCGCAAGGGGCGCGAGATGACCATCGGGTTGTAGCTTACGCTGTAGCCCGCTCGCATAACCGTCTTCTCGTCCACGCGATAGGCGAAGCCAAGACGGGGCGCAAAGAGCTTCTTCGAAACGGAGATGCCGTTGTCCTGGGGGATGTTGCCGACACCGCCGATGGTGACGATGTTCGTGGCGGGATCCCAACGCTCGATGCCCCGGCCGTCGCCGCGGCTGAGGAGCGGATAGTACTCATAGCGCAAGCCGAGGTTGAGAGTGAGCTTGCGGTTGACCTGCCAGCGGTCCCGGAAGTAGAGCCCGTGCTGCCATTCCTGCGTCTTCATATCGAAGAACTGGACGGATTTGTCGGCGCTTCCGAGAATGTCAAGCAGACCCGCCGCGTACTGGTGGTTCACGCGAGCGACTTGCCCTTGGAGCACGGTAGCGTTACCCGTCGCAGTGAGCGTGCCGCGAGGATTGGCGATTTCGGGCTGCCAGTGGTTGAGGGCATGGCGAATGATATCGACGCCCCAACGGAACTCGTGGGCACCACGAACCTTAGAAAAGTTCGTGGAGAAGGTATAGCTGCGGTCGTTGTAAAAGTTGGGATTGGAGGCGCTGCAGTTGCCCCAGGCGGTGAAGCCATTATTGATGCAGGGCTGGCCGGTATAGCGTTCATCGTTTGCAAACGCCTTGCCGCCGTTGGTCCCTGGAATACCCCAAATCTCCGAGCCCCAGTTCTTACCGTAGTCGGGGCCGGTGGCGGCGTTAGAGAATCGCGTATGGCCGAAAACGCCGTCGACGAGGAAGGTGGGGGAGATGGTGAGATTGAAGCCGAAGGTTGGGATGTCGACGCGAACGTCGGCCTTGCCGAGTTGGCCGAGAGCGGGGCCAGTGAGTTCGCCCAGTGCGCCGGCGCCCTGCACCGGCGCTTTCATTAACGAATACTTGCCCCACACCATCAGGTTCTGCGTGACGTTGTAGTTGGACTTGATATCGTATTGATCCCGCGTAAGCGCGAGAGTCGCCGAGGCCGCATAGTTGCCGGTCGTGTTGAAGGCGTCCTGACCGCGCTGATTGGGGAGCGGCGCCATGGCCTGGATCTTCGTCCATGTGGGTGAGAACCGGTTGGCCGGAACGATATTGTTAGGGAAAGGTACACGGCCGGCGCCATTGGCGTCGCCAGTGTAGGGATCGTAGATATTACCGAGGCCGGCGTAGGCGGAGAAGTTGCCGGCGCGCATGTCAGCCGGCGGTACGGCGAAGTTACCGAACTGGGCGGTTCGTTCGCTGGTTCGCTCATAGCTGAAGAAGTAGAAAAGCTTGTTCTTGATGATCGGCCCGCCGACGGTGAAGCCGGGGATATTGACGATGGACTTGGGCAGGGTGGGCTTGTTGATGTTCTGCTGGAAGAAGTAGGGCCGGGCGTAGAGGTGCTGGTTATCGTGATACCAGAAGGCCGAACCGCGGAGTTGATTGGTGCCCGACTTCGTGGAGACCGTGACGGCGGCGCCGCCAGCCATGCCTTGTTCCGCGTCGTAAGAGGACGTCGAGATGTTGACTTGTTCGATGGACTCGATCGGCGGGTTGTAAAGCGTGTGGTGGGGCAGCCAGATATAGACGTTGGTGGCGCCGTCCACCCGCGTGTTGTTGTTGTTGCGGTTCGTACCGTTGATATTGGTCGTCAGCGACCGCTGTGGGCTGGCGCCAACAGAATTCTGCAGCGCAGCGGGCGTCGCGCCGGGGACAAGGTTAATCAGGCTCTGAAAGTTGCGGTAGGCGGGGATGGGAAGTTCGACGACCGTCCTGGAACTGAGTTCGGCGCGGGTGTCGGAGCGATCCGTTTGCAGGGCGGCCGCACTAGCGGAAACCGTCACTCGCTCCGAGGTCTGTCCGACCTCCAGACGTGTATCGACACGCGTGACGTTGTTGATGTTTACGCCGATTCCAGTTCGCGTGAGAGAACGGAACCCGGTGGCGGAAACCGCCATCGAATATGTTCCCGGAAGGACATTCACGAAGCTGTAACGGCCTTGCTCGTCAGCTTTGGTCTCGCGAATCGCGGCGGTATCGTTGCTGGTTAGCGTCACGGTGGCGGAGGGAACGACGGCCCCGGTGGGATCTTCCACCGTACCGACGATCGAACCGTAAAGGACCTGGGCTTGAACCGGACTGCAAGCCAATATGAATAGAGCCGCAATAGCGGCTTGAACCTTGAGTTTCATCGCACTCCCCTTTAGCTTGTGACCGACGACGAGGTGGTTCGAGACTGAATCAATGATAAACAGATGGCCGTGGAAATGGAAGGAGTTTTAATTGACATAGGTAGGCTGTCGCCAGCTTTCCCTGTCACACCACCGTGCGTACGGGTCCGTACACGGCGGTTCGGCGGGTTGAGCTATTGAACAAGCAAGA
>Ga0315912_10000450_pt1 | contig 78349 bp, 63 predicted proteins | sample VfabasoilMG_FD_204469 | JGI IMG/M metagenome (GOLD analysis project Ga0315912, IMG submission 204469) | Garden soil microbial communities collected in Santa Monica, California, United States - V. faba soil | ecosystem: Environmental > Terrestrial > Soil > Garden | place: USA: California... | reverse complement strand
TCGTTCCGTGATAGGCGCGGGGCTGCGGCCCGAGGGCGAGGCGCGAGGCCGAAGCTGTATCGGGCCCCAACTACAGTGGGGGCGAGCGCCGAGTAACAACGCCATCGGGCTGCAGAACCGTGCATGGCACGGAACGAACTTCCAACTTGAGGCACTAGCCTTCAAACCTGACTACCAAGCGCGGCGGAAGGTCAGATTGATGCGTTTGCGACCGAGGTGAGGGTGCAGACCGTCGGCAAGTGGCAAGACGCCATGATAGTTCAGCCGCGAGGGTCCGCCCCAGACGACGACATCGCCGTGACGAAGCACGATCCGCAGTGGGCGATCGGAGCGCTTTACCCCGCCGAACAGAAACGTGGCAGGGAGCCCCAGCGACACCGACACGATCGGTTCGGCAAAGTCGCGTTCGTTGCGATCTTGATGGAGGGTGAGCCTTGCACCGGGCTCGTACACATTGATGAGACAAGCATCGGGAACGAATCCGGGGAATCCGGCGATCGCAGCGGCCTCCGTCGCAAGCTCGGCAAAGACGGGAGGCATCTTCGGCCATTCACGACCCGTCTGTGGATCGCACGCATCGTAGCGATACCCACGAGGGTCCGAGACCCAACCAGCGGCACCGCAATTGGTCATGGCGACGGACATGCGAAATCCGCCCGGAGTGATCATGTGTCGGAACGGCGCCTGTTCGGCCACCTGCGTGAATGCGGACAAGACTCCAGCTTGCCGAGAGGCCACGAATCCGCCGAGCAACATCGCCCCCTCGCCGAGCCAGCGATCGCTGGAAGCTTCCTCGAAGAGGAAGAGTGGCAACGGATCGTGCGACATCGCCGCTGCCGAATACCACGTCGTGGGATTCAGTTCAATTGGCACTGAGCGTTCTGGAGCACGCGGGTGGCTTGGAGATCGCCACCGCCCGTCGTTCCCCCGAATTGCGCTGGGTTGCAGACTCCCCCCGGATCATTGGTGCATCCAGGAGCATTGCGCGTACTGCAAATATTGGCGTTGGCCGCCATACATGCGAGCAACGAGATACAATTATTCGCATCCCCCGAACTCGCCGTATCGTTGCAGTCGACCTGGACCGACAATTGTTCTGCACACCGGGTGCAGTCTTGCCGCACGCCACCACAACACGCGCCACCGACACAGACACCGCTCGCACAATCGCTCCCCGCAATACAGGCTTGTCCCGGGTCACAGCCATCGCACGAACCACCGCAATCGAGATCGGTCTCGTCACCATTCCGTGATTGATCGAGACACGATACACATCGCCCATCGACACAGTGGTCACGTTGACAATCGCGGTCGAACGCACAAAGCCGTCCGTCGGCACAACGCGTGCATTCGAGGTCAGCGCCACCGCAGTCGGTATCGGTTTCGTCGCGATTGCGTTCGCCATCGATGCACGACGGGGCGGGCATGCACATCCCGACTTCGCAGATGGCACTGACGCAATCACCCCCTGCGGTACAAGTTTGCCCGACCGTACACGTGCCGCCGCAGATACCACCACAATCGAGGTCGGTTTCGTCTTGATTGTGGGCGCCATCACCACACGTTTCGATGGTCATCGGATCGCTCGTGACGGGAATTCCGTCATCGTTCGAATCTTGCTCTCCGCTGTCGGACACCATCGGCTCCAGCGTCTCCGCTGAGTCCAAACCGGACTCGCTCGTCGAGTTCAAAGGAGTCTCGCTCGTCGACGATGGAGACGTTCCACTCGCCATGGCTTCGGCCTCCCCACCATCGAACGTCTCGCCGGACATGTCGCCGGTCGACGCATCGGCAATGGAGGACTCGACGCATGCACCACTCCATCGACCGGCAAAGACGTCGAAACGCCGCTGCGAGAGGCAGTCCGCATCCGGGAAGCTGCAATGTCCGACCGGCTCGCAGAGTCCCTGCTCGCCGCACTGCGAATCCGCCTCGCAACGGAATGTGGATTGGAGACCACAAGCAACGCTTTGGCCTACGCCCATCGCACATCCCCATGCGATGAGCCACGCCGTCCAACCGCGGTCCGACCGCACGGCCCAGGCCCCCCGCCCAGCTCGAGCCCTCCCACGTGCACTCACCTTAGCCCTACCCCCGATGTCCTACGCCCATGTCCCTGCCCCACGTTGCAAGGTACCTCATCGGGGCGTGCGGGGCTCAACGCCCTCCCGTCCTCTTTTGCAACTCGGATACGCGGCGCTGAAGCGACGCATTTCGGAGTGGACCCGTGCTGACGTCAGTGTTGCGAATGGAGGGAGTGCGTCCGCTCCCACCCCACACGATCTGTTCGACGCCTCACTCGCGACATGCGAGGCACTCACGGCGTGTATGGTCGCGAAGCAACGCGGCTTTGCCCTCGAACGCGTCAACGTCGAGGTCGTAAGTGACGCGTCTCGCGAACGCGAGGGCACCTATGCCCTCACCTTACAACGATCGAGATCGACCAACTCCCGCTCGCGACCGCGGGCTAAACCCAATGAGTTGGGTCGCCGCGCCCGACGGATGCGAACGGTTGGCCACCTCCTCAGCTCGTCACGTCAGTCGACGGGGCGCCCGCGAAAGAGTCGGCGTCCTCGCGGTTTGGGCGCGCCGGGAACGGGGGACGCCCGCATCGTGCCCGACGATGAACCGGAATCGGGAGCCGGCAGATCGGGGACGTCGAGGACGGGATTCGATGAACTGATGCTCGCGAACGGATCGCGAATGAGCCGCGGCAACCGACGAGCGACGAGCCGCGCTCCCATCCGGAGCGACGCGAGATTGGCGGCCGAAGGCGCGATGATACAGAGCACGTTGCCTTCCTCGAAAGGATGCAACCAGAGCAGATGCTCGGTGTAGCGAAGAACGCAGTGCGCCAGATCTCCACCGTGACTGTTGATGGCTTCGAACAATCGCGCGAGACGAGGTGCGGCTTCGGTCAGCGATTCGACATCGAACACCCCGGGCAGGTCGCTGCCGAGGAGGGTGCCATCGGTGCTGACAACGAAGCTTCCCACGACCCCATCGATGTCGCGCAACCCTTTGAGGCTGTCTTGCAGAGAGCTCATGGATTCCATTCCAACTCGCCTGGTGCACCGCGGTCTCCGGAAGCGATGCCCCACCCGGTTCCCACGCGTCGCATCACGCAATCTTGATCGCCGACCCGAGCATCGAAACCTTCGAAGCGATCCAACTCGAGTGCGTCTCCGATGATCTCGCCGAGCCGGGATGCGTAGGCCGCGATCGCTCCGAGTTCGTCCGCATCACCTTTGCCGTAGCGGAGCAGCCCATCGCGACCCACGAGTGCCGCGTGGGCGATCCGATCGTCTTCGTCCACATGAGCGAACGCGTTTCCGTCTGCTGGATCATCCACGACCTTCATCTCCACCTCGTCCGCATCGGTCCCTTCGGCCCCGGAGGGGCGTGAGGCCTCGCGGAGCGGACTTGGGCCACCACGGCGGTGTTCTTTCATTGCGATGAGAGAGCCACCGTCCTTCGGGTCTCGGTGAACCTCGTCGTGCCACCGCGCCGCGCGTAACAGCAAGGTCTGCGGCGAGGCCGAGATCGTGGCCTTTGCAGGCCATGCACGGACACAGGGTTCGACGCTGCCATGACTCCATTCGAGGATCTCGAACGCAGCATCCTCGCCGCGACGCTGCTGGGTCTCGGCATCGACCACTCGCCCTTCGTCGAAGAACAAGAACCCAACCCGTTGCTCGGAACGAACGCGATAAACGACGCGATCGCGGCGCGTGCAACCCATTTGAATCAAATCGGACAAGCTCGCGCCGCTGAGCGACGCACGAAACCCTTGTCGACTTTCTTCTACGTTCTTCATCGAACCCCAGAGCCGCGAGTGGTCACGACCACTCCGCAGGATAAGCATCGGCCCCGTGGCACGCCAAGTCGAGGCCTTCTTCTTCTTCGATCGCCGACGCACGCAAACCTACGAACATCGCGATCATTCGAAAGAGTAGGTAGGAAATCCCAAATGACCACGCAAACGCAGCCACGATCCCTATCGATTGGGTGGCGAGGTGGCCCAGCGTGAACCCCGAGCGGGCGAAAAGTGCCGCGGAGAGCGTTCCCCATACGCCGCAAATCGCATGCACGCTCACCGCACCTACCGGATCGTCGATTTGCAGTCCTTCCAAAAAGAAGATCGACGCGACGACCAGGCAGCCTCCAATGGCGCCGATGCACACAGCCGCAGTCGGGGTCACGATTGCACACGGAGCGGTAATCGAAACGAGCCCCGCGAGCGCCCCATTGACGGTAATTCCCACGTCGGGTTTACCCACCCAAATCCAGCTCGCGACCGCTGCGGCAATGGCGCCTGATGCCGCGGAGAGATTCGTATTGACGGCGATCAGCGCAAACGCCTTGCCTGCTCCCCCAAAGGGCTCCAACTCTCCGCCGGTGACTCCGAGCGTGCTTCCGGCGTTGAATCCGAACCAGCCGAACCACAAGACGAACGCCCCCAAGACGGCGAACGGCATATTGTGACCGGGGATGGCTTTTGCTTCGCCACGAGGACCGAACTTGCCGATCCGGGGTCCCAACGCGATCGCACCCGCGAGCGCTGCCCACCCTCCCACGCTGTGCACCACGGTAGATCCGGCGAAATCGATGAACCGTGGCAACCCGAGGCTCGCCAACCATCCTCCCGCGGGCGCTTCGAGCCAGCCACCGCCCAAAAAGGCGCTGCCCCAAACCCAGCTCCCGAACACGGGATAGATGAACCCACTGATGACGCACGTGTAGATGACGTATGCGCTGAATCGAACTCGTTCGGCCAATGCCCCAGAAACGATCGTGGCCGACGTCCCTGCAAAAACGGTTTGAAACAGCAAGAACGCGTACGCCCACGTCTCGTCCTCGACCCCATGGAGGGCAAACGTGGTCGTACCGAAAAACCCGTTGGATTTGCCGAACATCAGGCCGAACCCAACGAAGAAAAACAGGAGCGACGCAAATGCGAAGTCCAGGAAGTTCTTCATCATGATGTTGACGACGTTCTTCGCTCGAACGAAGCCAGCCTCGACCAGGGCGAACCCGGCCTGCATGAAGAACACGAGGATCGCGGCCACCACCGTCCACAAGTAGTCGACGGACAAGTGACCTTCGCTCAGAGACATCGCCTCCATCTCGGCGGGAACATAGCAAGGTCCGTTGCGAATGGGTGACCGCACCGGTGACGGATAGAACGCGTTCGGCGTGGGCTACCGCCAACGGTGACTCATGGATGAGCTCACTCCGCCCGGTAGGAAAGCGCCAACGCAATCTCACGGCGAACGCCTATGACACCGATCCGTTGCAAGGCATACGTGATGTCCCTCGAGCGCGTCATCCATACGACGGCCCCCGTCGTGTCGCTTACGCCTTAGTCTTCGTGGGTTGTCACAGTGACGACTGATTCGAGCCGGGCGCGAGCGCCGTAGCCCAACCGAGCGCCGTGACGGACGCAGTGAAACAGTCCTTTCCGGCGGTGGAAACGCTGATCCATGGATCCATGGATCCATGCGATCGTCGAGCAACGGGAGCCGAACGTGTCACTCGACCGTCGCGGGGGTCGGACACCGATCGACCGCTTCGCGAACGCGTCCCGACCATGCGGTCACGAGTTCGACCGTCGAAACGTCCTCCGCATAGACGCTGTACCACCCCTGACGTTCGTGCGGGGGATCACCGGTGAACATGCCTTGCTGCCCAACGCCCCCGGGTTGCTCGGGCAACCCTTCGCCGCTCCACGCCCAGGGAAAGGTCCCCGCCAAAGCACCGCACGACTGGACGCTTCGGTGCGTCGCATCGAACACGAGGTCGAAGTAGCGATCGCGAAAGGTGGTGCGTGCACTGGGCTCGAAACTGCCATCATCGCGAGCGAGCCCCGTCTCGAGCAACAAGACCGGCTTGCCGAGCTCCTCGGATTTGCGCACCTGGTCTTCGATGTAGCGGGTCGCGAGGGCTGCAACTTGGTCGAAATCTTCACGGAGTCGACCCGGCCGGGTCCAACTCCAGTTCTCGGGCCACACATGAAAGCTCACGATGTCGATCGCGTCGCTCGCATGATCGGCTTTGAGGTCGAGTCCGTTGCCCTCGGGCCACGGCGTATCGCCTTCGCTGCCGGTCGTGACCAGATGATTGCCATCGAGTTTTTTGATGTATTCCGCCGTCCTGCCGATCCACTTGCGATAGTCCGCCGCATGGTTTCGTCCGCGGGGTTCGTTGGCGAGTTCCCACGCGAGCACGGCCGGGCTGTCCTTGTGGGGAAGGACCACGGCATCGATCGCTTTCCGGAACAACGCTTGCGCCTTCTCGTGCGCGAAGAAGCTCGCCGAAAAGTTTTGATATGCATCCCAATCCCCTCCGCCCTCGGGATTGGGATATGGGATCGATCCACCGCCGGCCCAAGCTAGGTATTGCGGCATGCCGCCCGACCAGAACCAGAAGTTCGTCAGGGTGAGCACCGCCACCATGTTTCGCTCGGTCAACTCGGCCAAAAACCAGGCGAGGCCATCCATCCCCTCAGGGGTGAATACGCCCGGCCGAGGCTGCAGACTCGGACGGATCCGCCATGGTTGATCGTCGGGTCCCTCGAACATCGCGAGCACGCGAAGCGCGGATACTCCCATCGCGGCGAGTTGCGTGAGCTCCCGGCGGACCCGTTCCCGCCCTTGCGGAGTGCGACTCTCGGCGACGGCAGACCAGTAGTTGAAGCCGGTCATGTAATAGGGTCGACCGTCGCGGACGAGCTGGGTTCCTCGGGTGCTGACGAAGTGCGCAGGGGGCACGACGCGAGTCACGGGGACGACGGGCGAGGCTTCGGAGGCGGCCTCGGAGGGTGACGCAGAATCGCGATCGCGATGACAGCCGGGCAACAACGAAGACGCCACGGCTCCCGTGACGAACGTCCGTCTCGGCAAGTTCCAGTCGGGAGTCATGCGGCGACGATATCCCAAGCACGTGGCGGGGCGGTACATGGCCGCCGATGCGCCTCGCCCCAGCCGCTCGCGGCCATGGTGTTGGTCGGCTGGGCCCCGACCACGTCGAACACCACTCCGGTGTCGAGTGAGGATTTGCCCAAGCCCGGCACCCACGCTGTCTCGGCCGCGACCCAGACGTCCCCGTCGAGCGGCTACGAGCGACCCGAGCCGGCTCGATGCGGCCGCGGAGAAAAAGCGACGTCATCGACCCAGACCTCGAATGGTGCCCTCCCCCAACCAGTGTGATCCGGAGCCTCCCAGGTGAACGAGTCATGAAACCCAATCTGGTTGCGGTGCGAGCAATTGGGATGGAAATCATTGCAGGTGGCTTTTACAGGCACCCCCGATCGAGGCAATTTCCACATACCAGTTCAACGCATCCAAAACTCGATCCCGTCGAAGGCTGATCCATCGTGGGGAACGCAATCCGGATCATCGGGTCCGCCTGGGGCGAGCGCATCCGATAGCGAACGGATTCACTTGCAACAAACCGAGCCTTCGATCGCGATGGGGCCACCCGGATCCGCGACGATGGACCCGAGCGGCGGTTCACCACTTTCAGGACAACGATACTCCGGACGATGGATCGCACCGTCACCCATGTCCCCGACGACTTTGCCACCTTGGCCCTCGCACGCCGCAGCGGTGAGAGCGGGTCGCTCACCGCCTTCCTCGTTGGCCGGCGGATCCGCTGTGGCCGGATCGTGTGACACCGTAGGGGCGGATGTTCCCGACGTTCCCGATTTCGAGCATGCGGGGAGCAGCAGGACGACCCAGACGAAAATGTGGTTGCGCATCGTTTTTGGCTCTATCACCCGAACTCGGAGGATGGCAACGACGAGGGCGCAATTTCGTCGAGCCCGTTTTGCAATGGGATCGCAACCCCTTTCGCGGATCCACCCTCGTTCTACGAAGACAATCCGATTCTTCCCGACGACCCCGCCGTCGGCCTGACGTTCGCCACGTCCACGCCCGGGGAACAAGGTCTCGACGCCATGCGCCTCGCGGGGGCCGTGGACGAACTCGAGGCCTTGCCGTTTTCGACCAGCTTGCTCGTCATGCGAAACGACACCCTCGTGCTCGAGCGGTACTTCAACGATACCGATCCGAACGACAGTCAAAACGTCCACTCGGCATCGAAGAGTATGCTGGGGCTGTTGGTGGGCATCGCGATCGCGCAGGGGTACATCGCGGTGTTCGACCAACCGATGGCCGATCTGCTTCCCGATCTGTTCGCGGGACTCGAGGCTGAAAAGCGGGGCATCACGGTGGGTGAGCTCCTGACGATGTCGGCCGGGTTCGACTGGACCGAAGATGTCTCCGATACGCGCTCGAAGGCTCGCCCAACTGGCTCGAGGCGATCGTCGGCCTACCTCTGTCGGAAGCTCCGGGCACTCGCTTCAACTACAGCACCGCCCAGTCTCATCTGATGGCGGCGGCCCTGGCCCATGCCACGGGTCAAAGCCTGTGCGACTACGCCCACGACCAGCTGTTGACGCCTTTGCATGTCCGAGCCGAGCGATGGGGTCGCGACCCGCAGGGCTACTTCTCCGGGGGATACAACGTCTACTTGACGCCTCGCGAGCTGCTGAGGTTCGGGCAGCTCGTGTCCCGGCGCGGTGCGTTCGATGGCGCATCGATCGTTCCCGCCACCTGGGTGGACGACGCCGTCCGTGAACAGATCGCGGACGCCTTTCCATAAGGGTACGGCTACTACTTCTGGCTCTACCATCCCGCGCAAGCGATCGTGAACATCGCATGGGGCTATGGTGGTCAACTGATCTACTCCGTGCCGGAGTACGACCTCGTCGTGGTGATCACCACCAACACGCGAGACTTCGACCCCGACTACGACGGATCGGCACTGCTCCTCGAGCACATCGTCGGAGCCGTGATCTGACCAATCCGGGCGTGGTCGATCAGGTATCGGACTCCCACCAGTCGTCGTCGGTCGCGTTCGCGGCCACTTCATCCGTGGGCCAGTCTTCGATGTAGCTCTCGAGCATGGGGAGCTGTTTCAGTAGCTTCGACATTTCGTCGGTGTCGGCCGGCTCGAGCTCTCGGGCTGCAATGAGCCCCATGTTGAACCGCGTTCGTTCATCATCGGTCGGGGTTCGTCCTTGATCCGTGATGCGGCGCATCGCCGCGAGTTGGTTCCCGATCGACTGCAGCGCAAAGCTTTGCGGCGAACTCGACAAGATGCGTCCGTGCAGCTGAATGCATTCATCGAGCAATTGAAAGAAGTCCGCTCGCGAATCGATGTCTCCGTAAACGCCAGCCATGGTGCTCCTTAGGGCGTCCCTACCGGTACAGCGGTACCGTTTTGCGTCGCGAAGGGGACGTATCGCTGGATCCCGCCGCCTCGGGTGGGGTGAGTTTGACCGCTGATCGACCAGAAGTCGCCCACGGGGGACGAAGTGCTCTCGAGGTAGGGGGTGGCTTGGTTCATTTCGTATTCCGTGGGTACTTTCGGAAGCACCGTGACTTTGTCTTTCGGGGGGTTCCCCGAATGGTGGATACCCAGGTCGGTCGGTTCGAATCGTGCGTCGGCATAGTACTGACCTTGGTACCCCCCCGGGACTTGCCATGAGTTCTGGCGTTTCGGTATCTGGGGTGGCGGGCCAAAGTGCAGGGGTTGGGCGAAGTCGATCCCTTTGATCTCCGAGCGGGCCTCGGCGGTGGTGAGCTTGCGGAAGTTTCCCATTTTCCCTGCAGGAGCACCCGCTGGAGGAGGCAAGTTGATGTCGAACTTCTGGCCGTACTGCTTGTAGAACATTTTCGCCACCACCTTCCGTGCACGTAGGTGATCGGCAGTGCTTCCTGGGCTTGCCGCAAGCTCCGCGATCTTGGGCGAGATACGACGAACCTTGAGGCTCGGTGGTTTCTCTTCGTCGACGCCTCGCGCCGCGCTCGGCTCGGCTCCGGGACATCCGAGTCCCAGCGGATCGCTGTGGCGCATCGGGTTGCCGGGCCACGCGTAGAGGTTGAGCCCACCGGCGAGACCGATCGGGTCGCTCTCGAGGAAACGCCCGAGCTCCGGGCTCCAGTTCCGATATCGATGCCCACTGAGGCCCGTCTCCTCGTCGTAGTACTGGCCGACCAAACGGAACGGCTGATGAAACCCGGCTCCGGTCGTGATCGTGGCTTCACCGTACGGGCCCACGTTCGCGTCCCAGACGACGTTGCCCGCGGTGTCTTCGACGTGTTCGATGGCACCGCGGTGATCGGCTTGAAGGACGTAAACGCGCCCGTCCTCCGATTTGGCTTCGATGTGGTCGTACTCGACCGCCAGCACGGGCACGAGGGCGTCGATGTCTTCGTAGATGTAGAGCCGCAGACGACCGTCCGGGAGAACCTCACCTGCAAGCCGATCGCGTTCCCAAAAGAACTCCGTCACCCGATCGGCTTCACCGACCCGCTGCCAGCGCTTGCGCACGCGTCGGCCGAGGGCGTCGTGCTCGTTTTCGAGGGTCGTCTCCACCTCGCCCGCGTGATTGCGAGCGACGATGGCGAGCATGCGACCGATGTCGTCTCGCACGTATTCGGTTTTCCCAGCGAGGCCGGACCGCGCGCAGACGTGGTCGCGGTGGTCGTAGTCGAAGCGATCACCGTTGGCACGGTAGAGGCGGTTGCCGGGGGCCTGGGCGAGCTGCGGTTGGCCGACCAGATCGGACGCGCTCCTGGCCATCGAATCGGGCACGAGCCCCTCGGTGAGGCCAGGCTGATGGAGCAGGTTGCCACCTCCGTCGTGCTCATAGTGTTCCACCCGGTCGTCCGGGTGATGAACCTCGGTCAGTCGGTGAGCGAGGTCTTGGATGAACCGGGTTCGACCGCGTCGCTCGTCTTCCCGATAGTGCACATCGCCGACCGAATTTCGCACGAAGCGTCGCCGCCAGAGACCTCGCGGGGAGTCGTTGATGCGACTGATGCATTGCCCTTCGCCGTCGTATTGCGACGTTTCCACGAGGCCATGCGCGAACCGTCGCTCGACGATGCCGCGCAGGACGAGCCTCACCTCGTGCTTGCGGCCCGTCGGGTCGGTGATCTCGAGGCGGTCGCCACCGTCGAAATAGCGATAATCCACGACGAACACAGGCCCGAGGCCAGCTTCATCGGACGCGCGGGGGCGAAAGACGAGGCGCCCATCCAGCGAACCGAGCTGTTGCCAAACGCCGGCACCGTCGCGCGAATCGAGGGTGCAGCGTCCGAACGGGTCGTACGCGCGTCGAATCATGTTCGTGGAGGTCGCCGTGGTTCGCTTCGCCTCGATGATGCGTCCCCGGTCATCGCGTACGAACGTTTCCTCAGCGTGCTTGCAGGCGCGCCGCCGCAATGTTCCGAGCGGGCCACGAAGGTATCGCACGAGGACGTCGTCGTTCGGACCGCGCTTTTCCACGAGCGCGCCCGCAAGATCACGAACGTAGCGCTCGCGCACCTTGCCCAGCCGACGAACCGCCGCGAGCCGATCGCACCGATCCCAATCGTATTCAGTCGTGACCCGGTTTGGATCTCGAACTTGGACGAGCTTGTCGCGCTTGCCCGTGACGAAATGCGTGACGTGGTCGAGCGGGTCTTTCGTGGAGGTCCGTTGGTTCCACGAGGCGTAGGTATGAAGCCATACCCCTCCGTCGTAGTCGCGGATCTTTTGGATGTTCCCGACGGCATCGTAAACGAACCTTCTCCGCAGAACGCGGCCGTTGCCGAACTGCTTTTCCGTGCGGAGCAGCAGGCCGGCGGCATCGCGGACCTCGGCTTCGCTCCCCGCACGATCGCGCGCGATGAGCCCGCTTGCGATACGCTCCGAAAACGCCTGAGCGATCGCGTTCTCCCGCGGGACGCTGAAGCCGAGCGGATGGCGGCTCCCATGCTCCTGCTCGAGCACCGTGGCCGGAATTTCCGGCCGCAGCGGGTCATGCTCTGGCTCGTTCGGGTTTTCGGTCGGCGGATGCGAGTAGCCCAGCGGATCCCGCAGGCCGGTTACGGCTCCAAGCGCATCGTGAACGACCTTCCAAACATAGCCGGTCGCGTCCACTTGGGCGTGCAACAGCCCCGTTTCGTCACGCAGGAACACCCGCTTGCCGCCATGGGCGTCTTCGATCTCGGTGAGCCCCCCGGTCGGTAAATAGCGATACCAAGACATCGCACCATTGGTCTCGTGCGTGACCTTGGTCTCGTTCTTCGCAGGGAAGTATTCGACGCGAACCGCATCCACATCGTCCTCGCCCGCGACGCGAATGCAGCGACCCCGTTGGTCATAGGCATAGACGAATGAATAGCCGCGGCGATCGGTTCGACGAATGACCCGGCCCCCATCGTCGTAGGTCCAATAGAAGCTATGATTGTATCCGTCGTGCCCGGCGCGCAGACGACGTCGCTCGTCATAGGCATAACGCATGGGCGTGGACTCCCCCGTGGCCGTCCGAGCCAGGATCGATACCAAGAGCCCATCCTGCCACTCGAAGTAGAGCGCCCATTGCTGAGTGTCTCGAACCGACTGCAACTCCCGGCGATCGTTCCCCCGGTAGTGCAGCTCCGTTTGTCCGCCATCGGCGTGGAGCAGCCGGTGGAGCCGCAGCTCCTTGCGCTTGGGTTCGATCCGGGTGAACTCGCGGACGGGTTCGTTGCTGCGGCGGAGCTGATAGACGAGCCCACTGACCCGAGTGAGCCGCCAACCGTCTTTCGTGACGGACTCCCCGTCGACGCGCACATGGGCGAAGCGTAGTCGTTCGATCGGAGTCTCGAGCCGCAGGCCATCGAGACCGATGCGGAGCGACCAGTCGAGGCCATGCCGATGGCCCGCTCCGATTCCGTGGTTTTCCTTCGCTGCGCGAAAGCTTTGGTAGTAGCGCTCCCAAACGAACGGACGGTTACCGTCAATCCTGAAGTCTTGCGCGACATCCCACACCTCCCCGGTCACGACGTCGACCGGGTCACCTACGAAACGCGGACCCAAGTTGAAGCAGCGAGTCATCATTCCCCGTTACCGCGGACACGCCTTGCATCCCGCACCAATCGATCCCCCTTCGTCGCTCTTGTTCCGCTTGGCGCCGCGCCGCAGCCCTTTGGCCGCCTTGAGCAACCCTTTGAGCGACTCGAGGAGGTTTGGACAGGGAAAGCCCCCGATGAGGACGTTGGGCGACCCCAGCATGAGCGCTCCGATCCCGAGGACCGGAGGGATCGCAGGATCCTTGCCCACCATCAGGGACAGGATCAACGCAGCAGCATCGGCCGCGACTTGAGCCGCGGCCACCGTGGCGGCGAGCGACTGCCCAGCCGCCGCCGCTGCGGCGGCTTCGGCCTCCGCTGCGCTGTCGGCTGCAGCGGCCTCCTGCGCGGAGTGCTCGGCATCCATGGCGGTCGTCACCACGCCGAGCACACCCGCGGCCATCCCCGCGGCCATCATGATCTTGCCGAAGGCATTCATGCCTCCACCCACCGGATTGCAATGCCTCGTGAGATCGCCCATTCGTGCGGCCCGCGAACCGCCGATGAACACCGAGCTCGAGCCGGTGATGATCTCGATCGGTGGGAACAACGAGCCGCAGGTCACCCCAATCCCGATGTCTCCTGCACGTGCGGCTGGCAGCCCATTGATGAGCACGCTCACGGCACCGGCACCGATGATCGTTCCGATCGACGGCAAAGGTATCGGGGGCGCGGGAGGGATGAGGCTTGGAGGATGGGCGTGCGGATGAGGCGGCCCGAGGTGGAGGGCGGTCAAGGTTGCAGCGGGGAGGGCTGGGCAAGCCGCCGCGATACCAGCGGTGGCCATGGCGAAGCCGGTATCGAGCAACGTCGCGGGAGCCGACATCAATCCCAACGCGCCCCCGAGCAGCTGTGACGCGACCCCAGCCGCACCTTGATGCTTGGGCGGCAAGGACATGAATGGCGCCGCCTTTTCGTTCACCACTTTCGCCATCGCGTCGAGCGACGCGTTCTTGCCATCGAGTTTGATGAGGATCGGTGGCTCGGGGGGAACTTCCTTCGGCGGTCGAAAACCTTGCGGCGCGGTTCGACCCGACGAACCGCTCGTGTTGCCGCCCGATGGCTGGCCCTCACGCGGTGCATTCATACCCTGCCCTCATGGTCATGGTGATGTGGATGGGCGGCGACCTTGGCCGCGAGCCGGAGCTCGGCCAGTTCGCGTTCGTGCTCCCGCTGTTCGCGAGCCATACGGGCTTGTTCGAACAATGCGATGAGTTGAACGAGAGCCCGCTCGGCGATGTCGAACACCTGCAGCTCACGACTCAAGTCGACGGCGGCGCGCCACCGCGTCCGCGCTTCGACGAGCTTGTTCTGCTGTCCGAAGACGAAACCCTGCCGTTCCATGATCTCGCATTTCGGGTAGACCTGACAAAGCTTGCTCGCCACCTGATCGGCGAGATCCAAGTAGACCTCGGCGTCTTTCCAGTCCTTCATGAGGATGCATGTCCGCGAGATGCCGAGCAGCAGGTTGAGGAACGGTGTCAGCATGTCTTGCGAGGGGGGTAACGCCAGTCCCTGCTGGTATTTCTCTTTCGCCGCGGCGAGCTTGCCGGACTCGCGCAAAACATCGGCCGCCCCGCACACGCAGAGCGCCCGCATCGAATCGACACCGACCCTCGTGTAATGGTCGTAGCAGACGCCCCACTTGCGGAACGATTCGGCATAGCGGCGATGCGCGAAGTCGATAGCCGCAAGCTGGATGAGTGCCAGCATCCGTTCATGCTCCGGTGTCTGCTCATCGAGCGCGGTGGCGAGGATCGACGCGGTGGCGGCTTCGGGAGAGAAGTCGAGTCCGTCGTAGAATGCGATGCCGTCGATCTTCTCGTGCTCGACGAACGGGGCGAGAAACCGGGCGTTGCGTTGGTCGCGTAACAGCACGCGGGTGAACGGCATCCAGCCATCGAGGTCTTCGGTAGGCAGTAGGCCCTCGATCAACTGGCTGTAGGCGATCGGGTTCTCGATCGACGCGGGCAACAACCCGAGGATGATGCGGTGGTCGCCGTCCTTGGGCAGCTGGGCCCGCACGTAACCGAGCAGAGTCTTCACTCGGTCGCTCGGTCGACTCCGCCGGTTGTCGCAGTGGGTGGGCAGCGGCGGCCAGGGGGGCAGTGCGTCTTGGGCTCGTAGGGCATTGACCGCGTCGATCTGGAGTTTCACGGAAGCCATGAGCTCGGCGAGGTAGGACTCCACGTCCCGGATCGGGTGCACGAAGTGCAGAAAGACGTGCTCGGGGTGCTCGGCGTCGACGCTTTCGAGGGCGGTGAGCACGTAGGGCACCTCGTGGTCGGTGATGTCGAAGACGAGTACGAGGTCGTCTCGTTCGCCGTCGGCGACGAACTCGGAAAGATCTTGGACCAACTGTTGAAGGGCCGCACGCATTCGATGGCCTTCAGTTCAGCTTCACCATGGCGCCTTTGAGCTCGTGGATCCCGATCGCGCTGGTCGAGATCTTCGCCCCGTTGGTCGTGACCCCAGCGGGCTCGAGCGCGGTCGAGCTCCCTGGCGTGCCCACGGTGACTTTCCGTGCGCCTTGGATATCGATCGTGCCGTCGCTCTTGATGACGATGCTGCCCGCTCCACAGGTGAGGCTGAGCTCTTCGCTCGCCGTGATCTGGAGCTTGCCGCCCGTGCTCTCGATCGTGGTCTTTCCATTGGTGATGCTGAAGTCGGTGGACGTGCTGACCTCGATCTTGTCTTGCAGCAGCATCGAGTGGGTTTTTTGTTTGACCTCGAGCTTGTTCGACGCGTACGCCTCGAGGGCTCCGTCCGACACGGTGACCTTCTTGTCCCCCGTCGACACGGTTTCCGTATCGCCCTGCTGGACGGTCGTTTGCCGCCCCTTGTCGAACTGCTCGGTGAGTTTGTCCGTGACCTGGTGGAACTCGGTCGTGCCGACGGTCAGTTCGAGCGCGTCTCGCAACGTGACCGTCTCCTTCTTGGTGATCGTGTGCGTGCGAGTGCCCTCGACGGTGATCGTGACGTTCTGCTTCACCGTCTCGGTCTGATGGCCCGTGACCGTATTGCTCTGATCCCCTCCGACGGAAGTCGACTGATTGACATCGACCGCGATCGTCTGGTCGTGGTGCACGATCGTCGTGTGGTCGTGCTCGACGGTCTCGTTGAAGTCCTTCTGCGCGTGAACGATGATCTGTTCCGCACCGGCGGCATCCTCGAAGGTGAGTTCGTTGTAACCATCACCGCCGGGGCTGCTCGACGTCTTGATGACGCTTTTCGTCTTTTCGTCGGGCAAAGTGTAGGGCGGCATGTTGTCCCCGTTGTAGAGACTGCCGGTGACGACGGGCCGATCCGGGTTGCCATCGAGAAACTGGATCAGCACTTCCATGCCGATGCGCGGGATGAAGACGAAGCCCCACGACGGGCCCGACCACGGTTGCACGACCCGCATCCAACACGACGAATCTTCATCCGCCTCCGGCCGACGATCCCAGTGGAATCGAACTTTGATCCGGCCGAACTTGTCGCAATGGATCTCCTCACCGGCGGGACCCACCACTCGACCCGATTGGGCGACGAGAATCTCGGGCTTTTTCCGTCGATGCGGCGGCCGAAACTCGTGCGCGATCGGAATGCAGCTGAAGGTGTTGCTGTATTGGTCCTCGACGCGCTCGGCGACGGCGTCCACTTCGGCCGCATCGCCGCGATGATCCGCGGCAACGACGAGGAAGCGCTGGCCATCGATGTCTGCTCGGGGATGCTGACCGATCTTGATCACGACGCCCGGTCGCAGGTCGGTGACGTTGGACGTCCCTTCGAGGAACTTGGTCTCGCTGCGAAACCGCTGAAACGTGCGGAGCGCGAGCGGCTCTCGCTGATCCAGGTCTTCCCCGGTGTATGAGTCGGCCATCGGGTCACCGTCCACGTCCTCGATGATCTGACGGCGTTCATCGTGAAGGTAGACCTCCCGCACGGTTGGATGATGAGCGTCCGATCCTTCGGCGATCGCTCCGTCGACGCTGCGAGGAACCTTCTCGTTGTATCCGCGCGTCGAGACCTTGCTCGTGCGTCGCTCGAGCTTCCACCGCAAGGCTTGGATCGACTCGCAGTCGGCGTGGTCGGGTCGATCGAGAATGATGGGAATCTCGTCGTCCTTGACGAGAGTAGGCTTTCCGTAGTCGTTGTTGTTGTCGATGAGGACCAGTCGTTCGCTCTGAATGCCCTCGTCGAACGCAAAGAAGTAGCCGATCCCTTCCTCTTCCATGAGCCGGCAACAGAAATCGAAATTCGACTCACGGAACTGCGTGCAATAGTCGCGTTTGTCGTACGTGCCTTTGAGCAAGGACGCAGCATCGAACTTTCGCTCGTACGGGGTGAGCGACGCCGTCAAAACCTTGGACAGGATCTCTTTGACGTCCAGGCCCTGGAAGATCCTCGTGTCGACCTCGTGTTCGAGCAGACGAAAGGCCGGCACGACCCGCACGCGCAAGTGCAAGCGCTGATGGGTGACGCCCAAGTACTCGACCAGATCGACGATCCCGTAGATCGATCGCATGGGTTCGCGCCGATCGATGAGGAGTTCCGCACGCGCGCCCTCGAGTTCGTCGGTCGGGGCCTCGGGGTCGTCGCACACGAGGTCCACCAAGAGCTCGTACGGCTGGCTCAACGCTTCGGTCAATTTCACGCGACGCACTCGCAGAGGAATGTCCGGGCCTCCGACGATCGCGAACTCGTAGCGCACCGGTTGGATCGGTGGTTCGGCACCGCTGAGAACTGCGACGGCTTGGCCGAGTGCCGACGACGCTTTCCCGCCTCCGATCGCGCCCGCGACCACATCGGCGACCGGGGAACTCAGTGCACTCGAGGCCTGTGCGGCCACACCGGAGGTCTCGGCCGGCACGAGAGCACTTGCAACCGCCGGCGCGGCACCGATCGCAGCCACCGCAGGTGACTCGCCCGCGGCATCGACCGCATCGAGCACCGGGTCAGGCGCTCCGGCTTGCAGACCGCGATGGGCGAGGTTCGTAGCCGCAGACGAACCATCGGCGGACGGGCTTTGGCTGCTCGCCGCACGGGCAAGGTCGATCCCCGTGCCCGCAGCTCCGGCGGCCTGCTGCACGGTGGCATCAGCCTGTTTGGCCACATCCAACGCTTCATCTGTCGTAGGTTTTCGAGGGTCCATCGCTATCGATTTGCGGGTAGCCATCGCGAGCCCACCCGACGGATATGAGGAAGAGCGGCAGTTGACTCGAGCTGGCTCGGTAGGTACGCGCCCCGCAAGCAAGTGAAGCACGACACGTCGTGCTTATCGTTTGGGCGACTACAGAGTTTCAAGCGAGGCGTTGATGCGGTCGCGACGTAGCGTAGACATTTTCTCGCTCTCGCATTGAACCTACTCTTCTAGCGCATCGACCTAGCACGAGCATCGGTCGAATGACCGATGCTGGAGAAAACTTGCGCGACCCGGCCGCTCCTCGAATCGAGGCAATGGGTCAGGGCGGCGTGCATGGCGGTCGTCAGTACGCTTTGCCGGGGTTGAGGATCCCGTGCGGGTCGAAGGCCGCTTTGATTCGGTGCATCAGCGCGCGCTCGGCCGCACCGAGCATCGTCGGCAAGTAGTCGCGTTTGAGCATTCCAACCCCATGTTCACCCGTGATCGTTCCGCCGAGGGCGACCGCACCATGAACGATGTCTTCGAAGGCAGCGAACGCCGCGGCTCGCGAGGCCGAGTCGGTTCCGTCGAACACGATCGTAGGATGCAAGTTGCCGTCCCCGGCATGGCCAAACGTTCCGATCACCACGCCATGACGGGTGGCCGCGGCTTCGGTGAGGGCCAGCAGGGCGGGAATCTTGGGCCTCGGCACTGCAACGTCGTCGAGCAGCGTAGTTCCGAGACGTTCCAGCGCGGGTAAGGCCATCCGTCGTGCGGCGAGCAGCATCTCGCCTTCGTCGGGGTCGTGGGTGATGACGACGTCCCGAGCCTCATGCTCACGGCAGAGCACTTCGCATCGAGCGATCGTTTGGTCGGCACCCACGGCATCGCTTTGAACGACGACCAGGGCGGCCGCATCGGTATCGAGCTCCATGCGTGTCATCGATTCCACCGCCACGAGCGTGGTGCGATCCATGATCTCGACCAGCGAAAGGTCGGCGCGATCGAGCATGGCCACGATCGCGGCTCCAGCCGCTTGCAACGAGGGAAAGAAGGCAACCAACGTCGATGCCGGCAGGGGTGGAGTTCGCAAGCGGAGCGTCGCTTCGACGACGACGGCCAATGTACCCTCCGAGCCGACCAGCAATCGGTTGAGGTCGAGACCCGCGACATTCTTCGGTGTGAGGCATCCGGTCTGGATGACGCTGCCATCGGCCAGTACGGCCCGCATTGCCGCGACATGATCTCCCGTCACCCCATACTTGAGACAACACGGACCGCCCGCATTCGTCGCGATGTTCCCCCCGATCGTCGAGATCGCTCGACTCGAAGGGTCGGGCGCATAGTAGAGCCCGCGCGCGGCTGCGGCCGCGGCGAGCGTGCCATTGAGCACCCCGGCCTCCACGACCGCCAATCGGGTGGTCGGATCGATGTCGAGGATCCGATCGAGTCCCGCCAGGCTCAACATGATGCATCCGTCGATGGCATTTGCGCCTCCGCTCAACCCGGTGCCCGCCGAGCGCGGAACCACGGGGATCCGATGGGTGTTGGCGAAACGCAGCACAGCGACCACGTCATCGATCGACCGCACGCGAACGAGTGCCGCAGCCCGCCCCGCGGGAACGAGCGCAGCCTGATCGCGTGCGAAAGTGAGCAGGATGTCGGGGTCGGTGACGACCGGACAAGGAGCCAGCAACGCGGCCAGGGCTTCAGTCCAACCGAGGGTCATCGTAAACGCCTTGGGTCGCGAAACAATCCGTTCGCGAGCGCACGAGTTGACCCTTCGGCGGTACCGGGTGTCCAATCACGCATCATGGGGATTCATCCTTCCACCGCCGCGCTCCTGCTCATCGAATATCAAAACGAGTTCACCACACCGGGGGGTGTTCTGCACGACCTCGTTGCGCCGGTGATGGAAAAGACGCAAATGCTGGCCAATACCGTCAAAGCCGTGCAGACGGCTCGCCGTCAGGGCGTGACGATCATGCATATCCCGATCACGTTCGCGCCGGGATACGGAGAGCTCGGTCCCCATCCCTACGGCATCCTCAAAGGAGTGGTCGACGGCAAAGCCTTCGTGAAAGGCACTTGGGGTGCGGCCATCGTGGACGATCTCACCCCCGTCGAGGGTGACATCATCGTGGAAGGTAAGCGGGGCTTGGATGCCTTCGCGACCACCAACCTCGATTTCATGCTTCGCAGCAAAGGCATCAAGAGTGTCGCGATCGGTGGCTTCTTGACCAATTGCTGTGTCGAATCGACGATGCGATCGGCCTACGAGAAGGGGTATGACGTGTTCACCCTCATCGATTGTGCGGCTGCGACGTCGGCCGAGGAACACGACAACGCCATCAAATACGACTTCCCGATGTTTTCGAAGCCGATCCCGTCGTCCGACTTTCTCGGCCAGCTGAGTCCGTGAGCGCAGCCGGAGCGCGTGCGAGATCGATCCGCGCATCACCAGGATCGGCCACCGCCACGAAGCTCCGGAGGACGTCGCCCGATCCGAATCGCTGCAATCACTCCTCGGCGGAGACCGGCAAACGCAGCAAGCCGGCCGGCGCCCGCCAGCGGGGGCTCGTTGCCCTGGTCCCTCCACCGGGCTCTCGCGCGGTTCGCCATCACGGCGTCTTCGCTCTGACCCCCGTCCTGAATCGACACCCCATCGACCTGGCCTTTCGTACACCATTTGGCATTCGCTTGCTTTCGCGGTGAGCACGAAGACCCCGCAGCTGCCTCGGTATTGCGACACGTGCCGCTCGCTAGAAGGCGTGAGCCACCGCGTACGACTCGTCGAGCCCACATTGCGTCCTCGGACCTAATGCGCAATCACCATCAATTGTGCTCGGCAGGATCGATACTTTCCGACATTCGCCCAATTCAATGTTCCGTTCGACCGGATGGGACGTCGCGCAAATGCCGCGAATCCGAGGTTTACCTATCGTTCCGCTGCGACGATCTTCGGAACGTTAGACCCGAGCCGGACCGCGCGGATTCGCCCGAGGCCCACAACGCTTCCCGCTGACCCGCAGCGGGCGCCCATGTCCTACAATGATGACACGGTTGACTCAAAGCCGAATCTGCACGAAGTTCGACACGCAAAGGGAGGACGAACTCGTCGCGAGCACTGCATCGAGCGTTCGCGAGCAAACACGAGCGGCCACTTCGTGAGATCTCGGGACGTCCTGTCGCAGGACCGCGACATACGAACCACGGTTGTGTGATTGAAGATCCCCAAAGCAACATTTGTCGACGCGTCGAAGGGTCAGCGCTTTCGCCGTTCGACAATCCCCGTTTGGCACGATTGATCCAATGATCTCATTTGAACGCGTCGATTCACGGGTGTTGGATCCTGCTGTGTAGTCGACCTGTACGGAGCCTTGCCTTTTCATCAACCATGAATTTGCTTGAATTTCACTTCTATTAGATCCACAAATTCGGAGTGAAACGGCGTAGTGTGGAAACTCGGGTGGATGGACGGATCATTGCTCTTGCGTTGCTGTCATGCATCGCCTGCGACTCCGACGGGTCGAACAAAGGTGAAACCGCAAACATCGGGTTCCAAGAATTTCGCATTGTGAGCGGTTTCGATGTCTCGATCGTCAAGGTCGGCACCGGCACCGTACGGATCTCATGGGTTTCCCAGGGGGTTTCACAGTACGAGGTTTGGGCGAGCAGCGACCCATACTTCACGCCCGGTGACCCTCACTCCGTGCTCGTCGCATCCGGGCCCTCACTCCAATATTCGACAGGCACTGGAGCGGAACGCTACTATCGCGTTCGAGCACCCGGGGCCGTTCTCGAGTTGTCGACGGTGGTCGGACAACTGCCGATTCCGCTCTATGCGGGATACACGAAACTCGGATGGTGCCTCGTTTCGCCGGTCGATACTTGGCTCGAGCTGAAAGCCGACATCAAGTCGAAGCCGAGCTACGGTGCAATGTGGGATGCGGCGGCGCAAGACTGGGAGTCCGACCCTTGCCTGACGTTCGAGGTCGGCGAAGTGCTTTCCGTGCTGCATTACAAGACCCCCACCCCCTCGACCTATACGATGGTGGGGTACGTTCCAACCGAGAGCGACGTCGACATCGAGCTTCTACCCGGAGACAATCTCGTCACATCGTTGCCCTTGCGTACGGGGACGATGATGGCGAGCGAGATGCTCGAGATCGTCCCGGCGGCACTGCGCGTCGGGGGCTGGAACCCGCTCACGCAGACCACCCACTGGTACCCCGACAACGGCGACTTCGTATTGCCGCGGTGTAGCCCGATCCATGTCGAGGTCTATGCACCCTCGACCTGGCCACCACCGGCGATCTGTGGCGACGGATTCACGAGTCCCAGTGAAGAATGCGATGACGAGGGGGAATCGGAAGACTGCGATTCCGATTGTACCTTCGCTATCTGCGGCGATGGGATCGTCAACGAACCCGCAGGAGAACAGTGTGACGATGCGGGCGCCGGCACCGGAACCTGCGCTGCCAATTGCACGTTCGCGACGTGTGGCGATGGGATCGTCAACGCCGGAGAAGAATGTGACGGCGGCGGCGAATCGGCAACCTGCAATACCAACTGCACCCTTGCAGCCTGCGGTGATTCGATCCTCAACACCTCCGCCGGAGAAGCCTGTGACGACGGTGGCGAATCGGAAAACTGCAATGCCGACTGCACGCTTGCGGTCTGCGGCGATTCGATCGTGAATACTTTCGCCGGCGAACAATGTGACGACGGCAGCGAATCCGAAACCTGCAATGCCGATTGCACCCTTGCGGTCTGCGGCGATTCGATCCTCAACACCTCCTCCGGCGAAGTCTGTGACGATGGTGGCGAATCGGCAACTTGCAACACCGACTGCAGCTTCGCAACCTGCGGTGATTCGATCCTCAACACCTCTTCCGGCGAGGCCTGTGACGATGGCGGCGAATCGGCAACTTGCAACACCGACTGCAGCCTTGCGACCTGCGGCGATTCGATCCTCAACACCTCCTCCGGCGAAGTCTGTGACGACGGCGGCGAATCGGAAACTTGCAATGCCGACTGCACCTTTGCGACCTGCGGCGACTCGATCGTGAATACATCGGTCGGCGAAGAGTGTGACGAAGGCGCCATCGATACCATGACGTGCAACTACAACTGTACGGCCGTCGAATGTGGTGATGGATACATCAACTCACCGGCCGGTGAGCAATGCGATGATGGCAACACGATTGACTTCGATGGTTGCAGCAGTACCTGCATCATCGATTTCGAGGAATCGTGTTCCGCCCTTCATATGGCGGGCCCCGGTCTTCCGAGCGGCAACTACCTCCTCGACCCAGACGGTTCCGGTGCCGAACCGCCGGTCGCCGCTTATTGCGATATGACGCACAATGGTGGCGGTTGGACGAACCTGGACTTCACGAATAATCGGGTGCTGCTCGAAAACGGACACATCGTCTATTGCCATGGCGGCCTCACGTCGACCGCCACGGCGATCACCTGTGACAATCCATTCTTCACCGTGAACAACAGCATGCCACTCTTCCATTTCGCTTGCGCAGGAACGGACGACTCGGCCGACTACATTCTCGACCACATGGCTCCGCTGCTCGGCCACCGTTCGTCGACCCCACTCGGGTTCGCAACCCTCAACCAGGCAAACATCCCCGGCGAAGGCTTTAGCGTCGCCAATCTCGAGTACTGCTACGTCGACGGCCAAGTCGTACTCTGGTCCGATCCGATTTGCGACGAGTACAACCGCCCGACGAATGCTAATTGCATCCCGAGCTTCTTCACGCTGACGATTTAGTCTTCGAGGGGCTTTTCGCAGACATCAGGGTCGTCAGGGGGGCCTGACGACCCCCCAAATCCCACAGAGCCGGACTGGTGTTGTCCGAGGCTCGGAACTTGAATTCACACCCATCATCCAGTCAATGCACGGATGACCGTCTCGTGCCACAGGACGCGAAAGACAGCGTCTCGAGTGGGAAAACCTTGGACGTTTTCAGGAACTGGTCCACACGCTCCTGAAGATCGTCGCGGACATATGCGGTACGCGGGTCTTTCCGAGGCGCCTTGCTGCGAGGCGAAGCTGCCCCGCACCTCACGTCCCTCGGTCGATGCGGCCTGAACGACCCTCCTGTCGAGTGTTCGCTGTCGCCCTCATCCAAGCGTACGTGCGATGGTGGCGGTGAATGGCGCTCGGCCAAGTCGCGATGTGGGGGTGGATGTCCTTCGTGACGACGGGGCCTCCCGTTGCGGTGAATTGGTCGGCTCCGGATGTTTGCCGCCCGAGCGAACAGGTCGATCAGCGGATCTTGGACTCGTTGGGCTCGCGCGATATCGAGGGCAAGGTCGAGGTGACCGTACGAGGGTCGTCCGGAGCCTGGAAGGCCGAGGTGGAGGTCATCACCGCGGAAGGCACGATTCATCGCACGTTGGGCGAGGCCGAATGTGGTGCGCTCGGGGACGCGATCGCCGTCGTGATCGCTGTCGCGCTCGACCCCTTTGGCGCATCGAGGGCGGCTCCAGCAATGGTGCCACCGATCGAACGGAAACCCGATCCAGGGGTCGTTCCCCCGACGCACGCATCCCATGCGATGGTGTCGAATGCGACAGATCCAAGTGCGACGGAGTCCAAAGCGACCGAGCCCTCGCCGCAAGCGACGGCCCAACCGCCTCCTCGCCACGACGCGGTCGAATGGCGAGGCGTGGGCGTATCGCTGGGCGTGGGGGGCGAGTTCGGCTTGCTCCCGAGCGTTCTTGGAACCGCCTTTCTAGGGCTTGTCCTCGACCTGGGCCCAGTGCGGATCGATCTGAGCGGCAACTTCGTGGGCGCTCGTCGCTACTCCCATGCACAGGGGGGAGGGGCCTGGTTCAACGCCGCGACCGCACAGGTGCGCACGTGTGGGGTGTTGCGAAGGCCCCGTGTCGAGTTCCCTTTGTGCATCGGCGGCGAAGCCGGAGTGGTGACCGCGCGGGGGCACGATCTCGCTCGACGAGGGACGGCTCGCGGCACCTGGGTTTCGGTGCTGGGTTCGGTGCGAATGATGGGTCGGTTGACCGCTCGATGGTGGCTGTTTGGCGACGTTCAGGGGATTGTCAGCCTCGTGCGACCCGGATTCACCATCGATGACTTCGAAAGCCCGCTCGCGGCCGCGAAGCCCGGAAGCGTACGTTTTGCCATAGGAGTGGAGGTGCGCTTCCCCAACGAAAAACTCCGGAGCCGGAGATGAAGCATCCGTGAGCGTGTGGGGCACCGCCGAGACCTCTGCTATCACGTCGCGACCCCACCCCGCCGAAACGGATCGCGCGAATGGGTTTCGTTCGCTCTACGCTCGCCACGTCGGTTTTGTCTGGGCCAACCTTCGACGACTTGGCGTCCCGCCCGGCGAACTGGAAGACGCCGTCCAAGAGGTTTTCGTCACGGCCCATCGACGGGTCGCGACCCTTCGTCCGGACGCGTCGGTGCGAGGCTGGTTGTTCGGCATCCTCCGTCGGATCGCGTTTCGCCATCGGCGATCAGATGAGCGGCGGCAGCGATTACAGCATGCCCTCGCCACGACTGTGGCCGAGCCGCTCGACCCCGAACGGCCATTCGTCGCCCGGCAAGCCGCAACCCTGGTGGAGGCATTCCTCGCCGAGTTGGAGTCGCACAAGCGCGAAGTGTTCGTGTTGGCCGAACTCGAACAGATGACCGCGAAAGAAATCGGGGCCATTCTGGAGCTCAACGCGAACACCGTGTCGTCGCGTTTGCGTGCCGCGAGGGCGGACTTCGTGAGGCATTTCCCCAAGCCGGGATCTTCGGATGGCGATGACGCGACGGAACCCGCAACCGCGCTACAGGCCGCGCGCCATCCTGAAAGACCTTCGTCGCGAAGCAAGGCGCGAATGCTCGCGGCGATCGTCGGCCGCCTGAGTACCGAGGGCCCGGTTTCCGCGTCCCTCGAACTCGTCAGGCGTCCACTGTGGGTACTCGGGTCGTTCAAGAAGGTGATGGTCGGGGCTTCGTTCGTCGGGATCGTGGCCGGCGTGTCGCTCCAGCTCCGCCATGAACGACCGAGGACGAGTCCCCCCCGGATGCTCGTCGACGTGGATCCCTCGTTCGCTCGGGAGAAACAGGACGCAGGGGCAACGCTCGAGCATTCTACGTTCTTAGCGTCTGGGGCCCTAGAATCGCCTGGGGATCCCCGGGATCGATTCGACGGGGAAGACCGATCCACACCTCCTACCAAGGGACTCGAACCATCGCGTTCCACTCGTGCTTCCGAAGATCCCACGCTACCGGCCATCTCATCGCTGAGCGCCGAAACCGAGTTGCTGCGAGCGATCCAGAACGCGCGGGAGCGTGGCGAACCATCGCGCGTGCTCGAGCTTGCGGATCAGCATTCGCGTCGATTCCCGAACGGTGATTTGACGTCGGAGCGGCGAGCGCTGCAGATTACTGCATGGTGTGCTCTGGGGATGGATCGCCAAGCGAGGACGGCGGCAGAGCAGCTCTATCGTGACGATCCCGAATCGCTCATCGCGCGTCGCATCATCGAAGGCTGCCCGAATCACGAAAGATGGCGGACCTGGAGATAGTGATTCGAGAAGGAGACACACTCATGCATCAATGGACTCATTCTCGAATTGTGACCTGCTGCGCGATCGTACTCATGGCATGCGATCCGTACTATCAATCGGTGACGGCAACGGCCGGGGCGTCTGACGTGACCGGGGCGTCTGACGTGACCGGGGCGTCTGACGTGGCCGGGGCGTCTGACGTGACCGGGGCGTCTGAAGTGACCGGGGCGTCTGACGTAACCGGGGCGTCTGAGGTGACCGGACAGTCCAATCCCATGGGCGAAGTGCTCGCTTGTTCCGATTATGCGAGTGCGCAAGGACCTGGTACAATAACGACGTTGCGGGTTCGCAATAGCCGCGATATCCCAGTCTACATTGAGTACTACGGTTCCGCACAAGGCCCATTCTGGCAGCTTTTCGATGTGAATGGAGAGGAACGCGACATGTGGTTCAACGGAAAATACATATGCTCGCTCGAGTACTGCGAAGAATACCTGACAACGACCGAATGCGAAGGCCAATGTACGGCAGATGATCATCCAAACTATGCCCGACTCGCCCCCGGGGCGAGCATCGAACAAACGTGGTCCGGCCTACGCGTCACCCAACTCGAGTTTTCTCCATCGTGCACGATCGGAGATTGTGTCGTCGAGTCCTGCTTGCGACGAGACTTGGAGCCCGTGGGTACCTATACCCTCGAGCTCGAGGCTTACACGGAATGCGTTGGACCCGAATGTGAATGTAGCTTTGGTGAGGAGGACTTTTGTGGGCTTTACCTCCCCGATGATGCGCTCTCAACTCCCCTCGACCTCTCGACTCTCTTCGCGCATCCAAGCGATATCGTCGAGATCACGATCTAGTCGGAATCCATCGTTCTGAACCTTTGCGCATGTCGATCTACCGCGTCAACGCCTGGGGACTCCGAACGTCGTGACGGACCCGCTCTCCTTCACGTTCGACCGGGCGCGTCCGCGATGGCTTCGTGTTATGCCGCATCGCTCCAGAACAAGGACCGTTTCGGCGGCCAACTGAGTCCGTGAGGGCATCCGGGATTCGAGTGCGTGCGAGCCTGCGGCGAGCGACTCGTCGCTCCACAGGCTCGCGGGCTATGGCAAAAGCGGAATCGCCAGCTTGGCCAGTTCATCGGGCGCACGAACCACTCGTCGCGTCTCTGGATCGAGGAACACGCAACCCGTCTTGGCGAGCGCAATGACGACGTCATCTCCGCGGCGAACCACTCGATAGACGAGATCGATCCGCGCATAACCAGGATCGGCCACCGCTACGAAGATCCGGAGAACGTCGCCGGCAAAGGCCTCGGCGCGATAGATGATCGCGGCATCGACCATGATGAGGCTCGTTCCGCCCACGTTGGACTCGTGCATGCCGTAGTGTTGGAGGAACCGCATGCGCGCTTCGTGCAGAAACGCGAGCAAGTTATCGTTGCTCAAGTGCTTGCCGTAGTTGAGATCGGTGATCCGCACCGCGAGATCGGTCTCGTATTTGAAGCGTTCGGGTTGCGCGACGTGGACCTTTGCCATGGTCGATACCCTGCCGGATTCAACCTCGGAGCCACACGGCCGAAGAAACCCCTCGCGGATAGAATCGACTGCCGCGCGCTTCACCGCGCACGAACTGGTCGGAACAGGCCCACCATCCCGCACGCTCGAGCCACGTGACGTGGGCGGCATCGCTGCTCGCGGCATCCCAGGTGCGCACATCCAAGATCGCCTCGGCCACGAACTGCGCGATCGCAATCTTGCTGAGCCACGCATTGTCGCTCGTGCTCGACAGCTTCCATCCGCCATCCTCGAACAAGCAGACCCCTGGCTTCAATACCGCCGCGAGGTGTCGCTTCATCGTATCCATCAAGATGCGATAGGGCCCGTCATCTCGCAGCACGTCGGCGCGTCCCATGAACCACGGGTACACCAGTCCTTCGACCGCGGGAACGATTGCGCCGCGATGGCGACCGTCGAGGCTTGCGGGGATGTAGCCGAGTTCGTCGCTCCAGGCGGCAATGATCGAACCCGCTGCCTTCACGGCCATCTCGGCGGCTGCTTCCGCGACGGTCGTATCGCCCATCCGGAGCGCCAGGGTTTCGATCGCGATGTGGCTCGCCCAACTCTTCGTCGCGAGATAGAGGTTGCCGCGTGCGGGCCCGAGCGAGCCATCGAGAGCGTCGTACGTGGTGATCTCCTGCCCGCTGCCCACCCGAGCCCCATCGCACCCCATGAGCCCGGTCCTCCGGCCAGGCTCGGGATCATCGCGACGCAGCAGGCTTTGCGCGCAGTCCAGAATGACCGCGCGATGGCGGTGAAGGAACCCGTCGTCGTTCGTCCGCGCGACGTACATGCCAAACACGAGGACGTAGTTCGTCAGCTGCTCGTAGCTCATGTAGCTGAAGCAGCGGCCGGGGATGTTGGGCTGTTCGTAGCTCGAAACCCGAGGAGGTGTGAATTGCATGGCGACCCCCTGGTCGTGACAAAAGCTGATCCCCCCCTTCAGCAGTTCCCGGGACCCCGGTCGAGTCACATCGTCCCAATACGCATAGCGTTCGGCAAAAAACTCGAGGACGTTGCGCACCGTCCACGGGTGGCGCGCTAATTCATAGAAGGTTTGGTCGACGGCGAGATCGAGCGTATTGAGCATTTCGTATTCGCCTTCGGCGACGACCCACAACGGCGTTCCCCCGCGGTCGAGCCACGCCGTGTTGCCATAGTAGCTGTGCACGGAATGGGCATAGATGAACTGGCGTTCGGGCGACAGCAGACTCGCACGCAAGGCGAGTTCCTCGCGGTACGCGGCCTCGTAATAGATCTGACGTCGGTCCAACGCGTAGGCGAGTACGGCTTCGACCGACGCAAAGTAGCGGCGATAGAAATAGGTCGTCGGCACGCCGCTGCTCACCACCCCGGGACGGTAGAACGCCACGGCGAGGGTGACTTCGTTTTGCTCGTGAGGGGCAACGGTCAACCGCAGGCCACCGACCTTGCCCAGGCGAAAGCAACGTTCCCCCGCCCGCGCGAGCCCGTCGTTGAGGCTGAACTCGGTAAACGCATGAACCGAGGGCCGGGTCATCGCTCCCATCGCCACGGCTTGACCGAGCGCGACGCCGGTCAGCCCATGAGCGTCCGGCCCTTCGAGCGGACGAAACGCCTGTTTGTCTTGTAATGCGAACACCGCATGAAGTGGCTCGGCACCGTTCGAGTTGTCCGCCACGATCCGCACGAAAACCGCAGGACAGCAGGCCAGCCGAAGATCCGCTTCGGACGCGACCTCCGGATCGGGAATCGGCACGCGAGGGGAGACGATCTCGATCGTCAAGGGGCCTACGATCCAGCGATCACACGCGGGGCTCAGGTCGCGCTGCACTTCGTCCAAGTCGATCAGCTCGGCCCGCGGCGCCGCCATGTTGGCATCGGCCTCGTACGCCGCCCGATCGTCCCGTGGATCGGCGAAAAACGGCAGCACACGAGGGACCTCGCCCCCGGATTGCCAACCGAGGAACACGTTCTCATCGCCCGGACACCCGCGCTCCATGGAGACGCCGGCCCTCGTGCCGGCATGGCCGAACGTCAGCGAGGCATAGGCTCCCATGGGTGAATGCTGGACGTTGAACCAACGCTGCATGGGCAGACTCTCGAGCGACGTCTTATCACGCAAGTCCCCCGAAACGGTGCTCCCTCGCACTAGTACTCGGTGCCGGAAGTTCGTGGCCGGTTAGGCGCGGAGCTGCGCCGCGAGGGCAAGGCGCGAGGCCGAAGCTGTATCGGGCCCCAACTACAGTGGGGGCGAGCGCCGAGTAACAACACCATCGGGCTGCAGAACCGTGCATGGCACGGAACGAACTTCCGGCACCGAGTACTAGACGCCGTCGCGAGCCAAAAGTGCGGCCGCGTCTGCGAAGGCGGCTTCGATGCTGGCGTCGTCCAGGTTTTGGCGATGGTCGGTCAACTCGAGCGTCCACCGGTCGCCCTGCGCTTCGGCGACTTCGATCGCTTGAATTGCACCCACGACGGGATCGAGATCGATGAGGAGGGATCGAATGATCTTGCGAACCAGCGATCCGGTCGAGGGAACGATCTCGATCCGATACCCGCGACCGCTCGGTACGCGGATCACCCCGTGACTGCGCAACCCCTCGTCCGAGTCCCCAGCCAACAACCGCAGGAGGACCTCGCTGAGCCAAACGGCTGCGGGCTCGTCGTCGCTCGTCACGAGCTTCGCCGCGGTGCCTTCCGTATGCGAGAGGATCCGCACGGTCGATCCCTCGATCCACGTGGTCGACCCTGAACGATCGTCATCTCGGAGCAACAAGCTCGCGGGCGCACGAAACACGAGCGTGGTCGAAGTCCGGAGCGGCTGATGGAGGAGCGACGACTTGCGCTCGATGGCCGCATGCGCGATGAGATTCCGCGTCTTGCGGGCGTAGGCGTTCCAAAGCTCGAGGCGGTTGACGAGACGGCGGTCGTCCGCCGATTCGGGGGCGGTCGCCCAACCCCAACGCGGTTGCAGGGCACACCCCGATGCCAGGACGACGGCCCGCAACACGGAGCGACGCGACCATCCGAGTTTGAACGAATTCATGGGACGGTCCTCGGTTCGCGTCGGCCGAGGTTGGGAATCACGATCCCGGCAAACCATGGTGCGATGAGACCCCCGGCCGCCAATGCCAGTCCAAAGTGTTGCCACGCAGGCAACTCTGCCGATGCGAGGGCAAGTCCACCGACGACGAAAATGCCACCCGTCGCCGCGAGTTCGAACGGCGCGCGCGGGGCTCGATGGCGGGCAAACGCGACATAGCTGCCCATCGCCATCGCCGAGATGAGCAAAAGCGCGGGCAAAAGCCCCGGCGAGCCCTCGATACCCAGCCACGTCAGCGCGCCGAGGACGAGCAACGACGTGCATCCCCCGGCAAGGCCCGCGAGCCAAGCACACGGCAGATCTCGTTCGATCAGCCAAACGATCAGCATGCCGATCCAAAGCTGGGCGAGCAGGGCGACGAACACCCCACTCGTCGGCGACCGGCCAACCTGTTCGCGTGCGATCGCCGGGCCGCGAAGTTCGAGTCGGCGGCCCGTGTCATCGATCACGACCGGCAACGGCCGACCATCGCGATGAAGGTCGAGCCACGTCGTGACCGCATGACCGTCCTTCGACGACCGGATCGCCGGTTCGACCCATCGTACGAGCGGACTCTCGAGCAAGCCCGCCGCGGACGGGAGCTCGAGTTCCGTGGAGGGTCCGTGCAGCACTTCGCCGAAGGCATCCGAGCGAAACCCTCGCAGCTCGAGCTCACCGCGAAGCCGAGCCACCCGATCGGGGAGGTCCAATTCGGCGAGCCAACGTTGGCGGCTCACCAGCATCGCTTGCGGGAGCACGAGCAACCCAGGCCCAGATACCGCCACCGTATCGGTCGGTACGAGCTTCATCAGGGTTCGCGCGTCGACGGAGGCCCGTTCCATCGCCTCGGCCCGCGTCGACCCCAGCGAGGTCGCACGAACGAGAACGGCAGGATCGAAGAAGTCACGCACGAATCGCTCTTGCTCGTCTGGCCACGGGCCGAAATTCACCTCGAGCGCCACGACAGGATCGCGAGCCCGTACCGCCATCGCACCGACCGCGATGGCGATTCCGATGCACACGAACGCAAGCCAACGCGGCACGGCGGGTCGTCGCGACCGTGCCTCGCCGATCGCACCCTCGCCGATCGCACCCTCGCCGATCGCACCCTCGCCGAACCACTGCGCGATCGGTCGTCGGCCCCAGCGAACGAGGAAACCGCCCAGGAGAGCGGCGATGAACCAGGGAAACGCCCACGCGCGCAGCGCGGGATACGGCGTGAGCCACAACGGGAGCAAGGCGGTCGCGAGGACCACCACCATCGGCCCCGAAGGGTCGCGACGGCCCATCCCCGCGGCGACCACTGCGAGCAGGAGTGCCACCAGGATCGGAAACGAGACAGCCGTCACTCCCGAGGTCATCCCAGCCGCAGCGAGGAGCACTCCGCTCGCCAGCACGAGGTCGACGAGGGGCAGCCACAACGACCGCCGCCACAACGCCAGCACGGCAGCCAGTCCCGCGAGCGCAACGATCGCAGCCGACCTCCACGATCGTCCCACGCGGTCCCGAGCCTCGAGCTCGGCGCGGTGGTAGCCCACGAGCGCGACCCCGAGCTCGCGACTCCGGGCCAGCTCATCGAGCACCGCGAGCTCCCCCTCCGGCGACTCGGACAGCACGAGCATCAACAACGCCCGCCCGCGCCGGTCCAACAGATCTCCCGTATCCGTGACCCGTGCACCGGTCGATCGCCACATGCCATCGATGCCGATCGTCGCCGCCGCCCGCTCCCGCAACCCGAGCGGATCGCGACGCGGCTCCTCTCCCACCAGGTTGAAAAACGGCGAAGACAGTCGCGCTCGCAGGGCCGTGACGGCATCGGTCAGCGCGACATCGCGAAGCTGTCGACGAACGTCCTCATGCGCTTCGGTGGGCATGAGCGCGAGCGCATGAGTGTCGAGCCACCACGCGAGTTCGTGTGCAGGCGCACCGATCGGAGCCCAGCGATCTCCCATCGCCTCGTGAGCTGCCAACGCGGCGAGCAGGAGGTCTTCACTCGTCGCGGGGCTCTCGGCGGGGATCCACAACATCACCCAAGCCCGATCGCGCTCCGATCGATGGATCTCCGGAATCAGCCCCTCGATGTCCCCTGTAACGGACAAGCCGGTGCGAAACCACAACGTCGCGAGGCCGCACAGGACGGCCCACGCCAGCAGCCATCCCCAGTGACCTCGTGAAGGGTTCGACGCGTGCGGCACGTGAGCGGACTCTAGCGCTCCGGACGTCCGGGGACGCGCTCTTCGATGCGAGCGATCGCCCAGCCATGGGCGCCTACCCACGGGCGCCTACCCACGGGCGCTCAGCTGGGTCGGCGGTCGGCGGTTGGCCTCGGTCGAAGGCGACACCGTCCACGCCTACCCAAGGCCACGCCTACCCAAGGCCACGCCGTCACGCAAGGCCACGCGGGTGGATGATCTCATTCGCGCGCCATGGGACCTCCGACGTCGATCTCCACGCGGTGCTCTTGGCCATCGTCGCGCAGCAGGACCGTCTTTTCCGGTTGTTCGACGCCGTCGCACGTGACGCGGGTGACCGTGCGGTTGCCACTGTCGCGGCCGAGATTCTCGATGTGGACATGGTAGATGGCATCGCCGTGGCGATAGTGGAGGTCGAAGCCGGGCCATGCGCGAGGGAGCAGGGGCTCGATGCGCAGCCGGTCGCGTTCGCGGCGAACACCCAAGAGCGACTCGAGTACGAGCCGGTACATCCACGCGGCCGAACCGGTGTACCAGGTCCAGCCGCCACGTCCGGGATGTTGCGGGTTGGTATAGACATCGGCGGCGACCACATAGGGCTCGACCTTGTAGACCGCGATCGCGGTGGCGCTGTTGCCATGACGCACCGGATTGAGGAGGGCAAAGAGCTCCCAAGCGCGTTCGACCTCCCCGGCCGCGGCGAAGGCCATCACGACCCATACGGCCGCGTGCGTATATTGGCCGCCGTTTTCCCGCACGCCAGGGACGTACCCTTTCACGTACCCGGGCCGCAGCGCCGAGGTGTCGAACGGTGGATCGAACAACTGGATGACGCCCAGGTCGCGACGCACCAACCGCTCGTCGACGGCCCCGAGCGCCTGTCGACTACGTTCGGGATCACCCACCCCGGAGAGCACGGACCAGCTCTGGGGCAGTGAATCGATTTGGCACTCCGGATTCGTCGAAGAACCGAGCGGTTCGCCGTCATCGAAGTAGGCACGGCGATACCACCCGCCGTCCCAACCGTGCTCCTCGAGGTTCTCACGCAGCCGGGCCGCCTCGGCGAGGCATCGTTCGACGAATGCCGAGTCCTGATGCAGTCGCGCGATGTCGGCGAACCGCGTGAGTACGTCGTGCAGGAAAAAGCCGAGCCATATGCTCTCACCCTGTCCTTGGTCGCCGACCAGATTCATCCCGTCGTTCCAATCGCCGCTGCCCATCAGCGGCAAGCCGTGCCGGCCGAAGCGAAAGCCGTGCTCGATAGCACGCCGACAATGCTCGTACACGGTCGCGAACTCCTCCGAGCGCACCGGTAGATCGTAATAGCTATCTTCTTCCGGCTTGACGCTGCGGCCCTCGAGGAAGTGCACGTTCTCGTCGAGTACACCGGTGTCCCCGCAGGCGGCGACGTAACGGCACACCGCCATGGGGAGCCAGAGATAGTCGTCCGAGATCCGCGTACGCACGCCCCGGCCGAACGGCGGGTGCCACCAGTGCTGAACGTCGCCCTCGAGAAACTGTCGCGCCGCGGCGCGCAGGATCTGCTCGCGCAAGAGACCCGGTTCATTGTGAACCAGCGCCATCGCATCCTGCAGTTGGTCGCGGAACCCGAAGGCACCCCCTGATTGATAGAATCCGCTCCTTCCGAACATGCGTGCGGCCAGCACTTGATAGAGGAGCCAGCCATTGGCGAGCACGTCGAGCGTCACGTCGGGCGTTTGCACGTTGACGCGGCCGAGCGTACGACTCCAATAGGCCCAGACCCCCTCGAGCGCGTGACGGGCCGCCCCGATGCCGCGGAAGCGTTGAACGAGCGTGCGGGCGTCGGCGAGGTCGCGGCCCGAGCCGAAGATGAAGACGACCTCGCGTTCCTGGCCGGAGGCGAGCTCGACCGGCACCTGCATGCCCAGGCACGGATCCAGTCCCGCACCCACGCGCCCCGAGAGTTGCGCTCGCCGGAGGAACGCTGGATGGGCGGCGGTGCCATTGCGGCCGATCAGCTCCAAGCGATCACCCGTCACCGAACGCAGCGTTTCGCTCGCGTCGAGGAACGCAACCCTGGCCGAAAACTCGCCGTTGTAGGCGTTGCGCGCCAAGAGAGCGTTGGTCTTGGGGTCCACCTCGCTCACCACGTAGGGCTGGTTCGCCGCGCGAGCTCGGCCGAGCACGAGTTCGAAGACCGCGGTGAGCGAGAGCCGTCGCGAATGCGCCGAATGGTTTTTGAGTTTGAGGCTCAAGAACTTGAGCGGAGCGTCCGTCGCGACGAAGGTCTGCAGCTCCGTCGAGATCCCGCCCTCGTCGTGTTCGAAGACGCTATAGCCAAAGCCGTGGCGCGTCGTATACGAGGGCACACCGCCGGCCGGCAGCGGTGTCGGGGACCAATAGCTACCGTCCTCTTCATCACGGATGTAGATGGCTTCGCCGCTCTCGTCCCCGACCGGATCGTTGTGCCACGGCGTCAATCGGTAGGTATGGGCATTCTCGCACCAGGTGTACGCTCCGCCGCTTTCGCTGACGACGCTGCCAAACCAAGGGTTCGCCAGCACGTTCACCCACGGGGTCGGCGTCCGCGACTCTCGTGTGGTGACCATGACGTATTCGCGGCCGTCGCTGGTAAATCCACCGAAGCCGTTCCAGCCGATCAAATCGGGTCGATCGAGCACCGTGGACGCCTTGCCGAGGGCGATCGGAACCTCCGCATGATCCGCGAACAACCATGCGGGCATCTCCACGTGCAATCGCCGGTTCACCTGTTCGGACAGCGGGCCATCGACGTCGCTGAGGATCAATCGCGCGACACTCTGCATCAGGACCTTGTCTTCGTCGGAGAGTTGATCGCTGCGACGCACGAAGATGCCGCCGGGGCGCTCGAGCTGGCTCGCATCGCTCGGGCCGATGACGCCCAGGATCTCCTCCTGCAAAACCTGGCGGTAACCCGAAGTGTCTTCGTTCCAGATCACGAGGTCCGCGACCAGTCCCTTGATCCGCCAATACGTGTGCGCCTTCACCAACTGCCGCACCAACGTGAGGTGCTGGCGATCACCGATCTTCACCAACACGAGCGGCAGATCGCCCGAGATGCCATAGGCCCAGAGCGCCGATTGACCCTGCTTGTTCCGGGCGATGGTGCTCCTCGGCGCCCGCAGGGTCGAGTTGGCGTAGATCACGTGCCCCGCGAGCCGTTCGAAGAGTTGAGTGTCGGCGTCGGTGAGGTCGAGCTGACGCAAGACGACCTGACTGTGGGTCCATGACAGCTCGAACACCCGCTCGGCGGAGTGTCGATCGGTGTATTTCTCGACGAGCGCGAGCGCAGCATCCCGGGTTTCGACCACGCCCGTCACGAGATGGATCCGCGCGGTTTCGTCGGGCTGGATCATCACGGTGTTGCGAATCGAAAGCACCGGGTCCAGCACCGCTCCTGCACTGTTCGTCAGGGCTTCACGATCGAGAGCCACGGGGTTCGCGGCCGAGCGACCGCGACCGATGAACTCGGCGCGCCCGGTCTCGTAGGATGTCGAGCCGACGCGCGCCCCTTGGACGGTCATCAAGTGCAAGAGCCACGGCGGCCGTTCCTCGCTCGAGCGCGGGCGACGGGTGCAGAGGATGGCCCCACGATCGGGGAGGAGCTCGGTTTGGACGAACAAGTTGCTGAACGCGGGATGAGCCGCATCCGCAGCCTGCTGGGTGAGGACGACTTCGGAGAAGCTCGTGAGCTCGATGATGCGCGCCGTTCGGCCCCGATTCGTGATGCTGACCCGGCGCAGCTCGATGTCGTCTTCGGGTGAGATGCTGATCTCGACGTGCGTCTCGAGTTTGCCATCCTGCCGGCGAAACTCGGCTCGGCCCTGCGAGAAGATGGCCTCATAGCTTTGCGCCGGCACGAGGGCGGGCTGGTGCGCCACCGACCAGAACGCCCCGGTCGTGACATCACGCAGGTAGCAGAAACTGCCCCAACCATCGCGGGTCGGGTCTTCGTGCCAACGGGTGACCGCCAAATCCCGCCAGCGACTATACCCACCACCCGCGTTGGTGATCGCCACATGATAGGTGCCGTTCGACAGCAGATGGACCTCGGGGGTCGGCGTGTTCGGGGTGGTGAACCTGCGGACGGTACTCTGAGCGTCGAGGCGGGTTTCCCGGGAGGCCGAGACTTCCGCGGGATGGGGATAGACCGACGGCACGCGGGGCACTCGTTCTTGCAGCAGCAGCTCGGTGGCACGGAACTCCGGATGGGCGACGAAGCGACGCTGCATCGGCCGATCGAGCAGCAGGTACGCGAGGGCGAGAAACGTCATGCCCTGGTGGTGCACCATGTACGAACGCACGATGACTCGGTCTCTGCCACGCGGCAGCCGAGCCGGGGTGTAGTCGACGGCCTCGTAGAATCCATAGGCGGCGAGCATCCCCTCGTGCGCCAGCTTGCGCAGGTTCGAGCAAGCCCGCGGAGGATCGATCATGAGCGCCATGGCACTCGCATAGGGAGCCACCACGAGGTCGTCGGCGAGGCCGCGTTTGAATCCGAGCCCGGGCACGCCGAACGCTCGGTATTGATAATTGAGCTGGGCGTCCGTCTTGTTGTAGCCCGATTCGGAGACACCCCACGGCACGCGGTGCTCACGGCCATAGTCGATCTGTCGTTCGACCACGCCGCGATACGTATCGTCGAGGATCGTCCGATCGTAGGTCGGCATGATGAGGAGCGGCATCAAGTACTCGAACATCGAGCCGCTCCACGAGAGGAGCGAGGGGGTGCCGCTCGTGGTCGTCAGCAGCCGCCCGAGGCGAAACCAGTGCTCTTGCGGTAGTTTTCCCTGCGCGATCGCGACGAAGCTGGCGAGCCGGGCCTCGGAGGCGAGGAGGTCGTAGAAGCTCGCGTCGAGGCGACGACCCTCGACGTCGTAGCCGATCGCGAACAGGTGCCGATCTCGATCGTAGAGGAACTCGTAGTCGACCTCGCCGAGCTCCATGCAGCGGTTCACGAGGTCCCCGATCGTCGCGAGTCGTTCTGCCCCACGCTCGGCGCCGAGCAGCACCGCGGCCCGCAGCTCGCTCCGCCATGCGCTGGCCGAGTCATCGGCCTGGGCATGGGCATGGGCACGGTCGATCGCCGGCACGAGCGTGTCTCCGAGTCGCGCCGTCTCGGCAAGAGTTCGCACATCGTCGAGACCATCGAGCAGCGCGCTCAGCTCGTCGGGCTCGGCGTATCGATCGACCTCGCTCCTCCGCGAGAGCGAGACCCACGGGGCCATGTGCGTCAGATCTTCGAGCGCTCGGCCGCACTGCGTCGCGAATGCGCCAACCCACGTGCGGAGCTCCGCGGTGCTCGATTCGCTTGCGCGGGCGAGGTCGCGGGCACCTACGACCAGATTTTCGAGCACTTGCTGGAAACCCGAAAGCGTTCGGGGGCGCGCCTCGAGCTGGTGCCGCAGCTCGTGGGCGGCGGCCAGCAGGTCCGCCGAGGGCGAGGGTGCCACGTCGAGGATCACGTCCAAGGTGTCCTGCAGACCCGCGAAGACCTGAGTCCGAATGACGGGGTGATCCGTCAATTCGCCGAGCCCTATCGCGAGCGTGAGCAGATGACCGATGAGGTTGCCACTGTCGACCGTCGAGACGTACGTCGGTCGCAGCGGTTCGAGCGAGCGGGTGTCGTACCAGTTGTAGAAGTGGCCACGGTGCCGCTCCAGTTTGCTCATCGAGCGCGTGGTCAGCTTCGAACGTTCGACGACCTCGCCGGCCGAGATGTACCCGAAGTCGTACGCTGCGAGGTTCGCCGTCAACGAAAGACCGATGTTGGTGGGCGAGGTGCGATGCGCTGTGCCGCGCGGTGGATCCTCCTGGACGTTGTCGGGCGGGAGATGGTTGTCATCTTCCCCGACGAACACCTCGAAGAATCGCCACGTCCGGCGCGACACCGTCCGCAAGAACCGCTCGTCCGTGGCCGCGAGACGAGGTCGATGCGGCAGGATCGGTCGGCTCAGCGACCAGGCGAGCGCAGGTGCCAGGGCCCACAGCGCGAGCACGGGCGCGGCCAGACCGAGGGCTTCAGGAGCGTACACGGCGACGACCAGAGCGCTGACCACCGCGGCGATCGGCGCGGCCGACATGACGACATAAGACCCGGCGAGACTCGTGCGGGTGCGGCGTTGGGCCTCCCTCGCCGTGCGCCACTCCAACAGGCCGCGTCCGGTGAGGAGCACCCGGCCGAGCGTGCGCCCGATCCCCGTGAACGCATTGAAGGCCTCATAGGGGAGACAAGCGAGCGCGAACACTTCGCGCAACAGCTGCCGCGTCAACGTGCGCGCGACGTCACGACCGTGCTGCCATCGCGGCAGCTCTCCGGGCCGTCGTGCCAGCTCGTCGGCCGCCCCCAGTAGGCCCGGCACCAGCAAGAGGGCCGCGACCGCGAGCATCGCGAACGGTGCTGCACCTTCGATGAGCCAACCCGCGATCAGCACGACGAAGAGCGCGATCGGGACCACGCTCCGTCGGAGATTGTCGAACACCTTCCAGCGTGACAGGCCGGAGATCGAGTTTCGGGCGGTACGCCCCTTGGCGCCCGGGACTCGAGTCGAGAGCCACGGGACGATCTGCCAGTCGCCACGCATCCAGCGATAGCGCCGATTCACATCGGCGGCGTAGGTCGACGGGTAGTCCTCGAACAGTGTGATGTCACTGACCAGGCCCGAGCGGGCGTATGCCCCTTCGAGCAGATCGTGGCTGAGGATGCGATTCTCCGGCAAGCGCCCCTCGAGCGCCCGTCGAAACGCATCGACGTCGTAGATCCCTTTGCCGACGAACGATCCTTGGCCGAAGACGTCTTGGTACACATCCGACACGGCACGCGTGTAGGGATCGATGCCCGGATCGCCAGCGAACAGACGAGCAAAGCCCGAGGCCATCGAACTCGCCATCGTGATCCCGACGCGGGGCTGGAGGATGGAGTAGCCCTCGGTGACGCGGCCCCACGTCTCGTCGTAGACCGGGCGGTTGAGTGGATGCGCCAAGGTGGCCACGAGCTCGCGCGCGGTGTCCCGCGGCAGCTGCGTGTCGCTGTCGAGCACGATCACGTTTTTGACCCCTTGCAGGGCCTCGATTTCACCCACGATCGTCGCGAAGCGTTCCGGCTCGCCGCGGATCGCCGCATTGAAGTCCTTGAGCTTGCCGCGCTTGCGCTCCCAGCCCATCCAGACCCCCTCGCCCTGGTTCCACTGCCTCCGTCGGTGAAACAGAAAGAACGGGGCCGAGCCGCCCGGGGTCGTGTAGCGGGTATTGAGCACACCGATGCCCACCGTGGCCCGCTCGAGCAGCGCGGCATCGTCCGGCATCGTTTCGCACGGAGCGTCGCGGAAGTCGCTGAGGAGGGCGAAGCCGAGGTGAGCATCACGATTGGCGAGGAAGCGAACTTCGAGCGCTTCGAGCAACTCCTCGACCTCGGCGAGATCGGTGAGGAGCGTCGGCACGGCCACGACCGTGCGGTGCTCGAACGGGATCCCTCCCGAGAAATCGAGTCGCGGCAAAACTCGTGGGGGCACGAACAGCATCACCGCCCAGTGGACGATGGCCACCGCGAGTTGGCTGGCGCAGACGGCAAACACCAGCAACGCGCCCGCGAGTCCCCACCCACGCAGTCCGACGGCCGCCGCCCCACTCCACGCCAGCAGCCCGGTCAGCGCGGCCGTGAGGATGACGATGGCTCCACCGTAGGCGACACCGCGAAAGCGGCGAGCGAGCTGGCGCACGATGGACCGCAGGTCCCGTCGCATTCTGGCCGCGCGTTCCAGCGCATCGCGGCCGTCGTCGACGAGGAAGTAGCCGAGATGAGCTTTGCGCCCCGTGATTCCCCGACTGCGGGCAGCGCTCGCCAGATGGAGCGCTGCTTGGGCGACCTCGTCCTCCGACAACGGCGATCGTTTGGCGATCGCCTCCGCGGCCACGCGATAACGATCGCGGGTCGCAAAATCCATGGTCGGGTACACGCCATCGGGATCCGTGCGAAACGTGCGCTCGAGCACACTCATCGCCTCGACGAACTCCCGCCAATCCGTCGCGCCGAGCAGGCGCAGACTGCCGATGCTGTTGCCGATCGCCACCTGGTTGGCGGCTTGGTCTTGGCTGACGAGCTGGAAGACGCTCTCGATGCTCTGCCCCCGTTCCGCCATGCGGTGCTCGAGCCAGGAAATCGGAAACGTCACCGCCGATCCCTGCCCTTGCAATCGACTGGCGAGCTCGGCCACGAACGCAATGGTCAGCGGTGGATCCTCTTTCACCATGTCCGCCATGACGAGCACGACTTTGGCGGGATCGTGGGCCGCTACATCGAGCATCCGCGCGCCCCAATACCCCGCGCGATCGCGATCGCGCCGCCCGGCCGTGACGTTGGCGACCACGCGACGCAGGTTCTCGATCAGCGCCAACCGAAGCATGATCGGAACGGCCCAGAGCTCCCCGAGCGTGAGTGGCCGAATCGTTTGGTACGACGTGACGAACGCGCGCAAACTTTCGAGGTCGAGCCGACCGTGCGAATGCGAGATGAGCTCGAGGGTGAGGTCGTAGACGCGCGGCGTGCCGGCGACGAGAGCATTGCCGAGCCGCGGCAGCTCACGGCTATAGCCGCGCGGCAAATGCCGACGGGCCGTCCGGATCTGCTCCTCGATGAGATGATAGTTGTCGATGAACCACTCGGCGGCAGGCGTGATCCGAGTGCCCCGCTGCAATGCCCGACTGATGAGCGAATGCGACTCACTCAGTTCCGCTTCCGTGGCAGCGAGCCGCGGTAGCAGACGATCGCGACCCACTCCCGCCGAAGGTGTCACCTCATGCCGAGTCGCCAAACTTCGCGCGTGCTGCTCGAGCTGACTCACGCTGAAGAGCTCGGCCTGCATCGGCGGCTCGTTCGCCACGACCGCACGGGGGCGAGCCCACCCACGGGGCGTTCGACTCAGCCGCAGTTTCTCCCGGATGGAGGTCAAACCTGTATGCACCTGCTTCGGGTTAGCACGGATCCCGAGAAAGAAAGGGTGGTGTGCAAACAAACGAGTTCAGTGCGGGCGAGCGACGCAGAGTCGCCAAAGCGGATGGCCAACGGGCCGGCAACCGTACATGTCCTATGGCGACAGGCCCCATCACGACGTCAAGCGAACGACCACACCGTTGGATCCGTGACATCCAGCGTCGGCTCGCTCGACGTTCGTGTGCCTTCGGTACGAGGCATACGAAAAAGTTTGTACTCGAAGACTCCTTCCAACCAATACCCCCCCGTTGCACGATCTTGGCGGGCGACAATCCGTTCTTCGTCGATCTTCGCGCAGGATCCGTCGAATCGCCGAATCTCCTGCTGGATCCGCTCGGCCAGATCTCGCTCGAGACTCGAGAGGCACGCGTCCCAGCGACTCGTGGAGTACGTGCCATGCAAGGGAATGACGTCACTCTTGGTGAAAATGTAGAATTCGCCCGAATACTCGGCACCCATAGGGAGGGGTTCGCCGTGCTGATAAACTCGTTTCTCGATCATCGCGATGACGTCCTTGTCGTCGCAACGGTAATCGGCGGTGGCCCTCGCGACACCGAAATTTCTGCGCACCGAGAGTGGCCGATGAGACCAAGGGCGCGAAAACTGCCGACCTTGCAGGACGCGAGCTGTGCCAAAGAACCGGAAGCTCGGTGACGATGGCTGAAACGCGTAGCTCCTCCCTGCCACCACTCCGGCAGTTGGGCCGGCAGTTGGGCCGGCAGTTGGGCCGGCAGTTGGGCCGGCAGCGAATGCACCGACGAGGAGGTCAGCGAGACCATCTCCGTTCACGTCACCCGCTCCGTTCACCGCTCTGCCAAAGGCGCTATAGGCACCCTGGCCGTCGATCATGAAACCTCCCGTTCCACCCCCAACGGCGGCGAGCGATATCGCCGCAGTGTCCGTCTTCCCGAACACCACGTCCGATCAAAGGCTGCGGTTCAGGTCACGGCGGCGAGCGATCGCGGAGGAGCACTCGGGTGCCCCCATGCGATCGATTCCGACCGGAAATAGGCACTCGAGTGCCCCCGTACGATCGTTCTCGACCTCGATGAGGCACTCGAGTGCTCATTCACACCCGATCTCGATCGCAAATAGGCACTCGAGTGCCCCCATGCGATCGATTCCAACCGGGAATAGGCACTCGAGTGCCCGAAATGCCGCGAGAATTCGCCCCAATTATGCACTCGAGTGCCCGACTACGATCATTCTCGACCTCAATGGGGCACTCGAGTGCCCGACTACGATCATTCTCGGCCTCCATGAGGCACTCGAGTGCCCCATGGCGATCGATTCCGATCGGGGGGTGGCACTCGAGTGCCCTCCCAACCGATCTCGATCGCCCGCTCCTCCGACGGGAACCGCGCGAAACGTCCCCGGAGGGGGGTTAGGCCTGCGGAGGGCCTTCAGGCCCTCCGCCGTCCTCGGGTTCCGGGTCCTCGCCATCCTCCGGCTCCGGCTCAGGTTCCGGCTCAGGCTCCGCCCCGCCTCCGCCCCCTCTGCGCGGCCCACGAAGGGGGCGCAGCGAGGGGGCGTAATCGCCGGCATCCTTTTGATTCCAGCGCAGATAGCCGGCGGCTCGGCGGCACTGGTCGTAGGCATTCGCGAACAACGTGAACGCCCGCGCGCGGACTTCGGCGGGGGAGAGCCCATCGCTCGCCGGTCGATCACGCGCGCCCATCGCGATGAGAATTTCGGGACCCAGGGTCGAGGCGCGGACGACGTCGGGTTTCTCGACGGTCGTGCGATTCTCGACTCTCGCCCAAGCGGCGGAGAACAGCGCCGCCAGAGCGACCAGGTCATTGGCGGTATCGAGGTTGCCACTGCCTGCGCGGATGGCTGCGACGGACCTTCGGTCGAAGTAGCCTTTGTGCGCCAGGAGCTCGGCGGCGAGCAGCATGTCCTCCCGAAGCGGCTTGGCTTCTTCGAGCAACGCGGCGAGTTGGCTCGATGCGACCTCGGGAAGCGCCAGCAAATGTGCATACCATGCGGCGAGCGCAAAGGTGCCCAGCCGATCGATGCACGAGACGTCATAGTCGGGGAGCTTTGCGGCCGCCTCACGCAACTCGCCGAGTCGCGGAATCGCACCGATCGCGATCGCGACAGCACTCGGGATATCGACATTGATCGCCCGGAGATTTTGGGTCGATAGAGCAGCCCATGAGGGCTGAGCGTCTGCAAACGCCAGCGCGGCTTCCTTGGGAATGCCGGGTTTGGCTGCAGCGATTGGGGACGACTTCGACTTCGCCCTGCGTTTGGCCATGACGAATGTCATAGCCAGATCGACAGCCTGTGAAAAGGCCCTCCCCCGGTGCAAAACGAAATGTTTACATTCGTGCATCGTAGCTGTTCCAAACGGCCCACGGGCCGGTCAACGAGCGGCTCGCCCCTATGTCCTGCCGGACAGGTGAGACGTCGAATCCATGGCCCTATCGATCGCCGGCCCGTTCGTTGAGACGATTGGGTTTGCGACATTCACGGCACGACCCTTTGGGACGTTGCGGAACCATGGGTGAACCGATTGAAGTCGGGGACTCCATCCGTTGGCAGGCACCGCTCAATGGGAAGACTTCGTCCGACGGTCACGACGAGCTCGATCCACGATTGGGCATGAGTCTCTCCGGGCGAGCCGTTCTGTCATCGCCCCTTTGTCGCAGGAGGCTGAGACGCCACAACCGATGGTCCGCAGGCTCGGCCAACGGGTCGAACGTTCGACGCCCCGACCTTCGCGGCCGCCTCTGATAGGCTGGGCACTCGTGACCGCGCACGTCCTGGCTGCAACCGTCGGGGTGATCATGCTGCTATCGACGAATCCGCCGTCACCCATGGATCCGCAATCTCCCGAAACCTGGCCAAGCGGATACGAGCTCGAGTGGACTGCACCGACCGAGTGCCCCTCGTCCCACATCATCGAGGTTCGAGTGATGAATCTCCTGGGTGGGCCACCCCTTGGGCGAGCCGGGCGCGCTCATGTCCGTGGTCGCGTGGATCGGGTGGAACCCGGCTATCGGCTCGTGGTCGAAAGCAAAGTTGGGAACGCCACTGAAAGCCATGAACTGAGCGCAAATGATTGTGACATCTTGGCGGACTCCGTCGTGTTGCTCGTCGCGTCCGTTCTCCAACCTACGCTGCGTACTGAATCGCCGTTGATCCCACCGCCCATCATCGACGCGCCAGCGAGCGCAGCGACGAAGGAACCCTCCTTGCCGCCGACCATCGACGCGCAGGCGGTCGAGGAGCTCCCGGTCACCGCTTCGAGTTGGAGGGCGGCCCCCGATCGGAGCCTGCCGCTGCGTTCCGTGACAAGACCGCAGGTGGCGGTTGGGTTGAGCGTAGGTCTCGAAGCAGGATCGTTCCGCGTGCCCGCCATCGCGTTCGCCGGCGCGCTCGGTCCAGTTTGGCGGCGAGTTCGCTTGGAAGGAACCGTCGATGGGTCGATCCCGAGGCGCGTTCGGTCCAACGGATTCGAAGCGCGGCTCACGTTGTGGACCCTCGGTGCGCGGACGTGTTGGAGATGGGTACGAGATGCTTTCGAGGTTCCGCTGTGCCTCGGGTTCGAGGCGGGTATGGTGCATGCGCAAAGCCGCCAGGTCGCACCGCCGCAATCGCGAGCGAGCGGTTGGATGGGCCCACGCGCCGGCACAGGACTGATCTGGCAACGCCGTGGTTTCGGCATTCGCGCAAGCGTCGACGCGACCGTGCGCCTCATCGGTCCGGAATTCTTCGTGGACGGGCAGTCGTTTTTCGACTCATGGCCGATTTCGCTCCGCGCTTCGGTTGGTATTTTCATTCAGTCACCACGGAAATCTCGAAATGCGGACACCGGCTAAACAGCCTATGCCCATGTCACCCGCGGAACCCGCTCTGGACGCGTTCCACGCGTTCTACCTCCAGCATCACGTGTTCGTGGCGTCGGTCCTTCGACGCTTTGGCATTGTGGGCGTGGCAACCGAAGATGCATTGCAGGATGCGTTCGTGACCGCCTATCGCAGGTTCGAGGAGGACGCCGATCGTTTGCCACGTCCGTGGCTTTATGGGATCGCGCGTCGGGTCGCGAGCAACCATCGACGTTCCGCGGCACGGCGAGCGCGTCGCGTACACGCGCTCGCCGAAACTGGCGCTTCGGCAAGCGCGTGCTCGAGCGAGCCGCTGGACGCGTGGGTCACACTCCGCGGCGCGCTCGCGAGTCTGTCGTCAATCGACCGCGAGCTGTTCTTCTTGGCCGAGGTCGACGGATTGACCGGTCGGGAGATCGCCGAGGCGCTCGCCCTCAACCCCAATACGGTTTACTGGCGTATTCGGATGCTTCGACAGCGACTGGCGCTCGCCGTCCACGAAGTCCCGCGTGCGCAGTCGGATCGTGCCAGCGATACGACCGTCGAATCTCGCTGGGCAAGGATCGCCGTCTCGCTCAAGGCCTCGGCACCACCGATCGCCCTCGAGGCACTCGGTCTTCGCGGACTCGGGGTGGCATCGTCTTCAGGATGGGCTGCGATTGCGCTCGGCGGGTCCGTCCTATTGGGGATGGGGGCCGCCGCGGCGAACCGCGAGCTCTCCCGCCCGGAACCATCGACCCGAGCATCGCCCGAGGTGCTCGAGCCCATCGAGATCTCCGTGGCGGGTCAGAATACTCGTTCCGACGTTCACCTCATCGATGAGCACCCACGCGTCATCGCATCGAATGATTCAAGGCAGCGATCGAGGGCACGATCTCGACCAAGGCCACATGATCATCCAGCCGCGACGGCCCTCACAAACGATCCCATCGGTTCTGCAGATGGGCCCCTCGCCGAATGGAACGGTCGACTGCTTGCCGCCATGCAAGCGATGCAGATCGGCGCCCCCCAACGTGCACTCGAACTCACCGCAACGGGAAGCGCCCCCTCTCCTGCACTGGACGATCTCCGCATCGTGCTCCACATCGAAGCCCTGTGCGAACTCGACCGCCCGGCTGCAGCTCACGATGAAGCCCTGGCCTTCATCGCAAGCCGCCCCGCGTCTTTGCAGCGCCCACGGGTTGCCCAAAGTTGTGCTCTTCCAACCACGGTAAGTGGAACTTCCGGACATCGTGAGTGATCGATGAGACCTCGATACGCCCACTCCATCATGCTTGTGCTGCTCGCCTCACCACTTGGGTGCCTGATCTCCCCGGTCGATCTGGGTTCAGGGTCCACCGGTGAATCGGAGAACGCGAGCGAGTCCGATGCCATGGCACCTGAGCCCGGTACGACCACGCTCGAGCCCGATCCCACGGCGTCGAGCTCCGGTGGGTCCAACGGAGGAGCCGAAGGCGATCCGCCGTCGTCGACGTCGACATCGTCAGCTCCATCGACAACGTCGTCCTTCGATTCCGAGGACGAGACCTCGACCGGCGCGTCGGCAAATCCTCCACGCTTGGTCCCCCCGCTTCCGCCACCTCGTCCTGAACCGGTGATCGCCGCCTGCACGGTCGGAGATCAGGTTTATGGATCCGAAGGCGAACGGTGCCCCGCGAACTCCATCTCGTTCGCCGCTACGAATATCGAAAACGCGTGCGGTTCCTGTGCCTGTACGCAATCGTGCGAAGTCGATGCGGACTGTCCACAACCGGACACCGGCAACGGCACTGCGACATGTTTTCGGGATTCGGACAGGGAAACTGGGTTTTGTCTCGTCGGCTGCGACGAGACAACGCAATGTCCAGATTCAACACAGTGTGCCGTCGTACTCGACTTTCCGCGAGAGAGCATCCTTGGGCAATCCGTGTGCCAAACGGTCGAACAGGATCGAGTGGTCTGCGACTATTTCAATCTCGGGGCGGGCCCATGTGCGCAATACACGGACGAAGCCACCTGCAATACCGTCACGTCGACGAGCAGTCCGCTACGTTGCCGCTGGGTCGAGGAGCAGATCTATGACGGCGATTCCACGTCGTGTGACCCGGTTCGCACGGAGCAACGGTGCATCCTCACCGAAACGATGAGCACTGGCGAAGAGGAGTTCTCGTGCGCAGGTTCGGGTTGTGCCCCCGGTTGGTCCAGCTACGTCGATACGATCGCTGCAGGAACATTCCGGTTGTTCGATCTACCGTGCGACGAACGTCCGCACGCTCGGCAATTCTTTGGAACGCAGTGTGGCCCCGAACTCGACATCAATCCGCTCTTGTGTGACTGCGGTATCGTAGCCTCCACTTGCGAGTGAGCCGCAGGGACGCGTGCTCGCGATGTGACGCGAGCGATCCTCCGTGACCGTCGAACCAGGCCCAACCAATCCCGCTATGTGGATCTGCTCCGTCGCTCGGGCTGCACGACCCCTCACGAGGGTGGTCGGAAACACGGCCGTCGTTTCCGACCAAGTGTCTACAATGAGTTGGAAGCTCATCATGCGTCACCCACCAAATACTGTCGCGATCTCGAAGTGACGCTGTCGGCAACTCGCATCGATGGGGGACCACGAAGCGGTGGGGCTCGATTCGTCTGTGACTTCGATGGGAAGACCGTCCAGGTGATCTTCGACTTCGAGGTCGACGGCAGGCCCGGAACCCGATCGACCGTTGGACCCGCTCGTGTCAAGGAGAACCCTCTCTTTCAGAAGTATTTTCCGGCTTCGCAGCGGGAAAGTTTCTGTACGGTTTGGAAGGTAAGGGTCCTGGCCTGGGGCGCGGGTGGTCGCCTCACCCCGCTCGCCGTCAGCGCACGGGTACCCGAGGAGGACGTGAAAAGGCACTGGTGACCGTTCTTCCTCGTGGTGACCAAACCAAGATGCTTCCGGACCAAACCGCGACCAAACCGCGACGGAACCCCGAGAAAAATTCGGGTGAGACTGTCTCCTGAATGGCCGTCGTGTCCTTCTTCGTCGCGCAGTGGACATTGTCTCTGCTCTTCCATAGCTTTTTTCTTCACCGCTACTGTGCCCACAGAATGTTCATCATCCGGCCCGGATGGGCTCGGTTCTTTCATTTGTGCACGTATGTGACGCAGGGCACGTCGTACATGCCGCCACGCGCCTATGCACTCTTGCACCGAATGCACCACGCCTTCAGCGATACGCCCCGGGATCCTCACTCCCCGAGCAATCATCGCAACGTCATCTCGATGATGCTCGCGACGAGAAAGGCGTTCGACGACCTGCAAGAGCGCCGAGTGGAACCTGAGGCCCGCTTCGAGGGCGGCTACCCGGAGTGGCCAGCGCTCGAGCGGTTCGGGAACTCGTGGACGTCGCGTCTCGGCTGGGGAGCGGCTTATGTCGTCATTTACAGCATGCTCGTGACACAGCCGTGGCAATGGGTGCTCCTTCCGTTCCAGTTCGTCATTGGCCCGATCCAGGGCGCCGTCGTCAACTGGTGCGGTCACCGGTTCGGATATCGCAATTATCCTTCGCAAGATGGCTCGACGAACGCGCTTTGGATCGACGTGATCACGTTCGGGGAGCTGTACCAGAACAACCATCATCGCTTCGCGATGAGTCCGAACTTCGCCACTCGCTGGTTCGAGGTCGATCTCACCTATCAGTTCATCCGTTGTTTGGTGGCCTTGGGCACGGTCGACTTGTGTCCGTATCCACAACGAATGCGCCCACCGGCTTCAGTCGCCGCCGAGAGCATCGCGAGTTAGCGCGGTCGTGGACCGCGATGAGACCCGATTTGTTTTCGTGCGACTGCCAAGTCAAATCGGGCTCGGCGGTCGCCGAATGTCAGCGCTATGCTAGAGTATCGCTCACGCGGACCTGCGGCGACACGGCCAAGCCAAGCCCAGCCAAGCCAAGCCCAGAAAGTCGGTTTATGGGAGAGAATGCGCAGTCATTTCGTAGTTGGGCACGTTCTCGACGTTTCGTTCTGTCGCATCAGGGACGCGCGGTCGAGGCGGACTACATGTCTGCGATGGCCGTTGCACGAGGAAAGGGAGGCCGTGGCGCGTTCGAGAACGCCCGAGTCGACTGGGCGAGTCGTCACGCGCTCGAAGCAGACCACGGCTTTTACCTGGTGGAGATCCGCCGCGAACCCATCACGATATCCGCGTTGGGCGAAGCGTTGGCCGTTTGCAGCCAATCGCGCGAAGACATCCTGCGATGCGTAGAACGCCTCGTCGAGGTGGGACTCGTTCAGGGCGAAGAAGGCGAGACTCGAGCCTGACGCCCGAGTGAGGTGGGCGCGACCCCGCGCTCACGGCATGCCCTCGCCAGCACCCAGTGCTCATCGAATCATCGCAAGCGGCAACGCGACCGTTGGCACGAGCAGCCGTCCGCCATGCAAGACCGGCGGCGTGTTATGAGAGGACTCGACCTCTCCATGTCCCTCAACGTCGCTCAACAGGCCGCGGTGCGACACCGCAACGGACCCCTGCTCGTGCTCGCCGGGGCGGGGACTGGGAAAACGCGGGTGATCACCCATCGAGTCGCGGCCCTGCTCGGCGAAGGGGTGCCGGCATGGCGAATTCTCGCGGTGACGTTCACCAACAAAGCCGCGGCCGAAATGCGCCATCGCATCGAACATCTGTGCAGCGGTGAGCACGACGTCAGCCAACTTTGGGTCGGCACGTTTCACTCGATCTGCGCTCGGATCCTGCGTCGTCACGGAAGCGTGCTCGGACTCTCCTCGCGTTTCACGATCTACGACCCGGGCGACCAATCGTCGGTGATGGGGCGGATCCTCAAGGAACTCAACGTATCCGACAAGATGTTCACGCCACGCGGCGTCCTCGGACACATCGATCGCGCGAAGAACCGCGGCCTCGGCCCGCAAGACCTCGACGCGTTGTCGCTGGTCGAGCCGGTGCGATCGGTCGTCCGCAAAGCCTACGAACGATATCAAGAGCGACTCCGAGCCGCCGATGCCGTCGATTTCGGCGATCTGCTCATGCGCACGGTCGAACTCCTGCGGGTGGCCGAGCAGCCCAAGGAGGGCCAAGACACCGAACTCGATCCCGTTCGTGGCTTTGCGCGGCGCTTCCTCCAGGTCGTGGTCGATGAGTTTCAAGACACGAATCCGATCCAGGCCGAGCTCGTCGATCGACTGGCTGGGAGAGCGGATCTATGCGTCGTGGGAGACGACGACCAATCGATCTATGGCTGGCGCGGAGCCGACGTGGACCACTTCTTGAGTTTTGCCGACCGTCATCGGGGCGCCGAGATCATTCGACTCGAGCAAAACTATCGCAGCACGATGAACATTCTGCGTTCGGCGGACGCCGTGATCCGCAAGAACCATCGCCGCCTGGGCAAGACGCTGTGGAGCGAAGCCGGCGATGGCGAACGGGTGCGCGTCCTCATGCTCGGCACCGAACGAGACGAAGCGCGTTTCATCGCTCGCGAGATCCGGGATGCCATCGATGAAGGGGCGAACGGCGACGAGATTGCGGTGTTCTACCGTGCTCATGCGCAATCGCGAGTCCTCGAAGACGAGATCCGACGCGTGGGCCTCGCCTGCAAAATCGTGGGAGGGATCGCATTCTACGAACGGCTCGAGATCAAAGACATTCTTTCCTATCTCGCGGTGCTGCTCAATCCGCATAGCGATGCTCACCTCTTGCGGATCCTGAATCGACCGACCCGAGGGATCGGTTCGAGCTCGCAAACGAAACTCGTCGAACTCGCGGCGAGCCGCGGCGTCTCGCTGTGGACCGTGCTCTGCGACCCCTCCGAGACGGGCTTGAGCAAGGCCGCCGCACGCAAGATCTCCGCGTTCGTTGCCATGATCGAGGAGCTGCGCGAGCGGTCATCGGTCCTGCGCGCCGACCAGATCGTCCTGCAGGTGATCCAAGCCACGGGTTATCGAGAAATGCTGGCCGCAGACGACTCCGACGAAGCAGCCGATCGGCTCGAAAACCTGCAGGAGCTCCTCGGCAATGTCGCGGAGTTCATCCAAGAAGCCCCCTCCGGAACGCTCGAGGAGTATCTCGAAGTCGTCAGTCTGACCGGCGGCGAACGAACGGATGGCTTGGTGACCGCATCGGTATCCCTGATGACGGTGCACAGCGCCAAGGGCCTCGAGTTCGAACGCGTTTACCTCACCGGCATGGAGGAACGTGTATTCCCCCATGCGCGCGTGCTCGATTCAGCGGTCGAGCTCGAGGAAGAACGGCGCCTCGCGTATGTCGCATTGACCCGAGCCAAGCGGGATCTCACCCTCACGATGGCGGCCAAGCGGCGAATCTATGGGCAGGTGCAGGTTGGACAACCGTCTCGGTTCCTGCTCGATCTCCCCAAGGACGCCATCCAAACGATCGCTCGTTCCATCGCGGCGCCACCCCCCGCTTCGATACCTGCGCCGAAAGCCGCTCCGGCCCGCGAAGCGTGGCGGGACGACATCGTCTACGAGCCGCATGAGGCACGAACGGCCCCGGAGGACGATGCGAGCCCCGATGCGATCGCGAGCGAAGGCGTGCATCCGTACGTGGGCATGATGGTTCGCCATCCCACGCTCGGGCCTGCCGAGGTCCTCGGTTGGTCGGGCGAAGGTACCAAAGTCAAACTGCAGCTCCGCTTCTCGACCCGCGAGGTTCGAACGATCCTGGCTCGCTTCGTCGCCCCGCTTTAGCGCTGTGCGATCATCGCAGCAGCGGTGGGGTGACGTCCGCACGGCGGAACGCCGGCGACGTGCGAAATCGAGAGACCCACATCTCGCGGAGAGTGACGTCGAAGTTGTGTCGATTTGCACGAGGAACGGTGTCGAATCATCGATCCTCATGGTTCCGATCCATCACCCGTCGCAGGCTCAAGAACGATACCTTTCCGTCGGCATGAGACATCGTCGTGGGGTGCGATGGTTCGGCGTGCGGGGGTTCGGCGTGCGGGGGTTCGGCGTGCTGTCGCTAATCTCCAGTTGTGCCGCTCGACCGTTGGTCGGCGACGACTTCGTCACGGGTGGGATCACGGGAATCGACTCAGGGCCAGGCGCCGAAACGGGAATCGAGGACATGGAAGCCTCACCCGGGGTCGATGGCAGCCGCGAGACCGAAATTCCGATTAGCGTGAATCGCGATGTCGATATCCTCTTCGTCATCGACAACTCTGGGTCGATGGGTGAAGAGCAAAGGAATCTGTCGGAGAACTTCGGAAACTTCTTGGCCGTGCTCGAAGCCGACGACGTCGCCGCGAACTACCGTATCGGCATCACGACGACGGACAATGGCAACCCTTGGTGTTCCGGGGGGACCCACGAAAATGGAAACCTGGTATTGTCGAGCTGCCGAAGTCGGATCGACGATTTCGTCACGCCTGGCATCGATGAGGACGTCGATCAGACCGCTGCATGTCTCGACGTTTGTCCGCCAGAGTTCGCAACCATCGAGCTGCGCCCCACGTCGACCGCGACCGATGATCAGAGCCGAGCACGTCCGTGGCTCGAGAACCTCGATGGGGTGACGAACCTTCCCGAGCTTCCAGGGCTCACCACGACCCAAGCGCTCCAGTGTTTCGGTCCACAGGGGATCAACGGATGCGGGTTCGAACAGCACCTCGAGTCGATGTATTTGGCGCTCATTCGGGCCAACACGGACGACGAACCGTCGTACGGTTTCCTGCGCGACGCCGCGATTCTCGCGATCGTGTTCGTGACGGACGAAGAAGACTGCTCCTACAACGACGACTACGACGTGATCTTCATCCCCGAGAATCGGGAGGGCCATAACCTCGACACGCTCGCCGCGTTCTGGCGTGATCCCTCGGGCGAGTTCGAGGCGACGGCGATTCAACCCACTTCGGCCGTATGTTGGAATGCTGGAGTCCAATGCGAGGGTCAAGGAATCTATTCGTCGTGTGATCCCGTGAACCTCGACGAAGTCGGGCAACCGGTGTCGGAAGCGAATGCGGAGACCCAGGCCGTGCTGCGCCCGATCAGCCGCTACATCGACTTGGTGTCCGACATCGAGCGATCCAAGCAGGCGTTGAATGCCGACCAGGATGTCCTCGTCACCGCCATCTCTGGAGTTCCGGTCGACTATCCGAACGTGGACATCGTGTACTCGGAGTCGCCAGGAGCCGCGCTGGATGTCGACTTCGTGCCCAACTTCGGTGTCGGCCCGGGCTGTGTCTCACGAGTTGCCGAAGCCGTCCCACCGGTTCGCCTCCGCGACTTTGCCGAGGCATTCGGTGAAAACAACCTGTTCTCGGTGTGCAGCACGGACTTCGGTCCTTCGCTGCAAGCGACGGCCGACAAGATCCGAGACCAGATTCGTCCCGCCTGTTTCCCTGCGTGTGCAGCAGATGTCGACGTCGTGGCGGCCGGCTTGCAGCCCCAATGCACCCTCGTGAAAGCGATCGACCGACAGGACGGAAGTACAGTGAGAGTTCAGGTCCCCCAGTGTGAGGAGGAACAACGGATTCCCGCCGGTTACACCTCTTGTCATGTCCCGTTGACGGTGCCAAGCGAGATGGATCGACGGTGTGTCGAGGATGGCTGGAACCTCGAATTCCGCTTCATCGAGGTTCCCGATCCCAACCACCAAGCGGGCGCCACGTCGAGCGTGAACGCGATCTGCGAGCTTTCGAGCAACCGAGTCCGCGATTGCCCTGGACTCCCTGGATAAAGCGGCTACAGCACGAGTTCGTCCCCTCGTAGGGTATCGGTCAGCGCGAGGGCGAGCTCGAGGAGGATCTCGCCCGGCGGAGCGATCGATCCGGCGAGGACGAGGAAAATCGTGGCCGCCCCATCGTCCTGCCAAGTCACGACGACGACGCGACTTCCGATGTGCAGTACCGCATGCCCGCTCGTGCATACCCCGTACGTTCGGTCGATGCCCTGGATGAATCCATTCACGTCCTGCGCCAGCGCAGCAGGAAACCCATCGGCGTCGGATGCCGCCAACGGTTGTCCATCGCCCATCACGATCGCCCCGTGCGAGAGCGTCGAGGTACGAAGGGCCCACTCGAGCAAGCGATCGAATCGTGAGCGTCGATTGTCGGGGGTGGGTGGGGGCGTGGCGGACTGCGGGAGCCCCGGACGTCGGCCGCGAAGCACGTGGGTCAGCCTGCGGCTGGGGCTGGGTGCAACGGACACGGGCTCGACGGCGGGAAGGTGAGTTCCGATCGACTCGGCGGTCCAACCCGTGTCGCGAGCGAGCTCGTGAACGCGACGAGGATCAATCCACGAGAGCTTGCGGTCCATCGTTCGGTTGTGCCGTCGGGAGTTGCATCCGCAGCGCGAGTTCGGCCGCGAGCAGTTCGAAGATGTGGGTCACGGCGGGTCGAGGCGTTCGTAGCATCCCGACGGGAACGCCCACCGCGGTCGCCTCGAGAAACACCGGATCGCGCGGGATCGAGGCGTCGAAGAGCAGCTGTGGTGGAAACAGATCCCAAACATCCCGTGCACTCGCGACCGAGCGCTCGTCATCGCGCTGCAGCATCGAGATGACCAGTCCGGCGATCTTGAGAGGGGCGCCTTGTCGTTTGAGCGATTGCACCATCTCGAGCAGTTGATCGACCGATCGGAGAGCGATGGGCTCGGCCTGAATCGGAGACACGACATGCGTCGCGTTGCGGAGGACGCCGAGCGTGATCCCGCCAAACCCGCACGGCGTGTCGATGAGCGCAAGATCGCAGTGGTGGCTCGCCTCGGTCAACAGGGCCCCGAATCGAGAACCATCGGCCATGGCGGAGCCGAACGCTTGTGTCTCGCTCGGCGCGAGCTGGCCGAGTGGCAACAGCAACAGGTTCGTGAGCGACGTGCGAACGATGCTGGTTTCGAGTTCGGCTTCGCCCGCGATACAGTCGACCAACCCGGGACGTTCGGTGAGCTTCTTCGAGAGCGACAGTCCAATCGCGCCTTGCGGGTCCGTGTCGATGAGCAGCACTCGGTACCCTCCTTCCGCAAACGCAAGCGCGAGGTTGAGCGACAACGTCGTCTTCCCGACGCCACCTTTTTGACTGGCGACGGCGAGCGCCTTGGGGCGCTCGTGGGTGGGTGCGGGCGGTATCGTCACGGCAGCGGAGGTCCGTCGAGCTTATCGCATCGTTGCGCCCGACCTCGACCGAAGGCGCCATCCTGTCCTGGCGTGAGACCCCTCAGCCCCGAACGGGGCGTACCCTCAGCCCCGAACGGGGCGTTAAAACTAGGGAGCCGTGGCTTCGTTCGGGGGCACGAACTTGTATCCCGCACCACGAACCGACACGAAATACCGGGGCTCGGCCGGGTCGGGTTCGAAGTGACGACGCAACCGCATGATGAAGTTGTCGACCATCCGCCGGTTGGGGTAGTCACGCAAGTTCCAGACGTTTTGTTGAAGCTCCTCGCGACTCAGAACCCGCAAGGGGTTGTTCACGAAGTATCGCAGCAAGTCGAACTCGAGCTTCGTCAGCCGCAAGACCGCACCGTCGACTTCGGCGTGGTGGCGATCGAAGTCGATGGTGGCTGCGCCGAGTTGGTAGATCGACGTACCCGAAGGTTGGCTTGCCTTGCGATTGCGCCCCCACTCGCGCCGACGGAGGATCGAGTGGACCCGTGCCAGAAGCTCCGACAGCTCGAACGGCTTGCCGAGATAGTCGTCGGCCCCGGCATTGAGTCCCTCGACCCGATCGGACACGGTGTCCCTCGCCGTCAGCATGAGTACCGGAGTCGTATTTCCACTGTCGCGCAGACGCTGGCAGAACGCGAATCCATCGAGATCGGGAAGCATCACGTCGAGCACCACGAGATCGAACGGCGGCCCCGTGAGCATCTTCGCGGCAGCGTCGCGACCCGTCGACGCGATGCTGACATCGTAGCCCTCGAGCTGGAAATTGAGCTTGAGGCCCGCCGCGAGATGTTCTTCGTCCTCGACAACCAAAAGGCGCATAGGGGGTTCGGGCGGAGCCGTAGCGTCGGACATTCTCACACCAATGCCGAGGGACCCGTCGTACTGCGCGTCGGGGCTGCCGTCGATGGGGGCAGCACCAAGAGCATCGTGGTGCCGCGCCCGGGCCCTTCGGAATGGGCCGTCAACTGCCCGTGCAGGCCGCGAATGAGCGCCCGCGCGACGTAAAGGCCGAGACCGGTTCCGCGTCGAGCCCGAACGGACTCCTCGTCGACCCGGTAGAAGCGATCGAAGATTCGTTTGAGTTTGCCGCGGGGGATCCCAATGCCCCGATCGATCACCTCGATACGAGTCGTACCGAGCGGGGTTCGATGGGAGCGCACGAGCACCTCGATCGGGCGTGCAGAATATTTCACGGCATTGTCGAGCAAGTTCTTGAGAATGACTTCGAGCGCGGTCGCATCCGTGGCGAGACGGATATCGGGAGGGATGTCGACGACGATCTCTTCGACCGGAACCCCATATCGCCGCGTGATCGCAAGCACGCAGCGATGCGTCAGCTCCAGCAGATCGACGCTGCCGATCGCTTGCCCGATCGCACCATGCTCCACGCGCGTGACCTCGAGGATGTCCTCGATGAACGAGGACAGACGTTCCACGTCGTCGAGCATCATCGCGCGCAGCCGATCCTCGTGGGCCGCCGACAAGCCTTGACGACCGAGGGTCTCGAGCCCGAGTCGAATCGAAGCCAATGGGCTGCGCAACTCATGGGTGACCGAATCGACGAAGGTCGTCTGGCGCCGGTTTTCGAGGATCTGGCGGGCGAGGAGCACCGAAAACAGGATGAGCACCGTCATGATCGCGATCAACGACAGGATGCCCGCCACCAGCAACAACGCGTTGCCGCCGATCCACTGTTCGGTGAGCTCGTAGTTTTTCACGATGACGTAAATCCACCCGACGAGGAGACCGCCGGTGAGTACGACGCTCGCGGATCCGTAGATGATGGGTCCCGAGATCGACCCTTTGCGACGATGCGGCACTCGAGATTGAGTTTTGCTTCGGGAACGGCTTGCGACCATCCGGTTTTTCCTGGGCGATCCGAACCCCTTGGGAGCGTCACCGTACAGAATCCTACATTTCTCACATAAGAAGCAGCCAAAACGACCTAGCGTCGAAGGTGGGGCGACGGAATGTGAGCAGGAAAAGATTTTGTTTCTCGCGCCTTTGGGGAGCGGCAGCTCTCGATGTTCGCTAACATCCCGCGCCTCGAGAAGGAGAGCGCCCGATGGCCTTTGTCGTGACCGGGAACTGCGAGGGATGCCGATTTACAGACTGCGTGGCCGTGTGCCCGGTCGAGTGCTTCCATGCCGATGAGAAGATGCTCTACATCGATCCCGATGAGTGTATCGACTGCGGCGCTTGCGTGCCGGAGTGCCCGGTCGAGGCGATCTATGACGAGGCCGAGCTGCCTGAAGAACTAGAGCGCTGGAAGGGAATCAATGCCCAACGCGCTGTGGGTCTTCCCGTGATCACCGAGACGGGGAGCCCCCTGCCGGCTGCTGACGCCCGCAAAAAGGAGCTCGGCTTCTAGTTCCGGTTCTGGCTCCGGGTTCTGGCTCGGCTTCCGGGTGCCTGGTTCTGGGCGCCCGGTTCCCCGGTATGCACGGGCGCGTTCTTCCCCTTCGGCGCTACGGGACTTCGCGCCCGTTGGGCGCCGATGTGGTTTCGCGAGGAATCACTACCAGAGAGCGTTGCCCGTCGGAGCGCTCGATGTTGAGGGTGATTCGCGCGCCTACGCCGTGGAGTTGAGTCAAGTACGCCACCTCGGACACACGACTCACGTCGACTCCACCAAGGGCGAGGATGAAGTCGCCCACGAGGAGACCCGCTTCTGCGCCCGGGCCATCGTCATCGACGTGAGTCACTTGGATGGTCGAGCGACCCGGGTCGCGCCCTGAACCGAATGTGTTTTCGGCTTTGATGCCGAGACGGGTGGGACGCAAACGACCGTAGCTGCGAACTTCCTCCAAGAAACGCCGCACCATCGCGGCCGGAGTCGCAAACGCCAAGCCCTGACCGTCGTTGCGCACCGCGGTCGTGACCCCGATGACGCGACCCCGAGCGTCCACGAGTGGACCCCCCGAGTTACCGATGTTGATCGATGCATCGGTCTGGATGAAGTGCCACACCCCGTCGGCCCTCAGCCCCTCAGGGCTCCCGAGATCGTCGTGATCTCGCCCAAGTCCGCTGACAACCCCCACCGTGACCGTTTGACCCAGTCCGAATGGTTGGCCGACCGCCATGACCCATTCTCCCGGTCGTGCGGAACGATCGGCAAGGGTAACGGGATGAAGATCCGCGTGACTGCCCTCGAGTTCGAGCAAGGCGAGGTCCAACAAGGATTCGGCCACCACGACGCGTGCAGGAAATCGTTCCCCGGTCGCCAACTCCACATCGACCCGCGTTGCCGTCGAGATCACGTGTTCGTTGGTGAGGATCTGCCCAAACGGGCTCACGATCATTCCGCTCCCGAGGCCGCGCACCACCTTGCCGCGTGTGCCCGGAGCGCGTGCAACCGTCGAAATGACGGTCACCACGGAAGGATTCGTCATCGCTGCGATGTCCGCGAAGTCGGGAACCATCATCACCGGCGGCGGCTCAAGCTTCGCTTCGACGACCGTCCCATGCGAAGGGCGCAACTGACCGGGATCGGGATCGAGCTCAGCCTCGACCCGTCGACAAGAAAGCGCGGCGAACAGTGACAACAGGCAGATCGGGGATGAACGGAAGTTCAACGTCTGCCTATCCGTCACCGCGCTATCCGTCACCGCCCTATCCGTCGGAAAACCAGATCAGTCGGAACTTGCCGTGCCGTCGTCGGACTTCTCGTCTTCCGGCTCCGGTTCACTGTCCGCCTCATCCTTAGATTCATCTTCTCCTTCGGCTACGGCTTCATCTTCGTCGTCGAGGTCGTCGTCGTCCTCGTCCTCGTCGTCGAGGTCGTCGTCCTCGTCCTCGTCGTCGAGGTCGTCGGAATCGGCTTCACCTTTGACCTCCTCCGAGAGGTCGGACGCGGCCCGGAGGCCCGAAGGCCCCACGGGAGGAGTCAAAAAGGGCCGCGACATCTGAGCATTGAAGGCAGCCGTTGCCGCTTCCGTCTCGGGGGAGAACCGGTCGGGGACCGTGTGGACGACCGGCGGAACATATGCGGCGGCCGCGACGGAGGGGCCGAACGAACCTGCGCCCGAGACTGCCGACGGTCCGGAGCCCCCAGCCGAAGCGGGTACGCGGTCGTAGCCGTCGTCGTCTCCACCTTCTTCGTGAGCTCGGATGTTTCTCGCAACGTCCGGCAACGCTTCGAGAAACGCCTCGAATTCCTGCTCGGTGACTCGTCCAGCCGTAACATGTCGACGAACGACTCGCTTGTCGAACATACGGTCCGTATGATCAGGCCTCATGCAACGGCGGGTTTTAGCCGTACTCGACCGCGACGTCAAACCGCTCGCTGCGGTCGACCGCTCCGCTGGTTGCCAAAGTGCACGCGTCTAGCGGAATATCAGCCGCCTCGCCTTGGTTGGGGTGCTGCGTTCGCCCCGGCAAGGTTTCACACCGGGGACGCACCCTGATCTCAGCCATGAGCGTCGGCGCCTACGACATCCGTGTTGTCAACGAGCTGGTGGAGCGCGAATCCGCGTTTCTCGAGCGACTTTTCTCTGAAGTCCACAAGGTCGTCGTCGGTCAACGCGACATGATCGAGCGGGTCTTCATCGGGCTCCTTTGTGGGGGACACGTCCTGCTCGAAGGCGCGCCGGGGCTGGCGAAGACCTTGACGGTCAATACGCTTGCGCGTTGCCTGGAGCTGCAGTTCTCGCGAGTGCAGTTCACGCCCGACCTGCTGCCGTCCGACGTGCTCGGGACCGTCATCTATAACCACCAGCTCGGGACCTTCACGAACAAACAGGGCCCGATCTTCACCAACCTACTCTTGGCCGACGAGATCAATCGCGCTCCGGCCAAGGTGCAAAGCGCGTTGCTCGAAGCGATGGCCGAGCGCCACGTCACGATCGGGGACAAGACGTACCCGCTGCCGAAGCCGTTCTTGGTCCTCGCGACGCAAAACCCCATCGAGCAGGAAGGGACCTACAACCTGCCCGAGGCGCAGCTCGACCGCTTCATGTTCAAGATCCGCGTGGGTTACCCCACGCCCGAAGAAGAGCTCGTGATCATGGATCGCATGGGGGCCGGACCCGCGAACGACCGTCCGCAAGCCCAAACCGTCCTCGGTCCCAACGATCTCATCCAGGTCCGCAAGACGATCGACGAGATCATCGCGGACAATCCGGTGCGGCGTTACATCGTCGACGTCGTGTCTGCGACGCGTAACCCGAGTGCCGCCGGGCTCGAGCGGTTGTCGAACTTCATCGACTTCGGAGCCTCGCCGCGTGCCTCGATTGCACTCTTTCAGGCCGCCCGCGCTCACGCCTTCATGCGCCGCCGCGGCTATGTCAGCCCTGAAGACGTCAAGGCGATCGCCCCCGACGTTTTGCGCCATCGCATCATCCTCAGCTACGAAGCCGAGGCCGAGGGCATGACCGTCGAACAGATCACGCGCGAGATCCTCGAGCACGTCCAAGTGCCGTGAGATTCGTGACGCGGTCCCAAGAGGGAGCCAAGCCGTGCCCACTTCCCCCCCCAGTTCTGCAGTGGCTCAGAGGGTCGACGACGATGCGCGAGCACGAACGATGGAGCTCCTTCGCGAGATCCGTCGCATCGAAATGCAGACGTCTCGGCTCGTGAACCAACACCTCGCCGGTTCCTATCAATCTGTCTTCAAAGGGCAAGGCGTCGCGTTTTCCGAGGTTCGTGCCTATGAACCGGGCGACGACATCCGTACGATCGACTGGAACGTCACCGCTCGAACCGGCGAACCCCACGTCAAACTGTTCACCGAGGAACGTGAACTGACGGTGATGCTGCTCGTCGACATGTCGGCGAGCCTGGATCTCGGTTCCCGCGATCACGACAAGCGACACTTGGCCGCTCGCTTGGCGGCGACTTTCGCATTCTCGGCCATCTCCAACAACGATCGCGTCGGGCTCATCGGCTTCACCGATCGTGTGGAGGTCTTCGTCCCGCCCCGGAGTGGCCGCAAACACGTCCTCGCGGTGGTTCAACGCGTCCTCTCCCACGTTCCCGAAAACCGTGGCACATCGCCCACGGCGGCGCTCGAGTACCTCGCACGATTGCAAAAGGGCCACTCGGTCGCCGTGCTCATTTCCGACTTTCTCGATTCCTCACGCCCCTCCGGGGCTGGACGGGCCAACGAGGTTCGCTTCGAACACGCGCTCAAGGTGGCCAAACGCCGTCACGACCTCATCCCGATCCGGGTCGAGGATCCCCTCGAACTTTCCCTGCCTCCGCTTGGGATCGTGACAGCGGAAGATCTCGAGCTCTTGGAGATGGGCGGCGACACGGTCGTGGATCTGAGCCGCGGAACGATCGCGCGCTACCGCGACGAGGTCGAGCGAGAGCGCCGCAGATTCGACACCCTCATGCGAAAACTATCACTGCAGGTGGTCAGCATTCGCTGTGGGGAAGATTGGCAACAACCGCTCATCGGGTATTTCGCTCGCCGCAATCGGAGGCTTCGTCATTGATGCGTCCGCGCTCGCACATCCTGGTTCGATCACCGATGACCCTGGCCCTCGTCCTCTTCGGATCGGGCTCGGTTTGGGTTGCGTCGAACGGCCACGCGGCCCCGGCTGCCCCCGTCGCCGCCGACGCACCGCTCGACAGCCCGATCACGGTCACGAGTCGGCTCTCACCCGATCCGTCCAATGTTGGCGACTTGCTCGAATACGAAGTCGTCGCCGCATTTCCACGAGGATTCAGCGTCAACATCCCAAGTGGGCTCGCGCTCGCCCCCCTGCATGTCGCTTCGATCGAGGAGTCGGATACCGAGGCCACCGGCGAAGACCTTCGGAAGGTGTTCAAGTTGCACTTGCAGTCGTTCGCGATCGGCGAAAGCAAGATCCCGAGCTTCGACTTGACCTACGTGACTGCCGAAGGCCACGTCGAAACCGTGACGGTTCCTGCCACCACGTTCACGGTCGAATCCCTGCTCGTGAACGAATCCAACCCCGTTCGACGCCTCGAAGACCCACCGATCTCGCTCACGTACCCCAATCAAGTGGCGGAGACCGTCGTGTATTCGGTCCTCGCAACCCTCGTGGCGGCATCGATCCTGATCCCGTTGCTGCTCCGTCTGCTCAGGCGCAAACGCCTCGTTCCGGTCGCACCACCTCCTCCTCCGCACGAGGTTGCTCATGCTGCCCTCGGTCGACTCGAGCAAAGCGACCTCCTCGCGCAAGGCGATGCGCAGGAGTACTACGTGCAACTCACCGAGATTGCGAAGGGATACTTCGAAGGTCGATTCGGTGTACTCGCGCTCGACCACACGACCGAAGAGATCCGGCAGCAAATCCTTCGCAACGCCAAAGCGGTGGAGCCGTTATCCCCTGACGAGCTCGTGAAGTTCCTGCAACGCTGCGACTTGGTCAAGTTCGCGCGCTTCGAACCCGATCGCGATGAAGCCGATCAGGCGCTTGCGGAGGTTCGTACCATGGTCGATCGCACCGAAACCGCACGGTCGTCCAAGCCAGCCGCGCCGACCCAACCCGGCTCGACCGAAACCCCATCGAAGCCCGGACCGACGGACGCGTCGACTGCGACGGAGGATGCATGAGACCGGTGCTCTCGATCTCGCTGTTTGCTCTCGCCGGATTGGTCCTCACCGCACTGGGCATCGCGGCCGGGATATGGCTCGGAACCTCTGCCGTCGAAACCATGCCGATCGCCACGCTGCTGCGCTCCGTGAGTTGGGCCCAACCAACGTGGCTCGTCGCCGCGGCCCTGCCCGTGCTCGCGATCTTGCTTCGGCATTGGCTCCGTCCTCGCCCGCCGACCATGCGGTTTTCCCGGGCCGCGACGTTGCGTCATCTCGGCACTACCTGGGCCGCGGCTTGTGTACATCTTCCCGACGGATTTCGCGTCGCGGCCGGAGTGCTTCTCGCCGCAGCGCTCGCTCGACCGCAGTCCACGCTCGGTGGCGACCGGATCCGTCACGAAGGGATCGACATCGTCATTGCGCTCGACCTCTCGCAATCGATGGAAGCACCGGACCTCGTACCGAATCGCCTCGAAGCGGCCAAGGCGGTGGTCGATGACTTCATTCGGCGACGACCTCGGGACCGAATCGGCGTCGTCGTGTTCGGATCGACGGCTTCGACCGTGGCCCCCTTGACGATGGACCACAACGTCCTTCGCTCGCTCGTGCGAGGCTTGCGGCTCGGTGTCATGGACGGCTCGCTCACCGCGATTGGTCCTGGCCTCGGCGTTGCGCTCAATCGGCTGGAAGAATCCGAAGCGACGAGCAAGGTGATCGTGCTCTTGACCGACGGCGTTCACAATGCCGACGGCCTCGACCCCGACAGCGCGGCTCAACGAGCCCACGAGCGCGGCGTTCGAATCTACACGGTACTCATGGGTCGGCAGATCCGCCAGGGTGACGGTTCCGTCGACCCCTCGCGGCTGGAACGCATCGCGGGGGTCACCGGCGGTTATGCCTACGCCGCGGCCGATGTGGAAACCCTGCAAGTCAGTCTGCAGGATCTGCTCGACAAGTTGGAACGGTCCGAGATCGAAGGGCAACAAGTCCGCCCGGAGCTTTTTCCCTGGCTGCTGTGGCCTGCGCTCGTCTTGCTCGCGATCGAGGTCCTGCTACGCAACACGCGACTGCGGAGGTTTCCGTGATCGACCCGGGAGCATTCATCGTCGATTTTGCCTTTGGCGCCCCCGCGCGGATCTGGCTGTTCTGCTTGGTGCCGGTCCTCGTCGGCGCTTATGCCTTTGGCGCGCGACAGCGACGGATCGCACTGACGTCGCTCGGGAACCCCCTGCTCGTTGGACGGCTCGTCGCGAGCGTACATCACGGCAATCGTCTGCTCTCGGCGTTGGCCGTGGTGGCAACCTTCGTCGCGATCGTGTTTGGTCTCATGCGGCCCCAATACGGCGGCGAGAGCCAGATCGTTCCTGCGAGCGGCCTCGATCTCGTGTTGGCGGTCGACTACAGCAAGTCCATGCTCGCGCGCGACGTCTACCCGTCGCGCAGCGAACGGCTCGAAGCCGAACTCACGCACTTCCTCGACGAAGCCGATGCGCGTGGCGATCGAATGGGACTGGTGGTTTTCGCAGGGCAGGCGCGCGGTTTTCCGATTACGCGCGACGCTCGCATGCTCAAGCTCTACCTTGAGCGTGCCGATCCGCGGACGGAGAACCCAGGCGGTACCGCCATTGGGAAAGCGCTCGACCTTTCGCTGTCGTTCCTCGTCGATGCACGACGCCACGCGGACGGATCCGGCATCGAATCGGACGATCCTACGAACATACCGGTCGCCGAAAACGAGCAGGCGATCATTCTGCTCACCGACGGAGAGGACACCGGCACACGTCCGCTCGAGGTGGCCGAACGTGCTGCCCAACTCGGCGTACGAATCTACACGGTCGGAATCGGTTCGAAGTCTGGAGAACCGATCCAAAAATTCGATGCCAACGGTGAACCCGATGGGTTCGTCACCAATGAGGCCGGCGAAATCCAGATGACCCGGCTCGACGACGATCCGCTCAAAAAGCTCGCCGATGTGACCCGCGGGCAATACGTCTCCGTCGACCCCAGCACGTTCGGCCTCGACGAGGTGCGGGCGATGCTGCAGGAACTCGCACGGTCCGATCGCGAGGACGTCATCGAGGTCAATCGCGAGGAAGGTATGATGGCGGCGATCCTGCCAGCGCTGCTGCTGCTCGCTCTGAGCCTCGCGATCCCGGACCGCCGGCGTCCAGCAGCACCATCCGGCACCGTAGGAAGGCAATCATGATCTCGTCACGACGACTCGGCATGGGGTTGCTCGTAGCCGGATGGTTGGCCGACGACCTCGCTCGACCCGACCCTGACGTCGAGGCTGGGGTCGCCGCCTACGCAGCCCGGGAATTCGAACAGGCCCTGTCGTCCTTCGATGCGGCCGTCGTCCGACGCGGCGAACGTTCGGAACTCAGCTACGACCGTGGTCTGGTCCTTCTGGCGCAGGACCAACGCGACCCGGCACGCACGGCTTTCGAGCGTGGCACGGAAAGCGAGCACACGAACGTACGAGCTTCGGCGTATTACGAGCTCGGGAACTTGGCCTTCGATGCCGAGGATTGGCAAGCCGCGATCGATGCGTACATCGAAACTCTGAAGGCTGAGCCCGGTCACGAAAACGCCAAGTGGAACTTGGAACTCGCCCTCGCCAAGAAACGCGCAGAAGAGGAACAACAAAAAGAGGACCAAGAAGAGCAAGAGCAACCCGAGGACTCCGAGAAGCCAGAGGACTCCGAGAAGCCAGAGGACTCCGAGAAGCCCGAGGACTCCGAGAAGCCCGAGGACTCCGAGAAGCCCGAGGACTCCGAGAAGCCCGAGGACTCCGAGAAGCCCGAGGACTCCGAGAAGCCCGAGCCAGAACCATCCAAGGATGAATCGGCGACAGGCAAAGAGGGTGAAGCTGGAGCCGCGCCACCGCGGGCCATCGATGCGCTCGACGTTCAAAAGGCCCTCGAATCGCTCGATCAGCAGGACGCCTTTGCGCTCGACAAACCGGTGGGCGGATACGTGCAGCCCGAAAAGGACTGGTAGGGACGTGCGGTTGCAAGGGCTCCTGTTTGCGCTTGGCGTGCTGCTCTCCTGGTGCTTGCCCGGCATTGCGAGCGCAGCCGACCTTCGAGCCGAAGTCGCGATCGACCGCGAGACGATGGGGATCGGCGAAACCTTGGCGCTCACGCTGGCGGTGACCCGTGAAGGTCGGGGACCATTACCGGAACCCGAACTCCCGAACTCGGTGACCGAGAATTTCGATGTGAGCGGCTGCGGGTCCCGTCAAAGCAGCCAGACCCATCTGGTCGGCAACAGCATCCGGATGGTGCATACGCGGGCGACGGAATGTTCGCTCCTCGCTCGCCGCGAAGGCACCTTCAAGATCGCGTTCTCAGTCTCGGACGGCCACCAAACGTTCAACTCGAACCTGGTCGAAGTTGCTGTTTCGGCCGCCCCCGCCGTACCGACCGCGAGTGCACCGGGTGAACGACCGAGCGAAGCCTACGGCTGGGCGTTTCTCTGGGCGACGGCGGATCGCGAACGTGCGTATGTCGGACAGCCGGTCCACTATCAACTCGATTTTTATTACACACAGGATCGACGACGACGATTTGGGGCTGCGTTGCGTGCAGCACCGAGTTTCCAAGAGTTCATGTTTTCGCACGAACTCCCCGCGGTCGAACCTCGCATCGAGGAGGTCGACGGAGTGGCCTACTCGGTCGAAACCATCTCCCGTAGGGGCCTCATCGCCGCCTCGGCTGGGACGTATGTCGTCAGTCCTGCGGAGATCGAGGTCCGGGGCAAGGGCGTCGTTCGTTCCGCCCCCGTCACCATCGAGGTCCTGCCGCTCCCCGCCGAAGGTCAACCACCCGGCTTCGCGGCGAACAACGTGGGGCGCTACACGATCGACGCATCGATCGATCGCACCACTCTGAAAGTGGGTCAGCCAGCGACCTTGACCATCCAGATCGCCGGTACGGGCAATATCGATCTCGTCGATCCCAAACCGTGGCCCGAACTCGACGGCCTGCGTCGATACGATCCCAAAACGGAGACGAAGCGCGACACCGGTGAGCGTTTGGGTGGAGTTCGTCGGTACGAATTCCTCGTGATTCCCGAGCGACCCGGCGCGCTCACGATCCCCACACACGAACTTCATTTCTTCGACCCCGAGGTTCCTGGCTACGAGACGGTTCGGACCGTCGCGATCCCGCTCGAAGTCGAGGGCACGCCCCTCGTCGACCAAAATCCCGAGACCCCTGGGACGGCTTCGGCCAAAACCGAAGACCAGAGCGACACGGCGAGCGACGGCGACCTGCCCCTCATCCCGATCATCGCCGCCGAAGCACTCCCCCGAACGGCCGTGGTCGAACCATGGCTGACGTTTGCCCGATGGTCCTACGGCATGCTGGCGGTGCCGCTCCTTGCCGGATTGAGCCTCGGCGGAGGTTTTCTCTGGCGCCGCTTCGGCCCAGACGAAGCGGCTCGACTGCGCTCGCGCAATCGAGCGAGACGTCGCAGTCTCATCGACAAGGCTCGCTCCGCAGTTCGCGACGGAGAGGGATTCCATACGGCGGTCGCAACGTTGCTCCAAGAGCTCGCCGTTGAACGAGCCGGTCCGGAGGGCGTCGGGTTGCCCCGGCTGCAACTCGCAGCGCTGCTGGGACGCCGAGGTCTCCAGTCGACGGAGATCGCCCAATGGGAACGGTTGCTCGACCGCTGCGACCGTGCTCGCTTCGGCTCGCAGGCCCCACCGGTCCACGGAGGGTCTAGTGACCCCTCAGCGCCAGGGGGGCGTAGTAACGACTCGCAGTCCGAACGCGAAGCGTTCTTGGAGGACGCGCTGAAATGGGTGCGCAGCACGTCGGCATGGCCAGGAGCGATGCGATGAGAGCAAACTCAGCGAGCCTTTCCTGGTTGATCGTCGTTGCGATACTTGTTCCGAGCATCGCACGAGCGGATGCAGTCGATGACGCCTTCGTCCGTGGAAACCAGGCTGCGCAAGCCGGTGCCTGGAACGATGCCGTCTCGGCCTACGAAGATGCTGTCGCAATGCTCTCGCGCGACAACGCACTCTTGTCCTTCAACCTGGGCACGAGTTATGCGGAGCTCGGCGAACTCGGCCGAGCGATGGCGCATCTCAGTCGAGCGGCCAGTTCGAGCAACGAACCGAGCCCAGAGGTGCTGCAATCGGCTCGGGAAAACCTCGAACGGGTGCAGCGACGCATCGAACTTCAATCGGCCGCAAGCGGAGCCATGCTCGATCCGCCTCCGACGTCCTGGGAGGCTGTCATGTCAGCGCTTGGAGCGCCTGTTCTTGCGTGGCTCGCATTGTTGTCCGGCTGGGCCTTTCTCGTTCTCCTCCTTGCACGATTGTGGCGCCGGAGCATTCAAGACGCCTACGATGGCGTTATTGGCGCGATTTTGATGGTCCTGGCCATCCTCTTCATTGGGCTCGGTTCACTCCATTGGGCTGCGATTCGAAGTAACCGCGTCGCTCCCAAGGCGATCGTGATCGAGAACATGGTCCCTGCGCGCGAAGGACCTGGTCATCACCGCAAACAAGAGTTCGTCTTGCAGGGCGGAAGCCGCGTCAGAATCGTCGCCAACACTCCAGGCTGGAGTCAGGTCCGTCTCTCGAGTGGTGTCGAGGGTTGGATCCCGCAAGCAAGCGTTGGTCTGCTCGAAGGCTCCAGAATCCCGCCCCCTTCGACATTGTCGGGCGCCCCTGTCGCTCGAAAAACGTAGTGTCCATGCGCGCATTTTTCGTCCGTCGCGAAGGATATCGAGCGGATCTACGCGGTGGCGCGCGAAGGTCTGCAGGGATACTCTACTTCCACGGTGTTGTCGGTCGTTGCTACCAAAGTCCGAACGGCGCGTGAGGGGGGCTCGCTGACCTCCACGGTTGGCCGGGTGTACGAAGGTTATCTCCTATCGCAACCCGCTGTCGGCCGGGGGATGGTGATCTTCAGAGATCCCAACGGACGACGAATGGTGACGACGGCCGTCCGCCGGGTGCTGACGACCTCCGAAACCAATATCCTTTATGTCGAGACCGAAAATAGCGTGTATCGGATCTCGATCCGCGAAGAAGCAGCTGCGGCAGCCACAGGCTGACCTGGTGGCATCGAAAACCTCGTGAGCTGATCTCGGTGCTCTTGGTGTTCAGGGCCTAGGTGTCAGACGCGACAAGCCCGGTGTCAGGCAAGGTTCGGTACGGCGATTCCTCGAGGAATCCACTTCAATGTGTAGCGTGCAGCTTGCAATGCCGACGAAAGGTGCACGCAAGCGCGCTCCGGCTTCGTTTGCTCACCACACGTGAAGACATCACAAGCGGCGTAACCAAGCTCTGGCCACGTGTGCACGGACAAATGGGACTCCGCCAACAATCCGAGAACGGTCACCCCCTCGGGTTCGAACCGATGAGACATTTCACGCAGCAAGAGTGCACCGGCATGTCGAGCAGCCTCTCGGACGGCTTCGAGCACAGCGTCTTCATCCCGCAGAATCGCGGAAGGGCAACCAAAGAGCTCGAGCAGGCAATGACAGCCGATCGGGATCACAGTGCCACTCTACTACTTGGACATGAGCCCGATGGGCGCCTGCTGGAAGCCATGGTTCGGCGATGGGGGCCGAATGGTTCGCGAACCCGTGATATCTTCCGCACGTGATCGCGCACCTTGCGTTGAGCACGCTCACCGTGCTGACGCTCGGAGGGTCTCCGTCACCGAAGGACGGACTCGACTGCAAGTCAGCTCGTGGCGGGCGTGGGGCCAGTTCTAGGGCGGAGAGTTGGCCGCCGCGAGACCGCGTCGTCGATCGTCCAACGGGACCATGGTACTCCGTCGCCGCGCATCTCCGACTCGGAATCCTGCTCGCCGGTGGTGCTGAGGTCATCCAACCGGTTGGATTTGGCGCGGGCCTCGAGATTCGTATCCATGCCCTTCGACTGGGGCCGATTCGTCTCGGTGGACTCATCCATTTCGGTCACACGCGTTTCATCGAACGCCGCTCGTTCCAGCTCATGACCGAAGGCGACGTCCAACGCGTCACACGGTACGCAGCGCTCGGTCACACCGATTTTTCGCTGGGCCCGTCTCTCCAGGTACCACTCGGACCGGTCTTCATCGAAGCTGGGGTTGGCGTCGGTGTGGCGATCTCGACGTTTTACCGGCCGCTCGGTGCCATGGAAACCGAAGTCGAGACCTTTGACGATACGAGCGCCATGCTGCAAGGGGGTGGACAGCTCGTCGTTCCGATCCGCAAAAACCAGGGCATCCTCGTCGGTATCACGGGGTATCACTTCTTCTCATCGCTTCAAATCGTCGCTGAGCCGCCGGAACCTCCGCTCACGGTCGATGACGTCGAACCCGATACCAATCCGTTCGATACGATCCTCGACGTCCACATTGGCTACCATTTCATGTTCTAGTCTTTGAGGGGCCTTTGGCAAAAGGCTCCTCGCTACCGCAGCAAAGCCGCCTCCGCATACTCGAAACGCTCTCCTACCGGCTCCATTGGAAACCGGACCGAGCCTTGAGGCGGTGCAAGAGGTGCTCCTCGCTCGGTGAACTCGGACTCTCCGAGCGTGCTCGATCCGTGCGATAACCCGGGCAGGCAGGACCATGAGCTCGTTGACGCTTCCCCAACATCCCTCCCTTCCGGCGCCCAAGGGCCCCGTCGTCTGCGTGGTCATGGACGGCGTGGGCATCGGTAAAGGTGACCGGGGGGACGCCGTTCACCTCGCGCACACGCCAACCTTGAATTGGCTGAAGACGCTTCGCTCCTATCGCACGATTGCAGCCCACGGGGTCGCCGTGGGGATGCCGTCGGACGCCGATATGGGCAATAGCGAAGTCGGCCACAACGCCCTAGGTGCAGGTCGAATCTTCGATCAGGGGGCGAAATTGGTCGCCAACGCGATCACGTCCGGATTGATGTTCGAAGGCGCTGCTTGGAAAGAGTGCGTCGAACGTGTGCGCACGAGCGGCGAGGCGTTGCACTTCGTCGGCCTGCTGTCCGACGGAAACGTGCACAGTCACATCGAACATCTCCTCGCGATGTTGCGGCAGGCGGCCCGCGAAGGGGTACAAAAAGCCCGCGTTCACGCGCTGCTCGACGGGCGCGACACCCCCGGCCGATCGGCTTTGACGTATGCGGATCGGCTCGAGGCCGTCCTCAAGGAAATCCGCGATTCGGGCAAAGACTATCGAGTGGCGAGCGGCGGCGGTCGTATGAAGATCACGATGGATCGCTACGAAGCCGAATGGCCGATGGTCGAGCGCGGCTGGAACATCCATGTGCACGGCCGGGGTCGACAGTTTGCGTCGCTGACTCAAGCGATCGAGACCTTGTACGGTGAATCGGACCTCGGCGACCAGAACCTCGAAGGGTTCGTCATCGCCCAAGATGGCGAAGCTGTCGGCCCGATTCGGGACGGTGCGGCCGTCATCCTCTTCAACTTTCGGGGCGACCGAGCGATCGAGCTCTCCAAAGCCTTCGAACGCGACGTGTTCCCATACTTCGATCGCGGTCCTCGGCCGAACGTTTTGTTCGCCGGGATGATGCAATACGACGGCGATGAACACATTCCCCTCAAATACTTGGTCCCACCGCCACTCATCGATCGCACGATGGGTGCCATGTTGGCCGCGACGGGCAAGCGCCAGTTCGCGATCTCCGAAACCCAGAAATACGGCCACGTGACCTATTTCTGGAACGGGAACCGTTCCGGTATGTTCGATCCTGCCCTCGAGGTCTACCGAGAAGTTCCTTCGGACCTCGTTCCGTTCGATCAGCGGCCGTGGATGAAAGCCGCTGAGATCACCGATTCACTCATCGGTGCCCTGCGGGATCGCCACTTCGATTTCGCGCGGCTCAACTACGCCAACGGGGATATGGTCGGACATACAGGGAACCTGGATGCCAGCCGTGTCGCCGTCGAGACGGTCGACCTGGCGCTTTCGCGGCTCGTCCCGGTGATCCGAGAATTGAACGGCATCTTGGTCGTCACCGCCGACCACGGCAACGCAGACGACATGCTCGAGGTCGCCAAAGACGGTTCAGAAAAGGCCAAGACGAGCCACAGCCTCAACCCTGTGCCCTTCGCCATCTACGACCCCGCATCGCCAACCGGCGATCGGGAGTTCCGCGACGACCTCCCCAAAGCGAACCTTGGTTATGTCGCCGCGACCTGCCTCGAGCTCATGGGCCTGCAGGCTCCTGCGGACTATTTGCCGAGCTTGCTCGCGGTGCGTTGACGGTGGGGGTCGCGACGGTCCCGGTCGGCACCGCGCAATCGCGTGCCAGGACCTCCGCGACCGCTTCCTCGAGCGTGTCGAGCAGCAACGCCACGCTCGCACGGGAACTCTGAGTCACAGCGGTCATCTCGAAGGCGTGCTGCGGGTCGATGCCTTCGACCGCGTGCAGTTCGTCGTGGTTCAACTGGCAGCGCACTGCAATCTCGGGGAAGCACCCGAGAAACGCTCCATCCATGACGAGCTGGAGCGCAAGTTGAAGGGTGTCCGCGGTTGCCCCGATCCGAGCATCCGCAAGTCCAGGCGGCAACGTGTCGGTTGGACCGCGCTCGTCGTGCAGTTCGTGGGTGGCAACAAAAGGAAACTCTTCGAGGTCTTCCACCGTGATTGTTCGCTTCTCGAACAACGGATGGCCGCGTCCGCACACGAGCAACGCGGGTGAACGCGCGAGCATGTGCCGGCTGCTCGACTCCGAGCGCTGCTCGAGGCCAAAACAGAGGCCGATATCCAGTCGCCCTTCGGCCAAGAGGTGCTCCTGTTCACGCGGGCCCACGCGATACACGCGAGGGATGAGCCGCGGGTGCGCAGCCACGATCTTCGAAATGGCCCTTGGCAACATATACGCAGTGAACGCTTCCATGGCGCCAATGCGGAGATCCCCCTGGAGCGCTCGGCCGCGGCTTTCGAGTTCCGATTCGAGTTCACTCAGTGAGTTCAGCACCCGACGGCAATAGTCGAGGACGAGTTCACCCGAAGCGGTGATCGTGACTCGCCGAGTCGTGCGTTGCAGAAGCTTGACACCGAGGGTGTCTTCGAGCTTCTTGATCGCTTTGCTGATCGCGGGACCGGAGATGTGCGATCGCCGTGCGCCTTCCGCAAAGCTGCGTGTTGTCGCCACGTTGTAGAAGTAGCGAAGCTCGTTCAGCTCGACTTGCACCGCTCCATCCTACCCGCGGAAGGGGCGCAAACTCCACCCGATCCCGCGGACTTCTTGAAGCAATTCAACTCCGTCGGGAGTCGGGAGCTGAAAGGAACCGGTCCCGTCGGTATGACGGCGCTAGGCGCTCAGCCCGGCGGAGTTCATCCGGTTCCAAGAGCCTCATGCGATCTGTTGCCGCAACGGCTGGGTCTGGTCGTCAGCGACTTCTTCCGGCGTGAAACAAAGCGGATGGCATACAAATCGATCTCGTCCGACCGCTTTCGCCGTATAGAGCGCCTCGTCCGCGGCTCGAAACAACGCCTCTCGCGCGGTTGCAATGGTTTGGCCGGTCGCCTGCGACACGACCCGGATGTCCGCGATTCCCAGGCTGAGGGTCAAGGGAAGATCGATGGGGTTGGCGCGCGCGACCGCCTCGCGCAAGCGCCTTGCAACGTGGACAGCACCTGAGGCATTTGCGCCGGCCAGAAGTAGCACCATCTCGTCGCCTCCGAGTCGGCCCGCCAGGTCGGTGGGTCGGACGACCTGCTTCAGACACTCCGCGACGGTGTTGAGAGCACGGTCTCCAGCGCTATGGCCGCAGCTGTCGTTGATCGCTTTGAAGTTGTCGATGTCGCACAAGACCAGGGCAATGTCCTCGCCCGCTCGGAGAGCTCGCGCCAAGGCTTGATCGACGAACGGTTCGAACCCACGCCGATTGTAGAGACCCGTCAACGGATCGGTGTGCGCTTCATTGACGAGTCGGCAGATCTCCAGCTCGCGTGCATGCACGGCGTCGACGAGCCGCGTGAGTGCCAAGATCCTGGCGCGTCCGCGGGCATCCGTCGGATCGACGAGATGGATCCGCAGCCGCCCGGTCGTGGGATCGGGACCGAGTTCGGTCTCCACGTCACCTCGCATCTCATCGTGCGAGCCGCCGAGATCCACCCAGGCCACTTCGGGGAGGAGCCCAAGTCCCATGATGGCTCGGCGAGCAACCGATTCGGGACCTCTCGCTTCGAGCAGATAGCGAAGCAGTCGGATCATGATGCGGTCGTCCGACTCATCCCCACCTCGGTTCTCCAAAGGGACGTCGACTCGGGGAGCTTTCTCAGGTGGGGGCGAACCGAGACGGGGCATCGGTGGCGCATTCATGTGCGGATGACAACTAGCAATCGCGGGGCCACGTCAACGAACGACCGGATTCGACCCTCACGGGCTGGTCCGCAAGGCGTTCTTTTTGGTACCGTTTGTCCTCCCCATGCGACGGTTGTCGACCTCCCTCACCGCTTTCATCACGATCTCGGTCCTCAGCACGCTCGTGCTGGCCAGCTGCAAGAAAGGTGGCACTCGGCGTCAGTCGGATCTGGCGCGATGGGTCGATGCACCAACTGCAGGGACGAAAGACGGCACCGTCATTCAGATTCCAGACCTCGGGGTGAAGTTCGAAATCCCTGACACGTTGTATGTGTACAAAGAGTGTAAGGAAGTCCCTCACACACCCAACGCCGAGAAGTGGGTTCCAGTGGTCAAGTGCAGCTCGACCAAGGTAGATGCGTTCGGCGAAGAGGGCGGAGCAGGGTCCGGAGCGGAGCCGATCGATCTCACCTTTTTCGTGACGCACAAAACTCGTCCATTGGATGAACGCGCCGTGTCCTGGTTCGAGAATCAGTACAAACAAGCGGGCTTGGACGTCGCCGACATCAGCTACCAAGCCGATTATCAGAAGAAGTCGGGCATCTACACGAAGCTGCACATCCTCGAAGAGTCGAGCGGCAGCCCCACCCGAGAAATCGTCCAGTTCTTGTTCCCGCGACAGGACGTCGTGTTCATCGCGCGGATGGAGTATCCGTTCGGTGACGGGCGCGCGACGGAAGAAGACTGGCAATACATTCTTTGGAACTTCGACTTCGTCCCCGAAACTGCGGACTGACCACACCTCGGTTCGATTTCGGACAGGGACCTCTTCGCCGAACCTTCTCGGCCCACTTCTTCCTTCGCCGCTTTGAGTGTAATAAGCTCGTGCGTTGCGCGAGATGGCTCACCTGACCGACTACAAGATCCAGCGGGTGCTCACCCGGTTTCCGTGGCGTCGGCGAAAACCACGCTCGGGAAAAGGGGGCGCCGTTCCGATCGGGATGACCACCCGCGATGGCCAGCGTCTCTGGGCCGACCCAGGCGAACTCGTCCGGTTCGACGATCCGGGACCCGCGCTCGTGTGCGTGGCCATGCACAGTGACAGCATTGGGCACACCCTCGTACGGAGTCTGGTCGAACATCATGCTGAAGCTCGAGGGATCTCGCTCCCGCGCCGTGTTCCGGACGTTACGACCGCGGGTCTGCAAATCCTCGGAGCCCTCATCGAGGACGCAGGACTGGATCCTGATGAACCGCTGGGTCCGCATCCACTTGGCGAACTCCTCACTGCAACTTGGGCGGTCGCCGCGGCCACGGATGGAACCCTCTCTGCGGCGACGTGACGGGAACCTGGCGAGCGACGACGCGTTGACGAAAATGACGGATCCGCGCATTGAGCGCGGGTCTATAGGATGGCTCTGCGCTCCGTGGTATCACCACTACGGCGTGAAGTTCCCTCGGCCCCACAGGGGATTGAGCTGGGCGACATCCTCCTGGAGGTTGGTTGAGTGACGAGGCACCAAACGGCTTTGTTTCGACAGCTCCTGACCCTGGTCGATGTGGTTTTGTCGGCGGGAGCCTTCGTGGGCACGGCCCTCTTGTTGAACGGAATCCCAGCTCATCTGGGCGCTGGTGCCCGACCCACGTTCGACGCCTATACCCGAGCGCTCCTCGTGATGGTGCCGCTCTGGGCGATCGCCCTTCGCAACTCCCGAACCGTCGATTTTCGCGTGGGATACGGACGCATGGCGTTTCGCTTCGCGCGAGCCACCGGGATCAGCCTCGTCCTCCTCGTCATCATCTCGTTTTGGTTCAGGTTCGAGTTCCTCTCCCGAACCTTCGTGCTCGCGCTCGGCGTCCTGCAGTTCAGCGCCTTGGTCAGCGCCCGCATCCTGTTGACGGAAGCGATCAAGCGGATGAAGAACGTCGACGACCATCGAATCTTGCTGGTCGGTCGGGGCGAACGCGCCCTTTCGTTCGCCCAGACCCTGCGCGAACGATCGTCGTGGAATAGCCGAATCCTGGGCCATGTCAGCGTGCCCGACGAGGTCGGCCTCGCAGATGCGAGGCCAGTGCTCGGCGATGTCTCCCAGCTGGCCCACATCCTCGACACCGAGGTCGTCGACGAGGTGATCTTCGCCGTGCCCGGTCGTTCCGCAGCGGACTTCGAGGGGGCATTGGCGGCTTGCGATGAGCGAGGCGTCGACGTCCTGCTCACGATCCCGCCCGCAGTCCCTTACAGCGGCAACGTCGAACTCGCGAACCTCACCGGCTTCAACATGCCGATGCTCGGGTTGACCCGGACCCCTACCGCCGACGTCCAGTTGGTCGCGAAGCGGTTCCTCGACGTGATCTGCTCCTTGCTCGGGATCATCGTGCTTTCGCCGGTTTTGGCCGTGACCGCGATCGCCATCAAGATCGATGACCCCGGACCCGTCCTTTTCAAACAAGTGCGGAGCGGACGAAACGGTCGGCGTTTCACCATGTTGAAGTTTCGTTCGATGTGCATCGATGCCGAGGCCAAGCGCATCGAACTCGAGAAGCACAACGAGATGGCCGGTCCGGTGTTCAAGATGCGCCACGATCCTCGCATCACGCGAGTCGGGCGGTTCATCCGCAAGACGAGCATCGACGAACTCCCCCAGCTCTTCAATGTGCTCGTGGGCACCATGAGCTTGGTTGGGCCGCGACCACCCCTCCCCTCCGAGGTCGCTCAGTATGAGCCCTGGCAGCGGCGTCGGTTGTCGGTCCGCCCGGGGATCACCGGGATGTGGCAAGTTTCGGGGCGGAACAACATCAGCTTCGACGAGTGGATGCAACTCGACCTCAAGTACATCGACACGTGGTCGCTATGGCTCGATCTCAAGATCTTGTTCAAGACCCTGCCGGCAGTCTTGACCCATCGTGGGGCGAGCTGAGTCGTCGGGCCACGAACGCGTTTCAGGCCACGGCCATCTCCCCGTCGTGCCAGCCCGTCATGCGATCGCGAAGCATGGCCTTCGCTCGATAGAGCTGCGTCTTGACCGTACCCAAGGGCAGGTCGAGCTTCTCGGCGATATCCCGATAAGGCACCTGGCGAAGGAAGTGCATCACGATGACTTCCCGATATCGGTTCGGCAGGCTGTCGACCGCGATGGCCAGATCGCGGCGGAGATCGCTCGTACTGTGGCCATGTAAATAGTCGGGAGCGCTCGCCATGTTCTCGAACCCTTCGGGCAGACTT
>Ga0315912_10000449_pt1 | contig 78476 bp, 53 predicted proteins | sample VfabasoilMG_FD_204469 | JGI IMG/M metagenome (GOLD analysis project Ga0315912, IMG submission 204469) | Garden soil microbial communities collected in Santa Monica, California, United States - V. faba soil | ecosystem: Environmental > Terrestrial > Soil > Garden | place: USA: California... | reverse complement strand
AGCGTGCTGTGCACGCTGCCGGCGATCAGGTTAAGAAGTGTCCTGGCACCGTACGCACCCGGCGGGCGTAGACTCGCCGGCGTGTTGCGCCTCGCACTCTGGCTGGTGTGCGCTTCGGCCGCGCCGGCGCGCGCGGCCGAGGATCCGCGGCCGCCCGACCGGCCGCCGCGGCCTGGGGCACCCGAGCGCGCGACCGACCTGCTCGGCGCCGACTCGCGCGCGGGCGGCGCGGGCGACACGCGCCTCGACGCCGCGGCGCGCGCGGCGCTCGAGCGCGGCCTGAGCTGGCTCGCGGCGCGCGCGGCCGAGTCGCCCGACGGCTCGCTGCCGCCGGCCGGGCTCGACGTGCGCGAGAGCCGCGGCTTCGCCAGCGTGGCGATCGACGCGCTGACGGCGCTGGCCTGGATGGGCGACGGCACGCTGCCCGGCCGCGGGCCGCGCGGCGCGGTGCTGGCGCGCACGATCGACCGCCTGGCGCTGCGCGTCGAGCTCGACGCCGCGGCGGCGGCGCCGGGCTACGTCTCGGAGGCGGGCGACACGCTCTCGCGCATGCACGGCCACGGCTTCGCCGCGCTGGCCCTGTCGCAGGCCTGGTGCAGCTCGCCGCTGGGCGAGCGCGGCGGCCGGCTGCAGCGCGTGATCCCGCTGGCGGTGCGCTGCATCGAGCGCACGCAGGGCCTCGAGGGCGGCTGGTGGTACGACCCCGAGAAGTCGCTGCAGCACGAGGGCTCGATCACGATCACCCTGGTGCAGGCCCTGCGCTCGGCGCGCCACGCCGGTGTCGCGGTCGACGCGCGCACCGTGGCGCGCGCGGTCGAGTACGTGCAGCGCTCGCAGAAGCAGGACGGCTCGTTCCGCTACGCGCTGGCCGATCCCTCCTCCTCGGTGGCGCTGACCGCCGCGGCGCTCTCGACGCTCGAAGCGGCGGGCCGCTACAGCGGCAAGGAGCTCGAGGAGGGCTACGCCTGGCTCCTGCGCGCGCTCGAGATCCGCGCCTCGGGCGGCAGCCAGGCCCCCAACCCCTTCGAGCCCGACGCCCAGGGCCGCGGCGAGAACCGGCTGTACTGCGAGCACTACGAGCGCCTGTACCTGGCGCAGGCCTTGTGGCAGCACCCCGACGCCGGCCTCTGGCAGCGCTGGGCGCCGCGCGAGACGGCGCGCGTGCTGACGCGCCAGCGCGACGACGGCGCGTGGAGCGACGCGCGCTTCGGCGACGTCTACGCCACGGCGATGAGCTGCCTGTACCTCGAGATCCCGCTCGGCTTGCTGCCGATCTTCCAGCGCTGATCGCCGGGGAAGAGCGCGGGCTACTTCCCGACCGTCACGGACAGGCCGAAGGCGGTCTCGAGCAGGTCGTCGGAGGAGCGGCCCTCGTACTGATCGACGAAGAACCCGACGCGCACGCCGCTCCGCATGCGCCAGTCGACGCCCCAGCCGAAGTAGGTCCCGCCGCCTTGCTCGTCGTAGGGCAGGTCGTGGTACTCCGAGTCCCAGCTCCAGCGGTAGAACCAGCCGGCGCGCGACCACAGCACGATCGGCAGGCCTTCGATCTCCAGCGTCAGCTTGCCGCCGCCGCACACGCGCAGGAGGCCGAGCCAGGCGTACTGGTAGCCGTCGACCTGGTGCTCCGACCAGCCGCCGCCGACCTCCAGCGACGGGCGCAGGAAGCCGTCGAGCAGGTTGTGCGCGTACCAGACCGTCAACGCCAGCGACTCGTCGATCGGATCGTCGACGTCGCTCTCGCGGTGGATCCACGCCACGCCGATCGACAGGTGTCCGGTCGCCCGGCGGTGCTCGTTGCGCGGATCACTCCAATCGAGGGAGACCGGCGCGGGCTCCTGCGCGGCCTCGCCGAGCACGAAGCCTGCGGGTGGACGCGGTTCGGGGACGGGCCCGGGCACCCGGGCCACGGGCTCGGCCTGCACGAAGCGCGGCCGCGCCGCGGGGGGCTCCGGCGCGGCAACGGGCGCGGCAACGGGCGCGGCAACGGGCTCAGGCGGAGGCGCGGGCCAGGGTTCGGGCTCGGCAGCCGGACCGCGACAGCCCGCGAGGGCGGCGAGCACCAGGACCGGCCGGCACGGGCGCCCCATGGCTCCTTCCTACCCGCTCCACGGCCTCCGGAGCCAGCTCCGAGCCCCGTGCCCCCCTGGCCCGCCGCCGGGAGGCCGGCGGCGTGGTAGGGTGAATTCGAATGGGAGATCTCGAACCGCTGGGCGCGCCGGCCTGCCGCGCGCTGGCCCGGGCCGTCACCGGCATTCTCTTCGCGCTGCCGGCCGCCGCGCAGATCCCGAACTTCGGTGCGCAGACGCCCGACACGGGCGTCGCGGTCTACACCAACTACGACCAGGTCTGGTGCGACGCCGTGCGCACGCCGTCGCGCATCGTCACCGCCTGGAGCGCCGGACAGGACGTGTTCCTGCGGCTCTTCGACCTCAACCTCCAGCCGCTGGCGAACGAGCAGTGGGTCAACTCGACGCTGCACCTCGACATCCAGGACGAGCCCGCGGTCGGCTGGTCGAGCGGCGGCCACGGCCTGGTCGCCTGGTCGGACCGCTTCGGCTACGACGGCGAGCAGATGGGCATCTTCGGGCGCGTGTTCGACGCCAACGGCGCCTTCCTGGCGCCGGAGTTCCAGATCAACCAGCTCGGCCTGGCCTCGCAGTGGCGGCCGCTGATCGCGCCGCGCCTGGGCGGCGGCTTCCTGGTCGCCTACTCGGCCGACTGGGACGGCGACGCCTACTTCCGCATCCTGAGCGACAGCGGCGCGCCGCAAGGCAACGAGGTGCGCATCAACGCCTGGGAGTGGGACGCGCAGGTCGACCCCAGCGTCGCGCAGGCCTCGAACGGCACGATCTTCGCCGCCTTCGTCGACTTCTCCGGCCACGGCAACATCGGCGCCGGCTTGAACCTCTGGGGCCGCACCTTCGACGCCGCGGGCAACGCGCTGCAGCCGGCCGAGTTCGCGATCTTGCCCTACGCCGACGGCGACCAGCGTGAGCCGCGCGTGGCGGTCGACGGCCACGACCGCTTCGTGGTCGTGTACCAGGACAACAACAACGACGGCAGCGGCAACGGGATCATGTGCCGGCGCTTCGACATCACGGGCGCGCCGCTGGCCCTGCCCTTCCGCGTCAACCTGACCACGGTCTCGGACCAGGTCGAGGCGCGCGTCGTGGCCTTCGAGGACGGCGGTTTCATCGTCAGCTGGATGGACTTCTCCAGCGGCGTTTCGCGCGTCCGCGGCCGGCGCTTCGACGGCAACGCGCAGCCGCTCTCGGGCGAGTTCAAGATCAGCGAGAACGTCGCCAACTGCTGGCACCACAACCTGACCGCCAACGTGCGCGGCACGGACGTGGTCGCGGCCTACGACGCGACGGCGGCCGACACGGACGTGTACGTCAAGCGCTTCAAGAGCTCGACCGCGCCGGTCAGCGTCGGCGTCGGCAAGCTCAACTCCGAGGGTTGCCTGCCGAGCCTGTCGTACAGCGGGACGCCCTCGATCACCGATCCGAACCCGTTCTGGATCACGGGCACGAACCTGCTCAACAACAAGTACGGGTTCCTGGTCTACGGCTTCGAGTCGAGCTTCACCCCCTACCGCGGCGGCACCTGGCTGGTCGGCGACCTGTTCCGGCGCGGCGGCAACTTCGTCACCGGCGGCAACCCGCCGCCCAACGACTGCTCGGGCGTCACCAGCTACGACTTCAACGCGCGCATCCAGTCGGGCGTCGACAGCCTGCTGCTGCCGGGCCAGACGGTCAGCGTGCAGCTGATCTACCGCGACGGCTTCGATCCGACCGGCCACGGCATCGGTCTGACGGACTCGCTGCGCTTCGCGGTCCACCCCTGAGGCTTCAGCGCCGCGGCGGGCGACGCTAGGCTCGCGCGCCGCATGGATCCGATCCGCCGCTTGGTCGACAAGGCGCGCACGGCGCGGGCGCAACACGTCGAGCGCCACCGGCCGAGCGGCTTCGGCATCGCGCTCTCCGACAGCCTCGACGGCCTCGATCCCGCGGCCTGGGAGCGCCTGACCGGCGGCGCGAGCGTCTTCCTCCAGCGCCCCTACCTGACGGCGCTCGCCGAGCACGGACCGCGCAACCTGCGCACGCGCCACGCGCTGGTCTACCGCGGGCGCGAGCCGCTGGCGGCCGTCGCCGCGCAGGTGGTCGAGGTCGACGGCGCGCGCGCGGTCGATCCCGGCTCCAAGCGCGCGCGCGTGCTGCGCCACGTCGAGGCGCGCCTCCTGGTCTGCGGCAACCTGCTCTCCTGGGGCCGCGACGGCGTCGCCCTGGCGCCCGGCGCCGACCCCGCCGAACTCTGGCCGGCGATCGCCGAGGCGCTCTACCGCCTGCGCCGCGCCGACCGGCTGTTCGGCGACAGCGACCTGATCCTGGTCAAGGACCTCGACCCCGCGGCGGCGGCCGAGGCGCAGGCGCTCGAACGCTTCTCCTACCGCGCGCTGGCGACCGAGCCGAACATGGTGCTCGAGCTGTCGCCCAAGTGGCGCCGCTTCGAGGACTACCTGGCGGCGCTGGCCTCGAAGTACGCGCGGTCCGTGCGCGGCACGGCCGAGGAACTCGAGCAGGCGGGCTGCACCAGCGAGTTGCTGACCGACGTCGCGGGCGCGGCCGAAGCGCTGCACGCGCTCTACCTCCAGGTGCACCTGGCGCAGCCGCTGCGGCTCTTCACGCTCGAGCCCGGTTTCCTGCCGGCGCTGGCGCGCGCCCACGGCGACGCGCTGCGCGTGTCGGTGATCCGGCGCGGCGCGGAGTTCCTGGGCTTCGTCACCACGCTCAAGAGCGGCGACACGGCGCTGGGCTGGTTCCTGGGCTTCGACAAGCAGGCGGCGCTGAGCTTGCCGCTCTACCTGCGGCTGCTGCACCTCTCGGTCGGCGACGCGCTGGCGCTCGGCTGCCGGCGGCTGTCGCTCGGCCGCACGGCGCTCGAGCCCAAGGCGCGCCTGGGCGCCCGGCCGCAGCCGCTGAGCCTGTACGTGCGCCACCGCCTGCCCGCGTTCAACGTCCTGCTGCGCGCGCTGCTCGGCGCCGTGCACCCCGAGCAGGCGCCCGAGCGCGACCCGTTCAAGAAGGGCTGAAGCGCGCTACTTCTTGGGCGCGCGCCGCGGCTCGAGCAGGTAGGCGGTGCCGCCCTTGCCCATCCAGCAGGCCTCGAGCTGCGCGCGCAGGTAGGTCGCCTGGCCGCGCGCCGCGTCGGCCGCCGCCGGATCGTTGACGCAGACGTTGCCCGCGGCGTCGAAACCGCACAGCACCAGCAGGTGGCCGTCGGTCTGCGCATAGGGCGCGCCGGTCAATTGGCCCGGCTTGGCCTGGATCGAGATCACCAGCGGCTGGTCGGCGGCGATGCAGGCCTCGACGTCCTGCCAGTGCGCGAAGCGCGTCAGGTGGCCGGGCACGCCCAGCGCGAAGGCGGCCTGCACGGCGCGCGTCCAGCTGCCGTACAAGTCGTGCTCGCGGTCGTGGACCAGCTCCGCGACGCGCGCGACAGGCACGTCGACGCCGCGGTAGGCGAGCAGCATCGACAGCGCGGTCGGCGAGCAGATCCGGCCGGCGCGCTCGCTGCCGTCCTGCTGCGTGCGGAAGGGCACGGCCAGGCGCCGGTGCACCTCGCCCGTGGCGGCCGCCACCGGCGGGCGGCCGGCATAGTCGAGGTACGGACTGGGCTCGTCGGCCGAGCGCGGCCCGCGCGCGCGCGAGCGGTCGCTGACGCACAGCGCCAGGCGCTCGAGCGTCACGGCGCCGCCTCCCTGCGGGCCGCGCGGCGCGCTGGCGCGCACGCGCGCCTGGACGTGCGTCCAGCGGCGCGTCGAGACCAGGTAGTCGACGTCGATGCGCACGTCGGGCGCGCTGGTGGTGCGCGTCTCCGCGGGCCGCGTCCCGTCGCCGCCGATCGCGAGCCAGGGCGACCAGGCGAGCGGCTCGCCCGCGCCGACGCGCACCTCGACGCTGAAGCCGGCGCCGGCCGGGCAGCCGATGTTCCAGGAGGCGAGCAGCTCGTCGAAGGGGCCTTCCGGTTGCCAGGCGCGGAACTCGATGCGCGCTTCGTCGGCGGCGGCCTCGGAGCCGGGCTCGAGCACGAAGGCCGGCAGGGCGCGGTCGAAGCGCGCGTTCGTGTACACGTGGCCGGCGAGCTTGGCGGCGCCGGGCGCGTGGACGTCGAGCACGCGCGTCTCGGTGAAGAAGCCCGACTGCAGGCGCGGTGGCGCTTGGACCTGGAGTGCGGCGGCGGCCTGGAGCAGGAGGGCGAGGGTCATCGCTCCACTGTAGGGCGGGCGTGCAGCGGTGTCCTGCGTCGGCGACAAGCTGTTCGAAGCCGCACGGTCCGGAGCGGTGCACGCGCGCGGTGCAGCTGCGCGGGCGGCCCGGGGCGCGCGGGGAGCGGGTTCGCGCGCTTCCGCGCGCCGGGCGCGAGCGGGTCGCGGTGCGATCCGGCGCTGGCATAGAATCTGCCAGAGCGCGGGCCCGCGCAGGGCGACAGGGCCTGCGTCGATCGCTGCGGAACTCCTCGGAATCCATCCCATGCGCCACACCTGCTCGATCTGGCTGTCCGTCCTGGTCCTCGCCCCGCTGACCACCGCGCTGCCGGGGGCGGTGTCGCCCGCCGCGCAGGAGGCCCGGCCTGCCCCGCCGCGTGCGGAACAGGCGCCGCGCGCGGACGACGCGGCGCGCGAGGTGCGGCGGGTCTTCCACCTCCACAGCGGCCAGACGATCCGCGTGGTGTCGAAACAGGTCGACGGCCAGTGGCAGTACCGCTCGCGCGACCAGTGGAAGCCGCTGCAGGCGGCGGCGGTGGCGCGGGTCGAGCTCGAGAGCGAGGCCCTGGCGGACTTCGAGCGCGCGCGCGCGGCGGCGGACCTCAAGTCGACGGCGCACCGGGTCGAACTGGCGCGGCTGGCCTTCGATCACGGGCTGGTGCAGGAAGGCCTCGATCAGCTCGAGTTCGTGCTGCGCGCCGAGCCGGACTCGGCGCCGGCGCTGGCGCTGCTCGGCGAACGCTGGTTGATGAGCGTGCCCTCGCTCGACGTGCCGGCCGAGCAGGCCGCGAACGCGCAGGCCGCGCTGCTGCGCTTCGGCGCCGGCGCGCCGCTGGCGGTGCGCGAGCTGGCGATCATCGAGCTGCGCAAGGCGGTCGAGGATCCGGGCCTGCGCGCGACGCTCGACAAGGAGCTGCGCTCGACGATCGACGTGCGGCGCAGCTTCGCGGCGCTGGCGCTGCGCCGCCTGTACCCCGGCGAGAGCGTCAAGCCGCTGTTGATGCACGCCGTGCTCGATCCGTCGGAGAGCGTGCGCCGCGACGCGGCGCTGGGGCTCAAGGCGGTGCAGGAGCCGGGGCTGGTGGTGCCGGTGGTCAAGGCGCTCGAGAGCCGCAACGGCACGGTGCGCCTGCGCGCCGCCGAGGCGCTGGGGAACATGGGCTACGCCGCGGCGGTCGAGCCGCTGATCGCGCGCATGGCGGCGGTGTCGGCGGCGGCGCAGGCCGGCGGCGGCCGCCTGCCGCACTCGCACATCTTCGTCGGCCGGCAGATCGCCTACGTCCAGGACTTCGACGTCGAGGTGGCGCAGTTCCAGGCGGTCGCGGACCCGCAGGTCAACGTGCTGATCGAGGGCCAGGTGACGGATGCGGCGGTGGCGGGCGAGATGGTGGTCGAGAGCGTGACGGAGAGCGTGGTCCTGCGCCGCGCGCTCGGGCAGCTGGTCGGCCAGAAGGTCGGCGACACGAACAAGAAGTGGCTGGCCTGGTGGGCCGAGAACAAGGGCGACTGGCAGGCCTCCGAGAAGTCGAAGCCGGTGACGCCGACCGCCAAGGGCTCCTGACGCTCACGCCCCGCGCACGAAGGACATCACCAGTTCGAAGGCGATCAGCGCCACGATGATCCACTCCAGGATCTCCATGCGCAGCGCCGAGGACTGGTCGGCGGCCTTGTCGTAGATCGTCTCGATCGTCTCGAGCTTGCGCAGCAGGGTGGTGTTCCACTCGTGCAGGCGGTAGCGCTGCGAGGCGGCGCGGTAGACGCGCGCCAGGTACTGGTCGCCGAGCAGTTTCAGGGCGTTGTTGACGCGCTCGAACAGGATGGCGGAGTCGACGGAGAGGCGCGCCACCTGGCCGAGCTCCTTGCGCGTCCCGCCCGGCAGGCGCATGTTGCCGAAGGTCCCGCGCCGGCCGATCAACTCGTAGGAACGGTCGAGCGCGCGGTCGAGCTCCTCGTCGAGGAAGCGCAGCTCGAGCAGCTGCAGGTTGGCGAACTCGAGCACGGCGCGCACGTCCCCGCTCTCGCGGTCGTGGACGAAGGCGGCGTTCCAGTCGATCACCGCCAGGTCGCTCAGGCCGAACGCGACGCGCGTGCCCAGCGCCTCGGCGATCTCCTGGTCCGAGAGCGGATCGCGCTCGGCGCGCAGCACGCGCGCCAGCGTGGCCCCGTGCGCCTCGACCAGCGCCGCCGGCGCGAGCGGCGGCTGGCAGGCCTCGACCAGGAAGATCAGGTAGTCCTCGACCAGCGGCGCGATGCCGGCCTTGTGGACCGCGCCCTGGATCACCGCCAGGAGGTGCTGCACGCGCTCGAGCGAGTCCTCGCGCAGCACGGTCGTGGCCGAGAGCTCGATCGAGAGCTCGACCAGCTCCTCGAGGCTGCCCTCGAAGGGCAGGTCGTAGCACACCGACACGCCGCCGAAGTCGTAGACCAGGAGTTCGACCGCCGGCCGGGTGCGGAAGCGGCCGAAGTCGTGCGGGCCGATGTCCTGCGTCACGCGCAGCGGCGGCGGGTCGAACTGGAAGTAGTGCGGCGCGTGGCCCTTGTGGCGGATCGTGGGGCGCTCGGTCTGGTCGGTGATCCGCTGCTGCGCGCGCTGCAGGTCGATCGACAGGCCGACGTCGTAGGCGAAGAAGAGCTGGACCTCGCCCTGCTCGATGTGCAGCGTGCTCACGCGCGCGATCGTAGCGCCGGCCCAGCCTCAGCGCTTGCGCGCCAGGTCGCGGATCTTGATGTCGCGGAAGGCGACGCGGTCGCCGTGGTCCTGCAGCGCGATCGGTCCGGCGGGCGCCAGGCCGTAGTGCGGCATGCCGGCGAACTTGGAGGCCGCGACGAGCTCCTTCCACCCGGCGCTGCCGAGCTCGTACTCAAGGAGCTTGGCGCCGTTGAGCCAGTGCTCGACGTGCGCGCCGCGCACCACCAGGCGCGCGCGGTTCCACAAGCCGATCGGCCGCGTCAGGTCGCGCGGCGGCGCGTGCAGCGCGTAGTTCGAGCCGGCCGAGGTCAGCGGGTTGCGCCCGTCGGGGTGCGCGTCGTTGTCGAGCACCTGCATCTCGGGTCCGCTCTGCCAGACGTGATCGAGGTCCTCGCGCACGCGGAAGAAGATCCCGCTGTTGCCGCCTTTCGTCAGCTTCCAGTCGAGCTCGAGCTCGAAGTCGCTGAAGCTGCGCTCGGTGACCAGGTCGCCGCCGCCCTCGGCGCGCACCAGGGCGCCGTCCTCGGCGCGCCAGCCCTGCGGCGCGCCGGTCTGCTTGAAGCCGCGCCAGCCGCGCGTCGTCGTGCCGTCGAAGAGCAGCTCCCAGCCCTCGCGGCGCTCGGCCTCGCTGAGCACGTTGTGCGCGACGCGCGGGGCCGCCGCCGCGCGCGCGACATCGCGCGTCAGGCCCGCGGGGATGCGGTTGAGCGTGTACCAGACCTCGGTCGTCCAGGGCGGACGGCCCTGCTCGTCGGTCAGGCCGCCGACCAGCCGCAGGTAGACCACCGTCCCCGCCTCGAGGCCGTCGATCCACAGGTCGACCTTGCGGCGGTCGGCCGAGACGGCCGCGGCGCGCACCTTCAGCTCGCGCTCGTCGACCTTGGGCCCGCCGTACTCGGCGGTCGGCACGTAGCGCCAGGCGCTGACGTAGTAGTTCTCGGGCTCCCAACCCTGGCCCGCGGCCAGCGGCTCGGTGAACTCGAGCTCGAAGCCGTCGCTCTTCGCGCGCAGGGCCAACGGCTCGAAGACGCTGGTGCCGTTGTACACCAGGCGCTCGAGGCCGAAGCGCTGCTTGCCCTCCTGGCCCCAGTTGCCGGTCGAGCCGATGCCGCCGACGTAGAGCCCGCCGTCGGGGCCCCAGCTCAGGCGGTTGACGCCCGCCTCGAGGCCCTGCGTCCAGCGGAACACCGCACCCTGGTAGGCGCCGTCGACCTTCTCGATGAAGTCGCGCTGCACGCCGCCCTGCGTCACGTCGCCGTGGCACATCTGGCCGGAGTACGGCCCGTTGCCGGGCGGGATCGCCAACGGCGTGCTCGGGCTGTTGCCGATCTCGTTCTGCGGCAGCCACAGCACGGGCTGCGTCACGGGCAGCGACGCCGCGGCCTCGAGCAGCACCGCGCGCGAGCCGTAGAAGGCGCCCGGCACGAGGTGCAGGAGCTTCGAGCTCGGCAGCCAGTCGCCCTGGTTGTCGGTGATGAAGAGCTCGCCGTCGACGCCCAGGCCGATGCCGTTGGGCGTGCGCAGGCCGTGCGCCAGGAACTCGACGGCGCCGGTCGCCAGCTCGACGCGCACCGCCTTGCCGCGGTCGCCGTTCTGCGGGTGCGTGCTCTTGCCGCCCGGATCGATCGCGATCGCCAGGTTGAAGTAGAACCAGCCGTCCTTGAACACCAGGCCGAAGGCGAACTCGTGGAAGTTGGCGGTGACGCCCCAAGCTGAGGCGAGGCACTGGTAGTGCTCGCACACGCCGTCGCCGTCGTGGTCGAGCAGCTCGGTCAGCTCCTGCTTCTGCAGCACGAAGATGCGCCGGCCGACGGTGGCGAGGCCCAGCGGCTCGGCGAGGCCCTGCGCGATCTTCTGGTGCTTGATCTGCGCGCGCTCGCCGCCCGTCACGCCGCTCAGTTTCCAGACGGCGCCGTCGGCGTCCCAGGTCGAGACCAGCAGCTCGCCGTCGGGCAGCCAGGCGAGGCCGCCGACGCGCGGCTCGAAGCCCTCGGGGCGCACCGAGGTGCGCGTGTAGGCCGGGTGCAGCGCCTCGAGCGGCCGGCCGTCGCCCGGCGCGCCCTTCTCCAGCGGCAGCAGCACCTTCTTCACGCCCGGCGAGGTGATGCGCATCTCGCCCTTGGGCGAACTCAGCGCGCCGGCGGGCACGACCTCGAAGGCCGTCGCTCCGGGCGGCTTCCATTCCAGGCGCAGACCGAAGCCGCCGTAGGTCTGGAAGTGCTCGATCGCCAGCGCGTGGACGCCGGCGGTCAGCTCGAGCTCGGCGGTCTCGGGGCTGAACGAGTGCAGGCCGTCGTGCTCGATCAGCGTGCGGCCGTCGAGCGCCAGGCGCGAGCCGTCGTCGCTCGACAGGCGCAGCGCGTAGCGGCCGGCCGCGGCGACCTCGAGGAAGCCCTCGACGCGCGTCAGGAAGGTGTACTGCAGCGGGCCCGTCGCCTCGGCGCGGTCCTCCTTGCCGCTCTTCAGGTCGAGCGTCGGCACGACGACGGAGACGTTGGGCGTCTGATTCGCGACCAGGATCGGCAGCTGCTCCAGCGGCTGGCCGACGAACCAGCAGCGCAGCCAGAGACCGGGTTCGCGCTCGCGCGACTGCGGCGCGGCGAGCAGGGCCAGCGAGAGCAGGGCGGCGAGCATCGCTCAGCCTCCTTTCTTTCCGTCCGACTTGGGCTTGTCGTCCGACTTGGGCTTCCCGTCCGACTTGGGCTTGTCGTCCGACTTGGGCTGCCCGTCCTTCTTCGGCGCGTCCTGGTCCTGCGCCGGCGGCTCGGGATCCGGCAGGAAGTCGTACGTGATGCCGAGGTTGAGGTGGTTGGCGTGCTCTTCGCTGGTGAACGGCAGGTACGAGATCACGTGCTCGCGCACGCTGCCGTCGGGCTGCGGCTCCTTGATCACCTGGTCGCGCAGGTTCAGGTGCGGCGGGAAGACGTCGCGCGCGCGCACGCCGGCGATCTCGGTGCGCAGCTTGAGCAGGATCACCACGCCGTCCGGCACCGCGTCGGCCATGAAGCTGCGCACGTAGACCGGCATGCCGTGCACCAGACCGCGCTGCAGCAGCTGGTCCTCGGGGTAGACGCGCTCGGCCGGCACGCACTCGGGCGTCTCCTGCATGCGCACCACGCGGCCGTCGGGCAGGCGCAGGTCGAACTCGAGGTGCACGCGGCCTTCCTTGATGAAGTAGCCGTGCCACTGCACGCGCAGCGCCGCGGGCTTCCCGTCGATCTCCGCGCTCCACACCGCGCCCTCGAGGCCGACCTGGTAGTCGCGGCCGGTGCTGACCGGCTGCGCGCCGTGCACGCTGGTGTAGACCGCGCCCTGGAAGGACACGCCGCCCTTCCAGCACTTGTAGATCCCGCCGGTCTGCGTGTCGTACGCGGCCCACAGGTCCCGGCACAGCGCCAGCGTCACGATGCGCGGCCGGCCGTCGAGCACCGAGCGGAAGACCCACGGCTCGCGCGCGCGCTCGGGCACGGGGAGCTGCGGCGTGGCGAAGGAAGCGAGCGTCGCGAGGAGCAGGGCGGTGAGCATGGCTCAGGAGCGGGTGGGTGCGGCCTGGCGACCGCCGGGATAGAAGAGCAGCAGCAGGACGAGCACGACCAGCGACGCCCACATGGGCGCGGAGAACAGGCGGGTCGTGTGCTCGGGGTTGGCGTAGTCGATCTCGCGCGCCGCGCCCTGGGCCCAATTGGCGGTCCAGGTCGACAGCTTGCTGCCGACGATGATGCCGATGCCGACGATGATCAGGTTGTACAGGCTCTGCGCGCTGGCGCGCACGTCCTTGGGAGCCTCCTGGTCGATGATCATGAAGGCCAGGAAGATGAAGCAGCCGAAGCACACGCCGTGCAACGCCACGCCGAGCATCAAGGTCGTGATCGGCGGCAGCGGCAGCTCGTGCACGTAGGCGAACAGCGCCATGCGCAGCGCGTAGGCCAGCATCCCGGCGACCAGGATCGACTTCGGGCTGACGCGCCGCGCGACCAGCGGCACCAGCGCCAACACGACGATCTCCGACATCTGGCCCAGCGTCATCAGGCCCCCGCCGCCGACCCCGAAGATCGCGTTGATCGAGGTCGCGGCCTTGGACTGGAAAGCCGAGAGGAAGCCCGAGGTGTGGACGAAGTAGAACTGGTGGATGCAGGCCACCGGGATGGTCAGCAGGAACAGGGGCGCCAGCGGGTTCCTGCGCACCGCGCCGAAGGCCTCGACGATCGCCAGCCGCTGCGCACCCTGCTGCGGCGGCGTGTCGGGCAGCGTGAAGCAGTAGAGGCCCATCAGCGCGCCCAGGATCGAGGACAACTTGAAGGCGTCGGCACGCCCCGCGTTCTGCGCCGCGGTGACCAGCTCGGCCGCCGCGTCGGGCGTGTGCCGGTACAGCAGCCACTGCCCCATCGCCAGCCCGACCGCGATCCAGCCGATCGTGCCCCACAGGCGCACGCGGCCGAACTGCGCGCCGGCGTCGGGCAGGTGGTGGAAGGCCAGGCTGTTGGTCAGCGGCATCGTCGGCGCGTAGAGCAGCGAGTAGGCCAGCGAGAAGAGCAGGAAGCCCGTGTAGCTATCGATGCTCGCCAGCTGCCAGATCAGGACCGCGCCCGCGAGGTGGAGGAAGCCCAGGAACTTCTGCGTCGGAAACCAGCGGTCGGCGATCTGGCCGGCGACGAAGGGCGCCACCAGCGCTCCCGCGGCCCCGACCGCGAACATCGTCCCGATCTCGTCGTTGCTGAACTTGCGGTGGCCCTGCAGGAAGGGGAACAGCAGCGGCAGCCACGCGCCCCAGATCGCGTACTGCAGGAACATCATCACCGACAGCCGGGGGACCAGGGCGGGGACGGTGCTCATGCGGGGGGGCGCGGGGACGACGGAAGGCGTGGTTGTACACGCCGCCCCCCCAGCGTGGGCAAGACGCTGGCGGGAAAGCTCTCGCGCTCAGCCCGCGCTGCCGGCCGGCGGCGGATGCAGCACGGCCTCCAGCGCGCGCGTGTGCGCCTCGCTCTGCGCCTCGAGCGCCTTGCGCTCGGTGATGTCCGACACCGTGCCGATGTAGCCCGTGACGCGACCCTGCGCGTCGCGCAGCGGCACGGCCTGGCCCTGCACCCAGGTCTCCACGCCGGCCTCGGTGCGGAAGCGGTAGTCGAGCGCGAAGTCCTGGCCCTGGCTGGCGGCGCGCGACCAGGCCGCGTGCACGCGCTGGCGATCGTCGGGGTGCAGGGCCTCGAGCCAGCCCTGGCCGCGCGCCTCGGCGGCGGAGAGCCCGGCGAAGCGGCACCAGGTGCGGTTGACGAACTGGCAATCGCCCTGCGGCCCGGCCTGGAACACGCCCACGGGAGCGAGGTCGACCAGCGTCGCCAGGCGGCGCTCGCTGCTCTCGGTCGCGGCGCGCGCGAGGTGCAGCTCGGTCAGGTCCGAGTGCGTCACCAGGACCCCGCCGCCCTCGTGCGCCAGCGCCCGGGCGCGCACCAGGATCCAGCGCTCGCCGTCCGGGCAGCGCGCCGTGCATTCGTGGCGGAACTCGACGCGCTCGCCGCTCAGGATCGCGGCCAGCCCGGCCGCCAGCGCCTGGCGATCCGCGGCGCCGACGCCGCTGGCCTGCGACATCAGGTCGACGTACGTGCCGCCGTCGGCGCGCGTGCTCGGCAGCGCGACGCCACAGGACTCCGCCTGCGCGCGCCAGCCGTCGTTGAAGCCCAGCACCGCGCCCCGGGCGTCGAGCACGACCACGGCGTCGGGCAGCGAGGCGATCACGGCGCGGTTGAGCGCCTCGGTCTCGCGCAGCGTCTCCTCCGACGCCAGCCGCGCGCTGACGTCGCGGCACAGGGACAGGATGCGCGGCTGGCCGTCGACGTACACGTAGGTGGCGTTGATCTCGATCGGCACGATGCGGCCCGCCAGGTCGAGGTAGTCGATGCGCAGGTTGCGCGTCATGCCGTAGCGCAGGCACTTGTCGACCTCCTCGCGGTTGCGCTCCAGGTCGTGGGGCGCGGTCCACTCCGTCACGCGCCGGCCGCGCAGCTCCTCGAGCGAGGAATGGCCGGTCATGCGCACGTACTCGTCGTTGGCGTCGACGACCAGCCCCTCGCGGTCGAGCATCACGAAGCCGGTGTCGGTGGTCTCGATCACCGTGCGGTACAGCGTCTGGTGCGTCTGGAGCTCCTGCTCCATGCGCTTCTGGACCGTGACGTCGTGCGAGACCCCCAGCGTCCCGAGGAACACGCCGTCGCGCACCACCGGCGAGTAGCGCGTCTCGTAGTAGCGTCCGGCGAACTCGGACTGCACCTCGAAGCGCTCGCCGGCCAGCGCGCGTTCGACGTTGGCGAGCGCGCGCGGATGGCCGCGCAGGACGTCGCGGTAGTGGCGCCCCGACGTGCGGCGCATGTCGAAGGGCAGGTGCTGCGTGTCGCGGCCGCCCGAAGATCGGATCGTGCCGTCCGCGGCGATGGCGAAGAACACGCCGGGCGCGTCCTGGAACAGCTCGAGGATCAACTCGGTCAGTTCCGGAGTCGGATCCTCGAAGAGCAGCCGGAAAGCGTGGCCGGGGTCCATGGCAAGCGGGCCCCCCCTGACGGGGCGGACGGGGCGGGCGGCGCGCGGCCCTCGATTCTACGCCTCCGTGAACGCGGCGTCGAAGGCGCGCGAGCTGCGCGGGAAGTCGAGCTGTCTCACGAAAGCTGCCGCTTCGCGCGCGCCGTGCTCGCGCTCCATGTGCGGGTCCTCCCACTCGACCGTCAGCGGCCCGGCGTAGCCGGCGTGGTTCAGGGCGCGCACGATGCCCTCGAAGTCGATGCGCCCGCGGCCGGGCGAACGGAAGTCCCAGAAGCGTCCGGCCGCGCCGAAGTCGCTGTGGCCGCCGAAGACGCCCGCTTCGGCGCCCTGCTTCCCCCACCACACGTCCTTGACGTGCACGTTGAAGACGCGCGGCGCGAACTCGCGCAGGAAGGCCAGGTAGTCGACGCCCTGGTAGCCGAAATGCGAGGGATCGAAGTTGAAGCCGAAGCGCGGGTGCTGCGCGATCGCCGCCAGCGCGCGGCGCGTCGAGACGATGTCGAAGGCGATCTCGGTCGGGTGCACCTCGAGCGCGAAGCTGACGTCGAGCTGCTCGTAGGCGTCGAGGATCGGCTTCCAGCGCCGCGCGAAGTCGGCGTAACCCTCCTCGATCAGCGCCGGCGGGTTGGGCGGGAAGGAGTAGGCGACCGGCCAGATCGACGAACCGGTGAAGCCGACCACCACGGTGCGGCGCGTGACCTGCTGCAGGTGCTGCTTGACCGCCGGCGGAGCCGCGTCGAAGAAGCGCCGTGCCGCGCGGCCGGTGTCGATCATCTCGCGCGCCGCGCGCGTGCGCACGCCCTCGGGGGCGCCGTCGCCCCAGATGCGCGCGGGCAGGATCGCCTGGTGGCGCGCGTCGATGCGGTCGCACACCGCCTGGCCGACGAGGTGGTTCGAGAGCGCGTAGCAGCCCAGGCCGTGCGCCGCGAGCACGGCCCAGTGCTTGGCCACGTAGTCGGGCTCCGCCAGCGCGCGCTGCACGTCGAAGTGGTCGCCCCAGCAGGCCAGCTCGAGCCCGTCGTAGCCCGCGGCCTTGGCCTTGGCGCACAGCGTCTCGAGCGGCAGGTCGGCCCACTGGCCGGTGAACAAGCACAAGGGTCGCGGCATGCGGTCCTCCAGGTTGGCGGCCGAGTCTAGCGCACGTCCGACAGCTTGACCGAGGCGCGCTCGCGCGCCGAGCGCAGCGCGGCCTCGAGGACGCGCTGCGTCTCGTAGGCGTCCTCGAAGTCGGGCAGCGGCACGACGGGCTTCCTCCCGGCGAGCGCCAGCGCGATGTCGGCCGCCATGTTGACGAAACCGTGCTCGTAGCCGAGGCCGTGGGCGTCGGGCCACCAGTTGGAAGCGTAGGGATGCTTCCCCGCCGTCGAGGTGGCGACGATGCGGCGCCACCCGGCGGTGCGCGGCGGCAGCGTCGCGTCGTGGAACCAGAGCTCGTTCATGCTCTCGAAGTCGAAGCGCAGCGAGCCCTTCGCGCCGTTGAGCTCGATCACGTTGGAGTTGAGCCGGCCGCTGGCGACGCGCGAGGCTTCGAAGCTCGCCACGGCGCCCCCGGCGAAGCTCGCCAGGAACAGCACGGCGTCGTCGACGTCGCTGCGCCCCTTCTTCTTCGTGCCCGGGATCGTGCGCTGCGTGACGAAGGTGCGCGCGACGGCCCCGTGCACCTCGACGATCTCGTCGCCGGTCAGGAAGCGCGCGAGATCGACGATGTGCGCGTTGAGGTCGCCGTGCGCGCCCGAGCCGGCCGCCGCCTTCTTGAAGCGCCACAAGAGCGGCGTGTCCGGCCCCCCCCAGCTCTGCAAGTACGTCGCACGCACATGGTGGATGCGCCCGAGCTTCCCCTCGCGCACCAGCTCCCAGGCCAGCGCCAGCGCCGGACAACGCCGGTAGTTGAACCACACGAAGGTCTGCAGCCCGCGCTTCTTCGCCTTGCGCGCCGCGTCGCGCATCGTGCGCGCGTCGGCCAGCGTGCCCGCCAGCGGCTTCTCGCAGGCGACGTGCTTGCCCGCCGCGAGCAGCGCCAGCGCGGGTGCCTGGTGCGCGTCGTTCGAGGTCGCGACGTCGACCAGCTCGACCTCGTGCTCGTCGACCAGCGTGCGCCAGTCGGTCGTCGCCTGCGCCCACCCCCATCGCCGCGCGAAGGGCACCAGCGCCTCGGCGTCGCGCGCCGCGACCGTGTGCAGCGCGATCGGCCGCGGCAGCTCGAAGAACTTGTTCGCCTGGCTCCAGGCGTTCGAGTGCGCCCGGCCCATGAAGCGTTGGCCGATCAGCGCGACATCGAGGGGTCCTGACTTGCGGGGAGTTCGCACGGGGCGCGCGAGGGTAGCGAGCCCGCCGCGCGCGCGCCACGAGCCGCTCAGCGCACCTCGAGCTCGACGGTCTGTACGTCGGAGCCAGCCTCGACCGTGAAGGTGCTCTCGGAGACTTCCAACAGCGTGCTGATTGCCCGCACGCTGTAGTCGCCGGCACCGAGGACGGCGCGGAAGCGGCGCTCTCCGCAGAGCTCACCGGGACTTGGCCAGGCCGTGATCGCGACGTCACCCGCGTCCGTTCGCCGCAGCTCGAGCACCAGCGCCGCTCGCTGGCGCCCGGGCGGGATGCCGCGCACGACGATCTCGACACGCCGCTCGGGAGGCAAGGCGATCTCCTGTTCGAATGTACTCCCCGACCGGTCGAGTCGCGCGACCTGCTGTTCCGCTGGCCAGATCTCGCGCAGAGAGCGGGCCGGGTCGCGCAACGGAACATCGGACGAATCGTGGATGCGGATCGACAACCACTCGCCCTCGGGCTCGGCGTCGCGGAACTCGAACCGCCCTTCCCCGACGTATCTCGCGGACACCGCGCCGGTGAAGACGTTCGCCTCGGGGACCGGTGCGCCGCTGGCTGCGCGCACCAGGCGGACTCGGACGACCGGTATGGGCTCGAGCCGGAAGGACCCGAGGTGGTGCTGCGCTCCGGCGGCCAGGCGGACCGTACCCGCATCGGCCGACCGGTAGCCGCGCGCACGCACGCTGACGCGCCACTCACCCGCCTCGACGGCCGCGACGCCGTCCGATCGAGCGCCCGCCGTGCGCCAAGCCGACGGCTCACCCGGCGCGACTTCGGTGATCGAGGCCAGGCGCACGGTCCAGTTCACGGCCGCTCCGGTCGCCGCGTCCAGCACTTCCGCGCTCAGCCTCGCCTCGTCGAGCGGCTCCTTCGCCGCGGACGGCGGCTGCTTGGGCGGCGCGGGGACGAGCACGCTGAACTCGGGGTCGACCTCGACGCGGTGGACCTGCTCGCCGGGCAGGAAGGGTCCGAGCACGCGCGGCGCGAGCCGTCCGCGCTCAGGCCTGGCGACGATGTGCAGCCAGTAGAGCTCGAAGGTGTCGACGTAGAGCTCCTCGAGTTGCTCGCGCCGGCTCGGCCGCCAGTCCGCGAGCTTCAGGGTCGTGTAGCTGCCCAAGCCGCAGCAGGGCGTGCCGCGCGGCCCGCGGTCGGGCTCGCCGCGCAGGCACGCGCGCAGCTCCAGTGCGTGCAGGTCCGATGGCCGACGATCGTCTTTCCACGAAAGGACGAGGCGCAACCGCGGCCGCGGCGTACAGGTGAGCTCGTATTCGACCCCAGCCTCGGCCCCCTGTGACAGCTCGAGCTGCACGGGCTGGAAGCCGGGTACGTCGAGGCGAAGGACCCGAAGCTCGGCCAGGGCCCGCGGAACGAACCAGACTGCCCGGCCGTCGGGCTCGAACTCCACGGCCTGGCTCGTCCGGTCGCCTCCCGCGAAGCTCGCCGTCAGAGCCGCGCGGGTGCTCACATCCAAGCTCGAAGGACCGCGATCCCAGGATTCCAGCGCCGTCGAGCGCAGGGGTTGGAAGAGCTCCCCGCCGGCCGCGGAGCGCACGCGCAGATGCAGTGGTCGGGCCCGGGGCACCCGCAACACGACCTCCGACCGCACGCCGTCGGGAGCGAGCGCAGGGATGGACTCGACGTGCGCGGCGCCCTCCGGGGTGCGCACGCCGAGGATCACCCGCATGTTCAGCTTCGGGACCCCGATCCGGAACCGACCGGCGGCGTCGGTGCGGTCCTCCCCGGGTTGGACTTCGGTTCGACGGCTGTCCGTCGGCCACCACCGCGCGCTGACGAGCGCTCCCTCGATGGGCGTCTCGAGTTCGTCGAGCAAGCGACCCTCGATCCACGCGCCGCGGCGCACTTCGATGTCGTGGACCTCGGTCACTCCGTCCGCCCGCACCTCGATCCCGTCCTGCCTCACGGTGACGCCGGTCGCCGGGTCCCGAAAGACGAGCGCAACGCGCGTCGTTCCGCCCGCTCGCACACTGCCGTCGACGATCCAGACACCTTGCGGCAACGCCACGACGTGTTCGACGACATAGCGCCCATGCACGTCCGTGGCCGTCACCAGCCGATTCTCCTCCGGTCCATCGAGGCCCACCACCCTGCGGGATCTCGCGTGGAAGACTTCGATCCCCTCGCGAGGCTGCCCCAGCTCGTCGAGCACGCGACCGCGCAGGCTCGAGCCGGGTCCCGCCAGCAGCTCGACCGCGCTCGAGCCGCGCCCGGCGTGCCAGACAGCACCGAAGGCAGCGGCGTGCGTGGCGGTGCGGTCGCTCTCGATCAGCATCATGTCAGGCGGCAAGTCGTCGATCACCGCCGTGCCGTCTTCGCCCGTGACGCCGCGGGCGTAGAGGTGGTCGCCGGCGCGCTCGGAGAACAGCGCGAACCCAACGCCTGCCAGCGGGCGGCGCGATTCCGAGTCGAGCAGACGCACGGTCAGCGACGCACCCTTCAGATCGGCCGGACGCGCGTCTTGGCGCGCCTCACCTGCGACGCTCGCGAGGTCGGCGACGCCGCTGGACGCGGTTCCCTCGCCGCGCGCTGCGGCTCCCCCAACCGAACGGGACAGGGGTTGGTCGTGACGCGGTTCTCCGCTCGCGCTCAGACGCCCGAGCCCGACCAGCAGCAGTGCCGCCGCGATCACGGCGAGCAGGCTCGCGGCCACAATCCCCGCGCCCGCCCCCGCACCCGTGCGACCTGCAAGCGGTGCCAGCGCGCTCAGCCACGTTGCGCGGCCGCCCTGGGTGCGGTCGAGTCGCTCGCGCAGCTGGGCCAGCGCGCGCGCGAGCTGCGAGCGCACGGTGTTGTGCGGCAGGCCGAGCTGCGTCGCGATCTCGGCGGGGCTCAGGTCGCGGAAGTAGCGCAGCACGAGCACCGAGCGGTAGGGCTCGGCCAGCTCGAGGACGTGGCCGACCAGCTCGCGCTGCAACCCGGCCTCGGCGACGAGTTCGGCGGCGCTCGGCGCGCTCGCCGGACGCGCGGCGCGGCCCTCGTGCTCCTCGCGCCGCGCCGCGGCGCGTCCGAAGCCGCGCGCCACGTTGCGCGCCGCGCTGGCGAACCAGGCGCGCAGGTTGCCGGTGTCCCGCGGCGGACGCTCGAGCGCCAGGCGCGCGGTCTCCTGCGCCACGTCCTCGGCGAGCTCGGCGTCGCGCACCAGCTCGCGCGCCAGGGCGCGCACCCAGTCCATGTGTTCCAGGAGCGTCCGGGCGTCGAGGGTGCGCGGGCTGGTGGTCATCGTGACCTCCCGAGTGCCGCTCACGCCGGCCAGGATGCAGCCGAGTCCCGAAGACTTCGAGCCTCAGGCCTCGATCCGCACGCTGGCCTCGAAGGCGCGCCGCATCCAGGACGCCGGGGTCCAGGCCATCAACCGGTCGCGCACGGCGCAGGCCAGCGGGTTCGAGCGCTGGGCGATCCAACCCAGGCGGCGCGAGCGCGCGGCGATCGTCTCGGCGCGCGGACGGCGTTCGCGCTCGTAGCGCGCCAGCGCGACGGGCAGCTCGCGCTCCTCGCTCAGCGCGCGCGCCAGGGCCAAGGCGTCCTCGAGGCCCTGGCAGGCGCCCTGGCCGAGGTTGGGCGTCATCGCGTGCGCGGCGTCGCCGAGCAGGGCGACGCGGCCCTGCGTCCAGCGCGGGAGGCGCGGCAGCTCGAGGATGTCGTCGCGGCGCACGCTCCCGGGCTCGCTCGCGGCGACGAGGTCGGCGACCGGGTCGCACCAGCCGGCGACGCGCGCGCGGCATTCGGCCAGCGTGTCGCCGTCGCGTCCGCCGGGAGGCGCGTTGGCGACCAGGAACCAGTACACGCGCTCGCCGTCGAGGCGCACCAGGCCGAAGCGCTCGCCGCGGCCCCACAATTCACGGCCCGTGTGTGCGGGGAAGCGCGCGAGCGGGAAGTGCGCCAGGCCGCGCCAGCAGGTGTAGCCGGCGTAGCGCGGCTCGACCCGGCCGCAGACTTCCTCGCGCACGCGCGAGCGCAGGCCGTCGGCGCCGAGCAGCAGGTCGCAGCGCTCGCGCGCGCCGCCGGCGAAGCGCGCCACGAGCTGGCCGCCCTCTTCGGCGCTGCCCGCGTAGTCGCGACCGAGGCGCAGCGCGCCGTGGGGCAGCGCCGCGGCCAGCGCGCCGATCAGGCGCGAGCGGTGCAGCGCCACGGCCGGCGCGCCGAGTTCGCGGGCGACCGCCTCCAGCGGCGTCGTGATCAGGATCCGCCCGCGCCGGTCGCCGATCTCGCCGCGCGCCAGGACCCCGCCGGCCTCGATCACCGCGCGGTCGAGCTCCCAGCGGCGCAGCACGAGCAGCGCGTTGTGAAACAGAGAGATCCCCGCGCCGAGGTCGGAGAGCAGCTCCGCGCGCTCGCACACCGCGACCTCGATGCCGGCGCGCGAGAGCGCCACGCCGGCCGCCAGGCCGCCGATCCCGGCTCCCACGATCGCGACACGGCGCACGGCGGGCATCCGGGCAGTCTCGCCTGCTGCACGACATTGGGCTAGCATCGCGGCATGGGTACCACGCGCCGTGAACTGCTGGCCCTGCTCGCCGCGAGCGGTTGCCTGGCGCGGCGCGCGCGCGGGCAGGAGCCGGCGCCGGACGCGAAGCCGGCTGCGGAGGGCCTGGCCGAGGCGCCGCTGCCCAAGCGCGTGCTGGGCTCGACCGGGCGCGAGCTGCCGCTGCTCGGCCTGGGTTGCGCCCCGCTCGGCGAGCTGGCGACGGACGACGAGGCCGTCGCGCTGGTGCGCCGCGCGCTGGAGAGCGGTGCGCGCTACTTCGACACCGCGCCGAGCTACGCCGTGGGCGTCAGCGAGCGCCGCCTGGGCCTGGGCCTCAAGGACTTCGCGCGCGAGAAGCTCTACGTCGCGACCAAGACGCTCGAGCGCGACGGCGAGGCGGCGCTGGCCGAGCTCGAGCGCTCGCTCGAGCGCCTGCAGCTCGATTTCGTCGACTGCGTGCAGGTGCACGAAGTGCGCTCGGCCGAGGACCTCGAGGCGGCGCTGGGCCCCAAGGGCGTCGTCAAGGCCCTCGAGGCGGCGCGCGAGAAGAAGAAGCTGCGCCACATCGGCGTCACGGGCCACCGCGACCCGGCCGTGCTGATCCAGGCGCTCGAGCGCTACGAGTTCGCCAGCGCGCTGGTGCCGGTCAACCCGCTCGACCTGCAGCACCGCTCGTTCATCAAGCTCTTCCTGCCCGTCGCCGTGGCGCGCGGCACGGCCGTGGTCGCGATGAAGGTCTACGCCGGCGGCGCGCTGCTCGGCCCCGACAGCAAGGTCAGCGCGGTCGACCTCGTGCGCTTCGCGCTGGCGCAGCCCGGCGTGGTCGTCGCGGTGCCGGGCGCGAGCACGCTGGCGCACTGGGAGGAAGCGCGCTGGGCCGCGACGCAACCCCTCCCCGACGCGGCCGAGCAGGCGCGCATCGCCGCGGCCGTGGGCTCGAACGAAGCCGGCCGCTCCGAGTGGTACAAGCAGAAGTGACGCGCGCGGCGCGCGCCGGTCAATCGCGCAGCCCGTGCTTGCGCAGGTAGTAGCCGAGGTTGCGCGGGTCGATGCCCAGGAGCTGCGAGGCTTCCTTCTTCTTGTTGCCGGTGTGCGCCAGCGCGCGCTGCACCAGCTCCTTCTCCAGCGCGTCGAGGTTCTGGCGCAGGTGGAACTCCTGCGCGCTCGAGCTCGTGCGCGGCGCGGGCAGCGTGGTCTCGAGCAGGCTCGCGAACAGCGGACCGTCGAGCTTGCCGCCGCGCGCCAGGATCTGCGCGCGCTCCAGGACGTTCTCCAGCTCGCGCACGTTGCCCGGCCAGTCGTAGCGCGCCAGCACTTCGAGCGCGTCGTCGGCCAGGCGCGCCTCGCCGCCGCCGAAGGGCTTGCGCGCCTCGGCGCGCAACAGCAGCGCGCGCGCGATCTCGCCCAGGTCCTCCTTGTGCTCGCACAGGGGCGGCAGCGCCAGCAGGAACACCGCCAGCCGGTGGTACAGGTCCGCGCGCAGCCGGCCCGCCGCGACCGCCGCCGCCAGGTCCTGGTTGGTGGTCGCCAGCACGCGCACGTCCGCCGTGCGCGCCCGTCCGCCGCCCGCGGCGCGCACCTCGCCGGTCTCGAGGAAGCGCAACAGGCGCAGCTGCGCCTGGGCGTCGAGCGCCACGATCTCGTCGAGCACCAGCGTGCCGCCCTCGGCCGCCGCCAGGGCGCCCTCGCGCTCGCCGCCGGGGGCGGCCGCGCCGCAGCCGAAGAGCGCGCTCTCGAACTCCGCCGCCGCCAGCGTCGCGCAGGAGACGAAGACGCACGGCGCGGCCGCGCGCCGGCTCTGGCGGTGGATCTCGGTCGCGGCCAGCTCCTTGCCCGTGCCGCTCTCGCCGCTGATCAGCACGCCGACGTCGCTGCGCGCCAGCTGCTCGATCAGCTCGCGCACGTGCTGCAGCGCGGGCGAGGAGCCGACCAGCCGCCGCTCGGGCTCGCGCACCGCCTGCCGGCCGCGCAGCGAGCGCAGCTCGCGCACCAGCGCGAAGTGCTCGGCCGCGCGCCGCACCACGCGCACCAGCGCACCCGGCTCGGCCGGCTTCTGCAGGAAGTCGAAAGCGCCCTCCTTCATCGCCGCCACGGCGTCCGCCACCGTGCCGTGGCCGGTCAGCAGCACCACCGGGATGCGCGTGCCCGCGTGGCGCGCCTCGCGCAAGAGCGCCAGGCCGTCCTTGCGCGGCATGCGCAGGTCGCACACCACCACCTCGACCGGTTCGGCGTGCAACAGCGCCAGCGCGCCGTCGACGTTGGCCGCGGCGTGGGCGACGAAGCCCTCGGCGCGCAGGATCTCGGTCAGCGAATCGCGCACGAAGGTCTCGTCGTCGACGATCAGGACGTGGGTGCTCATGCTCCGTTCTCGGGCCAGTCGAGGCGCAGCACGAAGCGCGCGCCGCCCTGCGCGCGGTTCTCGGCGCTCAGCGCGCCGCCGTGCGCACGTGCGATGCCATAGGAGACCGCCAGCCCGAGCCCCGTTCCAGAGCGCGTCGTGAAGAACGGGTCGAAGAGGCGATCCAGGTGTTCGGGCGCGATGCCCGGCCCGGTGTCCTCGACCGCCAGCTCGAGCTGCCGCTCGCGGCCGGAGCCCAGCGCGCGGGCGTGGACGCCGACGCGTCCGATGCCGCCGGCGCCTCCGATCGCCTGTCCGGCGTTCAAGAGCAGGTTGAAGATCAGCTGCTCCAGCCGGCCGGCGTCCCCGACCAGCGTGCAGGGCCGCTCGAAGCCCGAGCGCTCGATCGTGATCGCCTTGTAGTCGGCGGTCAGCGCCACCAGCTTGACCGCGCGCTCGACCACCGCCCCCAGGTCGACCGCGTCGCTGCCCGAGCGCGGGCGTGCGAAGCTCAGCAGGTCGCGCACGATCTCGCCCACGCGCGCGAAGCCGTGGCGCACGAGCTCCAGGTAGCGCGCGCGGTCGCTCGCCGCCAGGTCGGGACGCTCCAGGAGGCTCAGGTAGTTGGCGATGCCCTCCAGCGGGTTGTTGATCTCGTGCGCCACGCCGGCGGTCAGCAGGCCCAGCGACGACAGGCGTTCGTGCACCGCGAGCTGACGTTCCATGTCGCGCTCGCGCGAGCGGTCGCGCAGCGCCAGCAGCACCGCGCGCTGGCCGCCGAGCTCGAGCACCGCCAGGCGCGCGTCGGCGACCGGCGCCGCCCCGCCGCGGCCGAGGAGCTGCACGTCGCCCAGCGAGCGCGGCGCACCGGCGACGACCTCGGCCAGGGCCGCTCGCACGCGCGCGAGATCGGCCTCCGCCACCACGCGCTCGAGCGCGACGCCGGGAGCGGCCGGCACGGCGCTGGCGCGGCTCCCGAGCGGCTCGGTCGGCAACGGCGCCGGCAGCTCGCTCCCGCAGGCCAGGCCCTCGCGCGCCGCGAGGTTGCCCTCGCGCACGCTGCCCGCGGCCGGGTCGACGACCAGCAGCAGATCGGCGGCGCCCTCCATCAAGGCGCGGTAGCGGTCCGAGGCGCGCTCGATGCGCTGCAGGTAGGCCTGCGTCTCGCGCCAGCGCACCTTGGCGATCGTCAGGCGGTGCACGAAGACGCCCAGGAAGCCGAGCGTCGCCACGGCGAACACGCAGGCGATCAGCACGGCCCCCGCGGCCGGCGGCGCGTCGAGCGCGGCCAGCAGCGCCGTGCCCGCGACGCTGGCGCCCAGCGCCAGCAGGCCGAAGAAGCCGATCAGGCGCAGGTGTCCGCGGCGGCGCACGCCGCTCTCGTATCCGCTGGCGCGGCCGGGTTCCAGACTCGTGCGGTTCACGGGCAGCGCTCCGGCTCGAGGTCGCTGGCGCGCAGACCGTAGAGGCGCTGCGCCGGCAGGCGCGCCAGCAGCGCGGCGCCCAGGCGCTCGGGGAGCAGCGCCAGCGCCAGGTCGAGGCCGGCGACGCGCAGGCGCGCTCCCGTCAGCGCCCAGGCGGGCCCGCTCCCCGCTGTCCGCGCGGCGCGCGCGCGCCAGTCGCGCGCCGCGGCGCGGTCGTTGCGCCGCAGCGCCTTCCAGGCCAGGTCCAGCGCCAGGCGCCGACGTTCGAGCGCCAGCTGTTCGCGCTCGCGCGCCGAGAGCGGGGCGCAGCGCGCCTCGACGCGCTCGAGCAGCGTGAACCCCTCGAGCAACAGCGGCTCGAAGGCGTGGCTCAGGTTGCGGGCGTGCACGCGGTAGCGCGCCAGCGGCCGGTCGACGAAGGCGAAGGGCCCGCGGCGCGCGGCGCGCAGGCACAGCTCCCAGTCCTCGAGGTAGCGCAGCGTCGGGTCGTAGCCGCCGAGCGCCTCGAAGCCGGCGCGCGCGAAGAGCGTGGTCTCGACCGGCACGAAGTTGCGCCGCAGGAGCGCGGCGAACACCTCGCCGGACGCGCAGCGCAGGAAGCGGCCGCGCCGGCCGTGCATGCGACCGCGCGCGTCGATCACCCACGAGTCGGCGTAGACCAGGCTGCAGCCCGGCCGGGCGGCGAGCGCGTCGAGCAGCGTGCGCGCGCAGTCGGGCTCCCACAGGTCGTCCTGGTCGAGGAAGGCCAGGTGCGCGCCCCGCGCCAGCGCGGCGCCGCGGTTGCGCGCGGCGGCGACGCCCTGGTTGGCCTGCGCCTCCCAGCGCAGCCGTGCGCCGCGGCGCGCGAGCAGCTCGCGCGTGCCGTCGGTCGAGCCGTCGTCGACCACGATCAGCTCCAGCTCGACGCCGCGCTGCGCCAGCACGCTGTCGAGCGTCTCGTCCAGGAAGCGCGCGCCGTTGAAGGCCGGGACGACGACGCTCAGCTCGGGCACGCCCGCCTCGCGCTTCACGGCGCGGCGCTCCCGTCCGGTTGGCGCTCCCAGGCGCGCGCCAGGCGCGCGGCGAGCCAGGCCTGCTCGCGCCGCAGCGCGTCGTGGTCGAAGGCGCGCCGCAGCGCGAACCAGACCGCGGCGGCGAAGCCGACGACCAGCGCGACGTACACCAGCGGCGCGAGCCCCAGCGCGCGCTGCGCGAGCTCGCCGACCGCGACCACCAGCCCCGACCAGACCAGCGACAGGAGCCCGGCCCACAGCACGGGCTCGAGCGTCTCGCGCGCAGCCCCCGCAGCGCTCGGCCGGCGCAACAGGCACAGCACCAGGCTGGCGCAGGCGCTGGCCGCGCGACTCAGGCACACCGCCAGCGCCAGCGCCGCCAGGCCATGCGGCAAGGCGGCCCCCAGCGCGACCGCCAGCAGCGCGACGCGCACCCACGACAGCCAGAGCACCGTGCCGCCCTGGCCGGTGGCCTTGAGGCTGGCGACGCAGAAGAGCTCCAGCGTGCGCGCGCCCGCCGCCAGCGCCAGCGGGCCGATCAGGGGCGCGGCGGCGGTCCAGTCGCCGGGGAAGATGCCCTGGACCAGCTGGCGGCCGACGCGCGCCAGCAACACGTGCAGCGGCACGACCACCAAGAGCACGAAGCGCAGCGCCTCTTCGAGGACCCGGGCATGCCGGCCGGCGCGGTGCTCGCCGGCCAGCGTCGGGAACACGAAGCGCTCGACCAGGTTCGCGGCGTAGCCCTGGACCGCGGTCGCCAGGTGCTGCGCGAAGTCGTACAGGCCGAGCGCGGCGCGGCCGAGCGCGGCGCCGACCGCCAGGCTGTCGCCGCGCTCGACGGCGTAGCTCAGCAGCGAGGCGCCGGTCAGCTGCCGGCCGAAGCGCAGCGTGCGCGGCAGCTCGTCGCCGCCGCCGGGCTCCGCGCGCGGCCCGCCGGAGGCGGCGCCCTGCGCGCCGTGCGGCACGAACGGCGCCGCGAGGAGTCGCGCGACGAACAGCGCCGCGAGCGCGTTGGCGTACCAGCCGACCACCAGGCTGAACGGCCCGAGACCGAGCGCGGCGGAGATCCAGGTGCCGAGCGTCAGCGCCGCGACCTGCGCCAGGTCGAGCAGGAAGATCGACTTGTAGGCGCGCTCGCGCGCCAGGAGCGCCGCCGGCAGCACCGACAGGTTGCCGATCCAGATCACCGGCGCGAGCGTCGCGAGCAGCGACCCGAACAGCGGGTGGTCGCCGACGCCGCCCAGCGCGAAGCCCGCGGCGGCGAGCAGCGCGGCGACGACCAGCCCGCTGACGCGCTGGCGCGCGACGAGGCCGCGCCACAGCGGCGCGTCGAGGCGCGGCGCGTGGATCAGCGCCTCGTCGAGGCCCAGGATCGCCAGCTGCGCGGCGGCGAACACGAACAGGCCGGCGAAGGCCGCCTCGCCCAGGTCCTCGAGCGCCAGGAACCACACCAGCCCGGCCTTGGCCAGGAAGCGCACCAGCTGCACCGTCGGGTGCGCCAGCAGCACGAAGCGCAGGCCGCGCGGCAGGAGCGCGGGCGGCAATTCGTCGGCGGGCGGCTCGGACACGCGGCGGATCGTAGCGCGCGCCCGGGCGCGAATCAGCCGCCGGCGAGCGCGCGCTCCTGCGGCGTGCGGTACAGCGCCAGCTCGAACTGCTCGAAACCGAGCGGCTCCAGCGCCCGCGCCAGCTCGCCGGCGAGCGCCTGCGCGCGCTCGAAGGACTCGCGGCCGACCTCGACGCGCGCGCGCGAGCCGTGGTCGCGCAGGCGCAGCTGCAACAGCCCGAAGCCGCGCAACAGCTCCTCGCCCGCTTCGATGCGCGCCAGGCGCTCGCGCGTGACGCGCGTTCCTACGGGAAGACGCGAAGCCAGGCAGGCCGAGGCCGGCTTCTCCGCCACCGCCAGGCCCGCCTCGCGCGCGTAGCGGCGCACGTCCTCCTTGCCGAGCCCGGCCGCGCTCAGCGGCGCCAGCACGCCGAACTCGCGCGCGGCGCGCGCGCCGGGGCGGTGGTCGGCGAGGTCGTCGACGATCTCGCCCAGGGCCAGGGCCGCGAAGCCGCGCGCGCGCGCCCAGGGCTCCATGGCGCGGAACAGCGCCGCCTTGCAGAAGTAGCAGCGGTCGCCGGCGTTCGCCTGGTAGCGCGCATCGGCCAGCTCGTCGGTGGCGACGACCAAGAGCGGCGCGCCGATCGCGCGCGCCAGCTCGCGCGCACCGGCCAGCTCGCTGCGCGGCAGCGAGGGCGAGTCGGCGATCACGCCCAGCGCGCCGCGCCAGGCGGCATGCGGCGGCGCGTCCCCGGTCAGGGCCCACTGCGCCGGGCCGAGCGCCTGGAGTGCCGCGTGCAGCAGGACGCTCGAGTCGACCCCGCCCGAGAAGGCGACCGCGACGCGCTCGAGGCGCGCGAGGTCCGCCAGGAGCTGCGCGCGGCGCGCGACGTAGCCGTCGGCCAGCTCGGGCGGGCTCACCGGCCTGCTCCCGCGTCGTCGAGGTACAGCCGGATCTTCCGCACGTAGCCCTCGGCGCTGCGCCGGATCAGCTCGACCTCGTCCTCGCGCAGCGTGCGCACCAGGCGCGCCGGGACCCCGGCCAACAGCGAGCGCGGCGGCGCGACGAAGCGCTCCTTGACCACCGCGCCGGCCGCGACCAGCGACTCCGCGCCGATCACCGAGCCGCCGAGCAGGATCGCCCCCATGCCGATCAGGCAGCGGTCGCCGACCGCGGCGCCGTGCAGCACGCAGCGGTGGCCGATGGTGACCTCGCTGCCGATCACGTTGGGCACGCCGGTGTCGGCGTGGATCATCGTCAGGTCCTGGACGTTGGTGCGCGCGCCGATGGTCAACGGCGCGTCGTCGCCGCGCACCACGCAGCCGAACCAGATGCCGACGTCGGCGCCCAGCGTCAGCTCGCCGGTCAACGTCGCGTCGCGGGCCGCGAAGGCGCCGCCCTCGAGCCGCCGGAACAGGCCGCGCTGCGGGTAGAAGGTCATCGGCCCCGGATCCTAGCGCGCACGGGCGGCGGCGGCGCTCACGATCCCAGGCCTTCGAGCGTCTCGGGCACGGTCCACATGAAGAGGAACATCGTGCCGTTGTGGAGCGCGTGCACGAACACGGGCGCCAGGAGCGAGCCGCTGCGCTGGCGCAGCAGGCCGAGCAGCAGGCTGAGCGCGGCGACCGGCACGACCGCGGCGACGCCGTGCAGCAGGCCGAACAGCAGCGAGGTGACGGCGATGCCCGCCACCACGCCCGCGCGGCGCGTCAGGGCGGGCTGCACGAAGCCGCGGAACAGGAACTCCTCGAGGCAGGGCACCAGGAACACGCCCAGACCCAGCAGCACGCCGCGCTGCGCGACCGGCGCCTCGGCCATGATGCGCACGATCGGCTGGACCAGGTCCTCGTAGCCGAGCCCGAGCAGCACGCAGCGCCACAGGGCACCGACGCCCAGGATGCCCGGCGCCGCCGCGACGTACAGCACCAGCCCCGCCAGGAGCTGCGGCCCGCCGCCCGCAGCCTGCAGTCCGAGGTCGACGCGCGCCCGCGGGCCGCGGGCGCGCGCCAGCACGAAGGCCAGCACCGCGGCGGCGAAGAGCATGATCGCGGAGGCCGCCAGGCTGCGCAGCGGATCGGCTTGCGCGGCGGGGGCGTGCTCGCCGACTCCAGCGGGGCTGGCGGGACCGGCGGGGCTGGCGGAGCCGCCGGGGCCGCCCGCGCCGCTGGCGAACAGCGCGGCCCCGTACTGCAGCGGGAAGAGCGCCAGGGCCAGCACCGCCACCTCGCGCAGGCCCCAGCCGACCGGTTGCGCCGCGCCGCGCTGGGCGAGCATGCGGCGCGTGACGATCAGCGCCAGCGGCACCAGCGCCAGCGAGACGCACACGAAGAAGGCACCGGTCAGCAGCAGGCTGAGCGGCTCCGGCGCAGCGCTGCCGGCGTGGACGGGCTCGTCCATGCGCTCAGCCCGGCCCCGGCCCCGCACCCGCGATCAAGCCGCTCTCGGGCGACGAAGCCTGCGCGTACAGGCGGCGCGGGATGCGGCCGGCGAGCCAGGCCTGGCGACCGGCTTCGCAGGCGGCGCGCATCGCGTGCGCCATGCGCAGCGGCTCGCGCGCGCTGGCGATGCCGGTGTTGAGCAAGACACCCGCCGCGCCGAGTTCCATCGCGATCGCCACGTCGGAGGCCGTGCCGACGCCGGCGTCGACGATCACCGGGACCGAGACCAGCTCGAGCAGGATGCGGATCGCGTTGGGGTTGAGCACGCCCTGGCCCGAACCGATCGGCGAGCCGGCCGGCATCACGCTCTTGGCGCCGAGTTCGCACAGGCGCACGCCCAGGCGCGGGTCGTCCGAGGTGTAGACCAGCACGTCGAAGCCCTGGCGCACCAGCTCGCGCGTCGCCTCGAGCGTGCCGACCGGGTCGGGCAGCAGCGTGCGCGGGTCGCCGAGCACCTCCAGCTTGACCAGCTTGGTGCCGAGCAGCTCGCGCGCGAGCTCCGCGGTGCGGATCGCGCTGGGCGCGTCGAAGCAGCCGGCGGTGTTGGGCAGGATCACGTAGCGCGCGCGGTCGATGTAGTCCAAGAGCGAGGGCCCGGCGCGCGCGTCGAGGTTGACGCGCCGCACCGCGACCGTGACGCACTGCGTGCCGCTGATCTCGAGCGCCTGGCGCGTCTCCTCGAAGGAGGCGTACTTGCCGGTGCCGACCAGCAGGCGCGAGTGCAGCGTGTGCTCGCCGAGCACCAGCGGCACGTCGGCCAGATGGGCGGGCACGGTCGGGAGCGGCGGCGTGGCGGTCACGGAGGGCATTCTCGTTCGTTGGACGGTGGGCGTGTTGCGCGGGCCGCCGGCTCAGCCGCCGCCGACCAGCGTCACCAGCTCGAGCCGGTCGCCGGCGTCGAGCGCCGTCGTGGCGTGCTCGGCGCGGCGCACGAGCCGCTGGTTGCGCTCGACCGCCACGAGTTCGGGCCGCAGCCCGAGTTCCTCGACCAGCTCGGCCAGCGAACTCGCGGCGCGCACACGGCGCACCGCGCCGTTGACGCGGATCTCGATCGTGTCCAGGGGCTGGTCCATGTCACGGGGCGCGGGGGTCGTGGAGCACGAGGGCGCGACACCGTCAGGCGTCCGACACCGGTGCCGTGCTCGGCATCGTATCGGTCGCCTGCGCACGCGCCAAGGCGGGCGGACCGACGCGCAGGAAGGCGCACTTGAGGTACGCGGTCTCGGGCAGCGTCAGGAGCTGCGGATGGTCGGGCGAGGCGCCGCACAGTTCCTCGAGCCACACCGCGCGGCCCGCGCGCGCCGCGGCGTCGCGCAGGTAGCCGACGAAGAGCTCGGGCTTGACGTTGTACGAGCACGAGGCGCTGACCAGGTGGCCGCCCTCCGCGACCAACCCGAGCGCGCGCCGGTTGAGCTCGCCGTAGCCGCGCGCCGCGCCCGCCAGCTCCTGCCGGTTGCGCGCGAAGGCCGGCGGGTCGACGATCGCGAGCTCGTACGAGGCGGCCGGTTGCGCGCGCAGCGCGTCCAGGACGTCGGCGCGCTCGGTGGTCAGCTTGTCGGCGACGCCGTTGCGCTCGGCGTTGCGCCGCGCGCGCTCCAGCGCCGCCGCCGACTGGTCGAGGCCCACGACGGCGCGCGCGCCGGCCAGCGCACAGGCGATGCCGAACAGCCCGTCGTAGCAGAAGGCGTCGAGCACGCGCCCGCCCTGCGCCAGGCGCGCCGCGCGCCGGCGGTTGTCGCGCTGGTCGAGGTAGTGCCCGGTCTTGTGGCCCGCCAGCACGTCGACCTCGTACTGCACGAGGCCGTCGTCCACCACCAACTCGCGCGGCAGCTCGCCGCGCACGACCTCGACGCGCTTCTCCAGCCCCTCGAGCTTGCGCACCCCGCTGTCCGAACGATCGACGCAGGCCGTCGCGCGCCAGGGCAGCGCCGCCTCGACGAGTTCGAGCACCAGGTCGCGCATGCGATCCGCCGCCTGCGTGCCGCACTGCGTCACGAGCACGCCCGCGTAGCGATCGACCACCAGCCCCGGGATCCCGTCCGCATCCCCGCCGATCAGCCGACACGCGTCGCGCTCCCCGAGCAGGCCCATCCGCGCCCGCGCCGCCAGCGCGCGCTCGACGCGCGCCTGCCAGAACCCGCGCTCCGGCCGCTCTTGCGCGCGCGTCACCAGCCGCACCGCGATCTTCGAACCCCGGCTGTAGAGCCCGTACCCGAGGTGCTTGCCGTTGGGTCCCTCGACCAGCACGAGCTCCCCGGGCTCGGCCTCGCTCGCCGCGAGATCGTCGGCGAAGGCCCAGGGATGGCCGCTCTCGATCCAGCGCCGACCCTTGCCGGTGAGTGTGATGCGCGACATGGAAGGGGGAAGAGGATAGGCGCGGCGGGATGCGGCGGCCAGAGGTACGGGCGCGGACGCGAAGCGAGGAGGCCGCCCGGGTCGGAGGCGACCGGGGCGCAGTCGAATTCGGCGCGCGCGCAAAGGTCCCGCGCCCATTCGGGTCGTGCTGCGCGTGCGCGAGCCGTGCTGCAGGCCTGCTCGCCGGATTCGAATCGCGCAGCGCGCATCCGGGGCGTGCGGTTCGCGCGCCGCTTGAGGGCTCGCGCACTGGACGGCCAATTCGCCCTGTGGAATCGCCAGCTGTCCCGAATCAAATCGGAGCAGCGGGATTCACTTCCCCCACCGACGCGATTCAGGGAGCGAACCGGTGCGAGGCGCGTTCCCGGCGCGACCGACCTGTGCCGCTCCGCTCCACGCGAGCCGTCCTCGCCGCGCTCGGATCTCGCGCCGGCCGGGCTCGCGCGACGCGACCAGGCAGCGGTCGGGTCTCCCGCGTCGCGCTCGGGGCGCCGTCGAGCAAGCCGGGGAACACGGCCGGCGGTCGCGGGAACTCCCTTCGCCAGATCCGTCGCCGGGGCGCGGCGGAGCGGGCGAGAGGACCCTGGTCAGGTCCGCGAACGACGCGGCAGAAGACTCGGTGGTGCTGCTCAGCAGGTCGGACGCTGGGCGACGAGTCTCCCCCCGATCCTGCGCCAGCTCAGAGGCCACGCTACCCGCCGTTCTCCGCAGCGGGGAACCGCTCACGAAGCCGCGGGACATCGATTCCCCGGAGTGGCGGCCGGGATGAGCTGCGCAGGGAATCGGCCGCTGCCCCTGCGACGCGCGCGCGCGTCGATCGTCGAGCGTTCGATGAGCCCGAGCCACGCCGGTCGAGGCCGACACGCACGCCAACCTCAGGCCGGCGCGGCGGCATTCCTGCCCTTCCCCGAGCGCGGCGGGTTGCGGCGCGGTGCGGGCAGGAAGCGCAGCGGGCCTCGGCCCCGCACGTCGCACGCGGCGCGCCCGAAGCTCTCGGCTCACCATCCGGTGTTCGCAACGCTGCGGATGGTGGCAGGGCTGCCCGACCTGCGCCGGCCGAGGGAGTTCGTCGCGATCCGGCGGGCGTTCGTGGCCTGCGGGATGAAGCCGCGCTTCCGCATCGTGCACTTCGCCGTCCTGCCCAACCATCTGCACCTCCTCGTCGAGGCCGCGGATCGCGAGGCGCTCTCGCGCGGCATGCAGGCCTTCGGCCTCAGCCTGTGGAGGCGCCTCAACGCGCTGTGGGGACGCCGTGGACCGATCCTCGCCGACCCCTACCACGCCCGCGAGTTGCGTAGCCCGAGCGAAACGCGCCACGCGCTCTGCTACGTGCTCCACAACGGGCGACGGCACGGGCTCACAGTCTCGGGCTGGGATGTGTTCTCGTCGGCGGCCGAGTTGCGCTCGTGGAACGGGTACGTCACCGCCCTGAACGGCCCGCACCCGGGTGCGGGAGTCATCGCGCCCCGCACTTGGTTGCTCCGGATCGGCTGGGTCCGCGCCGGAGCGATCGCCCACGATGAGACACCTGGCGCGCGCCCCCGCGCCGCGCGCCGGAACGGAGGCGCGCCGGCGCATGCGCAGCCGCTGCGTGGGCGAGCGATGTCCTCGGCGACCGCGGCGGGCAGGAGCCGGGGCACGCGGCCCGCGGGCGTGCACGAGGGTCGTCCCGCACAGGACCGGTCGAACCGGCTGCCGCGCAACGTGGGTTGAGGGCCCGGGAGGCTGTCGGGGACGCGCGCTTCGCTGCCCCGGCCGCATCCCGGCTGCCGGGGGATGCCTGCGAGCCTTGCAGCGCATCCGCGTCGTGGTCGCGTCTCGCCGGGTCACGGCGTCGAAGCAGCGAGGCGCGCATCTCCGACCACTTCACGGTCGCTGCTGGCGCCTGCCCGAGCGCGATGGCGACGGGAGGACGCGGTCGAAGGCCGTCGTGGAAACGATCGCGAGGCCTTCCCCCGGCGGCTGCTCGCGAGCGCGGCGCCGAGCACGGGTCTTGGCGTCGCCGTCGGAAGTGGGGAGCGGAGTGGCTCCAATTTGATTCGGGACAACTGGGAGTTTGCGCAGAGATCGACGCGCGCCCGCTCGCAGCTTCCGCGCTTCGCGATCGAACGCCATCCCGCTGGCCCTGGCGTTCGGACGCCCCTTCGAGGATCCGCACCGCGTTCACGGTCGCGGACGGCATCTCGCTCGCACCGGTCGGAGCGCAGCAGCGATTCCAGGCGACCGCGGCGCCACGAACTCACTCCTTGACCAACTCCACGAAGCGCGGGTCCTTCGCCAACGACGCCAGGTCCGGGTCGCGCCGCGCCCAGGCGGCCTGCTTGGCGCGGGCGTCGGGTGAGGGTTGGTTCTGGTCCAGGTCGCGGCGCAGGAAGTCGAGCGCCAGGTCGGTGTCGCCGCACAGCGCGTAGGTGCAGGCCATGTTGTAGTGGTTGAGCGGCGAGGGCGTCACTTCGCGCAGCAGCGCGCGCGCCTCGTCGTGGCGGCCGGCGCGGGCGCGGTAGCAGGCGCGCAGCACGCGCAGGAACTCGTCCTGGCGCAGTTGCCAGGCTTGCTCGAACCACTCGAGCGCGCGCGCGGGGTCGCGCTGCTTGACGTTGGCGTTGACGGCCAGCGAGACCAGGGCGCTGGCGCGCTGGGCGCGCACGCGCGCGGCGGCCTGGGGCGCGAAGCCGCGCTCGACGATCAGCTGCTCGATGCCCTCGAGGCGCTCGACGGAGCGGCGCAGCTCCTCCTCCGCGCGCGCGGGCTCGTCGACGTCGCTCCAGGTCGAGCCCAGCGTCATCTCGATCTCGGCCGCCAGCTCGAGGCCCCACAGGTAGCGCGCGCCGGCGCCGCTGGCGTCGAGGTCGCGGCGCAGTTCCTCGAGCAGGGCGCGCGCCTTCTCGGGCCGGCCCTCGTCGCGATGCGCGCGCGCCAGCTCGAGCGCCAGGCCCGAGGGCAGGCGCAGCTCGGCCAGGTCGCGCCAGCCGCGCGCGTCGCCGGCGCGCAGGAGCTCGACGGCTTCCTCGCGCTCGTACCAGAGTTCCGCCGCGCGCTCGGCCAGCGCGGGAGCCGGACCGCAGGGATCGCCGAGCGCGACGCGCAAGAGGCGCCCCGAGACGCGCGCGAACTCGCGCTGCACGAGCTCGAGGCGCGCCAGCTCGCTGTCCTTGAGCAGCGCCAGGCGCGCGGGATCCGCCAGCGTGCTGTCGGCCGGCCGTGCGTTCGCCGCGCCGAGGCCGGGCAGCTCGGCCGGCGCGACGGCGGCGAGTTCGCGGCCGACCGCCTCGCACAGCGCCAGCGCGCGCCGGCCGGGCCAGGCCGGCAGGCGCGGGTTCTCGAGCGCCAGCTCGAACAAGGACAGCTCGGACTCGAACAGCGCGTCGAGCGCGTGCGCGCCGCCGCGTTCGGCGCGCAACGCGGCGCGCTGCGCCGCCAGCGCGTGGCGGTGCACCCCGAGCGCCAGCGCGCGGCGCTCGCTCGCACGCGACGGCTCGCCTGCGCGCGACGGCTCGCGCGACGGCGGGTCCGCGCGCGTCAGCTCGTCCGCCAGCGCGCCGGTCGCGGCGACGTCCGGCGCCAACACGAGGCACAGGCGCGCGAGGTCCGCCAGCGCCGCGAGCTCCTCGTGCTGCGCCTCGATCAACTCGGCCGCCGCGGGGGCGCGGCCCGCGGCCTGCGCCGCCAGCGCCGCGAGCCGCGCGGGCACGCGCTCGAGCTGCGCCTGCGCGCCGGCCTGGTCGCCGGCGGCGAAGGGCGGCGCGACGGCCAGCAGCGCCGCGCGCGCCTCGACCAGCGCGCGCTCGCGCCCCAGTTCCGCCGCGCGCGCCGCGTAGCCCGCGGCCAGGGCCGCGGCCGGCGCCGGGTCAGCCGCGTGGCGCAGCCAGGCGCGCGTGCGCCAGAGCTCGAGCTCCGCGCGCTGCTCCGCGCCCCACGCGCCCGCGCCGGGTGCGCCGAACACGCCGCCGGCGGCGAGCTGCCCCAGCACGCGCTCGCCGCGCTGCGCGTCGCCGAAGAGCTCGAGCCGCGCCAGCGCCGCGTCGCCGGCATGGCGCGCCGCGGCCGCGACGCGCGCGTCGGGGTGGCGGAGCGCCTGGCCGAGCACCGCGCAGAGCGCCGCGTCGTCGCCCAGCTCGGGCGCGTCGACCAGCGCGCGCGCCAGCGGCGCGAGCAGGCTGGCCGCCAGCTCGTCGTCGTACTCCGCCGCGGGGCCCGGCCAGCCCGCGAAGACGCGCCGCAGCAGCGCCGCGCGCGCCCCGGCGCGTGTCGCCAGCACGCCGGCCGCCTGGCGCTGGGACGCGCCGGCCAGATCGTCGACCAGCTGCAGGAGCGTCGCGTGCGCGACAGGCTGGTCGAGCTCGGCCAGCGCCTCGATCGCGTCCGCGGACAGCGCGCCGCTGGCCGGCGCGCGCGCCAGGTCCGCCAGCGCGCGGCAGCGCGCCTCGAGCGCCTCGTCGCCGAGCTCCGGACGTCCGAGGAAGCGCAGCAGGAGCTGCGCCAGCTCGCGGTCGTCGCGCGCCGCCTCCGCCAGCGCCGTCAGCGCCGGCCCGACCTCGTCGCGGGTGCCGGCGCGCACCAGCAGCCAGGCGCGCGCGCGCCGCAGCGCCGGCGGCTCGCCCTGCGCGGCCGGGTGGAACAACCCGCGCGCAGCCTCGCGCGCCGCCTCGGGCTCGCTCGCCAGGGCGGCGAGGCGCGCTTCGAGCGCGCGGCCAGCGAGCGGGGCCAGTCCGGTCGGATCGCGAGCGGGAGGCCGCGGATCGCCGGCCTGCGCGCGCCCATGGAGCGCGGCACCCGTGCCGGAAGCGCAGCACAGGCTCAGGAACGCCGAAATGAGGGAGCGGGGCAGGTCCATCGCCGGAAGGCCGGCCGCGCGCGCGCTTCCCGCGCAGGGGAGCGCCGCAGCCGGAGCGGGTCCCAAGGTTGACTCAGCGCGGGTCGTCGAGCAAACTGCCCGGCCGATTCCCGCCTGGACGCCGTCCGGACGGGGAGCGAGCCCTGCGTCGACGTTGCTCTGGAGCCCGGTGGAGCGGGGGAACCCGCTTCCGTTGTTTAAGCACCCTTCCCAACACCAACCGCCTCGCGCCTGGGCCGCTCGGACCCGCGCCCGACCCCCCCACTCCCCATGAACCCCGACGACATGCTGCGGATGATCGACGTCATCCACCGCGACAAGGACATCCCGAAGGAAGTGATCTTCCGCGGGCTCGAGGAGTCCTTGGCCGCCGCCGTTCGCAAGCGCCTGGGTGCCGGCGAGGACCTGATCGTCAAGATCGACCGCAAGACCGGCGCCGTCAGCATGGAGGACGCCGAGGAGGAGTACGAGTTCGACATGCAGGAACTCGGCCGCATCACGGCCCAGGCCTTCAAGCAGGGCCTGCAGCAGCGCCTGCGCGAGGCCGAGCGCGACGTGCTCTTCGAGGAGTACGAGGCGCGCGTCGGCCAGCTGATCCACGGGGTGGTGCAGCGCTTCGAGGGCGACTTCATGGTCGTCAACCTGGGCAAGGTCGAGGCCTACCTGGGCAAGGACGACCGCGTGCGCGGCGAGACCTTCAACCCCGGCGACCGCATCCGCGCGATCATCGTCGAGGTGCGCAAGGACGGCTCGCGCGTGCGCATCCTGGTCAGCCGCACGCACCCCGACCTGGTGCGCCGGCTGTTCGAGACCGAGGTGCCCGAGATCAACGACAGCATCATCGAGATCAAGCGCGTGGTCCGCGAGCCGGGCTACCGCACGAAGATGGCCGTGCTCTCGCAGGACCCCAAGATCGACGCCATCGGCGCCTGCGTCGGCGTGCGCGGTTCGCGCATCAAGGCCGTGATCGACGAGTTGCGCGGCGAGCGCATCGACATCATCAAGTGGTCCGATTCGCTCGAGACCCTGATCATGAACGGCCTGAAGCCGGCCGTGATCCACATCGACAACATCTACCCCGACGTCGCGTCGCACTCGGCGGTCGTGCTGGTCGACGAGGACCAGCAGTCGCTGGCGATCGGCAAGAAGGGGCAGAACGTGCGCCTGGCCAGCAAGCTCTGCGGCTGGGAGATCGAGATCAAGACGCGCGCCGAGTTCGAGGCCGAGGCCTCGGGCGAGAAGCCGGCCGAGCGCGACGTGGCCCCGGGCGAGAGCGCTCCGGCCGAGGACGAGGACGACGGCTCGCTCGCCCAGGGCGCCTGAAGGCGCCGCGGCTCCCTGAACCCCAACCCACCCGAACGCAAGACCCACCCTGCTTGAGCTCGAAGAAGCGCATCAACGACCTGGCCAAGGAGTACGGCCTCTCCGGGCAGGAGCTGGCCACCAAGCTCAAGAACCGGGGCACCTTCGGGGCCATCAAGGGCCCGATGTCGACCCTCGACGAGATGCAGGTGATGCTCGTCCAGGGCTTCCTCGAAGCCGAGGGCTACAAGCCGCGCGGCGCCGAGGGTCCGGGTGACGTGGTCGCGGCCAGCGGCGCCGACGGCGGCGCGGGCGGCAGCGGCCTGGTGCTGAAGAAGAAGAAGAAGAAGCTCAGCCTGACCGGCGAGCCCGACGCCGGCGACGAGCGCGTCGAGACCCCGGCTCCGCCGATCCCCGCCCCGCACGAGCCGCGCCCCGCGGCGGTCGCCACGCGCCCGCGCATCGAGGACCTGCCGCGCGCCCCCGAGCCGCAGCCGCTGGAGCCCGAACCCGAGCCCGAACCGGTGGCCGAGGTCGAGATCCCCCAGCCGGCCGAGCTCGTGCCGCACCCGCACGACGCCGAGCCCGAGGTCGAGATCGTGCCCGCGGCCGCGACCGAGGTCGAGCCCGAGCCGCCCGTGGCGGCGCCCGACGGCGATCCGGCCAAGCTCGCCGGCCCCGCCGCGCGCAAGCCGGCCGGCAAGGTGATCGGCTTCATCGACCTCTCCAAGCTCAAGTCCAACGTCAAGCGCCCGACGCAGGAGTCGCGGCGCTTGCGCTCGAAGGACGACGTGGCGCCCGACGTCAAGCCGACGCTCGGCCACGACAAGAAGAAGGCGCTGGTGCGCGGCGACCGCGGCACGCGCGAGAACCTGACCGCGGGCCAGCTGCGCGAGCGCGAGGCCGGCCGCTTCCTGCGCCGCGGCGCGCCGCTCAAGCCCGGGCAACCGGCGTTGCCGGGCCAGAGCTCGATGCGCCCCGAGCGTTCGCGCGGCCGCGAAGGCGGCGTGTCGCCCTACGCCGGCACGAGCGTCGACGTCGATCTGCCGATCACGGTCAAGAAGCTGGCCGAGCGTCTGTCGGTCAAGCCCAACGAGGTGCTCGGCGCGGCGATGCGCGGCCTGGGGCTCTCGCCGATGCAGGTCAACATCAACGCCGTCCTCGACGACGACACGGCCACCATGCTGGCCGAGCTGTTCGAGGTCAAACTGCAGATCAAGCGCGTGGCCGAAGCCGAGGCCGAGCTGATCCAGGAGCTGACGCAGAAGCGTTCGGACGTGCAGGCCGAGTCCCTGACGCTGCGCCCGCCGACCGTGGCGGTGCTCGGGCACGTCGACCACGGCAAGACCACGCTGATCGACGCCATCCGCAGCTCGCGCGTGGCGGCCGGCGAGGCGGGCGGCATCACGCAGCACATCGGCGCCTACCAGGTGACGACCAAGAAGGGTCACAAGCTGACGATCATCGACACGCCCGGCCACGCCGCGTTCACGTCGATGCGCGCGCGCGGCGCCAAGGCGGTCGACATCGTGGTGCTGGTCGTGGCCGCCGACGACGGCCCGATGCCGCAGACCGAGGAGGCCTACGCGCACGCCAAGGCGGCGGGCGTCAAGCTGGTCGTGGCGCTGACCAAGGCCGACAAGCCCGAGGCCAACGTCAAGCGCGCCATGGAGCAGATCTCCGGGCGCCTGGGCCTGCACCCCGAGGAATGGGGCGGCGACACGGCGATGCTGGCGGTCAGCGCGCTCAAGAACCAGGGCGTCGACGAGCTGCTCGAGCGCGTGTTCCTCGAGAGCGAAGTGCTCGAGCTCAAGTGCCACCCGACCGGTCCGGCCAAGGGCGTGGTGCTCGAGGCCGAGGTCCACGAGGGCAAGGGCATCGTCGCGCACCTCTTGGTGCAGGACGGCACGCTGGAGCGCGGCGACGTGATCCTGGCCGGCGAGGGCTACGGCAAGGTGCGCTCGATGCACGACGACCTCGGTCGCGTGGTCGAGAAGGCGCCGCCGTCGCTGCCGGTCGAGGTGATGGGTCTCGACAAGCTGCCCAGCGTGGGCGAGACCTTCTACGTCGTCGACTCGCTGGCCAAGGCCAAGGGCGTGGCCGAGGAGCGCGAGAAGAAGACGCGCGCCATGCAGATGGCCGCCGAGCGCCGCCCGCTCGACCACGCCGCGCTGCTGCGCTCGGTGGCGGGCAAGCAGCGCCAGGTGATCAACCTGGTGGTGCGCGCCGACGTGCAGGGCTCGGTCGAGGTGCTCAAGTCGGCGCTCAGCGAGCTCAAGCACGACGAGGTCGAGGTCAAGGTGCTGCTGGCGGGTGTCGGTTCGGTGACCGAGAGCGACGCCATGCTGGCGGTCAGCTCGGGCGCCACGATCATCTCGTTCCACTCCAGCACCAACGACAAGGCGCGCGTGGTGGCCGAGCGCGAGGGCGTCTCGATCAAGTACTACGAGGTGCTCTACGAGCTGCTCGACGACATCCGCGACCTGATGGAAGGCCTGCTGGCCCCCGAGGTCAAGGAAGAGATCACCGGCCACGCCGAGGTGCGCGCGATCTTCAAGTCCTCGAAGGTCGGCAACATCTCGGGCTGCATGGTGCTCGACGGCTCGATCCTGCGCGACAGCCGCGTGCGCGTGCAGCGCGGCGGCAAGGTCATCCACGAGGGCGTGCTCAGCTCGCTCAAGCGCGTCAAGGACGACGTCAAGGAAGTGCGCGAGGGCTTCGAGTGCGGCCTGACGGTGCGCGACTTCCAGACCGCCGAACTGGGCGACGTGATCGAGGCCTTCCGCACCTTCAAGGTCAAGCGCACGCTGGGCGAGAAGGACTAGGCGCGGCGCGCTCCGGCGCGCCCGCGCCCCGGTTGCGGCTGCGACCAGGGAGATCGACATGGCCAACCCCCGCACGATCGCGCGCCTCGAAGCGCGCATCCTCGAACGGGCGGCCTACTGCCTGCAGTTCGAGCTGGCCGACCCGCGGGGCAGCTTCATCACGCTGACGCGCGTCAAGCTCTCGAGCGACCTGTCGGTGGCGCGCATCTACTACTCGGTCCTGGGCGGGCCGAGCGAGAAGAGCAAGGCCGGCCACATGCTCGAGCACGCCGGCGGCTTCATCCAGCGCCAGGTGGCACGCGTCCTCGAACTGCGGCGCATGCCGCGCCTGGTCTGGCAGGCCGACGAGTCGGCCGAGCAGGCCGCCGACATCGCGCGCCTGATCCGCGAGGCGCGCGAGCGCGACATGGCGATCAACCCCGCGCTGCGCGACGAACCGCCGGTCGAGAGCGCCGACCCGCGCGCGGAGCGGCAGGTCGACGCGAATGGCGCGGGCGAGCTCGGCGACGAGGAGGAGCCGCTCGACGAGGACGAACTGGCCGAGGACGAGGACGCGGAGCTCGCCGACGAAGGCGAACTCGAGCCCCCCGCGCGCGGTTAGAATCGGCCCGCGATGCTGCGCTACCTGTTCGGCGAGCTCTTCAGGAAAGGCAGGCGTGCCATGTTGAAGGTCGGCGATCCCGCCCCCGCGTTCGAAGTCGACGACCACCTCGGCCGGCGCGTGAAGTCGTCGGACTACCGCGGCAAGCGCGTCGTCCTCTGGTTCTATCCCAAGGCCGACACGCCGGGGTGAACGAAGCAGGGCTGCGGGTTCCGTGATCGAATCCGCGACTACGAGGCCAAGGGTGCGGTCGTGCTCGGCATCTCCTTCGACGGCGCGGCGGAGAACCAGGCCTTCGCCGAGAAGTTCGGCTACACCTTCCCGCTGTTGTGCGACGTCGACCGCAAGGTCGGGCTGGCGTACAAGGCGGCGGAGAGCCCGAAGGACAAGTACGCCAAGCGCTACACCTACGTGATCGGCCCGACGGGCACGATCGAGCAGGCGATCGACACCAAGGACCCCGGCGGCCAGGCGGCCGCGCTGTTGCAAGGTCTCTGAGAGCGGTCGGGGGCACCCGCCCAGAGTGCGAGCACTTGTTCAGTCCCCTTTGGCCAACAGCTCCGCGCTCACACGCTCGAGTGCGTCGAGACGCGATGTCACGACATCCCACACGATCTCGTGATCCACGCGCCAGTAGGCGTGGATCAGGATGTTCCGGAACGAAATCGCGCCACGATGTTCAGGTAGGCGCGCGGCGACCCCCGGATCGGTCTTGCGCAGCACGCTGAGCGCCTCACCGATGATCCCGAGCTTGCGCTCGACCGCGGCACGAAGCATCTCGTCGGCCTGGTACTCCTGAAGCGACCGGCCCGCGACGAACCTGCGGATCGATCGAGTCGCCTGCAGGAGGTCGTGCAGCAGCGCCTTCGACTCAGGCCGCATAGAGCAGCGTGCGATCCGCCCCGATGGCCTCGAAGAAGTAGGGGTTCTCGACCGCGCGGGTCATCACCAGGTCGACGTGCAAGCCGAGCAGGTCCTCGAGGCCGTGCAGCAACCCCAGATAGCGATCGGCCATCGTCCCGGGACCATGGTCGGCGAACTCGACCAGGAAGTCGGCGTCGCTGTGTCGCGGGTCGAAGTCGGCCCGCGCCGCGGAGCCGAAGAGCTCCAGGCGCTGCACGCCGTGCGCGCGGCACAGGTCCAGGATCTGCTCGCGAAGTTCGGCGATGCGCTGGTGCATGACCACCCGATCGTTCCACCCCGGCCCGAGATTGTCCAGCCGGGGCCCTCCCCTAGCGCGTGAACACCAGCGGCACGCGCTCGAGTTCGTCGACGCGCGCGCAGAAGGCGGCCAGCTTCGGGTACTCGTCCTTCGTGATGTAGAAGGGCGCCAGCAGGAGATCGCGGCGCAGGAGCAGCGTGCGGCCGTCCGGTTGCTGCTCGATCGACAGCGCGTAGCGGCCGGTCAGGAAGCGCTCCTCGCTCGGCGGCGGGCCCTGGACCAGCGTCAGGCCCTCGGGCAGCGTCAGTTTCACGCTGCCCAGCTGCACGATCGCGCTCGACAGGAAGTACGGCAGGCGCCGCTCGCCCTCGCCGCCCGCCAGGCCGGCCGACAGGTTCAGCGCCGGCAGCGGCAGGCGCGCGGTGATGCCCTCGCTGCTCTCGTCGAGGAAGCGCGCGACCTTGCCGTGCGCGACGATCACCAGCTCGCGCTCGTCGTCGAGGCCCTCGAGCTCCAGCCGCTCGAGGTCGAAGCCCGGCAGGATCTGGCCCAGCGCACGGCCGAGGCCGGCCTTGAGCTGGTTCTCGGGCAGCTCGCGCAGCCGCTCCTTGGCCTGGTAGCTGGTGTTGCCGGTGGTCAGGAGCCGGAGCTCGGCGCCGGCCGACAGGTCGTCGCGCACGTCGAGCACCAGGTCGACGCGCTGGCCGACGCGCTCCTCCAGCGGGACGTCGGGCAGGTTCTCGACGCCGCGCTGCGTGCGCACCTCGGCGCGCGGCGCGTTGCCGAGCAGCTTGCCGTAAGGCAGCTCGCGCAGGCTGAGGTCGCACCACGCCTCCGGACCGCCCGCGGGCCGCACGCGCACCAGCAGGCGGTTGCCCCAGCGCTCGGCGCCCATGAAGCGCGCGTCGGGCTCGGGATCCGACTCGGGCGAGACGTCGCGCGACCAAGCCAATTCGTGCTCGATGCCGGCCGCCTCGAGCAGCGCGGCGAAGAGGTGCGCGGGGTTGCCCTGCTCGCTCAACAGGGTGAAGAGCGCCGAGGCCGGGCTGTCGGTGTCGCGCTGCTTGACCGTGCGCTGCACGAAGGCGTGCAGTGCGCGCGCGCGCGCCGACTCGTCGGCCGTGCCGCCCAGCTCCTCGAGCACCTGCTGCGCCGCGGCGCGCAGCTCGGGCGTCAGCCGCGTCGCCAGGCGCGCCTCGGCGAACAGGTCGGCCGGCGCGTCCTCGGCCCGCGGGCGCACGCCGAACTCGACCGAGGGCAGGACCCACTGCGGCGGCGGCGCGCCCGGCTCGGGCACCACGCGCGCCGTGTTGCGCGTCTCGAACACGTGGATCAGGTCCTCGCCGCGCTCGAGCGTCTCGTGCGTGCCGTCGAAGTTGCGCGCCAGGAGTTCCAGTTGCATGGAGCGCGGCAGGATCACCACCCAGCGGCTCCACACGAAGGGCTCGTCGTACGAGGCGAAGCTCCAGCGGTTGAGGCGTGCGATGCCGTCCTCGGGCGCCACGGCCCACGAGCGCCAGACGCGCTCGATCGTGTCGCCGGGCTTGAGCTTGGGCATCACGTAGCTGCCGTCGACCTCCAGCGGCTCGAGCTCCTCGCCCGTGCCGGCCTTGATCGTGACGATGCGCTCGACCGTGCCGTCGAGCGACTGCTGGCCCTCGCGCTCGCACCCTTCGAGATCCTTGACCTGCACGATGTCGTGCGTCAGCGACTCCCAGCCGCCGTCGGCGAAGACCCGGATCACCTGGCTGTCGAGCACGCGCACCACCGAGTCGTTCCAGCGCGCGGCGTCGTAGCCCGCGAGCGCCTGGGCGCGGTCGGCGCGGAACTCCTTGAACAGCGCGTCGGTCGGCTCACCTCCCTGCAGCGCGCGCAAGCCCTCGCGCGCGGTCCACGACGAAGGCTGCAAGACCTGCGCGGCGCGCAGGTGCTGCTCCTCGGCGGCGCGGTCGCCGCGGCGGTGCGCGATGCGCGCGCGCGCCAGCGGCAGCTCGACCCAGCGCGGGAACTCGCGCGCCAGGAGCTCCAGCTCCGCCTCGGCCTCGTCCCAGCGCCCGCGCTCGATCAGGAACTGCACGATCGGGAAGCCCTGACCGTGGCGGCCGCTGCGCCGGTCGGCCTCGCGCAGCACCGCCAGCGCTTCCTCGGGCTCGCCGGCCTCGGCCAGCGCCTCGGACAGCGGCACGAGCGTCTGCGGGTAGGCGCCGAGCGTGCGCACGATGCGCCGGCGCAACTGCGCGCCCTCGCGCGGCAGGCCGTACTGCGCGCGCTCGTCGGCGGCGTGTTCCAGCACGCGCGAGGCCTCGGGCGCCAGCTCCAGCGCCAGCTCGCCCATGCGCCGCGCCGGGCCGTGCAGGTCGAGGCGCGGGTAGGTGTCGGCCAGCTCGAGCAGCGGCCGCGCGCTGTGCGGCGCCAGCGTGCGCGCCGCCTCGAGCCGGGCCAGCGCCTCCTCTTCCTTGTCCTCGAGCGTCAGCGTGTGAGCCAGCGCCAATTCCACGTTGAGAATGGAGGAGCGCGCGGCCAGCGCCTCGAGCGTGGTGCGCGCGCGCGAGCGGCGCCAGACCTCGGGCAGGTGGCCGGCGTTCGACAACCAGCCGGCGTGCAGCGCCTGCAGCGCGTCGGACTCCGGGGCGCGGCGCGCGGCCTGCGCCAGGTGCTCGAGCCCCGCGATCGGCTGCTCGAGCTGGATCAGCAGCAGGCCGAGCAGCGCCTGTTCGTGCGCCGTCGCGCGCGGCAGACGCTCGCACAGCGTGCGCGGCGCCGGCAGTGCGGCGTGCTCGCGCCCCACGCTCTGCTTGTCGAACGGCCGCCCGGCCGCGCGCGCGCGCACCGGGCGTCCCAGGCCGGGCTCGCGCGGATCGGCCGCCCAGACGCGCAAGGTGAAGGTCGGGTAGGCGTCGGTGCGGCAGAAGATCAGCGCGCGGTGCACGCCGTCGGTGCGCGCCAACGGCACGATCAGCGACGGATCGCGCTCGGCGCGCAGCGGGTCGATGGCCACCGGCGCAGCCCCGTCGACGGCGTAGCTCCAGGCCGGGTCGCCCAGGCCGCCGCGCCAGCCGCGCTCGCGCCCCAGGTAGGCGGTCGCCGCGCGCGCGGCGTGCGAGCCGCCGCTGTCGATCTCGAGCCACAGGGGCCCCTCGGCCTCGCACTCGAACTCCCAGGCGCACAGCGCCCAGCCCTCGACCGGCTCGATCCACTCGGCCGGCTCGAAGCCGGCGTACAGGCCGCTGCGCCGCACGGCGGTCCAGGACACCGAGGCGCCGCGCAACCCGGGGTGCGCGCGCTCGTAGCCCGGATCGGCGAACAGGTCCTCGCCGCGGCGTGCGAGCTCCGGGCCGTCGAGCGGCGCCAGGAGGCGCAGCTCGCGCAGCGTGTCGGGGAAGCTGTCGTGCTGCGGATCGAGTTCGCTCGCGGCGCGGTAGGCGTTGCGCTCGCGCGCCAGGAACTCGGCGGCGACGCTGCGCGCCGCCGCGCTCCAGTCGCGCGCGCCCTGCAGGCGCTCCAGGGCCGCCAGCCAGCTGCGCGGCTGGTTGAAGTCGCTCGAGCTGCGCGCCAGGTAGAGCAGCGCCGCCTCGACCAGCGCGCTCGGCACGCTGCGGTCGGCGGCCAGCAAGAGCGGCTCGACGCGCGCCAGCAACTGGTCGAAGTCGGAGCTGGCGAGCGCCGGCGAATCGGTCAGCTCGCGCACCAGCGCCGCGGCGCGCGCGGAAGGTTGTTGCGCCGCTTCGCCGCTCGGCTGCGCGAGCGGCGGGACGCTCGGCTGCGCGAGCGGCGCGAGCAGCAGGAAGACCGCGGAGAGCGCCGCAGCGCGCAGGCTGGTTCGGATCATGTTCGCTTCCCTAGCGGCTGCCGGCCGCGGACTTCTCGAGGCGCAGGCTGCGCTGCTCGGCCAGCTCGATGCGCCGCAACGCGTCGCGCACGGCGGCGTACTGCGCCAGCGGCACGCGCTGGACTTCCAGCTCGAAGCGCCGCGCCACCTCGACGCCGCCCTCGACCGCGCGCACCTCCTGGACGTAGCTCAGCAGGCCCGGCTCGCGCACCTCGACGCGCGGCGGCAGGCTCGCCGCGCGCATCCCGTCCGGCAGGCGGTAGCGGATCGTCACCTGGTGCGCGAAGGGCCGGTCGAGCACCAGGTCCTGCGTGCGCGTCTCGGGCGGCTCGGCCGCCGCGCGCTCGATGCCCAGGCCGTCGAGCGTCAGGCGCAGCGTGGCGGCGTCGCCCTCGCGCGCCCAGAGCTTCTTGGCGGCGAAGCTGGCCTCCAGCCGCGCCGGCACGCCGATGTCGAACAGGTCGCTGGTCTCGACCTTCCGGATCTCGACCTGCGCGAAGGACTCGCCCAGCATGTTCGCCACGCGCTTCTCGAGGTCGCCCGTCTCTCCGCCCAGGTAGCTGCGCAGGCCGACGCCGTAGGAGCCGTTCGATTCGTCGGCCAGCGTCACCGTGCCGTCGCCGGCGGCGTCGAGCGTCACCTCGTAGCGCCGCACGAACTGGTTCTCGGCCGGCGGCGCGAACGGGATCTGGTGCAGCGCGCCCTGGCCCTGGTCGACGTGCAGCACGGTCGCGCCCTGGTCGTCGTGGCGCAGGTAGTCGATCGGGTTCTTGTCGGCGGTGCAGTCCAGGTAGAAGCCCGCGCGCTCCGCCGTGGCCGGCAGGTAGGCGATGCAGTGGTTGAAGTGCTCGACCATCGCCACCGACAGCGGCTCGACGGGCCGGAAGCTCTCGGCCTTGATCAGCACCGGGTGCGCGCGCACGCCGATCTCCCCCAGCATCTGGCTGAGCAGGATCGACTTGTCCTTGCAGTCGCCGAAACGGCGCTCGAAGATCACCGGCGCGCTGAAGGGCTCGTAGCCGTGCGTGCCGAAGGCCCAGGCGTTGTAGCGGATCTCCTGGCCGACGAAGCGCGCGATGGCCTGGATCTTCTCGCGCTCGGTGGTCAGGCCGGCGGTCAGCTCGCGCACCTTGGCGCTCATCTCGGGCGAGGACTGGAACTCCTTCTCGATGAAGCTCCACCACCAGGCGGCGAAGGAGGGCCAATCGGCGTAGGTGCTGGCGTCGATGCGCGGCGCGAGCTCGCTGCGGCGCTGTCCGGCGCTCTCGCGCACCGGCCGCTCGAGGTCCTTCGCCACCCAGCGCTGCACGCGCCGGCCGGACGCGTCGCGCGTGCTGTCGGCTTCCAGGCGCTCGGCGTGCTGCGCGTGCGTGTACAACTCGACGCCGTCGCCCTCGATCAGCACCAGCTCGGAGCGCAGCGTCGGCGCCGTGCCGTCCGGCCAGTCGGGGTAGAACTCGTGGCGCAGGCCGAAGTAGTTGCCGAAGACGCCCGGGCTGGTCTCGTCGATGCGGAACTCGACGTCCAGCGCGTCGCCCGGTGAGAGCGGCGGCAGGTCGTAGCCGCGCACCAGGCCGCCGCCTCCCGGGCCGTCGCCGCGACGCGGCGCGGGCACCGGCTCGACCGTGCCGTTGGCGCGCAGGATGCGCAGCGCGCGCACGGTCAACAGCGCCCCCGGGGGATAGAAGATGCCGTAGCGGTCGAGCGTGCGGGCGCCGCCCTGGTTCTGCACGCGCCACAGGATGTGCTCGTAGCGCGAGGAGGTGCCGTCGCGGTTGACCAGGCACACCAGCGTGCGGTCGATCACCGCCAGCGGCTCGTTGCCCGCTCCGGCCGCGGGAGCCGCGGCGAGGCGCGCGCGCGCGTCCCACACGTACGGGGCTTCGAAGCGCTGCTCGCCGCGCCGCGCCAGGAGCTCGCGCTGGCGCCGCACGCGGTCCTGGCCCGGATCGATGCGCAGGATCTCCGCCAGCCAGACGTCGCTGCGCTCGAGCTGGCCCGCGCGCTGCGCCAGGCGCGCCAGCGAGAGCAGCGTGCTGGTGTCCTCGGGCGCGATGCGCAGCGCGCTCTGCAAGAGCGTCTCGGCCGCGGCGTCCGCGTCGCACAGCTCCAGGCGCCAGGCGGCCTGCTGCAGGATGCTGACCTCGAAGGGCGCGGCGGCCAGCAGCTCGCCCGCCACCGCGACGATCTCGTCGGTCAGGCGCAGGTCGCCCAGGCGCGTGAGGTAGCTGTCCCACACCGCACCGGGCACGCGCTGCGCGGCGTGGCCCGCGCGCAGGATCTCGAGGCCGGCCCCGGGCCGGCCGTGCAGCAGCTCGCGCCCCGCGCGCGCGGCGATGCCGGCCTGCGTCCAGGCGTGCTCGGGGTGGTCGAGCAACGTGGCGCCGAGCGCCTCGGCCTCGGCGGCGCGCCCGAGGTTGCCGAGCGCGCGCACCTGGACGGTGAGACTGCGCGGATCGAGCGGCGCCGCCGCGTGCGCGCGCGCCGCGAGCTCGGCCGCGCGCCAGGGCAGCGGGTTGAGCTCGAGCGAGAAGTCCGCGAGGTCGCACAGCGCCGCGGCCTGCGCGTCGGGGCGCGCCGCGAGGCGCTTGAGCGGGCCGATCCAGGGGTTGACCTGCATCTCGGCGCGCGTGGTGCCCGGCTCGGGCGCGTAGGCCAGCGCCGCCAGGTAGAGCGTGTCGGGGTCCTCGGGCTCGCGCTTCAGCGCCAGCTCGACGGCCTTGATCGCGCTCTTGGCCGCACCGTCGTCGGGGTGCTGCGTCAGGTGCAACAGCGTCAACAGGCGCGCCGCGTCGGCGTCCTCGCCGGCGTGCGCCTCGAGCCAGGTGCGCGTGCGCGGCGCGGGCTTCTCGCGCGCCTTGCGGCCCGCCGCCCCCGTGGCCCGGGCCGCCGGGGCCTGGTCCGACGACACGTCGAGCAGCAGCGGACGGCCGGCGAGATCGGTCAGGCGCGCGCCGACGATCCAGTCCGGGCCCTCCTCGATGCCGCTCTTGATCACCAGCCGGTTCCAGCCCGGCTCGAGCGCGATCGCGACCACGTCCTGGTCGCAGTCGTGCGGCCGCTCGACCTTGCGCTTGAGCACTTCCTTGCCGTTGACGAACACCGCCAGCGGTCCCGAGCTCGAGAGCTCGAGCGCGCACTCCAGGGCGGCGTCGGCGCGCAGCGCGGTGGCGAGGTAGGCCAGGCCCTGGTTGGTCGGGCGCAGGAGCTCCGACAGCACGATGCGGCCCAGCGGGTGCTCGGGGGCCGGATTCGCGCGCCAGGCGAGGTCGCGCGCCTTGCCGCGGTAGGTCGCGGCGTAGTCGAGCGCCTCCTCGGGCGGCTGCTTGGCGTTGAAGCCCTTGCCGCGCTCGTTGTCGAAGGGCCCGACGATGCGGAAATCGGTCAGGTGGCCGGCGGCGCGCGTCAGCGCGCGCGCCTCGTCGACGTGGCCCGTGGCGCGCAGGCACTCGGCGTACAGGAGGTCGAGCTGGCGCGCCAGCTCGGGCGGCGTCGCCGCCGGCCAGGGCCGGAAGGCGTCGAGCAGGGCCTGCGTGTCGAAGTAGCGCTCGCGCTCGCGCACCAGCCGGCGCCACAGGTGCGTCGCCACCACGCTGTCGGGCAGGAGCGTCTCGTCCTGCCAATCGGCACGCGCGACGCGCCCGCGCAGCTCCCCGGCGAGCAGCGCGCGCGCCGCGGGGTGGTCGCCGCGCGTCGCGAGGCCGAAGGCGCGCAGCGCCAGGCGCGGCGCGAGCGGCGCCGCGGGCACGGGCTGGGCCTGCGGCACGAGCGCCTGCGGCTCGACCGCGGGTGCGGCGGGTGCCGGCTCGGGCTGGCCGGCGCAGCCGGCGAGCGGGAGGAAGGCCGGCGCGCAGGCCAGCAAGAGCGCGATCACGTGTCGTCTCACGACTACCCTTTCGATCGGCGCGGCGCGCGGCCGCCCGACATCAAGCCTTGCGCTTCCACACCACGCCGCCGGGCGTGTCCTCGAGCACGATGCCCTGTTTCAGCAGCTCGTCGCGCACGCGGTCGGACTCCTTGAAGTCCTTGCGTTGGCGCGCGGCCTGGCGCGCCGCGATCGCGCGCTCGATGTCGGCCGGCAGCAGCTCTTCCTCGAGTTGGATCACGCCCAGCACCTCGTTGGCGCGGCGCAGGAACTGCAGCGCCTGCGCGGCGGCCGAGGCGCCCAGGCGGCGCTCGAGCGCCAGACCGCGCAGCTTGTGCAGCTCCGCCAGCGCGCGCGGCAGGTTGAGATCGTCGTCGAGCGCCGCCTCGAAGGCCGCGCGCGCCGCGCCGACCTCGTCCAGGCCGTCGTCCGAGCTGGCGCTGGCGTCGAGGCCGCCCTGCGCGCGGCGCAGGCGCGCGGCGAGGTCGTCGAGGTTGGCCAGCGCCGCGGCCGACTCCTTGAGGATCTCCCAGGTGAAGTTGAGCGGCGTGCGGTAGTGGCCGCGGATCAGGCAGTAGCGCAGCTGGCGCGGCGTGAAGCCCTTGGCCACGACGTCGTCGAGCGAGTAGCAGTTGCCCAGTCGCTTCGACATCTTGCCGCCGTCGACCTGCAGGAACTTGGTGTGCATCCAGTAGCGCGAGAAGGGCCGGCCGGTGAAGGCCTCGCTCTGCGCGATCTCGCACTCGTGGTGCGGGAACAGGTTGTCCTCGCCGCCGGTGTGGATGTCGATCTGGTCGCCGAGGTGCTTGCGCGCCATCGCCGAGCACTCGATGTGCCAGCCCGGGAAGCCGTCGGGGCCGAAGCGGCTGGCCCACTTCATGATGTGCTTGGGGTCGGACTTCCACAGCGCGAAGTCGGCCGGGTCCTTCTTGTCCTCGCGCACCGCGATGCGCGCGCCGGCGTCGAGTTCGGCGACCTTGTTGCCCGAGAGCTTGCCGTAGGCCGGGAACTTGGCGACCTCGAAGTAGACGTCGCCCTTGACCTCGTAGGCGTAGCCCTTGGCGATCAGGCCCTCGATCATCTCGAGCATCTCGGGCACGTGCTCCGAGGCCTTGGGGTTGACCAGCGCCTTGCGGCAGCCGAGCGCCTCGAGGTCCTGGAAGAAGAGCTGCGTCCAGCCGCGGCTGATCTCCCACGGGTCGCGCCTTTCCTTGCGCGCCTGGGCCTCGATCTTGTCCTCGCCCTCGTCGGCGTCGTCGAGCAGGTGGCCGACGTCGGTGATGTTCATCACCTGGCGCACCTCGTAGCCCAGGTACTCCAGCCAGCGCCGCAGCGTGTCGGCGAACAGGTAGGCGCGCAGGTTGCCGATGTGCGCGCGGCCGTAGACCGTCGGCCCGCAGTTGTACATGCGCACGACCTTGGGGGTCAGCGGCACGAAGGCTTCGAGCTTCTTGGACAGCGAGTTGTAGACGGTGAAGGGCAAGGGCGGGCTCCGAGCGGGGAGGAAAGGTAGCGCCCGGGAGCCTGAAACACACCGTCCGCGCCGGCCGTAGAGTAAGGACCATGCTCCTGGCCCCGCTGCTCGCCCTGCTCGCCTCCCTGCCCCAGACTCCGCCCGTTGCCGCGCCGGACCCGAGCGCCTACCCGCCGCAGCGCAACGCGTCCTTGCTGCGCTTCTTCTCGGTCGAGGGCGAGATCAAGGCCGAGGCGCTGCGCAAGGCGCTCAAGGACCTGGGCACGGGCGAGGTCGAGGCGCGCATGGCCTACGGACCGCTGACGACCGGCTCGCGCCCCGGACGCTACTTCTTCGCGGTCGAGGTGCCGGCGACCTTGAAGGAGAGCGAGGTGGTCAAGGCGTTGCGCAAAGGTGCCGCGACGGTCGAAGTGGTCGCCTGGACAGCCTTCGAAGGCGAGGCGCTCGAGTTGCCGGGCGGCGGCCTCGGCGGCGAGGGCTTCATGGGCATGAGCCCGCGCGACTGGGTGCTCGGCAGCTCCAACGACCTGCGCTGGGTCGACATGCTCCGGGGCCGCTTCCAGTACTACGCGCTGCCCGAGAAGCTCGACGCGGCGACGATCAAGGACCGCATGGTCAAGCTCTTGCAGCCCTTCGGCCGTGCGAGTGCGCTGCGCGAGGTCGAGCGCGGCGTGCTCAGCTGGCAACTGGTGCTGCCGATCGAGGAGGCGCTGGCGAAGAAGGTCGAGAAGGCGCTGGCCAAGCTCGACGGCGTCACGCAGGCGCGGCTCGACGCCAAGTCGGGCCTGTTGCAGGCGCAGTTCACGCTCGAGGACCTGCACGCCAGCGCGCCGCCGAGCCCGCGACCGCCGCCGGCGGGAGCTGCGGACGCCGCGCCCGCGGCGGAGGCGGACCCGGCCAAGGCCCTCGCCCCGCGCGCGCGCTTCGACGTCAACCCGGTGCTCGACCTCCTGGCGAAGGAGAAGCTGACGGTCGCGCCCGCGGCCGGAGCGGCGCCGGCACCCGAAGCCGAGCCGGAACCCGCGCCCGACAAGCCGCTCGGGGGCTGAGGCAGCGCAGGCCGTCGAGGCACGTTCCCCACCCGCTCCCGTTGGTAGGATACGCAGGGCGGCAGCTCCCGAATGATCACCAAGTACATCGAACAGGCGCTCGCGAAGGCGCGCTACGAGGCGCTCGAGGACGGGTCGTTCTGCGCGACCGTCCCGGGCCTGCGCGGGGTGTTGGCGGTGGGACAGGGCGTCGAGGAGTGCCGTGCCCAACTCGCCGAAGTGATCGAGGAGTGGATCCTCGTCCGAGTCGCGCGGGGCCTCGACGTCCCGCGCGTCGGCGGCATCACGGTTCGCGTCCGCCGAGCTGGCTGAGATGCCGAAGTTCGGCCCGATCCGGCGCCGGGATCTCGTCACGTGCCTGCGCAAGCTCGGGTTCGAGGGCCCCTATTCCGGCGGCCGACACGAGTTCATGCGCAAGGCCGGCCTCGTGCTGACGATCCCCAACCCGCACCGCGGCGACATCGGTCCGAAGCTCCTCGCCATCCTCCTGCGTCAGGCAGGCATCCCACGCAAGGAGTGGGAGCGCGTCTGAGAGTTCCTGACCCGGGCCAAGCCCACGCGAGCCGTCCGAGACTCCTGTACGCACTCACGCTGCACAGACGCGCAGCGCGTACTTCGGCCTGCCGCTCCGGTCCTTGGCATCGCGCAGGCGCGGCTTCGCTCCCCCAGCGCCTGCCACTTGGGCCCCACACGCGCCGGTAGAAGTCGAGCAGCAGACCCCGCGTCGCAGCGCCTGGCCTCCACCAAGGCGATCCGATCCCCGAGCGCGCACCAGCGATCTGCAAGGGCTTCTGCAACCTCGCCACGCCCTGCCCGGCGCACTCCTTCCACGGGCGCATCCGGGACGGTTCTGAGCCGGACGCGAGCGACTAGATTTTTCCGACTTCGCTGTCCACCTGGCGCCCCTACCGCGTTGGCGCGGCGCCAGCGCGGTAGGACTCGCGCAACTCGCATGGCGCCGCTGCTTTCCGACCGATTTCGTTCCATACGCCGCCCCGCTGGGACACACGGGAGTGCACTCTTGCGAACCCCTCAACCGGTCCACCTGACGGAGCCAAGATCATGAAGTTGCTGACGAACCTCGCCGCCCTCGCCCTGACCCTCGCAGGCTTCACTGGCCGAGCCTCGGCCCAGTGCTTCACGCCGGACGGCCTCGACCCCGTCCTGCCGGTGAACTGCTTCCCGGCGGTCCTGAACGCGACCGACTACGCCTTCGGCCAGAAGACGCTCGGCATCTGCTGGCGCCAGTGCGGCATCGACGCGACGGCCAACTACCGCGGCCTGTGGTCGCAGCTGACCCCGAGCTCCAGCCTGCCCGGCACGGTCGACTGCGGCTGGTACAACGCGCGCCTGCAGCTCTTCCAAGGCGTCAACCTGCGCTGGTCGGGCTCGTTCAACGTCATGTACTCGCGCACCTGGTACGAAGGCAACTCCGCCACGCCGACGCAGGTGTGGCGCTACCTGGTCAACGGCGACATGATCCCGGCCTCGCTGGCCGCCGGTCCCTGCGCCGTGCCGCCCTGCTCGACCGGTTCCAACGCGCGCGTGCGCTTCTCGGGCTACATCGACTACGCGGTCGACTGCCTGACCGGGGTCCGCTCCAACGCCTGGATGATCACGCACGGCTGCGACGCGGTCGACCACGCCCCGGGCTACCCGCGCGCCGGCGTGTTCCACCCCGACCGCTACTACACCTTCGTCGGCCCCTCGGTCGGCTTCGTCCCCGGCATCGTCCCGACGATCGAAGCCGGCGTCGCCACGCAGGAGAGCGTGCGCCGCTGGGACCGCATGCCGGGCACGACGGGCGGCGCGACCTGCCAGCACGACGAGCCGCTGGCCTTCACGAACTTCCTGCCCTTCGGCACCACCTGCCTGTGCAGCGCCGGCGGCCCGATGTGGTACGAGGCCGACATCAGCGGCGCGGGCGTCGGCGGCACGACCTTCAGCACGATCGCCGGCTCGGCCGCCTACAAGTCGGTCTCGATCGGCAGCTGGACCCTCGCGGGGGTCTACCCCGGCATCGAGGAAGTGCGCTGGACCACCTCCGACCTGCTCTGGACCGAGGGCTGCACGACGATCACCAGCTTCGACCCCTTCTACGGTGTCACGACCGCGGGCGGCGATCCGGCCTGGCAGATCGACGTCACGGGCGTCGTCACCCCGCTGGGCTCGATCTTCATCGACCACGCCAACTCGATCCGCCCCGGGCCGAACACGCCGGTGCGCAACGTGCCCTTCCGCAGCTACCACATCCTCAACCTGAACCTCTGAGCCGCGCGCTGCCGCGCGCAGGCCGCCGGAACGACCTCCGGGCGGAGCGGGACACCCCGCTCCGCCCGGAGTCGTTTCGGCGGCGAGTGCGCGTCAGTCCGGATCACCGGTCAGCACCCAAGCCCCCCAGTCGCGAAGCGTGTACTTCGGCCGGCCCTGCGCGTCGCGCGCGTCGCGCAGCTTCTGCTTCGCGGCCCACAGGGCGGGCCCCTTCGGTCGCTTGTCGACCCACACGCAGCGGTAGAACTCCAGCATCAGATCCTTGGTCGCCGCGTCCGGGACCTTCCACAACGACGTGATCACGCTGCGCGCCCCGGCGATCTGCAACGCCTTCTGCAAGCTGGCGACGCCCTGACCAGCGCGTCGCAATTCCCCGCGCGCCGTGTCGCAGGCAGAGAGCACGGCCAGCTCGCAGTTCCCGAGATCGAGCGCGGCGAGCTCGTCCGCGCTGATGCGGCCCGGAGCGCGCGCTTCCGGAGCCTGCGGCAGATCGGCCCCGGTGAGCACCAGGCCGCAGAGCAGCATCGGGCTCATCCCGACCACGACCTCCTGGAGCCCCAGCCGCAGGGTCGAACCCGAGACGGGATCCTGGGCCTCGCGATCCAGCCAGGACCGCACGGCCGGCTCGGCCTGCCAGCCGTGGGTCGCGACGTGCAACCAACGCGCGCGAGGTGCGAGCTGTTCGAGCGCCTCGACCGTCGCCGCGCGCCCAGTCAAGAGCCAGGACCGCGCGACGGACGGGAAGGTCGCGTCGTGCGCCTCCGCCAGCCCGCGCGCCTCCTCGGCGGAGTGTGGCAGGGCGGCGAAGCCGCGCTCGCTCAGCGCGCCGCGGTAGCCCACGCCCGCGCGCGTCCCGGGCCGCGCAACGGAACCGCCCGCGGAGCTCGCGGCCTCGTCGTCCGCGAGCTTCGCCGGCGCTTCGCCGAACGCGGGGTCTCCCAGGATCAGCAATGTGCCTGATCCGCCGGAAGCGCGTGGCTCGGCGAGCAGTTCGCGCACCGTCGCGCGCACCTCGACTCGAAAGCGGTCGGCCAGCCGCCGCGCGGGCGCCCGACTCTCCGGCCCGGCCGGTTCAGCCGGCACGGGCAGGGCGTCGAACGGCACGAGGTGCAGAACGTCGTCGAGCACGACGACGATGCGGCGCGCGTCGGCCAGCGCGGGCCACAGTGGACCGAGGACCCGTGCGCCGAGCTCGTGCAGCGCACGCTCTTCGAAGCCGGCCGCGGTTGCGGAAGCGACACCCGCGCCGCGTCCCGCTGCGACGCCCAGCTCGGCGCGCCAGGCCTCGATCGCCGCGCGCACGGGCTCCAAGGCTCCCAGGTCGACCAGCGTCAACGAGTCATCGCTCGCCCGGGAATCGCCGCCGCGCACCACGAAGGCGCACAACTGTCGCTGGCTGCGCGAGCTCGAGCGAGGGCCGGTCCGGCCCTGCTCCCCGGGCTCGAAGCCCAGCTCCCAGCGGTCGAAGGCGCGGAAGGCGACCAGCACGCTCCCGGTGCCGAGGGCGCGCGCCACGCTGGAGTGCTCGAGCTGGAGCGCGTCCGCTCTTCCGGGAAGACGGCCGCCGACGAGCGCCAGAAACGCACGCTCGGCCTGTTCCCGCTCGGCCAGGGTTGCACGGAACTCGCTCGCCTCGGCGCCCCGCTCGATCTGCCGGGCGAGCTCGCGGCTCGCGGCCCTCCAGCGCTCGCGCGCGGCGGCGACCTCGGGCGCGGACGCATCACGAACGGACCGGACGTCGGCCGCGAGCGCCGCGTTGCGGATCGTCTCCGAGCAGGTGAAGGCGCCCGGCCAGAGCGCCGGCAGCCGCTCGAGGCCCTCGAACCCCAGGCCCGCGGAGAGCACCAGGTCGAGCTTCACGCTCAGGCTCGCACAGCGGTCCTCGGCCTCCCGGCCCGCGAGGGTCAGGATCGACTCTCGCGCCGCGCGCACCTGCAGGCGGGCCAGAGCTTCGAGGAGCACGGCGGCTTGCGCCAACCATTCGTCGGCGGCCGGATCCGCTCGGGCGCGCGCCGCGCGGGCCAGCAGGGTGGCCGCCAGCGCCGAACGCGCATTCTGGGCATGGGGATGTTCCGCAGGCAGGGTCCGGCTCAATCCGTCGAGCGCCTCGGTCAACAGCGCGCCAGCCTGCTCCAGCTCGCCCTGCTCGAAGGCACAAGCCGCCTGGTTGAGACGCGCGGTGTGGAGGTCGGGGTGGTCGGCGGGCAACGATTGCGAGAGCGCCTCGAACACTTGTTCGTGGATTCGCATCGACGCGGAGAACTCGCGCAGGGCGTAGAGCGTGGCGCCCAGGTTCCTGCGCGCCGAGTTCAGCAGAGGGTGGTCGGGCGGCAGGGTGCGCTCGCAGCGCGCCAGCACGTCAGCCTCCAGCGAGCGCGCCGCCTCCAGATCCTGCGCGGCGGAGAGCACGGCGGCCATATTGAGGCGTGCCCCGAGCAGCGTCGGATGGTCGGCCGCGAGCCGCCGCGAGCGGGCTTCGAGCACCTGCTCCTGCAGCACGCGCGCGCCGGCGAGGTCGCCGAGCCGGTACCGGCTGTTCGCCAGGTTGCTGCGCACGTTGAGCAGGTCCGGGTGATCTTCGGGCAGGCGACGGGCGAGGACCTCGAGCACATCGGATTCGATCGCGCAGGCGCCTGCCAGGTCGCCCAGCTCCCCGAGCGTCAGCGCCAGCGCCGCGCGCGCCAGCTGCACGTCCGTGTGCTCCCAGGGCAGGCCGCGGGCGCGCGCCTCGACGAGGCGGGTCTGCAGCTCGTAGGCGCGCTCTGCGTGGCCCTGCTCGCGCAGGACGGCCGACAGGTTCAGCAGACTCGACAGGAGGTCGGGGTGATCCTGAGGCAGGACGCGCTCGCGCACCTCGATCACCTGTTCCTGCAACGCGCGCGCGCCCTCCAGGTCGCCGAGCTCGAACAGCGTGACGCCCAGATTGCAGTACGCCTGTTGCAGCCGCGCATGATCCGGAGGCAATCTCCGCGACAGCTCGCCCAGGACCGCAACCTGGAGTGCCCGGGCGGATTCGGGCTCCCCTAGCTGGCGCAGGAAGTTGGCCAGGCTCATGCGCGTGTTCGCCAGGTCGGCGTGCTCCGGAGGCAGCGTGCGGCTCTGGAGTGCGAGCACTTCCTCGAGCAACCGGCGCGCCGCGTCCAGGTCGCCGCGTTCGCCCAGCAGCACGGCCAGGTTGCCGCGCGCCTGGATCGCACTCGGATGGTCGACCGGAAAGATCCGCGCGTACACCTCGACCACGCGCTCGACCAGCGCCTGCGCCCGCTCGACGTCGCCGAGGGCGTGAAGTGTCACGGCCAACTGGCTGCGCGCGAGCTGGACCGAGGGGTGATCCTCGGGCCAGGCCTTCAGGGCGGCTGCGAGGCCGCGCTCCTCGAGCTCCCGGGCCTGATGCAGTTCCCCCGCGGCCTTGAGCGAGCCGGCCAGCGCGCCGCGCAGCCGCCGCAACGGCTCGGCGTCCTCGGGCAGCGTGCGCTCGTAGACCTCGAGGGCCAGCTCCTCGAGCTGGCGTGCGCCGGGCAGGTCACCCCGCAGCTTGCGCGTCGACGCCAGCGCCTGACGTGCCTGTTGCAAGGCCGGGTCATCGGGGTGGAGCGTGCGCGTGCGCACCTCGAGCACACTCTCGTGCAGCGGCCAGGCCTGTTCGATCTGCCCGAGCTCCCGCAGCGTCTCGGCGAGGAAGATCCGCACTTCCTGGAGCCCCGCGTGATCTCGCGGACGGGTGCGGGCCAGGTGTGCGTGCGCCGGGAGCCAGGCGCTGCAAGCCGAGCGGAGGCTGGCCTGGCGGTAGGCCTCCATCCCCAGCAACCAGAGCGACTCGGACACTTGCTCGCTCGCCCCCGCGTGCGGCCTCAGTCGCTCGATGGCGAGCTCCGCGGCGGCGCGCGCCCCGGCTGCATCGCCGGCATCGCGCGCCGCGCGAACGCGCGCGAGATCCGCGCGCGCCGCGCTCGCGGCGGCCAGGGTGTCGGCCGACTCGCGAGCGGCCTGGAAATGCAGCTCGCACGAGCCGGACGGCACCGCACTGGCCAGGGACACGACGACCACGATGCGCTGCGCGGGCGACACCTCGAGCCGGAGATAGGGCGTGTTCCCGCCACCCGCGTCGTCGTCCTCGCCCAGCAGTTGCCCTTGGGCGTCTTCCACCCGCAGGTGGAGGTCGAACGACGCCTCAGCCCGAGTCCAGACGTGGAGCGTCCCCATGAACCCGGCGAGGTGCTCGATGCGTTCCGCCGGCCCGCGGCCCGCCAGCGAGGGGTCGCCCGCGTCGAGCACGAGCGCGACGGTGCGCTCGAGTTCCGGCGCGGCGACCGGAGCAGGATCGGACTGGGCCAGTGTGCACACGAGCGCGAGCATCGGAGGACGGTCCCTGAGACCGCGCGACCCATCCTAGCGCCGCGGCCGCCCGGGGCCGGCTCCAGCCGCCCGTCGCACGCTCACTGCGCCGCCTGCAGCGGCTGGTAGAACATCAGCTTGTTGCCGTCCGGGTCCGCGAAGTACAGCAGCTTGACCACGTTCGGGATCTCGATCACGTCGCCCTCGAGCGCGACGCCCTGGGCGACGAGGTGCTTCTTCGCCGCCGCCATGTCCTTGACCCCCAGGCCCAGGAACGCGTCGCCGCTGGCCGCCGTGGCCGGGTTCTCCGACAGGCCGAGCAGGGCGTCCTTCGACGGCGTCGACAGCTCGCACCAGCCCATCTCCGCCAGCTCGTAGAACGGCGCGAAGCCGAGCACCTCCGCGTACCAGGTCTTCGCCGCCGCCAGGCTGCGCACGTGGAAGGCGGGCATCACCGTGCCGTCGAAGGCGATCGGCGTCGCGCGCGGCGCGGGCGCGGGGGCGAGCTCGGCCTTCTCCGGCGCGGAGGCGCAGGCGGCGAGCAGCGACAGGAGCGGCAGGAAGTTCTTCATCCGGGGAGCCTCGGTGGTGGGTTGCGGGAGGACGCGCCGAGCGTGGCGCGCGCCTTCGAGGACGTCCAGCCCCCGCCGCTCACGACACGCTCCCCGGGTTTCTCGAGCGGGCCTCGGCGGGCCCGCGACACGCTGCCTTCCGCGCGCTCCACTCCGTATCCTCTCGCGCCCCCCGGACGCCCCCGGACGGCCCCCGATGCCCCTCTCCCCTCCCCGTTTCCGCCTGACGCGCGAGCTCGGCGCCGGCTCGACCGGCAAGGTCTGGCATGGCGTCCTGATCGAGGGTTTCGGGCCCTTTCCCGCGGGCTTCCCGGTGGCGGTCAAGTACCTCCACGCCCACAAGGCCGGCGAGGCGGCGGCGCTGGCGAGCTTCGAGACCGAGGCCCAGGCCGGGCGCGCGACGCTGCACCCGGGGCTGGTGCACGTGCTCGCCACGGGCGTCGACGAGCGCGGCCGCTACCTGGTGATGCCCTACGTCCCCGGCCGCACGCTGCGCGAGGTGGTGCGCGACGAGGGACCGCTGCCCGAGCCGCTGCTGCGCTCGGTCGCGCGCCAGGTCTCGGGGGCGCTCGCGGCCTTGCACGCGGCGGGCTACCTGCACGGCGACATCAAGCCCGAGAACATCCGCCTCGACGCCGAGGGCAACGCCGTGCTGCTCGACCTGGGCTTCGCGCGCCGCGCCAGCGACGGCGGCAGCGCGCGCTTCGACCGCGACGCGCGCGCCAGCGCCCGGCCGGGCAGCCTGCCCTACCTCGCGCCCGAGCAGGCGCGCTCCGAGGCCGGCGGCACGGCCAGCGACGTGTTCGCGCTGGGCGTCGTGCTCTACGAGCTCGCGACCGGCGTCCACCCCTTCGCCGCCGAGGCGCTCGGGCGCGACGAGTCGGCGCCGCGCCGCCAACACCGCCTGCTCGAGGGCACCAGCCCGAGCGGCTCGAGCGGTGCGATCGCGCGCGCCGCGCTCGAGAAGCCCGACGCCGACCGGCTGCTGGCCGCGATCCTGACCGCGCGCTTCCGGCCGCCCTCGCGCCTCGATCCCCTGATCTCGCCCTTCCTCGACCGCGCGCTGCAGGAGCTCTTGCAGCGCGATCCCGCGCGCCGGCCGGACGCCGCCGCCGTCGAGCAGCGCTTCGAGAGCGGCGAGGGCGGGGAATGGTGGCGCAGCGTGCTCGAGTTCGAGGCCGGTGCGCGGCGCGGCGGCAGCGGCGAGCCGGACGCGCAGCACCTGACGATGCTGGTCGGCCGCGGGCGCGAGCTCAACGAGCTGGCCAACCTCCACACGCAGGCCGCCGCGCCCAGCGGCGGCGGGCGCGTGGTGTGGCTCAGCGGCCCGAGCGGCTCGGGCAAGTCGCGCCTGGTCAGCGAGCTCGCCGCGCGCGTGCGCTCGACCGCCGAGCCGGCGCTGTTCCTGTACGGCCGCTGCCGCGAGTTCGAGGAGGAGCGCCCCTGCCAGCCGGTGCTGCGCCTGCTCGAACGCTGGCTGCGCCTGCCGCCCGGCGTCGCGCCGCGCGAGCGCGAGCTGGAGCTCTTGCGCCACCTCGTTCCGCCGCGCGTGGTCGAGGCCTTGACCAGCGCGCTCGATCCCCAGGACGAGTCGGGGGCGGGCATGCCGGTCGCCGACGCGCTCGCCACCTGGCTGGCGACCTTGGCGCGCGCGCAGCCGCTGCTGGTCTACCTCGACGACATCGACTGGGCCGGCGAGGACACCTGCTCCGTGCTGCTGCGCCTGGCGGAGCGCATCGCCGGCTCGCGCCTGTGCCTGATCCTCGGCGCGCGCGGCGGGGCCGAGGCCAAGGCGCCGGCCGCGCTGGCGCAGTTCCGCGAGCGGCTCGCCGCGCTCGGGCTGCTGCACACGCTCGAGCTCGGGCCGCTCGAGGAGGAGAGCGTGGTCGAGCTGGTGCGCTCCTTGTTCCACCACTCGGTTCCGAGGTTGCGCCTGGCCAACGTGCTGTGGCAGCGCAGCCGCGGCAACCCGGGCTTCATCGCCGAGATCCTGCGCGGCCTGATCGCCAACGGCCAGGCGCTGCCGCACGGCGAGGGCGGCGGGCTGGTGCTCTCGATCCAGCCCGACGAGCTGCCGCTGCCGGGCTCGCTGCAGATGGCGATCTCGGAGTCGTACAAGAGGCTGCCCAACCTCGACCGCGCCTGGCTGCGGCGCCTGGCGGTGGTCGGCGGCCGGATCGAGACCGACTTCCTCTTGCGCGCCTTCCCCGACGCGCGGCGCGCCGACGTCGACGGCATGCTCGCGCGCCTGACGCGCTCGGGCTGGCTGGTGCCGACCGGCGCGCGCTACCGCTTCGCGCGGCCGGCGCTGCGCGAGGCGGTGTACCGCAGCCTGTCGCGCAACCAGCGCCTGGCGCTGCACGCCGCCGCCGCGCACGCGCTCAAGCCGCCGGCCGGCACGCCGGTGCCGCTCGACGACGCCTTCCAGGTCGCCTTCCACCTGCGCGCGGCCGAGGAGCGCACCGAGCTGCTCGCGCTGCTGCCCGAGACGCTGACGCGCCTGTTGAAGAGCGGCCAGCCGCAGCGCGTGCACGCCCTGGCGCTGTGGGGCCTGGAGGCGATCGACGCCCTGCCGCGCGAGGCCGAGCGCGACCGGCTGCGCATCGAGCTGCTCGAGCGCGCGGTCGACGCCGCCGACCGGCTGGGCTTCCGCCAGGGCCAGCGCGAGCTGCTCGACCGCCTGTCGGACCTCGAGTTCGACCCGCACACCGACCCGGTCTCGGTCGGACGCGTGTTCCTGCTGCACGGCCGCTACGCGGTCTCGACCGGCCAGTACGGCCTGGCGCGCGGCCTGTTGCGCAACGCCGTCGAGCACTTCGAGCGCGCGCACCGGCCGCTGGAACACTCCGAGGCGCTGCGGCGGCTCTCCCTGGTGCAGGGCCACGTCGGCGAGCTCGGCGACGCGCGCGAGCTGGCGCAGGGTGCCTTGCGCGAGGCGCAGACCGATCTGCAGCGCGCGCTGGCCTCGATCGCGCTGGGCATCGTCGACGTCCTCGAGGACCGCTTCGAGGAGGCGCTGGCCAACGCCGAGGCGGCGCTGGCGCACCTGCGCAAGGAGCGCACGCGCTCGCTGCCGGGCGCCTACGCCGCGGCCTACATGCTCTCGGCGCGCGCGCACCGCATCCTCGGCAACGGCGGGCGCGCGCTGGGAGCGGCGCGGCGCGCGGTGCAGCTCGCGCGCCAGGCCGGCGAGCGGCGCTTGGAAGCCGAGGCCACCGCGCGCCTGGGCGGCTTGCTGCTCGATGCAGACCGGCCCGAGGAGGCCGAGGCGCGCCTGCGCGAGGCGCTGCTGCTGGCCGAGGAGATCGAGGACCGCCGCGGCCAGGCGCTGGCGCGCCTGTTCCTGGGCATCCTGCTGTGGGAGTCGCACGACCCCGAGGCGCGCGCGATGCTCGAGCGCGCCAGCCAGCTGGCGCTCGAGATGGGCCTCAACCGCCTCGAGGCGGTCAGCTGCGCGCTGCGCGCGCGCATCCTGCGCGAGGCGGGCGATCTCGCCGCGGCGCTGGAGCTGACCACGCGCGCCAGCGACCTGGTCGGCCGCTTCGGCGCGGAGCTCTCCGACCGGATCGTGATCCAAGCCACGCACGCCCTGGTGCTGCGCAGCTCGCAGCGCGCCGCCGAAGCGCGGCGCATCGTCGACGAGCTCGAAACGCGCGTCGCGCGCGAGAGCCAGCGCCTCGAGTCGCCGTTGCACCGCCTGCGCCACGCCCGCGCGAGCCGGCGCCTGATCGAGGCCGTGCTCTCCCCCGACGGCCCGGTCTACCCGCGCGTCGCGCTCGACGAGGGCGCGGGCGTCGGCGGGGCGTGAGAGCGGAGAGCACCACGCGCGCGGGCGTCGGCGCGGCGTGAGACTGGAGGGCCTCTCGGGCGCGGCCGGGGGTCGCACCCGCGTCGTCGGTGCCTGCGCGTCCTGACGCACTGCGTGGACGCACGGCCTTCGCGTCTTCACGGCCTGCGCGTCCTGACGACGTGCGTGAACGCATGGTGTTCGCGTCCCCACGGCCTGCGCGTCCTCACGAACTGCGCGAATCCCCACCCTGCGCGAGCCCGGCGAGTGCCCTTGCTCCCCGCCCCGCGCTGCTCTTCCGCCTCGCGCCGCTCTTGTGTCTCGCGCTTCCCTCCCGTCGAGCGGTGTTCTGAAAGACCGGCGGTTCGCCCGCCTCCTCGCTCCCTCCTCCAAGCGCGACGGAGGCGGGCGTGTCGACGCGTCCCCACACCGCGCGCGCACGAAACACCCAGGTGTCCCGAATCAAATTCGAGCCCGGGGCCGCTTCGTCCGGGATGCCAGACCCGCCGACGCCCTCACGCGCGCAGGCGGAATTGGCCCTTTCAAGTTTGGCACCCCGCGCGTGCTCGGCACGGCGCGCCCGACACCGCGATCGAGCTGGCTGATCGCTCGAGCTTGATTCGGGACATCTGGACCTTGCGCGCCGTCGCGCGGGTCACGACTGAGAGCTGCGGTCGCATCCGTCACCTTCGCCACCGGCGGCGAAGAGACCACCGGCCCAACGTTGTCGGGCTCGCCCGTCCCCACACCGCACGTGCACGGAACTTCCAGGTGTCCCGAATCAAATTCGAGCCAGGGGCCGCTTCGTCCGAGATGGCAGACCCGCCGAGGACGTCACGCGCGCAGGCGAAATTGGCCCTTTCAAGTTTGGCACCCCGCGCGTGCTCGGCATGGCGCGTCCGACACCGCGATCGAGCTGGCTCAGCGCTCGAAGTTGATTCGGGACAGCTGGACCTTGCGCGTCCTCGCGGGGTCACGTCGGAGAGCTGCGGTCGCAGCTCTCGCCCTGGACATCAGCGGCGAACAGACCGCCGAGCCAGCGTTGTCGGGCTCGCCCGTTCTCACACCGCGCGTGCACGAAAAGCCCAGGTGTCCCGAATCAAGTTCGGGCCGGGAACCGCTTCGTTCGGCATTCCAGACCTGCCGAGGGCTTCGCGCGCGCAGGCGAAGTCGGCCCTTTCAAGTTCAGACCCCCGCGCGTGCTCGGCACGGCGCGCCCGACACCGCGATCGAGCTGGCTCAGCGCTCGAAGTTGATTCGGGACAGCTGGGTCTTGCGCGCCATTGAGGGGTCACGCCGGACGGGCGCGATCGCAGCGCTCGCCTCGGCGTCGGCCGCGAGGAGCTCAGCCCGCCCAGCGCAGTCGGAGTCGCCGGGGACTCACTCGCGCGAGCCAGACTTGAATAGGCCGACTTCGCCTCCGCACGTGCTGCGCGCGGCGTGTCCGACACCGCGATCGAGCTGCTCATCGCTCGAACTTGATGCGGGACAGCTGGGCCCCTCGCGCGAGCGCGCGAGCCTTCACGGACGGGCACGGGCTCGTCGTCCGCCCTCGGCGTCGGCGGCCAGCAGGTCCGGCCGCCTGGCGGTGTCGGACGCGGCGTGAAAACCTGGCGCGCTGCGCGCCGCTTCGCGCGCCAGCATCAGCTGCTTGCGCTCGCTGCCCCAGCGGTAGTCGCCGACCGCGCCCGTCTCGCGGATCACGCGGTGGCAGGGGATCAGCCAGGCGAGCGTGTTGGCGCCGACGGCAGAACCGACCGCGCGCGCCGCGTCGGGCTTCCCGAGCGCGCGCGCCAGGCCGCCGTAGCTGATCAGCGTGCCCTCGGGGACGGCGAGCAGGGCGCGCCAGACCTGCACCTGGAAGCGCGTGCCGCGCACGAAGGCGGCCAGGCCTGCCGTTGCGCGCGGCTCGAAGATGCGCCGGGCCAGGTCTCGGGCGCCGGGCTCGTCGCGCTCGATCCGCGCCGCGGGCCAGGCGCCGGCGAGCTCGCTCCAGGCCGCGTCGCGCCCATCGTCGCCGACGAAGGCGAGGTGGGCGACGCCGCGCGCGCTCTCGGCCAGCAGCAGCTCGCCGAACGGGGAGTGCGCGAAGCCCGCGCGCAGCGCGAGGCCTGCGCCGCCCGAGCGCAGCTCGCCCGGCGTCGCGGCCTCGAGGCGCACGCACAAGTCGTGCAGGCGCCCGGGTCCCGACAGGCCGCTCGCCAGCGCGGTCTCCAGCGCGCTGGTCCCCGCGGCCAGCCGCGCGCGCGCGTCGCCGAGGCTCAGGCACTGCTGGAAGTCCTTGGGCGAGACGCCGGCCCAGCGCCGGAACAGGCGCTGGAAATGGAAGGGCGAGAGACCCGCGAGCTCGGCGCTGGCAGCCAGGTCGAGGTGCCGGCGCGGCCGGCGCGCCAGGGTGCGCAGCACGCGCGCGATGCGTTCGTAGTCGTCCATGGCACGAGCTTGGACCGCGGCGCGCGCGCCGCCCACCCGCTTCTTGCTCGGCGGCCTCATCCGTCCCGCGCTTCGACCGGGGGCTGGCCCGTCTTGCCCGCCTTGCCTGTCCTGCCCGCGCTACCCGCGTTGCCCGCGTTGCCCGTCTGGCCCGCGCTGCCCGCCGGCCCCGCCTGCGCGAGCGGCGCGCTGCGCGGATCGCGTGCGCGGCTGTACAGGCTCTGGAGGAACCAGCCCAGCCGGTGCCAGACCGCCATGCGGCGGTGTTCGCGCTCGATCGCGCGCCAGTCGGCCTTCCAGCTCGCGCCGCTCGGGTCGTAGCCGAGGAAGAAGCGCGCCACGTCGGCGCGGCTCAGCGCGCGGCCGTCGCGGAGCTCGCGGCGCTCGACGAAGCGCCACAGGCGGCGCAGGTTGTCGCGCCGCGTGCGCTCGTCGAGCGCGGGCACGAAGCGCGAGCGGTCGAGGTCGAGCAGCCACAGGCGCGGCTCGCCGTCGAGCAAGGCCGCGCGCTCGACCAGCACGTTGTTCGGCGTCAGGTCGGCGTGCACGAACTGCGCGGCGTGCAGCTTGCGCACCAGGCTGCCGAGCGCCGCCGCCAGGAGACCCACGCGCGCGCGCGGGATCTCCCCGGCGCGCGCGCGCGCCAGCACGTGGCCCAGGTCGACGCTGTCGGGCACGCGCTCGCTGACCAGCTCGAGCCGCCAGCCCCAGGGCCGGGCGCGCTCGGCGCGGGCGGCGACGATCGCGGGCGTGGCGAGGCCCAGGTCGGCCAGGCGCGCCGCGAGCACCAGCTCGCGGAACGGCCGCGCGGGGTCGAGGAACACGCCGCCGGTCAGCGCGCGCGCGATGCCGCCGTGGCTGAAGCGCCGCACGACGCAGGCGCGGCCGTCGAGCGCGAGCTCGTACAGCGGCTTGCGCCCGGCGAGCGAGCTCTGCTCCAGCTCGCGCCGGCGCTCGAAGCCGTAGCCCGCGCGCTCGCAGGCCGCGCGCCGGTCGCGGCGCACGGCCCAGACGCGCCCCTGCGCCCGTTCGAGCTCGAACTGGGGCGGGAGCTGGGGGAGGTCGGCCACGGGTGCGCCCGGCGGCGCGCGGGCTCAGAGCCCGGCGCCGAAACTGCCGCCGTCGTCGTCGTCGCGGCGCGCGGGCGTGGGCTCGCGGCGGACCGGGGGCGGCGGGGCCGGGGCCACGGGCGGAGGCGGAGGCGGTGCCGCGCGGCGCGGCGCCTGGTCGCGAGCGGCGCTGTCCAAGCCGTGGCCGAAGCCGCCCTCGTCGTGCTGCGCCGCTTCGCGCTGTTGCGGCGGACGGCCGCCACCTTCGTGGCGCGGCGGGCGCTCGTCGAACTCGCGGCGCGGCGGGCGATCGTGGAAGCCGCGCTCGCGGCCCCCACCTTCGTGGCGCTCCTGCGGCGGGCGGTCGTGCGGCCCGCGGTCGGCGTGCGGGCGGTCGTAGTGCGGCCGGTCCGAGGGAGCGCGATCCGCGTGCGGGCGGTCGTAGTGCGGACGGTCGTAGCCGCTGCGCTCGGAGGGGGCGCGCTCGGAGGAGCCGCGCTCGGGGCCGCGGCCGCCGCCGCGCCCGCCGCCGCCTTGCGGCGCGCGATCGCCGTAGTGCGGACGATCGCCGCCGTGGCGCGGCGCGTCGTGGCGGCCGCGCGGGGCGTCAGAGTACTCGCGGCGACCCGGGTCGGGGCCGCGATCGTCGCGCCCGCCGCCGCTGCCCCAGGCCCCGACGCGCTCGGGCGCCCGGTCGCTGCGTTCGGGCGGACGGCCGCCCTCGCGGCGCTCGTCGCGTCCACCGCCGTGGCGCGGGCCGCGGCCGCCGCCGCCGCCGCCACCCTCCGAGCGCCGGCCGTGGCCGCCGCGCCCGCCCGGGTTGCCGTGCGGGCGGTCGTCGTAGCCGCGCTCCGCCGCGTGGGCCGGTTCGGCCTCGCCTTCGAAGGGCGCCTCGTGGTGGTGCGGGGCCTCCTCGCCGGCGTGCTCGTGCTCGGCGCCGTGCGCGGGCTCGCCCGCGGGGCCCTGCTCGGGACGCGGGCCGCGGTCGAAGCCGCCACCCTCGCCGCCGCGGCCGCCGCGGCGTCCGCGACGCCGGCGCCGACGGGGCCCGCCGGCATCTCCGCCGCCGAACTCGCGCGGGGCCTCGTCGCGCGGCGCCCCCGCGTCGGCTTCGCCGCCCTCGCTCGGCGCGAACTCGTCCTCGCCCGCGGCCTCCGAGGCGAATCCCTCGGCGCGCTCGGGGCGCCCAGGCGGGGCGCGGCGCGCGGCGTCGGGCGCGCGCAGCTCGCGCTGCGGCTCGCGCCCGCCCTCGCTCTCGAGGTACTGGGTCGGGATCGGATCGGAGAGGAACAGCGCGCCGCGGTCGTAGAAGTTGATGCCTTCCTCCCACGCGTCGAGCGCGTGGATCGCGAGCACCGCGACGTCGTCGGCCGTGCGCTGCGCCGTGTCGCGCGCCTCGTCGGCTGAGAGCGCCAGGTGCAGGTAGCGGCGCCGGCCGGGACGCAGGCCGTAGCGCAGCGCGCGCTCGGCGTCGTGGCGCGAGACGCCGACGTACAGGCGCTCGGGCGGCTTCGACGGCTCGCCGGCCTTGACGTCGATCGAGTGGCCGTAGAGCGCGCGGATCTGGCCGTCGGCGATCTCGTAGCGCAGTCGATCGCCGCTCTCGACGGCGAAGCGCACGTCCTCGACCTCGACCGGTTCGCCGAGGCGCTCGTTGAGCGCCTGGACGACGTCCTCGAGGTTGGCGAAGCCGAACTCGTCCAGTTCGAGGTCGAACTGGTCGGGCTGGTGCCGGAGCATGTAGGCCAGGGAGCGGGTGATGCGTTCGATCAGTTCCGGGTGCGTCATGGTTGAAACGAGGGCCGGCGCGCAGAGGAGCGACTTGACCTGGGCGCGTCCAAGGCCGTGCGAGGGGGAACGGAGGGGCGGCATTCTACTGGTGCTCGCACGCTGCTTCCACGCAGGACGCGCCCGGCGCCGCTCCCGCGGGCGGCCGGCAGCCGGGTTCCCGCTCAACGGATCGGGCCGCCGCGGCCGATGGAAGGGCCGTGGAGCCCGCCGACCTCGACCCGTCCAGCTTGGGGACCCCGGCCGCCCTGGCGGCCAGCGCCCCCACGGGCTGGCTCGACCAGCTGACCGGGCTCGACTACGTGCCGCTGCTGCTCGCGATCCTGATCGGGGGCGTGATCGGCCTGGAGCGCGAGATGCACGGCCGGCCGGCCGGGGTGCGCACCCACATCCTGGTGTGCCTGACCTCGACGCTGCTGATCTTCTCTTCGCGCCAGCTGCCGCCCGACCTGCTGATCGACCGGGACATCGCCAACCTGGTGATGGACCCCAACCGCCTGGCGGCCGGGATCCTGACCGGCATCGGCTTCCTGGGGGCGGCGACCGTGATCCGGGCCGGCGACATCGTGCGCGGCATCACCACCGGGGCCACGGTCTGGAGCACCGCGGGCATCGGGGTGGTGATCGGGCAGGGTGAGTACGGCCTGGCGCTGGCCTCGTCGGGCATCGTGCTGGTCGTGCTGGCGGGCATGGACAAGCTGACGCGCGGCATCCGGCCGGTGATCTACCGGCGGCTGATCGTGCGCGGCGAGCGCTCCGAGCTGCCGGCGCTGGCGAACTCGATCGCGGCGCTGCTCTCGGCGCACCAGATCCGCGTGCAGGACCTCTCAGGCCAACGCGGGGGCGACGAGCAGCCCTTCGAGCTGGTGTTCCACATCCGCTGCCGCAACGAGTTCCAGGCGCCCGAGATGCTGGAGAAGATCGCCGACCAGCGCGGCGTGAGCTCGGTCGAGTGGTCGCAGATCAGCCACTGAGCGGCGGCGGCTCGGGGCTCTGGAGGATGCGCACGCACAGGGACGAGGCGCTCTCGTCCTGGTCCTCGACGCGCCGGACCTCGAAACCCTGGGCGACCAGGTCCTGGACGAACTCGCGCGTGCCCCACATCTCGACCCACAGCACCTCGCCCCCTTCGGGGTCGGTCCAGCGGAGCAACGTGGGCGTCTGGGAATCGGGTGTGTCGGTGCGCGTGCCGGAAACCATGGGGATGCCTGCCTCTCTCTCGCTCGCCTGCGCGGCCGGGTCCTGGGTCGACCGGCCGGCGCGTTCCTTCGCAACTGCCTTGCAAAAGGAACGACGCGGACTACGCGCGCAGCGGGATACGCGCGAGACGGCTCGCGCATTTCAGGCGCTCCGTGTGCAAGTTCCGTGTCCTCGAGACGGACCTCACGGAAGCTTCAACGGCGGGAGGTCGAACTCGGCGGGGATCGGCACGCCGAGCCGCTGCAGGACCGTCGGGGCGAGGTGGCGCAGCTCGACGCCGCCGGGCGGCAGCTCGACCCGGCGGTTGCACAGGAAGATCCCGGGCACCAGCGCGCTCGACACCGAGACGTGGTCGCCCGACCAGGGGCTCAGGTTGTCCTCGAACACCGGCCCCGCGACCCAGGCCTGGCCCCCGCGCGTGTCGGCCGCCAGGTTCAACCCGCCGCGCGTGGTCTTCCAGCTGACGCGCCAGCCGGCGGCGAAACCGGGCAAGAGGTCGGCTTCCAGGTCCAGGTGCGGCCCGTGGTGGATGTCGCGCGTGCGCAGCACGTCGTGCACGGCGGGTGCCTCGCCGTCGCGCAGCGCCAGCAGCTTCTGCGTGATCTCGGCCAGCAGCGCGTCGGCCTCCTCGCCCGGCGCGACGATGCCCTGCGGCTCGCGGCCCTGCTGGTTGACGTAGATGCCGCCCAGGCCGAGCGCGTAGGCGCGCGTCTTCGACCAGTCGACGAAGCGCAGCTCGTCGTCGTCGCCCTGCGCCAGATCGGGGTGCAGCGCGAGGTAGCCCTCGCGCGCCAGCCAGTTGTTGAGGTGCACCTGGCGGCGGAAGCTCTGGAAACCGTGGTCCGAGCACAAGATCAGCGTGTCGTCGGGCCGCAGATGCCGGTCGAGCACGCGGCCGAGCAGCGCGTCCATCGCGCGGTAGGTGGCGAGGATCACCTGGTCGAGCGGCAGCTCCTCGCCGAAGTAGCGCACGACCTGTCGCGCCGCCGCCGCGTCGTGCGCCGGGTGCGCCGTGTCGTGGTGGCGGTAGAGCATGTGCTGCACGCGGTCGGGCGTGCTCTCGGTGAAGAACAAGAGGCGCCAGTCGTCGCGCGCCAGCGCCGCCTCGAAGAGCTCGACGCGGAAGCGCTGCGTGAACTCGATGTCCTCGAGGAAGGTCTGGGCGTCGATGCGCCCGTCCTTGAGCGGCATCGTCAGGCAGGCCCAGCCGACGGTCTCGAAGCCTTCGCCGAGGCCCTGCGCCAGCTCGGCCGAGAAGCCCGGCGGCTGGCTGACCGGCTGCCAGAACGGCGCGGCGGCGGGGTCGATCTGCAGCGTGTCGACGTACAGCTCGAGCGGCTCGAGGCTCATCAGCCGCGCGCGCGTCAGGGCCGCCAGGCGCAACAGCGGGCTGAACTCGAACTCGACGCGGTACCAGTCCGACCACTGGCCGGGCGCGAGCTCCTGCGCCGTCTCGCCGATCGTGACCCGCGCGCGCGCCCCGCGCAGCTCGATCGCCAGCGGCACCGACAGGCGGTTCTCCTCGCTGCCCTGCTGCACGCGCGCGGCGCGCAGCGCGGCGTTGACCTCGTCGAGCCGGTCGAGGTCGGCGTCGCGCGCGCGGCCCTCGGCGATCAGCGCCTGCAGCTCGCGCTTCTGGCCCAACAGGCGGCCGAGCGTCAACAGGTCGGCCGGACCGTGCAGCGCCGACTCGAAGCGCCCGTTGCGCTCGCTCAGGCGGAACACGCGCCCGCCGGTCGGGGTCACGTTGCACGCCGGCGCGGTCTCGATCTCGCTGGCGCGCGTCGTGTACACGAACCACTCGCAGTTGTCGCCGCGCGCGTCGGGCAGGCCCAGGCCCGAGAGCACGCGCGCGCCGGGCACCTCGGGCCGGTCCCAGCTCATCGCCGCCTCGAGCACGACGCTGGCGACGCCGTGGCGCGCGGCGTGCTCCCAGAAGCCGCCGACGCGGCAGGGGTTGGACACGACGTCGTCGAACACCGGCGGGATGGCGTGCGCGGCACTCCAGCCGCCCCAGCCGCCGACGCCGCCGAGCACGGCCGCGATCCCCAGCGCCGCTCCGCGCCGCAGCTTGAGCGCCAGGGTCAGCACCAGGAAGAACACCAGCACGGTCGCCGCCCCAGCCAGGGCGGCGCTGAGCGCCGGCGGCTGCGTGCCGAGGAAGCGCGTCACCGGTCCGGCGTCGAGCTCGGCCAGCGGCCGGTCGACGTAGTCGACGAAGCCCTTGGCGGCGAAGGGCGCGTCGGCGCCGAGCTCGCGCTTGACGAAGCCCGGCACGCCGGTCTTGGCCGGGTTCTGGCCGCTGTTGATCACCGCCCAGGCGACCGGCGATTCGTCCGGCGTGCTGGTCTGGAGCGGCGCGAAGCTGCCCTCGCGCGCCAGGCGCGCGAAGTTCGGCAGCTCACCGCGCTCCATCCAGTGCTGCAGCGTGCGCGCGTCCGCGCCGTCGAAGCCGAGCACGATCACGCGGCCGTCGGCGGGCGCCGCGAAGCTCGCGCCGAGCGTCCAGAGCGCCGCGGCGAGGCACGGCAGGAAGAGGCGGGTCCGGGCGATCATCGTGCGCAGGCTTCCGCCCGGCGCGCCTTCCAGTACGATCGCGCGCCCGACGGGCGGCGCGCGCCGTCCCGGGCACGACCAAGCGATGCAGCGCGAGCCTAGGAGAGCGCCGAAGTCCCTGTCAATCGAGCGCCGCCGCGGCGGCGCCCGCGGACCGCTCGTGGCGGTGCTGGCGGGCGTGCTGCTGCTGGTCGGCACCCTGGTGTTCCTGGCGCTGCGTTCCGAGCCCGGCGTCGCCGGCGCGCCGGGCGCGGAGCGCGCGCGCGGCGAGCGCGGGACGCCGACCGCGCTCTCGCCCGCCGGACCCGCGGGAGGCGCCCAGGGCGCGACCGGCGACGGCGGCGCGCGCCAGGGAGCGTCGAACGCGCTGAGCGAGCCCCCGACCGCGGCGGCGACGCGCGGCACGCTGCGCGGCGAGCTCGTGTTGCAGGGCGGCGCGCGGGCTCCCGAGCGCTGGACGCTGGTCGTCGAGGCCAGCCCCTCCCTGACCACGCCGGAGCGCGCCGAAGGCCGCCGCCTCGAGTTCGACGGCAGCCAGCGGACCTTCCACCTCGACGACCTGCCGCTGGCCGGCTACCGCTTGCGCGCCGAGGCCGCGGGCCTCAACGGCCGGCCGGCCGAGGTGCTGCTGGTGCCGACCTCGTCGAACGTCTTCGTCACGTTGGCCCTGGCCCCCGCGGGCTTCGTCGACGGCTTCGTGCTCAACGCCGACGGCTCCGCCGCCGACGGCGTGCTCGTGACGCTCGAGCACGCCGCGACCGGGGACTACGAGCAGCGCCCGACCGACGCCAACGGCGCCTACCGCTTCGACGCCGTGATCGACGGCGAGTACGCGCTGATCGTCGGCCCGCGTCCGGCGCCGCTGCTCGCGCCGCAAGCTCTCTCGATGCGCGCCCCGAGCCTGCGCGCGCCCGAACAACGCCTGCCGCCGCTCGGCACGCTCTCGCTGGTGGTGGCCGAAGTCGGCGGCGCGCTGGTCCCCGGCGCGCGCGTGCTCGGCTCGAACAGCGCCGGCGGCGCCTTCGAGGCCCAGTCGGACGACGCCGGCCGCGTGCTGGCGCGCCACCTGATCCCCGGCACCTGGCGCATCGAAGCGCTCTACGAGGAGCGCTCCTCCGGCGGCGCGACGCTCGAGCTGACCGCGGGCGCGACGCTCGAGGCGCAGCTGACGCTGCGCAACTGATGCGCCGCGACGGAGGTTCCGCACCCGACGTAGCGCACCCGACGCTCCGCAACCGACGCTCCGCAACCGACGCTCGGCAACCGACGCTCGGCAACCGACGCTCAGCAATTGACGCTCGGCAACCGACGCTCAGCAATTGACGCTCAGCAATTGACGCTCAGCAATTGACGCTCAGCAATTGACGCTCAGCAATTGACGCTCAGCAATCGACGCTACGCAACCGACGATGCGCAATGGACGCCGCGCAACCGACGCCGCGCAACCGACGCCGCGCAACCGACGCCGCGCAACGGACGCCGCGCAACGGACGCTCCGCGACGGATGCGCCACAACGGATGCGCCGCGTCCGTTGCGCCGCGTCAGCTGGCGTTCAAGGCCTGGTCGAGGTCGGCGAGCAGGTCGCGCGCGTCCTCGATGCCGACCGACAGGCGCACGAAGCCCGGCGCGATGCCCGCCGCCGCGCGCTCGGCGGCCGAGAGCCGCGCGTGCGAGGTGTTGAACGGCAGCGAGGCCAGCGTCTCGACCCCGCCCAGGCTGGTCGCCTCGCTCGCGACGCGCAAGCGGCGCAGGAACTGCAGCGCGGCGGCGTCGCCGCCGGCGTGGACGAAGCCGACCATCCCGCCCGGCCCGCTCAGGAGTTCCTTCGCGCGCGCGTGCGTCGGATGCTGCTCCAGGCCCGGGAAGTGCACGCGCGAGACGCGCGGATGCCGGTCCAGGAAGCGCGCCACCTCGCAGGCGTTCTCGACGTGCGCGCGCAGGCGCAGCACGAAGGTCTTCAACCCGCGGTCGAGCAGGTACGCCGCCTGCGGATCGAGGCAGCCGCCCGCCAGCTGCAGCCAGCGCCAGGCCGCGCGCACGCGCGCGGCGTCGCCGACCAGCGCCCCGCCGACCAGGTCGGCGTGGCCCGCGAGGTACTTGGTCGCCGAGTGCACCACCAGGTCCGCGCCATGCTCCAGCGGCCGCTGCAGGAAGGGCGTCACCAGCGTCGCGTCGACCACCAGCGCAGCACCCGCCGCGTGGGCCGCTCGCGCGATCGCCGGCAGATCGGCGACCACCAGCGTCGGGTTCGAGAGGCTCTCGCAGTAGACCACGTCCGCTTTCCGCGTCAGCGCCGCAGCGCGCCGCGCAGGATCGTTGAGGTCGACGAACTCCACGACGAAACCCAGCCGGGGCAGCGCATTGGTCAACAGGTCCCAGGCCGTGCCATACAATTCGTGGTGCGCCACGACGCGTCCGCCCGGTGCGAGGCTGGCCAGCAGCGCGGCGTGGATCGCCGCCATGCCCGACGAGAACACCAACGCGCGCTCTCCGCGCTCCAGCGCCGCGATCTTCCGCTGCACCGCGTCGAGCGTCGGGTTGCCCAAGCGCGTGTAGATCAGCGCCTCGTCCTGGCGGCCTGCGCACATCGCCGCGTAGCTCGCATCGTCGAGCAGGAAGGTCGTGCTGTGCACGACCGGCAGGACCACCGCGGGCTGCGCCGGCGTCGCGCGGTAGCCGGCGTGCACGCACAGCGTGGCGGTGTGGAGTGCGGGGTCGTTCGGATCGCTCATGGTGCGCAGAATGCTACGCCGCCGCGGCCGCCGAGGCGGTCCCGCGGGCAGTACGAAGGTCCCGGTCGATCCCGTTGCGCCGTCCAACGCCCCCCGTCACACTCCCTCCCCCCCCATGCCCTCCGCCCCCCTGCTCGACCCGACCACGATCGACTTCTCCAAGCCCGCCGCGACACGTGAGGACTTGCTGGCCGTGCTGCAGCAGCGCGGGCGCTTCTTCATGCTCGACGGCGTGATCGAGTGCGATCCGCAGTCCAAGCTCGTCGTCGGCTACAAGGACATCCGCGCCGACGACTGGTGGGCCGCGGACCACATCCCGGGCCGGCCGATTTTTCCCGGCGCCTTGATGATCGAGGCCGCTGCGCAGCTGTGCTGCTACCACTACATGAAATCCTGCCACGCCGGCGAAGAACTGTTCGTCGGCTTCGGCGGCACGGACGGCACGCGCTTCCGCGGCGTGGTGCAGCCGCCCAGCCGGCTGGTGTTGGTCGGGGAGATGCGGCGGGTGCGCAAGACGCTGTTCACGTACTACGCGCAGGGGTTTGTGGGGGCGGAGTTGGTGTTCGAGTCCGAGATCATGGGCGTCGCAGTCTGAAACTGGCCCCCTTCAGTGGGCGCGCAGCAGCTCAGGAAAGTCGGCCGACCAGGCCAGGACCCCGCCTGAACTCCACGGTCGATCCTCGACCTTGAGCGCCATCGCCGGCGTCTCGTGCCGCCGGCGGTTGCTGACGCCGCGCACGAAGCTGCGCCACACGGCGTAGACCCAGAGCTGCTGGCCGAGGCGCGACCGGATCTTGGCGTGCGCCCAGGTACGCCGCACCAGCCTCGACAGCCCGTCGCGCAGCATCGCCAGGGTGTGGTTGATCGCGAACAGCGGGTTCGCGCCATCGCGCTTGCGCGTCGAGAGCGTCTGCTCGTGGATCACGGGTCGCGCGGCCAGCACCTCGCGGACGATCGCCGGATACGTCGCCTTGCAGTCGGTGCCGAGCACGAGCGGACGTGCTGGATCCGTGTGTTGCGCCAGCGCCTCGAAGCAGGCTGAGACCGCTTCTCTCGAGCCGGACCTGCGCACACCCTCGACGGCCTCGATGCGCTCGAGCTTCTCGGCCTGACGCGCCGTCAAATTGCCCCGCGCGGGCAACGGCGCGACCGCCACGTGCACGATGAACCGGCTGCGGCCCTCGATCAGCACGGGAATCGTCACCGGTCGCAGGCGCCGGTCGGTCTCGAAGCTCTCGGCCTCGTCGAGCAGGAAGTGGCCCTGCAGCCGGCGGGACTCGAGGCGCGCCGCGTGGAACTTGCGGCAGTGGTCGCCAAAGCGCCTCAAGCGCAGCTCGACCGTCTTGCGCGTCACGCCGAGCAGGCGCGCCGACTGGCGCAGCGTCACTTTCGAGATGAAGTGGCCGAAGAGCAGC